>Ga0307516_10001673_pt1 | contig 30546 bp, 42 predicted proteins | sample 19_EM_MG_FD_203310 | JGI IMG/M metagenome (GOLD analysis project Ga0307516, IMG submission 203310) | Populus trichocarpa ectomycorrhiza microbial communities from riparian zone in the Pacific Northwest, United States - 19_EM | ecosystem: Host-associated > Plants > Roots > Unclassified | place... | reverse complement strand
ACCCAGCGAACCGGGCGACATCACAGATATGGGTATATCCATTGACGAGCCCAGTGCTCCTGGATCCGAGACGGAGACGGACACGACGGCGGAAGATGCGCTTCTTTATACGACAAGCACGGACGATTACGAGTCGCCCACGGCTGACAGCGTCGGCACACCTGCTCTACCCAGCGAACCGGGCGACATCACAGATATGGGTATATCCGTTGACGAGCCCAGTGCTCCTGGATTCGAGACGGAGACGGACACGACGGCGGAAGATGCGCTTCTTGGTACGACAAGCACGGACGATTACGAGTCGCCCACGGCTGACAGCGTCGGCACACCTGCTCTACCCAGCGAACCGGGCGACAGCACAGATGTGGGTATATCCGTTGACGAGCTCAGTGCCCCTAGACCCGAGACGGAGATGGACATGACGGCGGAAGATGCGCCTTCTGGTATGACAAGCACGGACGATTCCAAGTCGCCCACGAGCGGTGAGACGGACAGCAGCGGACCGGCCTGGTCGTTGGAGGTCTCCGACGACTCGTGGATCGAAGATTGGGATATGACGATCCACCGCTGTAGCCACTGTGACAGGCCCTTCGTGTCCGCAGCGAGACTCGCGCAACACGTCCAGGCGTGGCATACCGCTCGCGTGCCAGTTCTTCGTCCCTATCGAAAGCCTCCCTCGGACACTGACGCTGGTAGCGGTGAGCTGGTGGTGATCGCTTCACACGGCGACCTGTTCCTTTCAGTGTCGGAAGGGCCGGCCCAATCTGGAAGCCAGGGCGTGCGGTTCCGAGTGACCTCGTCCATCCTCACGCCGGCATCCCGAGTGTTCAACTCCATGTTCGGACCGACATCTCGCTTCCAGGAGGCTATCGCTCTGCGGCGGTCACATATCACGGGCTTTCCTCCTGTGGTGGTGGCCCTGGACGATGACCCGGAGACCCTGAAATACGTTCTCACCGCTCTGCACTTCCCATATGCCCCTCTTTCGATCCCAACCTACGAGCTGATGGTGGAGGTCGCGGTGATCTGCGATAAATACGAACTCCACCAGGCATTGCAGCCTGTTGCAGACCAGTACTTCCTGCCGATAGGGATGGAGATCTCAAATTTTTCCGGGAGCATCAACTGGCTGCTGATTTCCTACGTCTTCGGGTACGAGCAGATCTTTGCAGCGGTTTCAAAGTACATCATTCTGCGCCTAACGGACGCTGAGCAAACCGCCTACGTCGATTGTCGCACCCCAGAAAAGGTGATAGGTATGACTCGTTTCGTCCCCCCCTCCGCGAGTGCAATCGCTGACTGACCTTTTCGAACCCAGACACGCTAGCTGCCAAGCGGGGCTCGATCATGGACCAACTGGAGTACAGCCTGGAGAAGGTACAGGACGAGCGCTTGGTATTCCGCGGCGAGGTGGCGCCGGCGGTGAGATGTCGCAAACGATGGATGCAGGAGGAGTGCGAAACGCTGCAGCTTGGGAATCTGGAAAGGAACCTAACCAAACACGGCCTGCCCAAAGCCGTGCGCACAAAGTGCGTGGGCACGATCGGCGAAGCGGTGGCGTCGTTTGCGCCTCTGTCGATCGACTACGTCAACCAACGCAACGATTCGTATTACCGCCGCGGGCATCACTACAATTACGACACGCATCAAACATGTTCGTGGGTCCCCGATTTAAAGCTCCTCGTATCGGACCTTATGTCGGAGGAGGGGTTGAAGCTGGAGGATATTCCCTCCAGTATGAGGGCTCTCAGTTAGTCCCCTGCTGGTGCGTCCGTCATCCCTTTGTACACCCTAGACGAGCGGCGAGCGCTGGAATGGCTCCACCGTGGCTATCCCGAACATCTCAGTCCACGCAACAGTGTCATCGCGGGTTTGTATTTTGCTGCCGTAACGGTCCACCGACCCATGGAACGTCCGTCTGGTCCTGCTCGGCCTCGCTTCCTGCCCTTTCTCTTGCTGTACTTACTTACTTCCTCGCCATGATTTCCTTTCTTTGTTTTAGGCTATAATCTGTTGAACGGGTAACCAGTATTCCAGCCTGCCATCCCGTCTTTGATATTTTTCTGTCTTTTCATTCTTGATTTACTGTACTTACTGGATGTTGCGTTTGGAATGGTGGGGGACGGACAAGGTATCTGCCGATGATGACAGCATTTTCTCGTTTGACTGCAATCGAGCACGGACACGACGGTCCTGCCGTCTAGACACCCGCTGGCGATACCCAATCCAGTAGAGGAAGACGGCCTCATCATCGGTTCCGAGACCGCACTGTTGGATGCGAGCCGTTTGTAGTTCTTGGCAAAGACCCGTCACACTAGCAGCCCCTCCGTACGGCGGCACCAGTGTTGCAGCTCGACACATCACCGATGAATGACGAACAACTGCTCCGGACAACCACCCCAAGTTAAGAGAGAGAGACTTCATATATTGCATCCGACCTATATATCTAAATCACGGCAAATTACACCAATTTTTCTCTCGCCATCCTGACTAATGGAGGTGAAGGCCCCCATAAATCAGTACGTTGCGGCGCACCATCCCAAGTTAACTAAACATTCATCCCGCAATTGTGTAGCTTTTTTTTGGTTTAATCATTACTCGCATGCGACCTATCTAGATCATAGCGAGGTTATGTACAGTCCGTTTCCTGTCCGCTGTCCGCGCAGTGGCGGCACGTTGCAAGCTCCCCTTTGCCCTCCGCCCAGGCCGCCCCAAGAAGATGTGATGCGCACCGAGGAAATGACAAAAGAGAAGACAAAGGAAAGGACAAATGAGGCCGCCTATCCCTCTCCTGCAGACGCCATGAAGTCGGGCGTGGGCAGGAACTGTGGTGTCCCCACAGCGCCCGGCTCCTCGGCCCCCGCTCCCTGCTCCTCCAAAAACTCCCGCAGCTCAGCCTCCGACACTTCGCTCACTGCCTCCTCCTCAGTCGGCACCCGCCTTCCCACATCCATGGTGGAGAGGAAGTCCAGTACCCTCGCCCGCACCTCTCCGCCAGGGGGTCCCAGATCTTCCACCGTTCCTTCCGCCTCCCAGTCTCCTTCCGCACCTCCGCCCACAGGATCCTCTGCTGGGCCTTCCACTCCGGACACACCTTGAAGAGGTGCTCCCGAGCCCGGTTCGGGTACTGGCACCACCAGCATTGCGGGGTGCATTGCGGGGTGGGCCGGCTCTTTGTCCAGTTGAGGTACTGCCCGGTCAGGCAGTGCCCCGTCTTTATCTGGTAAAACCGCGAGGCAAGCCTCTTAGTGCTCTCAGCTACCGTGCCGTCCGGCCTCTGGCTGTTCGGCATCCGGTACTTCGTCTTGGAGGTCCGGCCTCCAGCCCACTGGCGCGCTTCCGCCAGCTTCTTCCCCGAGATCCCCCGCCCGAGGCCGGCGACGGACCGTGGGAGGGGCACCGCCCGCACTTCCGTTCGATCGGAGCAGTCCAGCCATTCCACCCCGTGCGCGTCCGGCTCCCCCGCCGCGATCTCTGCCCACTCGCCGGCCTTCTCGTTGCCGGCGATGATGATGATGCTTCATTAATCGTGTGCGACCCTGTTGGATCATGACGATATTATGTACAGTCCTTTTCCTGTTTGCCGTCCGCCGCGACCTCTTCACAGTCCGCCGGCGGCCCGCGGCAACTCCCCCTGCCCCCACCTGGCCTTGTCTCAAAAGAGAAGATATAGGAAATGCGCACAAGGAGACATAAACGACAGACGCGTGAAATCATAAAGGACAGATAAGGAGAGGCCTCCCCCGTTCTTCACTTGCCCCCCCCCCCCCCCCCGGCCTGCCCTCCTCCTCTTTTTCGGCTCCGGTGGCAGCCCCCGCGGCCCCACCTCCGTAGCCCGCACGAAGTCCAGAATCGGTCGCGTGCACCGCTTGTCTGCGAACAGGTCTTGGATGGTGAATCGATTCTTCCCTCTTCCTGTATTTTTCCGCACCTCCGCCCACGGGTTCTTCTGCTGTCTCTTCCACTTGGGGCAATTCTTGAGGAGGTGCTCTCTTGCTGCACCTTGTACTTGCACCACCCGCATTCCGCGGTGTCTGCGCTCTTCGTCCATTTCAAGTACTGTCCGGTGTGGCAGTGTCCTGTTCGGAGTTGATGAAACCGTTCTGCTACCCTCTTCGGACCCCGGTCCACCAGGCCATTCGGTCTCTGGGTCTTCGGCATGCCATAGTTACTTCTTCTTGTTGATCCTTTCCCTAGACCAGTCCCATGCTTCTTCCCACTTCTTCTGTGTCACCTCGCGCTTTAGGTTCGCTAATTGTTATGATCGGTTTGGCATCCGAGATGTATTGCTCGAGCATTAACAAGTACTGCGTAAAAATCCAAGGGGCACTAGAAATAGTATCTGGTATACGATTCATGCCGCATCGTTATGGTACTCAGTTCTTGTAGGATACAAAGCGGGTGTTTCGATACTGCATTCTAAAGGTATGTGCTTGGGTGCTCTCAGGATCCCTCTCCAATGCTTGTTAGATGCAACCAACCATTTGATACGTATCTGGCGATCCATACGCATCGGCTTACAATGACGTCCTCCTGAGGTATCATTTCTGATAGGAATTTACCCGGACACAGGAGTCAAGCTCGATGCGAATCCACGCTTGATAATGCACGAATACGATTCTGCATGGAATGCCGTATTGTTGCTTGATTGATAATATATACCCCTTTTTTGTTACTGGTGTTAGTACTAAATTCTACGGGCAGAGCGCCGTGCTCGCGAAAATTCGGTCGTTGTGCACAAGCGCGATTTGTATTGCGCTAGTCCTTAAGCGCGCTAGTGTGCGTTTGTGGCGCTATTACTTATAACAGTGGCGTTTACAAGGGGCCTTAGGGTATTTCATGTTCTTGCCCAGGCAAAACAAGACAAACCTTCACCGAGGGCAGCCTAGAAACCCCCCAGGAAACCGAAGCAAGAACCGTGGAGCTTGTGATCAACGCACTACATATGACTACGTTGGGAAGGGGGTTGTGTCCGTAGTAGTTTCATGCCGTGATGACCGCCGCAAACGCCACGCCTACGAGGGTTGGCCGCATCGCAGCCGCGGGGGTGGATCCTTCTCATTACCCTATCCAGCGTGCTCGAGCGCGTGCGTCTGTATTCTGCAGCTCACTTTGGCGCGGCTTTAGACAAGAACTTGCATAGCGATTTGGCATGGTGCCCCAGTTTTTTGATTGCCACAATCGATGCCCCCAGTAGAACAAAACCCCCAGTTAACCGGGGTAACGGGCCGTACGGTATCACGTACTGAGTGCCAGAGTGTCCTCTAACAGTCCACCCGGCGATTGCGCTCTTCAATTCGGCAGAACCAGTGAATTGCTGTGCTGAGGCGATATCACCAGTATCGCATGGCTCCGCATCCGAGTCCGGATAGGGATGGGTGTCCTGACTTGCTCCCTACATCCTGTACTGGCGCTACAACCCGGATTGATATTGTCGATGCTGTTCGTGGTGGATGGTAATGGTAGTGGCTGGCGGGGGTTGAGTCGGGCTGTATTACAACGCGGCAACGACGTGGGACTCACTGTATATCACTCGTCCATGCCCAGTAGAGTGTCGCCGTGAGTTTCCGACGGTCGAGCGTGGGTGGGCGCCCAATCAGCTATGGGAAGAAGACTGGTAACATCAATAGGATACTCAGGAAGAACGGAGGAAACCGAGATGACAAACAGACCAGAGAAGATGGAAGCAGTCAGGATAGTCGAAGATCGGGAAAGGGCAATAGAAGGGGCCAAAAAAGACAGGGAGGGCCTGACCATCTTCACCGACGGATCGAGACTCGAAAGCGGAGTGACCGGATACGCAGTGACATGGAAGGCAGGCAACCAGTGGAGAGGAGTGAAGACACACATGGGCTACAACCAGGAAGCCTTCGACGCGGAATGCGCAGCGCTGGCGAGAGCATTGGAAGTGGCGGCGAGGAGGCGAACAGGGCCGAAGGCGGTCACCGTCTTCACCGATTCGCAGGCAGCGGTGGCCAGGATCGCGTCAGAGGAACCGGGCCCTGCCCAACAGTACGCCCGGCAGGCGAGGAAATGGATAGCGAAGCTGAGAGAGAGGGACCGAAAGGTCCGTGTTGAATTTCGGTGGTGTCCAGCCCACAGCGGAGTTGCAGGGAATGAGGAAGCAGATAAATGGGCTAAACAGGCGGCTGAGGAGCCGGACGCGCGAGGGGTCGAATGGATGGGCTACAAGGATGGGTATGGGAGGCGGCCGATGCCACTCCCCAGATCACTAGCCAACTTGAAGCGGGAGATTTCGGAGAGAAAGTGGGAAGAAGCGCGGACGTGGGCAAAGAAGAGGGTCAGGGGGAAGAAGTACCAAATGCCAGAAACGATGCACCAGAACGACATGGTGGCGCGCGCACCGAAGAGGCTGGCAGGAAGATACCACCAGCTCAAGACTGGGCATTGCCGCACAGGGCAATACCTGAAGTGGACGAAGAACTCGAACACGGCGGAGTGTGGGTGGTGCCGGTACAAGACACAGACAAGGGAACACCTGTTCAAGAACTGTGACAGGTGGAGGCCGCAACAGAAGATAATGTGGGGGGAGATACGGAAAAAGACAGGAAGAGGAAAGAACCGGTTCGCAATTAGGGAAATGTTTGCGGACGAGCGGTGCACTGGAGCGGTCCTGGACTTCCTGAGAACGACGAAGGTGGGGGCGAGGGTGGGGCCACGGGAGCTGCCACCAGAACAAACGGGGGAGAGGGAGGGGGGAGATATAGGGTCTCCTTAGGCGCGCTCAACTGTCCTTTTCTTCTGGCACTCTTTCTTTCTACCGTCACTCTCTCTCTTTCTCCTTATCTCTCTCTCTCTCTCTTTCTCTCTCTTCTCTTTTCAAGGAACAGGCCGGGCGGGGGCAGGGGGAGTCGCCGCGAGCCGCTGGCGGACTGCTCGAGGGCGCAGCGGACGGCGAACAGGAAAGGACTGTATATAATATCGTCATGATCCAATAGGGTCGCACACGATTAATGAACCATCATCATCAACGACGGTCGAGCGTGGGGGAAGTGCGGAAAACACAAAGAGGGGATGGTCCACTCTAAGTTCCGGGACCTCTTCGTGAACGAGAGGCGCAGCTGCGCGGTCATGAGCTCTCTCCACTACTGATCTTGGGAGGTGAACATCGCACCGGGCTGAGGAAGACGCCCGGAGTGAGGCACCGTAGTGCGGTCTCCGGGGGGGGAAAGGAGAGGGGAGAGGAGAAGCCGTTACATGGGGTTTGAGGTTGAGGAACGGTTGCAGTTCTTCCCCACGTCATCCTCCATGGCCCGGCAGAAGAATAGGAGGGAACAGGGAGGTGGTTTCTTTTGGCCCTCTCTTTGGACTTTCCTCTGTTATCTCGTTGGTGAGCTCTACCATCTTGGGACAGACGGGCGCGGAGGGCAGACAACGCGCGGCAAGGATAGTGGGCAGCAAACGGAAAAGTGTGTATATCGCCATGATCTATCTATCATAGGTCGAATGCAATGGATAAACAAAAAAAGAGGGATGTCTTAATGCTCCTCAAACTGCAGCTGAGATAGTTGCCCGTGGCTGAAGCGTGATCACGTGCGTGCGTAATCGACCCTACCTTCGTGCCGTGAGCCTTATACCTTAAACCCCGCTCTCGAAGGCTGCCACCATCTCCTTTTCCCTGCTCCCACCTTCTCTACCCACTGCGCACTCGACACCGGCAGCGACACCGAAAACCTGACTTGTTCCCAATGGCGCACAGTTCGCCTTCAGCCTCAGTTATGTTGGCTTCCTGTTCGACCACGGTCGATAGCATCGGTACACCTGCTCCACCCAGCGACCCGGGCAACAGCACAGATGTGGGTGCCTCCGTTGACCAGCCCAGTGCTTGCGGATCCGAGACAGAGACGGACATCGCGACGGCGGATGAACCTCCTGGTACGACAAGCACGGAGGATTCCGAGTCGCCCACGTGTAGTGAGACGGACAGTAGCGGACAGACCTGGTCGTCGGAGGTCAGCGACGACTCGTGGATCGAAGATTGGGATATGACGATCCATCGCTGTAGCCACTGTGAAAGGCCTTTCGTGTCCGCGGCGAGACTCGCGCAACACGTCCAGGCGTGGCATACTGGTAGCGCGCCAGTTCTCCGTCCCTATCGACAGCTTCCCTTGGACACTGGCGATGGTAGCGGTGAGCTGGAGGTGATCGTTCCGCATGGTGATCTGTTCCTCTCAGTGTCAACGTCCCTGTTTTGTAGGACGACCGTGGTTCCAAGTGATCTCGCCAATCCTCTGGATGGCATCCCGAGTGTTCAGCTCCATGTTCGGACCGACATCTTGCTTCCAGGAGGCGGTCGCTCTAAGGCGGTCACACATCACAGGCTTTCCTCCTGTGGTGGTGGCCCTAGACGATGACCCGGAGGCAATGAAATTCGTTCTCACCGCCCTGCGCTTCCCACATCGCCCTCTTTCGAGCCCAGACTACAAATTGATGACCGAGGTCGCGGCGCTTTGCGATAAATACGAACTCCAACAGTCACTGCAGCCTGTTGCGGACCGGTACTTCTTGCCGATAGGGAGGCAGATCTCAAACTTCAACCGGAACCCCAACTGGCTGCTGATTTCCTACGTCTTCGGGTACGAGAAGATCTTTGCGGCGGTTTCAAAGTACATCATTCTGCGCCTAACGGGCGCTCAGCAAGCCTATACCATCGATTGTCGCACCCCGGCGAAGGTTACAGGTATGGCTCGTGTTGACCCCCCTTCTGCGAGCGCAATCGCTGGCCGAGCGCCCTTTTTGAACCCAGACGCGCTAGCCGCCAAGCGGAACTCGATCATAGACCAACTGGAGTACAGCCTAGCGAAAGTCCGGAGGGAGCGCTCGGTAATACGCAGTCAGATAGCGCCGGCGGTGCGATGTCTCAAACAATCGACGCAGAAGGAATGCGAAGCGCTTCAGCTCGGGAATCTGGAAGGAAACCTGCTCAGACTCGGCCTGCCGGAAGACGTACGCACGAAGAGCGTGGGCAGGATCTGCGACGAGGTGGCGTTGTTTGCGCCTCTGTCGGTCGACTGCGTCCACCAATCCAACACTGCGCAGCACAACAGCCTCACTTTCAGCGGTGTGCCTCACAGAAATGGCATTGCGCAGCACAAATCTACCCTCAGTAATGTGCCTCGCGAAAATGAAAATGTGCATCGCACATGTTCGTGGGTCCCCGTCTTTAAGCTCACCGTGTCGCGCCTTCTGTCTTCGGAGGAGGGTTTGAAGCTAGAGAATATCCCCTCCAGTATGAAGATTCACAAATAGTCCTCTACTGGTGCGTCCGCCGTTCCTGCGTACTTCCTAGCTGAGCCGTGAGCGCTGCGTGGCTGCACCGTGGCGATCCGGATCATCTCAGTCCACTCAAAAGTTCTATCGCGGGTTCGTATCATGCTGCCGGAATGGTTCACCAATATATGTAACATCCGTCCGGTCCTCCTCGACCTCGTTCCAGTGCTCTCCTTTTTTAAGTTTCCCTTCTCTTGCTGTACTTATTTACTTCCTCGCCCTGAATTCCTTTCTTCGATTCGGGTTAGGGTTACAGTGCAGCCGCGGGGGTTTGAACGTATGTAAGTAGAGGAGGTCATGGCAAGCAGCGATCCGACGAGCTCCCAGGTGCGTACGTACTGATGCATGGTTATTCTTTTTAGAGCCCGGCTGCGGATAGCCATAGTCTGCCGGTAGTCCGGGCGAGACCCTTCTCATTCTCCCATCCTGCGTACTCGGGCGCGTGCGTCTGCGTTCTGTAGCTCATTTCGGTGTGCTTGCAGACAAGAACCTGCATACAAGAACCTGCATAGCGATTTGGCACGGCGCCCCAGTTTCTTAATCGCCACAATCGATGTCCCCAGAAGAACAAAACCCCTAGTTAACCGGGTTAACAGCTCGGGTGATATCACGTACCGAGTGCCAGACTGTCCTCTAGCAGCCCACCCGGCGATTGCGCTCTCCAATTCGGCAGAGCCAGTGGTCTGCTGTGCTCAGGCGAGAGCACGGGTATCACATGGCTCCGCATCAGAGTCCAGATATAGGTGGTTAACTAGTGTGTCCTGACTTGCCCCCTACGTCCTGTGCTGGTGCCACGGCCCGGAGCGGTATTGGCAATGCTGTTGGTGGTGGATGGTGATGATAATGGCTGGCGGGGGTTGAGTCGAGCGGTATTACAACGCGACAGCGACGCGGGACTCACTACATATCACTCGTCCATGACCGATCTTGGGCTTCATTGATTATCACTCGGATGCTGGGTGGTTACGCATGTCATGAGATGTGGCTCGGACGGGGTCCGGATGACGAGCGGGGCAGAAGAACCGCAGAAGCTAGTACTGTATATAATATCGTCATGATCCAGTAGGGTCGCACACGATTAATGAATCATCATCATCATCAACCGCAGAAGCTAGTCAACCAAGAGGCACGGGTGGTCACAGCATGCTTTCGGACGACAAACCTTCTTCCCCACGTCATCCCCCATGGCCTCGGCAGAAGAGTAGGGAGCAGGGAGGCGGTTTCGTTTGGCCTTTTCTTTGGACGTTCCTTGTTATCTCGTTGGTGCGTTTTACTATTTTGGGACAGACCGGCACGGAGGGCGGGGGAGCCACAACGAGTGGCGAGGATAGTGGAAAAGTGTGTACATCTCCATGATCTATCTGAGGTCGCATGCGAGTAATTATTAGGGACCTTTTACAGTTTTACTGTGCGCACCGTAGAGCAAGTTTCCATGGTAACCGCAGGGATCTGAGTAGACTAGGCCAAAAAGAAACAGCCAAGAGCGACTAATTATCGTACGGGTCTTCGTGCAAAGGGGTTTGGAGTCGCACTTAATAAGTGCGGCATACGTGCGCTTGACAAAGTTTGTTTACATGTAAACAAAGACGCTAATTGGCTGGCAGAAATGTGAGCAAAGGGAGAACGCATTCTACCAGCCACCACCATCATTACCACCATCACCATCACCATCACTACCACCATCATCGCCACCACCATCATCACCGCCACCACCATGCCACGGCAGTCGCATATGGAGAGACGACGAATTATATTATCGCTGCTCTTGAGCTTTCGGGCTCGGCCGTGCCGTGCGTCTGTGCGGGCCTACACAGGTGCTGAGGGACAAAGCGCTACAGTGAAGGTTCGATGCGGACTCTGCTAGAGGACAGGCTAGCGTGCCCAGACAAGGCTGAGACTGCTACGTCTCAAGCCTTGTTGTCGGAAAACTGAGGGCCAGGGGATGCGTCTCATTGTTCCTCGCTTCACCGCTTTTTTTTGTCGTCATAGTAAACAAGATGTCGAAGCCTATCCGAGGTAAGAGCTTGAATCAGTTGTGATAATTAATTAATATGTACTAAATTAAATAGGACCCGATGTAACACCCCGCCGACCTACCGCCATTATCTGCTACCGGACTCTACCGACAGCTATCAGACCTCACTCGGACGAGGCTGCCAAGTGTCAGCCTTGTCACTAGCGTGTCCGGATCCCTGATTTCCTCTACATAGTAAGGGTGGTCACAGACTCTGGGACGGGTATTTGTTGGCGGCGCTATGTACTAGGGAAATATTTTTATCATGTGGGATATCCGCCAAAGCTCCAAAACCACCACATTCAATACCTGCACCAGCTTTTCCTAATTCTTCACCCCTGCCCGCAGATTTTCGTGCGCACCTAATTGCAACAGGTCACTGTTAATGAATGAACAAAAGAAAAAGAGGGGCCGCCTTACTGCGCACCTCATACCGCAGCTGAGATGGTTGTCCAAGGCTGAAGCGTAAACGCGTATGCGTGCGCATTCAAGCTGTGTTACCCGCCCAACCGTCATACCGCCTCGTCCGCCACGGAAACCTTACACCACGCTCTCGAGGTTTGCCACCATCTCCCTCCCCCCCTGCCTGCTCTACCCATTGCACACCCAACACCAGCAGCGACACCGGAAACCTAGCTTGTTCCCAATGGCGCACATTTCGCCTTCAGCCTCAGTAATGTTGGCCACCTGTTCGACCACGACCGACGGCATCGGCACACCTGCTGGACCCAACGACCCGAGCGACAGCACAGATGTGGGTGCCTCCGTTGACCAGCCCAGCGCTCCTGGATCCGAGACGGAGACGGACATCGCGGCGGCAGATGCACCTCCTGTTACGCCAGGCACGGACGGTTCCACGTCGTCCAGGAGCGGTGTGGCGGACAGCAGCACACAGACCTGGTCGTTGGAGGTCAGTGACGACTCGTGGATCGAAGATTGGGATATGACGATCCACCGCTGTAGCCACTGTGGCAGGCCCTTCGTGTCCGCAGCAAGACTCGCGCAACACGTCCAGGCGTGGCATACCGGTCTCGCGCCAGTTCTCCATCCCTATCGAAAGCCTTCCTCGAACACTGGGGCTGGTAGCGATGAGCTGGAGGTGATCGCTCCACACGGCGATCTGTTCCTCTCAGTGCCAAAACGGTCGTCCCTCTTTTGTAGGACGACCGTGCGGTTCCAAGTGATCTCGCCCATCCTCTGGATGGCATCCCGAGTGTTCAGCTCCATGTTCGGACCGACATCTCGCTTCCAGGAGGCGATCGTTCTGCGACGGTCACACATCACAGGCTTTCCTCCTGTGGTGGTGGCCCTAGACGATGACCTGGAGGCACTGAAATTCGTTCTCACCGCCCTGCACTTCCCACACCGCCCTCTTTCGAGCCCAGACTACGAATTGATGACTGAAGTCGCGGCGCTCTGCGATAAATACGAACTCCAACAGGCATTGCAGCCTGTTGCGGACCGATATTTCTTGCCGATAGCGAGGGAGATCTCAGACTTCGACTTGGACCCCAACTGGCTGCTGATTTCCTACGTCTTCGGGTACGAGCAGATCTTTGCGGAGATTTCAAAGTACATCATTCTGCACCTAACGGGCGCCGAGCAAACCTATATCATTGATCGTCGCACCCCGGCGAAGGTTACAGGTATGACCCTGTTGGCCCCTCCTCCACGAGCGCAATCGCTGACCGAGTGCCCTTTTCGAACCCAGAAGCGCTATCTGCTAAGCGGAACTCGATCATAGGTCAACTGGAGTCCTGCCTGGAGAAGGTCCGGAAGGAGCGTTCGATAGCCCGCGGCCAGGAGGCGCCAGAAGTGCGATGTCTCAAACAATTGATGCAGAAGGAATGCGAAGCGCTTCAGCTCGGGAATCTGGAAGGAAACCTGTTCAGACTCGGCCTGCCGGAAGACGTCCGCACTAAGTGCGTGGATGAGATCTGCGACGAGGTAGCGTTGTTTGCGCCTCTGTCGGTCGACTGCGTCCACCAATCCAACAATTCGTATTACGGCCATGGGCGTCACAACGATAACAACACGCATAAAACATGTTCGTGGGTCCCCGACTTGAAGCTCTTCGTGTCGAACCTTCTGTCGTCGGAGGAGGGCTTGAAGCTGAAGGATATTCCCTCCAGTATGAGGGCTCAAAAATAATTGCCCTCTACTGATGTGTCCGCCGTCCCTGTGTACTTCCTAGCCGAGCAGCAAGCGCTTAGAATTTGAGGGGGTTTGGAACATCTCAGTCCGCAACAGGGTCATCGCTGGTTCGTATCGTGCTGCTGGAACGGTTCACAGATGTATTTAGTCATTAATCGCGAGCACACTGTCCGTTCCCGTCCACTGTCTGACCCCGACATCGACCAGTCCGCAGAAGGCACATTAGTATTCCAGCCTGTCGTCCTCTCTTTGATATTTTTCTGTCTTTTCATTCTTGATTTACTTACTGGATGTTGCGTTGATTGGAATGGTGGGGGACTGGATAAGGTATCTGCTTATGATGACAACATTTTCGCGTTTTACTGCGATGGAGCACGGGGAACGGCGGCCCTGCCGCCCGACACCCGCTGGCGATATCCAATCCAGTGGAGGAAGATGGCCTCATCTTCGGTTCCGAGACCGCACTGTTGGATGCAAGCCGTTTGTAGTTCTCGGCAAACACCCGCCGCACTGGCAACACTTCGCCCGGACTGCGCCGGTGTTGCAGCTCGAACGACACCGATGAATGGCGGACAACTGCTCCGGACAACCATCCCAAGTCAACTGAACAGGTATCCTGCATTTGTGTAGTGTGGCGAGTGATATCCCATGTTCTTGCCCAGGCAAAACAAGACAAACCTTCACCGAGGGTAGCTTAGAAACCCACCAGGAAACCGAAGCAAAAGCCGTAGAGCTTGCGATCAACACACTACATACTAGACTACGTTGGGGGGTGACCGTAGTAGTTTCACGCTGTGATCGCCGCAAACGCCGCGCCGACATGGGTTGGCCGCATCGCAGCCGCGGGGGTGGATCCTTCGCATTATCCTAGTCTTGTACAGGCTTATAGATGCGAAATAAAATTGATGTCCTCCCCCGGTGTACTCGAGCGCGTGCGTCTGTATTCTGTAGCTCACTTTGGTGTGGGTTTAGACAAGGACTAGCATAGCGATTTGGCACAGTGCCCCAGTTTCTTGATGCCACAATCGATGACCCCGTTAACCGCGGTAACGGGCCGGGTGATAATCACGTGCCTAACTTTAGTCAAAAAAGAGCGCGACAGAAGTCAATAAACGCAATTATTCGAATCAATAAACAGAATGACTCGAGCCAGCAAATAGAATCGCTCGAAGCAATAAATCGACTGATTCCGAGTCGCTGAATTTGAAGACAGCACTTGCCCTCCAGTCGTCTCGGCCGACAATTCACCACCGACATCGATGTTTTGTGAATAACTCATCAATGCTTCAATAGAGAAGTACATAGACAAAAGGAGGGATTCTCCAAGGCGTAATCTATCATCTCCGAGCGGCACTAAAGAACTTGAGTGGTCCTACATCGCTGGTTGCGGAAATGCGACAGGGGCCCAAACCATCACTCGCAGATTGCGGGATGCCACCACACCTTTTTTTTTTCTATTAGAACTTTTGTAGTTAATATGACTGGAGAATGTCCGTGGCTAAAGGCGTGATCGCTTGCGTGCACAACCAAGCTGCGTTACCCAACCCCACCTTCGTGCCGTGAGCCTCAACCAAACCCCGCTCTCGAAGGCTGCCACCATCTCCCTCTCCCTGCTCCCGCCTTCTCTACCCACTGCGCACTCGACACCGGCACCGACACCGAAAACCTGACTTGTTCCCCCAATGGCGCACAGTTCGCCTTCAGCCTCAGTTATGTTGGTCTCCTGTTCGACCTCGGTCGATAGCATCGGCACACCTGCTCCACCCAGCGACCCGGGCGACGGCACGGACGGTTCCGCGCCGTCCAGGAGCGGTGTGGCGGACAGCAGCACACAGACCTGGTCGTTGGAGGTCAGCGACGACTCGTGGATCGAAGATTGGGATATGAAGATCCACCGCTGTAGCCACTGTGACAGGCCCTTCGTGTCTGCAGCAAGACTCGCGCAACACGTCCAGGCGTGGCATACCGGTCTCGCGCCAGTTCTCCATCCCTATCGAAAGCCTTCCTCGGACACTGGTGCTGGTAGCGATGAGCTGGTGGTGATCGCTCCACACGGCGATCTGTTCCTCTCAGTGCCAAAACGGTCGCCCAAGCATCGTAGGACGACCGTGCGGTTCCAAGTGATCTCGTCCATCCTCTGGATGGCATCCCGAGTGTTTAGCTCCATGTTCGGACCGACATCTCGCTTCCAGGAGGCGATCGTTCTGCGGCGGTCACACATCACAGGCTTTCCTCCTGTGGTGGTGGCCCTAGACGATGACCTGGAGGCACTGAAATTCGTTCTCACCGCCCTGCACTTCCCACACCGCCCTCTTTCGAGCCCAGACTACAAATTGATGACCGAGGTCGCGGCGCTCTGCGATAAATACGAACTCCAACAGTCATTGCAGCCTGTTGCAGACCGGTACTTCCTGCCGATAGGGATGGAGATCTCAAACTTCAACCGGAACCCCAACTGGCTGCTGATTTCCTACGTCTTCGGGTACGAGCAGATCTTTGCGGCGGTTTCAAAGTACATCATTCTGCGCCTAACGGGCACCCAGCAAGCCTATATCGATTGTCGCATTCCGGCGAAGGTTACAGGTATGACTCGTGTTGCCCCCCCCCCTCCGCGAGCGCAATCACTGACCGGGTGCCCTTTTCGAACCCAGACGCGCTAGCTGCCAAGCGGAACTCGATCATATACCAACTGGAGTCCTGCCTGGAGAAGGTCCGGAAGGAGCGCTCGGTAACCCGCGGTCAGGTGGCGCCGGCGGTGCGATGTCTCAAACAATCGATGCAGAAGGAATGCGAAGCGCTTCAGCTCGGGAATCTGGAAGGAAACCTGCTCAGACTCGGCCTGCCCGGGGACGTACGCACGAAGTGCGTGGGCACGATCTGCGACGAGGTGGCGTTGTTTGCGCCTCTGTCGGTCGACTGCGTCCATCAATCCAGCGTTTCGTATTATAACAACAATATCACGCATAAAACATGTTCGTGGGTCCCCGGCTTACAGCTCCTCGTGTCGAACCTTCTGTCGGAGGAGGAGGGCTTGAAGTTGAAGGATATCCCTTCCAGTGTGAGGGGCTCACAGATAGCCCTCTATTGATGTAGTCGTCCCTGTTTGCTTCCTAGCCTAGCGGCGAGTGCTTAGAATTTGAGGTGGTTTGGAACATTTCAGTCCACGCAACAGGGTCTTCGTATCATGCTGCTGGAACGGTTTGCGGATGTATTTAGTCATTAATCGCGTGCACACCGTCCGTTCTCGTCCACCGTCTGACCCCGAAATCGACCATTCCGCAGACGGCACATTGTAGCTCCCCTTTGCCCTCCGTCCTGTCCTGTCCTAAAAAGTATGGAACGTACTAAGGAAATTACAAAGGAGAGGAACAAAAGGATGGCACCCCCACTCCCCCTCCTCTTCTGCAGATGCAACGAAGGAAGGCGTGGGGCGGAACAGCCGCTGTTCCTCACCCTCTGTTCCAAGCTCGTCAGCCTCTTGCCCCTATCCCTTCTCTTTCTCCGCTCCCGGAGTTTCCACTCCGTCGCCTCACTCTGTGCGTCTTCTTCGGCCGGGACTAGGGCCGGCTTATGAACACCCCCACAGCACCTCACATCAGCGAGGAGGTCCCGGATCTTTGGACCGGTCCTCGCCCTTCCCGGTCTCCTTCCGAACCTCCGCTTATAGAATCTTCTGCTGGGCTTTCTGTGTAGTGGGGGCAGTTAGTGAAGACGTAGGTGGCAGGCAAGCTGTCGTAAGCCACAGATGCGTCCCTCGAGTGAGCGGCCAACAACGGAGTCGTCTCTGACCACGGAAAGACTGGGGCGGCCCTTCCCCACAAGAAGAGGATTATGCCGACGGCCAAGATCGAGGTGGGCGACAAGAAATTCCCTTCAACAAGGAGGCGACATGCTGGCTTGGAGTCTAGTTGGATTCACAGGGCACACAGTCCTGCTGCAAGACCCGGAGGCGCTCGATGCCGACACAACTCAGGAGGATGAGGCAACAAGCCGATGCTGAGGCTGAGCGCCCTAGGCCTGGCCTCACCATGTTCACGGACGGATCGCGGCTCGACAGTGGAGCCGCCGGGTACTCAGTCACGCGGCAGAGCGGTCAACGCTGGGTGGGTCTCAGGACCCACATTGGCTACAACCAGGAAGCCTACTACGCGGAGTGCGCCGCCCTCGCCACTGGAATCTACGACAATGCGGTAGACGACCTAGGACAGGGTCACGATCTTCACGGATGCTTAGGCCGCTATCAAGCGCATGGCCTCGGAAAAACCTGAGTACTAGCAGCCGACCAAGCAGCGGCCGGATGGAACGGTGGCCGGTGTACCAAGAGGTTCGCCTCTAGGTTCTACCAGCTGAAGACAGGTCACTGCCTCACCGGCCAGTGGCTGAAACGGAGGAGAAACCAGCCTACAGCCAAGTGCTGGTGATGCCCGCACAGGAAGCAGTCGCGGGAGTACGTCTTCAATGATGTGGGAGGAGACTGGGAGGGGGGAGGGCCATTTGAAATACGGGACCTCGCCGAGGCTAGGTGCAGCCAGGCGGTACTGGGCTTCCTCTCCGCCACGGAGGTGGAGCAGCGGGTCCCACCGCCGGCCGGGGAAGACGCGCAGAGTGAGGCGCCGGAGTGGCAGCTCCGGACGTGGAGAGAAGGAGAAGAGAAGTGGAGGCAGGAGGCCGAAGAGCCGATTACTGAAGAGGAGTGACCGCTCTTCCTACTCACCCCCTCCTTCATAGCCTCTGCGGAAGAGGAGTAGGAGTTGTTGGGGGGGGCTTCCTTTGTCATTCTCCTTCGCAATTTCCTTTGTGCGCTCTATTTTTTTCGGGAGGGGTCTGGGCGGGGGGCAGAGGGGAGCTTGCAACGTGCCGTCTGCAGACCGATCGAGGCCGTGGTCGGACAGCGGACGGGTGCCGGACAGTTTGTGCACTATGTAGGTCGCATTCGAGTAGTGACCAATGAAGATCGAGTGGACGCGGGTTTCCGTGGCTGGATTACATAACTCCTTCTCTTCGCACTCGGCTAGTTGCGAAATTAGGCGCCCGTCACAAAAGAGAAGAAAGACGACCAACTCATGCGCTCAACCCCACCGAGCTATCTACCTAACTACCGCCACACCGCCGCCTGCCGCAGAACCGCCCCAGAGTCCCACTGCTCTTACTCCCATCCCGCTTCGCTGGGGGCAGCAGCCTCCCAATGTCCGTAGCCCTCAAGAAGAGCATAGCTAATGGCTTCTGAGCAGCTCTCATCCACGAAGATCTGGCGGATGGCCGTAGATAGCTTTCGCTTCCGTCCCGTTTCCGATAGCACTTCGTCTTAAAGGATTCTCCGGGCACCGCTCCATTTGCGGCAGTTCTCGAGCAGATGCCCTCCTGTCTGCCGAATATATACCACAGCCACCATCAGTATCGCACCACCAACAGTTCTCGTTAGGGCGATTGCCAATTCGTGTGGGATGTGTGCCGATGAGCGCATGTCCTAACTTAACCTGATATGTATGTAGAACCTGCTGGCAGTATGTAACATGTATGTACTCTTATCTGTCTTAGCTGGGAGCGAGTCCACCCGCTGCTTGCTGCGAGGCTTGTCGACCGCAGCGTTTAGTCTCTGTCGGGAGCAGTTGACTACTTCTGGCCACTTTCGGTCGGAGATACGCCGCTTCAGGTGGGCGAACGAAGCTGGTAATGGCATCCTCCCACGATCGTATATTGTCGTGGAACCAGAGCCACTCAACCCCTTGTGCATCCGGCTCATCAGCCGCCAGCCTCGTCCACTCGTCTTGCTTCTCGTTACCGGTGGGCAGGCTTACGCGTCAGGCGTTGGATGCCGTGCCTGCAGAGGTAAAGTGTATGTAGTTACTATGTAACTAGTCCAGCAACAGGCAACTAGAGTGAATCGGCGTTTGGATTTTGGTCTATTTGGCCAATATGTCTGTCGTGCAGGACGACAGGTTTACGGTTTCGACGGGACGTTTCACCGAACGAAGGATGTCCAAGGCAGAAGCGTAAACGTGTGCGTGCGTCACCTAAGGCGTGTCAATCGAGGATCTGGGCGGGTCCAGGCTGGGGGAACACGGCCCGTACCACAATAGGTCCATATGGCCAGGCCATGGCCCGAACCCGTGGAAACCAGCCTGGGCCCGTCCAGATCCTCGATTGGCACGCTTTAGGTGGCGTGCGTAATTAAGCGGCGTTACCCCACCCCACCTTCGCACCGTGAGCCCCATTCTCCTCGGGAACCTTAACCCCCGCTTCCGAAGGCTGCCACCATTCTCCTATATACCTGCTCTACCCACTGCGCTCTCGACAACGGCAGCGACACCCAATTGTGCACAGTTCACCTTCAGCCTCAGTTATAATGGCTGCCTGTTCGACCACGACCGACAGCATCGGCACACCTGCTCCACCCAGCGACCCGGGCGACAGCACAGATGTGGGTGCCTCCGTCGGCCAGCCCAGTGCCCCTGGATTCGAGGCGCAGATGGACATCACGGCGGCAGATGCATCTTCTGTTACGCCAAGTACGGACAATCCCGAATCGTCCAGGAGCGGACAGACCTGGTCGTTGGAGGTCAGCGACGACTCGTGGATCGAAGATTGGGATATGACGATCCATCGCTGTAGCCACTGTGAAAGGCCCTTCGTGTCCGCAGCAAGACTCGCGCAACACGTCCAGACGTGGCATACCGGTCGCGCGCCAGCTCTCCGTCCCTACCAGAAGCCTCTCTCGGACACTGACGCTGGTAGCGATGAGCTGGTGGTGATCGCTCCACACGGCGATCTGTTCCTTTCAGTGTCGGAAGAGCCTGCCCAGTCTGGAAGCCAGGGCGTGCGGTTCCAAGTGACCTCGTCCACCCTCTGGCTGGCATCCCGAGTGTTCAACTCCATGTTCGGACCGACATCTCGCTTCCAGGAGGCAATCTCTCTGCGGCGATCACACATTATGGGCTTCCCTCCTGTGGTGGTAGCTCTGGACGATGACCCGGAGGCACTGCAATTCGTACTCACCGCTCTGCACTTCTCATATGGCCCATTTTCGACCATAACCTACGAGCTGATGGTGGAGGTCGCGGTGATCTGCGATAAATACGAACTCCACCGGGCATTGCAGCCTGTTGCGGACCGGTGCTTCCTGCCGATAGGGATGAAGATTTCAAAGTCTTCCGAGAGCAGCAGCAACTGGCTGCTGATTTCCTACGTCTTCGGGTACGAGCGGATCTTTGCGGCGGTTTCAAAATACATCATTCTGCACCTGACGGACGCCGAGCAAACCGCCACCATCGATTTTCGCACCCCGGCGAAGGTTACAGGTATGACTCGTGTCCCCCCCCCCCCCCCCCCTCCGCGAGCGCAATCGCTGACCAAGTGCCCTCTCCGAACCCAGGAACGCTAACTGCCAAGCGGGACTTGATCATTGACCAACTAGAGTCCAGCCTGGAGAAGGTACGGAGTGAGCGCTCGGTGGTCGGCGATCAGGCAGCGCCGATGGTGGGATGTCTCAAACAAAAGATGCGGGAGGAATGCGAAGCGCTTCAGCTCGGGAGTCTGGAAGGGAAACTGCTCAAACACAGCCTGCCCGAAGCCGTGCGCACCAAGAGCGTGGGCACGATTTGCGACTTAGTGGCGTCGTTTGCGCCTCTGTCGGTCGACTGCATCAACCAATGCAACAGTTCGCACTACGTGAATGGGTGTTACACCAGCAATTCGCATCAGCCATGTTCGTGGGTCCCCGGCTTAAAGTCTCTTGTGTCGGGCTTTCTTTCGTCGGAGGAGGGCTTGAAGCTGGAGGATATCCCCTCCAGTATGAGGGCTCACAAATAGTCACCTACTGGTTCGTCCGTCATCCCTTTGTACACCCTAGCCGAGCGGCGAGCGCTGACATGCTGCGCCGTGGCGATCCGGAAAATCTCAGTCCACGCAACAGGGCCATCGCGGGTTTGTATCCTGCTGCCGGAACGGTTCACCAATTTACGGAACGCCCGTCTGGTCCTGCTCGGCCTCGTTCCGTGCGCTCTCCTTTCAGTTTTCTTTCTCTTGCTGTACTTACTTCCTCGTAATAATTTCCTTTCTTCGATTCGGGCTATAATCTGTTGAACGGGAAACTAGTGCTCTGGCCTGCTATCCCGTCTTTGGCACTCTCCTGTCTTTTCATTCTTGATTTGCTTACTGGATGTTGCGTTGATTGGGATGGTGGGGGACTGGACTAGGTATCTGCCATAATAACATTTTCGCGTTTGACTGCAATCGAGCACGGGCAACGACGGTCCTGCCGTCCAGACACCCGCTGGCGATGCCCAATCCAGTGGAGGAAGACGGCCTCATCTTCGGACCGCACCGTTGGATGAAAGCCGTGTGTAGTTCTCGGCAAACACCCGCCGCACTGGCAACCCCTTCGCCCGGACTGCGCCGGTGTTGCAGCTCGAACGACTCCGGTGAATGGCGGACAGCTGCTCCAGACAACCATCCCAAGTCCACTAAACAGGTATCCTGCAATTGTGTAGTGTGCCGAGTGATATCCATGTTCTTGCCCAGGCGAAATGGCAAAACAAAACAAATTTCACCGAGGGTAGCTTGGAAACTCTCCAGGAGACTGAAAGCAAGAATTGTGGAGCTTCCAGTTAACGCACTACATACTAGGTTACGTTGGGGAGGGGGTTGTGTCCGTAGTAGTTTCACGCTGTGATGTCCGCCGCAAATGCCACACCTACGTGGGTTCACCATAGCACAGCCGCGGGGGTTTGGACGTATGTATGTAAAATGGGTCATGGCAAGCGAAGATCCGACGAGCTCCCAGGTGCGTACGTACTTATGCATATTCTTGTTGGAGCCCGGCTGCGGACAGACATAGTCTGCTGGTAATCCGGGGCGAAGGTGTGGATTCTTCTCATTATCCTACCCTACGTACTCGTGTGCGTCTGTACTCTGCAGCTCACTCAGGCGTGCTCGCACACAAGGACTCCCGGGCGATTCGGTATGGTGCCCCGGTTTTTTTGGTTGCCACATTCGATGCCAGTAGAACAAATCCCCCAGCTGATTCGGGCAACGGGCCGGGCGATATCGCATAGGAAGCGCCAGAGTGTCCTCTAGCAAGCCGCTTCTTCAATTGAGTCGAGCTGTATTATAACACGGCAGCGACGCAGGACTCACTGCTTATCACTTGTCTGTGGCCGATTTGATTGTGTTCGTAAGTCATCACTCGGACGCTGGACGGCGAACGGGAAAGGACTGTATATAATATCGTCATGACCCAGTAGGGTCGCACACGATTAATGAATCATCACCATCATCACTCGGACGCTGGGTACAGGGCAATACCTGAAGTGGACGAAGAGCTCGAACACGGCGGAGTGTGGGTGGTGCCGGTACAAGATGCAGACGAGGGAACACCTGTTCAAGAACTGTGACAGGTGGAGGCCGCAACAGAAAATAATGTGGGCGAAGATACGGAAAAGGACAGGAAGAGGAAAGAACCGGTTCACAATCAGGGAAATGTTTGCGGACAAGCGGTGCACTGGAGCGGTCCTGGACTTCTTGAGTACGACGAAGGTTGGGGCGAGGGTGGGGCCGCGGGAGCTGCCACCAGAACAAACAGGGAAGGAGGGGGGAGATATGCGGTCTCCTTAGGCGTGGTCCTTTCTTTTGTCACTCTTTCTTTCTCTTTATCTCTCTCTCTCTCTCTCTCTCTCTCTTTTTCTCTCTTCTTTTCGCGGGACAGGCCGGGCGGGGGCAGTGGGAGTCGCCGCGAGCCGCTGGCGGACTGTTCGAGGGCGCAGCGGACGGCGAACGGGAAAGGACTGTATATAATATCGTCATGATCCAGTAGGGTCGCACACGATTAATGAATCATCATCATCAACTCGGACGCTGGGTCGATACTGGCAGCGAGGTTCCGACGGTCGGGCGTAAGGGGAGTGCGGAGGGGCACCGGAAGGGGCAAGGGCCGCTTTAAGGTGAGGGACCTCATCGTGAACGAGAAGTGCCGCTGGGCGGTCCTGGGCTTCCTCTGTCAGGAGGAGGATACCGCGCCCGGCTGAGAATGGCTCCCAGAGCAAGACATCGGAGTGCGAACTCCGGGAGGGGAAATAAAGGCAATCTGGAGGCCGAGGAGGTGGGAGTTGAGGTTAGATAGGTCGCATACGATTAATGAATAAACCAAAAAAAAACCCCCGGTCGAGCGTGAGAACGGGTAGGTTATGTCACAAAAGGTTTTTCCTGGAGAGCTGCGACTCAAGTGCGTACAAGATCTTGGGGGTATTGCGGCGCCCTTCCTCCCCCCTCGAACGGGAAGCCCTCCGGTCAGGAAGTCTATATGGAGTATTCAAGCGATACGGATTAGAGGAAGGCAAAGACGTGCGCAGGGAGAGTGTGCTCGAGATTTGCGAGAGCGTGTTGTCGGTCCGTGCCCTAGTCCTTCCAGACTTCGGCCATGGCGGCTGCTCGTGGGTTCCTGAATTCCAGGAGTTCGCGAAGCACATAGTGGGAAGCGTTCGGGGCCTGAAGATTTTGGACTTCCCCTCCAGCAGGCAGAGTCCCAACCACCTTCTACTGCCCAGTGCTTCTCCCGGCTTCTCATGCTGATCCGGGTAGCTGGCCCGCTGCAATTCAGAGCCTGTTGCACCACGGATGGAGCAAGCTAGGTGATCGAAACGATGGACCGCATCAATTTGCATAACTTATAAGGGCATCGCCTCTGGAACGTTGGAGGGGGGATCGTCTTCTTTCTTGATTTCGCTTTTCTGTTCACCTCATTTACCCAGCGGTTTTTCCTGTTGCATACATACCGGTATGCTGGATTAAATTGGGTACATAATCTCACGAATCCGGCTTGCATTGCTTTTGTTTTTTTGTCTTTTTTGCCGTTGATAAGTTTCCAACAGAGTTTCCATTTTTCCACCCCGCGTTGACGGCGATATTCACCACTTCAATCTAACTAGGTGTCAGCACGCTGGAGGGGTAGAACATATATTCGACACCGCGCGGCATGCAACTCCCATGTCATCGGCAGACTTTGCGTGCGTCTATTACTTGACTATGATAGTAGTGGAGACGCACGCGCTGGTTCACTGTGTCACGGCGGGCCGCTCGATTGAGCGGGTATCAACGAACAAAGGTTTTTTTGTTTAATCATACTCGCATTCAGCCTATGTAGACTATGGCGGCGTACATTTTTGCCAGTTCCCGTCCGCTGTCCACCCGATGGTGGCACGCCGCAAGCTCCCCTTCGCTCCCCGCCCAGCCTGTCCCAATGTTGTAACACGCACTAAGGAAATACCAAAGGAGAGTACAAACTCCTCCTCCGCCCTCCCCTCCTCTCCTCTTCTCGCTCCCTGCGCTCCTGCTCAGACACCTCGCTCCCTGCGTCTTCCTCAGCCGGGTCCAGCCTTCCCACATCCGTAGTGGAGAGGAAGTCTAATGCCGCCTGGCTGCACCTCCCGTCAGCAAGGAGGTCCCGGAACTTGAACCGGCTCTTCCCCCTCCCGCTTTCCTCCTGCACCTCTTCCCACAGGATCTTCTGCTGGGCCTTCCGTTCTGGGCACACCTTGAAGAGGTGGTCCCGTGTCTGCGTCTGCGAGCTGTCGCGGCGGACGGCGAACGGGATAGGACTGTGCATAATATCGCCATGATCCAACAGGGTCGTATGCGGTCAATGGGTCGTCATCACCTTATAGCAAAAAATCGGGGATTATCGATGCCCGGAGTATAACTGGATACATGATTTAACTGGTGTTGCGGGAGTGCTAACAACCAAGCAATTGTATAAAAAAAAATTGGATCGATGTATTACATAATTCTCGGGGTGCCTTAGTGATATCGTAATTGAATGAATGCGCAGCTAAATTGCAGTAGGAGAGCACGTGGAGGATATTGCGCCGCGGCGTCATTGGAGACCGTTTAACTTCTCTCAGCAAGTACAGCTAAGGCGTCCTTCGAGGGCCGCTGCACTTGCTCCCCGGTTTCGTGGCGTCAAGGAATTCGTGCAAGACTTTACGACATCTATTGGGAGGTTGGGGCTTGCGGGGGTTCCCTCTAGCAAAGGTTATATAATCTGGTGCATACACCGCCTCACTAGGTACCTCTGATGATAATGTTGATGATGAAGCACGACTATCTTTTCGTACCCACTACCATCTAGATGAGAAAAAGAGCGTATCCTGGGGCCAACCCTGCTGGAGCGTCGACTGGCCGCCGAAGCCGAAAGACGGCCCGACATCGGAATATCTAGGTAGCGGACCATGTATCCATATCGAAAGTATCCTGTGTATGGCAAGTTAGAAAACGAAAAGATCACTGGCCCCTTGTTCGTCGAGAATAGTATGGTTGTTTTTTTGCGGCGTTTATCTGGGACGTTATCTGCGTTGGGCCCGGACTGGAGGGCTAAGTGAGATCCTGCGATGCTGGGTAACTGGAGTGAAGTATCTCCGGTATAAAGCGCCGTCTTGCCTTCGCCCTCGGACTGCAGCATGGCGGCGCCTTGAAGGAGAAAACACTCGGGCTGTATTAGAGAAGATCGAAAGTCCCAATGACGCCGTTGCTCCTCCAGTACTAAATTCCACATCCTGTCGTGCACTGACTGGCAATTGAATTCTCATGCTCTCTGGGACCTCAATACATAGAACAGCGGTTACGAGCAGAGAAACGTTCCCAAGCGGTACTCTCGTTGCTCTATACATTCATGTCAGATCATTCTCAATCGTAAGGCTATCGCCCAGTATGAAACACCAATATATTATAATGTAGAGTGTCAAAGTGGTATCTATGATTTTATGCCCCATCCACGAACAATCCTGCTGATAGCCGCCCCTATTCATCACCGAAAACCTCGCCCTGTCCCTTCTTTTCAACCTCGGGGATCCTTTCACTACCGTCCTTCACCTCCTTGGTCTTGAGTCCGATAGGCTGCTTCAAGGGCGGCAACGCGCTGCGACATGCCTCACGGCTCTGCTGAACACACAGAGCGTCCATGATGACGAGCGCAGCCATCGCCTCCACTATCGGCACGGCTCGGGGAACAACGCACGGGTCGTGACGGCCCTTCGCTTCGAGGGTACCGGCTTCACCACTGTACTTCGTCGTCTGTTGGGCCTGGCCGATAGTGGCTGGACTCTTGAACGCAACACGGAAGTAGATGTCCTGGCCGTTCGAGATACCACCCTGGATCCCACCAGAGTAATTCGTCGCGGTAGCGAGAGAGGCAGGGTTGGAAGGGTGGGGAACGAACTTGTCGTTGTGGATCGAGCCGGGGATCTCGGTGCCGCTGAAGCCGGAGCCGATCTCGAAGCCCTTGGTAGCGGGGATGGAAAGCATAGCGTGTGCAAGCTTGGCCTCAAGCTTGTCGAAGCAGGGCTCGCCGAGGCCAACGGGGACGTTGCGAATCACGCAGGTTACCGTGCCACCGATGCTGTCTTTCTTGTCGCGGTAGTCGGCGATCAGGCTCGCCATTTCATCATTGGTAGCGGTGTCGGGACAGCGCACTGGAAGGAAGGAGTCGACTTTTGCACGGGAGATGGTTGAAAGGAAGGCGTGGTAGTCCGGTGAGTCGGGGCACAGGGAGAGAGGGAGGTGAATAGGTCCAACGCTCGAAACGAAGGCGGTGATGGAGGTGTTGTGAGTGAGCGAAAGGTACTTCTCCGCGATACCGGCAGCCGCGACACGGCCTGTCCACTGGTCAGCTGTCATTCTTTCGGTGCTATTTGCTACCGAGGGGAACGAACCGATAGTCTCTCTCGCCGAACTCCGTCCCCCACCTGAGCTCGCCTTGATACCGTACTTCTGCAGGTAGGTAAAATCGGCGTGGGATGGACGCGGGTACAGGTCCATCTCGGAGTAATCATGCGGTCGTTGGTCTTGGTTCTGCACAATCATGGCGATGGGAGTTCCCAGGGTGTAGCCGAACTCGGTACCGCTGTGGATCTGCACCTGGTCCTTCTCGTCGCGGGGAGTTGTGAGCGCACTCTGTCCGGGACGGCGACGCGACAGCTGCGGTTGGATGTCGGCTTCCGTCAGAGAAAGTCCGGGCGGGACACCGTCGACGATACATCCCACCGAGCGACAATGTGATTCACCGTAGCTGGAAAAAGCGTCAGTGCGCGTGGGAAAGAGATGGATTGGAACACGAACGTGGTGACACGGAACGAGGTGCCGAAGGTAGACATGTTTGTTTGATGGTGGTTAGAAGTGGATCTGGCGGTGGAGGGAAGGATGTGGATGAATGTTGCGAGAGCGATATGGGGGTGGTTTTATGAGTCAGGTGTGGTATCGGTGGGGTTTGGTGGGGTTTTTATTGCCCCGCGTTCCTGCTCATCCGCCCGTCTCGTCTCGCCCGCAGCACATAAATATCGACCGACAAGTCTTACAAAGCCAATTGACTCGCGACAACAGCCATACTCTGCTACTCGACCGCAATGATGTCTCTCTTCGGAGAAATTCCGCAATTATGCCGGATATCTTTGTGTTCTCTGCCGTTCTTTGTCGCCTGATTCCTCGATCGATCGCGAATAATTATCCGCTAACTACCAGTTCCACTCTAATCCTCATGTGCGCCCTACACACATGGTCTAATCCCCCCCTCCCACACCTTCAATCGCGAAACAACCCCCATCCACCAACACTTCCAATCCCTAACAACACCATTGGCCACTGGCCACGATGTCCCCCTCACGAGGCCTGCTGCGTACCACGCACACTTTCAACGCCCTTCTAAGCGCGCCAATCAGCACCCAGATCTACCTCTCCGCCTCACAGAACCCATACCTAAACCTCGCGCTCGAGAACCATCTCTTCACCTCGCAGTCAGCGAATATACGTACACTGCTGCTCTACACTAACACGCCTGCGCTTATCCTCGGCCGAAACCAGAACCCGTGGGTAGAAACCAACCACCCGGTCGTCCTGCGCACACCGGATGTGAGCTTACTCCGCCGGTACAGCGGCGGCGGCGCCGTGTTCCACGATCAGGGGAATGTGAACTACTCTGTCACCGTGCCGACGGCCGAGTTCAGCAGGGACACGCATGCGAAGCTTATGGTGCGCGTATTACGTCGGCTGGGAGTCCCCCTGGCCGCGGTCAACGCGAGACACGATATCGTTGTGCTACCGGAGAGCAAGGGGAGGAAGAGGCTGCAGGAGAAGGTCGATAGCGACGTCAAGGGGAGCAGGAAGGTTTCCGGATCGGCGTATAAGCTTACGAGGTTTCGGAGCTATCATCATGGCACCATGTTGCTCTCGACGGATTTGGAGAGGGTGAAGGGATTGCTGAATAGTCCGGCTAGGGACGTGATTGTGGCGAGAGGTGTGGCAAGTGTGCCCAGTCCCATCACCAATACTGGTGTCGAGGCCAGCGAGTTTGTGGCTACTGCGGTGGGGGAGTTTGCAGAACTTTATGGGAATGCTGGGATTGCAGCGGTTGAGGAGTACGAAGCGATGGAAATAGAGGCGGTAAGGAAGACGATGAAGAAGTTGAAAAGCGAGGAATGGGTTTATGGGCAGACACCGAAATTTACGATGCGCTTGCCCAAGGGGGAGGTTGTTGCGGATAAGGGCGTTGTTGAGGAAGTTAATGGGGTTGATGGGTCTGGGATTGTGGGAGCAAGATTTGGGGGAGAGGTTGTGAGTGCGCTGCTGGCTAGAGGTGGCATGGAGGAGGAGAAGGCGAGGTGGTGGGCTGATGAGATGATTGGTGGCAGGTCGTGGGGCACTGGTACGGGCATAGACTAGATATCAATTACGAGAGTGCAAGACACACGCCACTCCTCCAATTCATCGCGTCCATCTTATACACTACTCACAGTCCGTCGGATCCCAATCTGAACTCATCAGCCCTATTCACCCTGCTGATCAGAAAAGCGCTTACCAGTGACCAATTTCTCGTGGCATGCCGCCAGCCTATCCATATCCTCCTGTGCAATCTCAAACCCGGCGACCTCACAATTCTCCTTGATCCTCTCCTTCTTGCTACTCTTGGGCAATACCACAAACCCGTTCTGCAGGCCCCATCTCACGAACAGCTGTGCTGGCGTGCATCCATACTGCTTGCTCAACTCGACAATCACGGGGTGCTTCATCCTAAGGCCTCTCGCGAGCGGCGCATAGGCTTGCACCACTATCCCCCGGGCCTGGCAGTACTCGACGATCTCCCGCTGGGTGTTGAACGGGTGCACTTCGACCTGGTTGACGACAGGCTTGACACTGAGGTCCGGCGCCGCAAGAAGTTCTTGCAACTATTCCCGTGATCATTAGCTGGGCTTCCAATCCCATCCTTACTGAGACAAAAGCAAATAAGAGGTACCCACGTGTCGCACCCCAAAATTCGAGACACCGGCGCTCCTAACGATGCCCTCCTCTACGGCTTCCTCAACAGCGCGCCAGCACTCTCTCCTAGCATCCTTTCCTCCGTATGGTGCGTGGAGCAGGTAGAGGTCGATGTATCCGAGACCGCACTGGTGCAGGCTTCTCTTGATCTTCTTGCGCGTATGCACGTATCCTCCGTTCTTGCGCAGCTTCGTCGTGAAGAATATCTCGCCGCGGGAGTGCTCTGGGTGTGAGTCCAGGAACGATCGAATACCCGCACCGCACTCGGCTTCGTTCTCGTACCATTCCGCCGAGTCGATCCCACGGTAGCCCAACTCGAGCGCCTCCGCCACCGCGGATACGCAGTCGGAGCCCTCAGACTCGTACACTCCCAGGTGGATCAGTGGGATCGGGAGCCCGTTGGACATCTGGACGTCGTAAATTGATGAGCAGAAATTCCAGGAAGAGGGGATATACAGCGGTAGTGCTATCTACGGAGAAGTTTGTGGACGGCATGTTGTTTGTGGATGTTTGGATGATAGAAGGACTGGTGTAGAAGATATCGGAAGCTATGGATCGAGGACAATCATAAAGCTGCACGACATACGTCATAATTTCGAAAGTTGTATCTACATAGATATGGTGCCACTTGGTCGGGTGTGGTCTTGGCAAAACTGCAGATTGTCAATTGTTGAAAGTGATGAACGTGTGTATTGTCTAAGTAAGGCTGAAGCCTCGAGAGAAAGGAGAATATAGGGGTAGGCCCATGCCTGCCGTGACTAAGCAACGAGTGAGATATTGCAACACTTCCT
>Ga0307516_10001672_pt1 | contig 30557 bp, 51 predicted proteins | sample 19_EM_MG_FD_203310 | JGI IMG/M metagenome (GOLD analysis project Ga0307516, IMG submission 203310) | Populus trichocarpa ectomycorrhiza microbial communities from riparian zone in the Pacific Northwest, United States - 19_EM | ecosystem: Host-associated > Plants > Roots > Unclassified | place... | reverse complement strand
ATTAGATAAGGAATGTGGAAACATGTCATGGTTGAGCAAAGTTGAATGAGTGGGCACTTGGGACTTAGAAGGAAGAAAAAGGTGGAAAACCGGCGAAAATCATGACAGACTTATGATCATGTGACTATCTACTAGGCTGCCCTCTAACGGTGCCATAATATAATGCGGCCGTAAGGCACATGCCATAAGGCGGGTCGAACTTCCCGAGTTCAACAGTTGGAGTCAATCAGGACCAGTGTTATGTTGAGTGAGAACTGAAGGAGTATCCTGAGTTGACAAAATCTACAGACTACAGTGACTGTCTACCACTATATATAGGGACTGGGTTTAGGGCAAGCAGTGTGCACAGACCATGTATCAACCAAAGATGGGAACACTGATCAGGAAATCTGGAGGGGATGGGGGTCATCCAGTCATCCAGGCAGAAAAGAGACAGGAGGGTGCCACTGCCCACAGGGGTGCACTGGGAAGTACACATAGTGCTGAATTCAATGGATCGAATCCAACACTGTCCATTGTCACCCTCAGTGTTGGTTGTGTACCCATCTGGGTGGACAATATTCTCAACTGAATACAGACTAGCAAAGGTGATAGAACACACTCATGGTCACCTCTTCTTCCGTTTCAATGGAATGCCAGCCTCTACCATGTCATCATCCCTATCCAGGTCATCAGCCACTGAACCCCCATCCCTCCTCCGCCTCTTCCCCGAACCAGCCTTGGCTTGGTCCTTCAGCTCATTTACAGTGAGTCGTGAAGCTTCGCCCACCCGCTCCCGCAACAGTGTCACCTCTTCTTCGTCCGTCGGCCATAGCTCCATCTTCTTACCTATGACAGCTTCGACTCGTTGCATCATCTCGACGTCGTACTGCGTCACGATCGTTATCGACTTTCCAGAACGACCCGCTCTCGCCGTCCTGCCCACTCGATGAATGTAATCCTTCGAGCTGGTAGGAACGTCGTAGTTGATAACAATATCAACGGACGGCAAGTCCAGCCCTCTGGTACCCGGTGAGCTTACGGAGTAAAGAAACGGCGGAAGGACACCCACCGACTTGCGACATCCGTGGCGACCAAGATCTTCCGGCCACCGCTTTTGAATTTCGCTAGCGCTCCAAGCCGAGCGCTTTGGCTTAGTTGCCCGTGTAAAGGAACGGCAGGGAAGCCGAGTGTACGGAGTATTATTGATAACCTCGCTTGGTCTCAGCACGGTGTCAATGTCCATGATCGACAGACACACCTTTGGGCGTCGTGGACGGTTCTCGTAAAGATCATGATGGAATTCGAGGCCAGGCTGTTTGCCAGATAGACGAGGTTCACGTCCTTTTTAACCATGGGGATGAAGAGGTAGTATTGTAGGAGAGTGGAAACGGTGGAATATCTGAAACGGTATCGTTAACCACCAAAGCATCGATCAGGGCACGAACTTACTTGGAAGAAACCTCGACCCTGACGGGGTTGGACAAACTCGCGCGTTGCAGTTTCGCCACTTTTGTTGTCATGGTCGCGGAAAATAGATAGGTCGTCCGTTCCTTGGGTATAACCTTCAGAATTTTATCGATGACAGGGCCGAGGTCCAAATCTAGCAGTTTATCGGCCTCGTCAAGGACCTAAGGAAGAACCGTCAGCACAGCCGTTGAATGGTCCGGCGACGACTCCCTCACCAGGAACTTGAGAGTTCTGAGACTAAACCCCTTGGTGTTTTCGAGGTGATCATTCAGCCGGCCAGGGGTCGCGACGACGATATGCGGCTTCTTTGCCAGAGCGACCCTCTGAGACATGAGGTCCATTCCACCCACGATGACTGCGCAGCGCACGCCCATTGCAGAACCCAAGGCTTCGAATTGTTGGGAGATTTGATAGGCAAGTTCGCGAGTCGGTGAGATGACGCACGCGAACAGCCCTCTTGGTTCCTCCCAGAGTTTCTGTAGGATAGGCAGTGCGAACGCAGCGGTCTTTCCCGAACCCGTGGATGCCACCCCAATGATATCCCGGCCCTGGAGGGCGTGAGGCAGGGCATCGGCTTGGATATCGGTCGGTGCCTTGAATTTCATTTGTCCCAGAGCCTCTAGCAAAGGGTCTATCAGACCCAACGACTTGAACGTGACCTCGGTCGAGGATGTCGAGGCTTCCTCAGGTTCTGGCATCGTGGTGGGTTGGGTGGTGAGATTTTTTTTTGATCGGAGTTGGCGCAACTCTCTTCCTACTTCCGACCACCATGTCTTGATCGTCCTGCTCTTTCATGTCACTCGCTCTCTTGATGAAACCCTGCGCACAAATACACGGTTCCAAGCCATGGCGGTGACCAACAAAACGACAAAACCGTGCTGGTGCGGCCGTGTGTCCTTTGATCATTTGTTTTTAAAGAACCACCTAGGTGCTTCGCCCACCCCACCCAGACATGCACTCACCCCAGCCTCCAGAGTCCCCGAGGAAGAATTGCTTCTGTGGCTGTTTAGCGTCCCCGTGCCGGGACCACAAATACTGCTCCGAGCGTTGCGCCCGGGAGGACACGAAAAGGATGCTAATGGGTGAACCTTCCCACTACAGGAACATCTCCCAGGTACGCAGCAACTCCCCTACCACTCGTGATACGCCTAACCGTCCGCGCAGACAGAGATTCTGGAAAGACTCGTCCAATCAGACATTCGGTGCCGGGTCGCAGAGAGGATCATGGTCGAAGCGAATGTGGCCAGTGATACCGAGTACGAACAGCAAACCGAGTTGAAGCCCCTTCCGCCCCTCCCCTCCCCATCGCAGTTGCCCATGACCAGGGCACTCATGTACATCAAGAACACCCTCGATTCCTCCCAACAAGAGGCTACCCTCCTGCCACGGCCTTTGCTGAAGCGGCTCCACTCTTCCATACTCGCAAGGCGGACGGAGCGGGGGACCGCCTAACCCCAATCGTTGATCTCCTGTTTTGTTTTGTTTGTGCTGTATTTTATGCTGGAGATCAGATTGTATGATTTACGCGGTTGAATTTACCCCATGATCAGGAATGACCTCCCTCATTCATTGTCGCCCATTCCAACGACATAAGTACTTCGACCTCCTCTTGGCAACACCAAGACCTTGTGAGCACCGTGCTCTTGGTATGTTTCGCAGCCAGGTAGCATGGCAGAACTCATGCTCATCTCACCAGGGACAGGGAGAGGAGCGACCGAAGCTCTCGGCAGGGGTAGTTCCCCATGGTGGAGAGCCACAAGAGTGATCGGCACGGTGAAAATTCCACCGTCCTAACTCAAAGCTCAGCAGCGATCTGGATGAGTGAGCGACGGTGCGCACTTTCGCCAGGAAGTCACCCCTCTTTTGGCCGCTTACCAACCAGTCATCGAGCAACTCTTCGACATCAAACCTCATATTATACGTCTTCTCTTTCTTCCCTTCGTGGGTCCCAGGTCCCCAATGGAAAGAAGTGTTGATGGAGAGGAGCACTTGTATCGGTTGGCCTGCATACAGCGATGTCCGGTTCGACGGCTTCGCCCTGGGTTCCATCAACTCTACCCGCGCAGCGGCAACGATCTGTCCGAAAGGTGCATTTCAGCTGACGTCCGAACCCAACGCAAGAGGCAGGAATTACATTCATCTGTGGGACGTCGACAGGAAATGTGATCTCTTTCCACGCCTCCTCCTCATCCTCCAGCTTGACCCGACGATCTGCGAGCAGCTACCACCCGTGTCAGTAACCCGTTAACAAGCGAATCACGAGGGTACCTCTTTAATTTTGGCAACCACAGGCTCCAGCTCCGGTTCGAGGTCTGGAGTTGATGATGCCTCGAGTCTCCCGGTGATGTTGTACAATGGTATCCACTTAGAGTCCGCCTCGAGGGCCTTGACCATGGACTGAACGAGGCTTGACCGGTGGTTGACGGCGGAAGGAAAGTCTTCTAGTGCCCTGCTGGCGGATCTTTCGATCAACGTTTCAACCTCTGGAGGGCCGAATCGTCACGTTTATACGTCCAAGACAACGATACCCCACCTACCCTTTCTAAACTCCCGATACACAATGCGCAGTTTGAGAGTCTCTCCCACTGCTACGGGGGTAAACGAAATGGACGAACGAAGATCGATGTGCCCCGCACCTAGTCCGACGTCTGATTCAACCTTGAACAGAAAGTTTGCGGGCTGGGCCGGCGCGATCGTCTTCAAGGATTTGAGAGCAGCCAAGGGGGAGTTGGGATAAATCTACGTACCAGAATATCAGAAGAACGGGGGGTGCACGGCGAGATCCGGAGTTGGCCAGGTGAGTCCGATTCTGGTACGAGCTTGGCGGAGCGTATACGAACGTGCTGGTTTGACGTTGTTGAAACAGAGAACCGCGTGAAAATTCTTGGGGCAAAGTGAGCCATCGAGCGAGCGAGAGAAACTTCCGTCGAATACCTCGTAGCCCTGAAAAAATCCTGGACGTTCACAGCAACCGGGAGTAACGTTGGAACAATTTGCGACAACCTCAATGTCCTCGCCAAGTTTGGTTCAGTATCCGTAACATATTCCACCCTGGTGTTTACTTTCTGGGTACCGGATGTGAGCCAAACTTCGGCGCAGGGCAACGTTCGTACTGACGATGGCGGTGTACGCGGACGCGTCAGAGTGTGGGAGGAAGAACGTGATGGATGTTCGCTCCGGGACATTCATGATAGTCAACCTATCCTCCGCAGTTATCAAAGAGAACCCTACGTTAGCGTGTAAGCTGGAGTTGGTACTGCTGGGGCAAATATTGGCTCACTCTCGTCCGCGGAAGACGCATTCGAAAAATTGAACTTGATCCCAGCGTGGGATGAAAATTTGAGTGTTGCGTGGGAGATCTGGTTCCGCCCCGTTGTTAGCGTCACTTGTACATACGGCGGGGCCCCAAGTTCGACTACACAGGGGGTTAATTGCCCGTGGCGGGAATGTAAGTGTAGCAAACAAACATACTATGTCGTGGCTGATCCACCTTGACATCTATCGACTCTGGATCTTTCGGTATCCGTACCAAAACGGGGAGCTCATCTGCCAGTCGGGATATGTGCGATTTCTTCCGGTGGTTCCGCCGGAAGAGTAGCTTGGAGAACCGCACTTCACTATGATCAAGTATGAATGGGCCGGATGATGATGACTGATATGGTCAGCTGTAGCTGAAAGGGGGGTATGTGCAACTTACTGTGCATCGCAAGGTTAGATCCGTGTTCCCGGGGTTCAAGGTTGTGTCTCCCGCCGCCGTAAACGACATCCTCTCCACTTCCGGTCCCGCCAATACGACCTTCACTTCGTCCACTAACAGATCCTACGCAAAAGCCATCAGTCGTGTGACGACGATAATTCGGGTGCACCCACCGATGGCATGCTATTACGAATTATCACGTCGAGAAGATACCCGTCCTCAGTTCCGATGGGTCGGGCGGTGCGCTTGAGTATCTCTATCGTGAGCGCAGGGTGATCTTCTATCGGCACATCTGAACGGGTTGGTGAGTTTACGTTTACGGTGGTACCTTGGGGACGAACCAGATTCCAACTCGGAGGCTGCCGCCTTGAGTTGTTCCGTGAGTGCCGAGAGGTACGATTTCATATTCGCGGCTTGGACGAGAAGTTCCTGGGACAGATCACTGGTATACGTCCTCAGGAATTCCGTCACGAGCATCACCCACTCTTGGTCCCGTGCTCTTTCACCCTGTGCGTGAACCTTAATCGCTTGGTAGCGCATGAAGGATTGCAACGACGACCACCCTCCGGGACCATAATGCCCGGGTAATTCTAAGAATGTTTGGTATGCTTTGGGGAATCGACTCCGGTGACTATAAGGTTGTCGGAAAAGTGTTCCCAGAGACGAATACCGTGCTTACACGTCAAGAGCTGCCAGTTTCCCGTGCAACATTACTGCAAACTTTCTCCTGTTCCCCCTTGCATACATATCGATCGTCCTGTTGGTCAGATTGACGTAGAGATCATAGAATGCCGCCTGATCCTTTATGGCAGAAAGGATCTCCACCCGAGATATCCCATCCGAGGAGTGTGCGTCATTTCTGTCGGTTGTCGCAAGGGGGGTGGAGAATGGAAGCGACGTTGGTAGATGGCCAACGATCACGCCAATGGCGTCCAGCTACTGGGATATATTAGGACGGGTTCACGATGCTCTGGAGCCTCGCACCTGATGGACAGCCATCTCCAACAAACCACCCTTCGCAGCGCTGAATCTTGCAACCGCTGGACCATCCAAACCGAAGGGCTGTGCCCAGTTCTCTGCCTGTTCAACCACGCTCAATGCGGAAGAGTAAGTCCACGATTCGACGAAGAATCGTGGCAACACCCCCTCCGTTGGTTATCAGGTATACATGCGGAATGTGGAATGGTCTGCACACACCTGTGCTTCCCTGAGTCGTTCTCCAAACATCGCAAGAAAGGCGCCGGATTTCTGACAGACATCCAGATCTCTTCCCATCATACCAAGGATGAGACATTGGCGTGCAAGCATATAGACACGGAAGTCGAAAACCGTGATCGTGTTGGCGAGGATGAGTTCCCGGTATGCCTTCTTGGTTAACGAAAGGAGGGGGGTACTGTCGTCCTTTGAGCCGGGCGAAATAAACGTGCCGAACCAAGTCATGTTCTTCTCCTTCGACACCTGGAAGAACAACTCTTCCAGTTCGTCGTATTGGGCAAGAACGTCTTCGTACAACCCCATCCCTTCAAACAAGAAGGCGAGACTTTCCTGAAAAGTCATGAGTCAGGCGAAAGCAGCAACCGACGCATCGCCTTACCTTGAGAATGAAAAATGTGCAGAAATTCCACCCAGGCATTTGCCTCTGGCCTTCGGACCGCCTGACTTCTTCTTCCCGTGAGGTGACGACGGAGTCGAACGCATTCAACAGCCCGTCTTTCAGCTTAGAGCTGAAGTCGACCCAAGTAGTGGGGTTGTCTTTTCCAGGAGACCACGAAAGCTGTACACATCTACAAAAATCCATCCAGGTCCGTGGTCGTGAGTGAGTTGTGGGGAGGCGAACCTATCTCGCTTTTCGACATTATAGTCGGCACGGATTTTATCCAAGACCGTTCCTTTCATCTTTAAAAAAGTCCCTCCCGACGCTCGCACGTCAGGCGATACGAGGTGGATAATCATCCACTCCTGGTTTCTCCGTTGTGTTGCCTGAGCGTACCAATCTTTGATTTGCTTGCGAACGGTTGATTTGTACGCTTCAAAATCCTGGGAGAATAGATTCAGTCGCTCAATACCGTGTTCAAGGCATAGAGCAGGACGTACCTCACACGTCAGCACATAAAAATTCAGCAGTGGTCTCTCCAGCCAGCTCCCTGGAATCTGTGAGGCGAGCTCTCCAGGCACACTGTCGAATGGAACAAGATTCATAGGAAGCTCTTGAACCGTTCGTATCGCAGACCGAGATGCCGATTTCCAGTGGAGATTTCGGAGGGGCAGCTGCGCGGCGAGAGCAGACTGGAGTTGGTCCCAGAGCTCGGTTTGAGACTGTAGGTTTGGGGATGCGGCGTACGTCACCACGACTCGCTGGACTGCCATTATGAGGTACGAGCAACAAAACGCATCCGCCTCGTCGTCGGTGACCGCGGCAAGGAAGATAAGAATGGTTTGGCAGTGAGATCAAGGTGAATGACAAGATAGACGCAGGTGATGTCGATCGCTGACCACGACCATGATGGTGCCCACGACGACTGCCCGAAGGGTCCAAAGACTTGGCCAAAACTTGTTGTTTGACCCCTCGTACTACTGGCATACGGCCCTCCTCGTGCTTCTAGGAGACGCGCTTTTGACGCAGCTCATTATTCGCTTCGTACGATGTCAGGCACCTCTCGTTTTGCTTGCAGCGAGAATGAACGCGTTTCCACAGACACAGAAATCGATTGGGAGACATACATGTACCAGATTGAACTTTACCTTCGGGGCGAACGAGATTATTCGCTGATCGACGGTCCAACTGGGCTCCTTGTGTGAGTGCTGGCGGCGGTGGGGTGGATACAATAAGACAGTCACTCATGTTTCCTAGATACCCGGCCGGTCACGTATACATACACCAGTTCCTGTATGCGATTACGGATTCGGGGAAGAACGTCCGCCTCGCCCAACACATCTATGGCGGACTCTATTTGGTCTCGGTTGCCCTCACGTCTGCTATTTACCGGAACGCCGCGGCCCCAAACTGGCTGTTATTTTTACTGCCATTGAGCAAGAGGCTCCACTCGATATATGTTCTACGGCTGTTTAATGATTGCTGGGCGGTTGTCGGCGCCCAAGCCTCCATCCTTGCCTATAGCAGCGGGTTCCTGGAGATTGGGACGATCCTTTACGCGTGCGTCCCGCCACGTGTAGTCACGATCTAGCCCCCAGGCTGATGCCCAGTCTAGCGGTGCTCTGTCCGTCAAGATGTCGAATATGCTGTATCTTCCCGGTATCATGGTGTTGGTCTGCAACAAGAAGGGTCTGCTTACAACGATCGGACATGTAGCCGCCATCGTCGCCTTGCAGGGCCTCCTTGGTCTACCGTTCTTATTGGAACACCCTTGGGAATACCTTACCGGTGCTTTCGATTTCTCACGGCAATTCCTGTACAAATGGACCGTCAACTGGCGCTTCGTTCCGGAAGAGATCTTCTTAAGCAAGCCATTTGCAAAGGGGCTTCTCACCATCCACCTCCTCATCCTAATTGTTTTCCTCTTGAACCGATGGTTTGTCGATCTACGTGGTTCATTCGTTACGATTGCCACGGCGATCAAATACCCTTCACAACCTCCTGCAGTATTGCCTGCGACATCTGATTGTGAGCCTTCCCCGAGAATTGACCTCCACCGCTTCTAACACCCCCACGCAGCCATAGTTATAATACTGTTGACATGTAACCTCGTTGGAATGACTTGCGCACGTTCTTTACACTACCAGTTTTACTCGTGGTATGCCCAACAGCTGCCTCTGCTGACGTGGAAGTCGCTGGTGGAGCCGAGGAAACCCTCCGGATGGGAACGACGAGCCCCGTTCTTCCTCTTACAGTGAGTCGCTTTCCTTTCGTGCCGAGCTGTCGCTGAGTGTATCCTCTAGGATCCTACTTTTGATTGCTGTCGAATACTCGTGGAACGTATTCCCTTCAACAAATACCTCATCCCTTATACTCTTGGCCGTAAATTCGTTGTTAATTTTTTTCACCTTTTCTTCGGGCGTTGGGCATAATCGGACAATACAGGCCAAGGCTCAAAAAGTATCATGAATTTGGTGCCATACCTTCCAGTAGACTAGACCTGTAACATAATTCTGACATTTGTCTCGCCCTCCGCTAAGCCTCGCAAGAAGGCGTCTCTATACGCCTGTTGAAACCTCATATCGACTACGTCCGGTCCCAAGGCTGCAATGCTGTCGTTCACGTACTGATCGATAAACCCGAGCTTCGAGAAGTCCACAAGGGCGAAAATCTTGGCGGTCATCAGCCCGTCAGAATGACCCTTGGTAACGACCGCATCAACTGTAGGGGAGTTGGCCAACGGTTCGCTCCGCTTCCTTCCCGCCAGGACCAGATGGTAAAAGACATCGAAGGGGTGGAAACCCGGGCGATACACCGGTAACTCGCGTTTGTGGTTTTTGGGCCACAAGGGCCCTGCCACAGATTTGATCCTTGCCATCACCCCGGTCGCGACGGGTAGGCGGCTGTCCGGAAAGAGGTATGTGACATCGTTCGTCGAGAGCGTTCTCTTCGAAGTTTGGCCATAAGAGAAGAAGGTTGGCGGGAGAGCTTTCCCGACGGCAGCCTTGAAACACCATCCAGGATCTTCGTCACAGTCTTCCTTCTTGTATGCTGTTCACGACCCCCATCAGTCTCCAGAAAGTGTCCTCGAACGAGATCGTACCCCAGAAACTCCACCCCGCTGCGGCAGTCGCATAAACACCCATCTGACCAGTGCAGAACCTCCTCCGCGCCTCCCCAGGATCCGTTTCGGACGACAAACTTTGGGCTGTAAGAGCGCAGGACCATTCGTCGACAACGAGGTTTCGACGTTGGTTCCCGGAAGCGTTCGTTAACATCTGAGAAATCCCGTTTTCAACGTTGTCCGAATGCGAGGAGGCGGGCGTGGAAGCGTCCGACGGGGTAAACACGTAGTATGAGTGGTAGTCCTGCACAACGAAGTCTTGCCGGTTGTGAACAAATTCACTGAATTTCCAAAGGTTGAACCCGTCGTGTAAGTATAAAGGGAAGGTGCTCCCGTACGGCGAGGCTTCTCTCATCTCCGTGATAACTCTCTCGTCTATTTTCTGTGTGAGCGATTTAGTTGTATGGCAGCTGAATACCCAACGCACAGAATGGGATGAGTTCCGGTACGTCTTTAGGTTCGTTGAGCATCTGGATCCCAACCACGTTCGTGACCGATGCAAGCTCCCTGATGAGAAATGTTAGGACGTTCGCGGTGCGGTCCACATTGGATTGAGATTGGAATAAGCCAGTTGCGCCATCGGAAATACCGGAATGTCCTTGTCCGTTCTGGCTGCCGATGGCCCCGTGCAGGTCAACTAGAACGCCTAGGCCAGATTTCGCCGCCATATTTATCGCCCGTTTGACCCTTGGCCAAGAGTTTTGGTAGACAGATGAGACTTGGTCGTAGCTCGTGCCTCTGCAATATTCCGGTCCAAGGCTCCAGTACCCGATTGGCAATCGTATGGTATTGATCCCGATTCCCGCAAGGTAGTCCATATCGGATTGGGTGATCCAAGTGTCCCAATGACGTTCGAGGACAGAGCGAGAACCTTCCACAGAGCCCCAACCATACGCAATATCCAGCTCAGAAACTTTTGGGCCAGAAGCACATGAGAACAACGACGGCGACATCCAGTCTTCGTGAACGAACCTGTGGAGGAGGATTGAGCGATGGTGGGAAAGCACGACAATCCATCACCAACCAGGATCCGAGGTTTACGGACTGTTGTTGTCGATACCGAAATATCGCAGCCTTCGCAGAGTCGAATGGAGGGAACTCCTGGTCGGTAATTGGTGGTGCCGAGTAGGGTTCCGGATTGCAGTTGCCTTGAGCGTTGAAACCCAGAGGATCAGAAGACGCGATAGAGGTGTTGCCCAGAATCCCGAAGGGGTCGAACGAGGAACCATTCCCGAGAGCAGAGAGCAAGGGAGGCGCGGGTGTTGGCTTGAAAAACCCAGAAGTCAGGTTGAGCGATTGCAGCAACGCGTTGAACTGCTGGACCTCTGCCTGCATGGTGGGAGAAAATCTCAAAGCTGTCTGCGAAGTTCAATTTCAACAGCCATGTGCCAGTCGTGCCATTGCAGACCTCTCAAGAACAAAAACACTGCCCCGGAGAGGCTTGAACTCTCGACCTTGTGATGTCATCACATTAGTAACAGTCACACGCTCTAACCAACTGAGCCACGGGGCACCCAAGAGCCCCCCCAAGTTTGGTGCTTCCTGCGGTTCTCGGTCCTACAGGGCGCAGGTAGTAGCGCAACTCAACAGAGAATAATTACAGTGCATCGTACTGAGGGTACGTGTGAGGGTCAGGTGTGAGTATCCACGACGTGTCGTGGTCAGAGGAGGGCTCGTTGTTCGTTTTCCGCCTCCTCTTCCGTTTTTGTCCAGCTCGGCTAGTACCAGCGGATGCCTCAACTCCATCCTGCTCATCCTCTCTCTTCCGTTTAGAGCCCATAGGCGTAGGATTCGACTTAAGCTTCGACTGGGCGGGCTGAGGAACGGCGGGTTTCTTCCTTTTGACACTGAGTGGGTTTGGGCCCTTTGGCCCCCTCTTTTTCTTTGGGGTTTCGGGATGCTGAGCGGAGGCGGGGAGTTTTGCTAATTCGGATTCCGCAGGCAGAAGTGCAGCCTCGTCCGTCTTCAAGCGATCAGCGACAGAAATTGTGAGCCCGACCCGTTCGACTCACCTTCTCCTTGGCTTCCAATGTTGCATCGCTGGGTGGTTCAAGAACCATTACCGAGCGATTGATATGGATGATCGGTACGGCAGGAACGCCACGCAGAGATAAACGCAAGGACTGGGATTGTGTGGCGACGACGTAACGGTGTTTGTTCTTCTCACCTGTTCGGACTGAGCCTTCGTTTGCGGAGTACGGCAGGCACAATGGACTTACCAATGACATCCTCCAGGCACGCGTCTCCAGCAATGGCCTCTCTGTGGTTGCATTTCCTTCGCTCGAAACCCTTGGCGAGGTCCACCACAGGTTGGATGTTTTTCCCTTGGAGGTATAGCTCGTGAATGCAGCATTGCGTTATCACTTGACTTAGAGAGACCCGTTCAATCGGACGTAAAGGGTGGAGGAGAGCCAAGACGCACTCAGTTTAACGGTTCCCTGCAGAACAGTGGCCAGTTGGTTAGGCAGATCGATGCGACCCTGGTGCGCGGTTTTACACATCTCCGAGTCGACTACGGCCTTCAGCTGAGATGGAGATTGTCAGAGAGAGCGGGCTTACCGAGTACTTGGTATGGCTGCCTAAACCCGAAAGAGGTCGAGTACAGAGCCATTAGTTTCCGATACGCCTTGGCTCTCTTCTGCCTCATTTTTGTGGTGGTCAGAGTGATCTCGGAAGTTGCCGATCGTTCCGTGACCTCTTCAAGGATGAGGTGGACGCGTCCAGTGCAACAGGCCTTCACAGGCGCAGGTTCTCGTTCGTCCGGTGCGTTTCCACCGGTTTTGGGTGTGACACCTCTTCGCTCACGCGATGTACAGCATCTTTCCCGCTTTCATACATACAAGTGACCGGCCTACCGAAAACCACGCTACCACGGGACGTTCGGAGGCTGCTGCAGACACAAAATCTTGAGAACGTTTCCGGAGGTGAGTCGGTTATATCTTGTGGCTGTTTTCGGAACCTTACCCATCCCCTCATGTTCCAGTATATATGGATTATGACCGTTTCCGGCCAACCGGAACCGCCTACTTGTCACTATCCTCCCAAAATTCTATGCCCCGCAACCTGCGAATGCTGAACAAGGCGTCAATGTCATCCCTACCGCTCCGCGCCACCGCTGTTCCGAACCCTTTTCCTGTTGGGAGGGCGCGGGGCTCGGTCGGTCGCGAGGAGGCTTCTAACAAAGGGCTTGTCACCGGAAACGGGCCCAACGGCGGGACCACCGGACACGGGAAGAATGTGATTATGTGGGGTCTCCCGGGGAAATTACCCCCAGGTGGTTTGAGAAGCTATCTGAGAGCGTTCCGGTTATCTGACACGAGTGGCCAAGAGAGCATTGTCAAAATCGAGCCGTAAGTTTCGTATCTTATACGCCCGGGTTTTCACCTAACGCCGTGCTGTAGCGGAAAGCTCTCTCTTACCTCAAGACATCTGATCCGGTGCTCAACCCCGTCCGAAGCTTACCGGCTGGTCCGTCGTTTCCACATGACCAACTTCAGCGAGGGTGTCTACGGTGACAGGTACCCGCTAGGTGTTCGCGTGGTTTCATAGTTATCGTTCGTTTGTTCTCGTACACTTCCATATTTTCTCCCATAACCTCAGACTCACTTCGCAACGGTGCACTTAAAATGAGCGAACGACATTCGTGGGAAGTAGATCAGGTGCTTCCGGTATGGAAGGTAATCCGGGACCTTGGTGCGAACCACCATGGCCGCACCCTACCGTGGAGAAGAGCTCTCCCTTCAGGAGTTGTTCAGCGTGTTTTCCCGCAAACTGGAAGAGGTCTTGACTGACCCCAATAAGTACGTGATTCAGGTAACTTTGCAGATGGACACCTTGTTCAAAGGTTGCAGGTTTTCTAAATTAAAGGTCGATGAGGTACGTACGCCTTGGGCATTTTTTGGGGCGTAGATCGCTGAGGTACCGCGCCGCAAATCATAAGGATGGGGGAGGGGATGGCCACCTCGTTGTTTCGCCTCAAGTCCCTGATAAACTCCGTCAGCACGATCAACCGACTCCCTCCGGAGGTATTCGCCAAGGTCCTCACCCACCGGTGCCCTGGCAGGGACCTTATCTCTGCAACTCACGTTTGTCGATATTGGCGCACAACCTTACTCTCGTTCGCATCACTCTGGGCAGAGATACGCTGCTCAGGTCACGAACAGACGTTTTTCTTCCTCCAACGAGCCAAGGCAGCCCCACTGCACATCTACTTGCGGTCGCGCTTCTCTCACGCTGCTTTCAGGACTTTCGTCGCCCCTCGCGTCGACCGCATAGAACTGCTGGTCGCCCACCCAATGGTCACGATGGATACAACAGCCTTGTGTCGCGACCCTCCAATCCCTGCTCCAATACTGAAGACGTTGGTTATCGCACCCCGTAGCGCGTTGTGGTAGTACCTTCCTACCATCTTCAAGGGAGTCCTTCCAGAATTACGACAGTTTACTGTCGAGCGCGCAACCTTCGACTTGACACAGTTCCGGACCCCGAACCTAACACACTTCAGTCTCCAATACACCGCTCACGGCGAACCGGCAATGACTGACCTACTAGCATTTCTCGAACAGACCCCGCTCTTGGAGAACCTGACGATGGTGGCTGCAGGACCATGAGTGACGATATCAGGTCCCACGACGAGGTAGATAGGATCGTCCACCTACCCCGCCTCAACCAGCTGGAGCTTGCTGGACGTTCGGCTCTGTCAGGAATTATCTCCCACCTATCTTTGCCCATCGGCGTGGACGTGACCATGCGCGCAGCTATTGCGTCGACTCGAGATGGCGTCACCGAGCTTTTCCTCCCATCGTCCTTAGAGCACATCCCAATGGCAAGAAATGTCACTGCTGTCAATTTTTCAGCCACCACGTCGGGTATATGTTCCATCCGCTACATAGGGCCAAATGGAACGATATACATAACCGCCTCAAATGCGGAGGCGACCGAGAACGAAGAGGACGACAGATTCTCATATGAAGCCATCCGTTCCTTCCAACCCATATCTACTATGGACGTCGAGAAAATCCTATTCGACGGTTTCCAGGTCTATGTCAGCCAAGGCGAAGCTCCGGAAGCTCCCCACTGTGTAGCCCTCCGGTCGATGGAAAATCTTCGGTCGATGATACTCGTCGACTGCTCAAGTCAAGCCTTCTCCGTTCTACAAATAATGGAGCCGGAGGTCATTTGCCCCTCGCTTCGGAAACTTACGGTGTACCTCTCCCGGGAAGATTCGTTTAGCGCCACCAAGCTCAAAGGCCTCCTCCCAACCAGAAAGGAATGTGGCATTCCGTTGGATACAGTCATTCTCGTAGTAGAGGATGAACACGAACGGGTTCCGGACAACGTTCTTGGGAAGTTGAGAAGGTATGTGGGCGAGGTCGAGTTCAGAATAGACCCCCAGGTTCCCTGGTGGGATGACCCTTCGAGTTGGGACATTTGACAGCCCATCTTCCCCCGGCTCCCCGATTAACACTTCGTGTACCCCACACTGGGGTCCTCACAGCGAATACAGACACGACCCAACGTACAGACATACAGTAGATACGCACATTCATCGACTATTCGTAATCCTTCCACACTTCTTCCTCGCGGCTTGCTGCAGCGTAACATATGCATATGGATCCGTTCCACCTCTCTTGACGTCGCCGCCCGCTTTCTATCGGCCGGTCAGTCACTTTAGCCATAACACCGTGGGGGTGATCGAAGGCACGAACTTTAGATCTGAACTCTTTTCCGAGTTTCTCTGGGGAGCGCTTCTTGCTCTTCCAACTCGCGTTCGCCGCCACATCACCCATCTCGATGTCTTCGGCTTCGCCTTCCAGCTCTTCTCTTCTGCGCTTCTTCGTGTCCTTGTTGAATTTCGCCCGACCGTTGGGACCGCGACTAAACCCATCAACGGAGCGAATGGAGTCGTGGTAAGCCGTTCCAACAACATCCTCTTCTGCTTCCATGGTTTCACCATCTGCTTCACCTCCCTCGTCGATAATCATCTTGCCGGTTTCCGCATCAGTCTTGAACCGGCCGGCTTCTTGACCTGGTTTGCGGCTCTTCTTCAAGCGAGCACCTTCGAAAACAGGTGTTAGACGGGGCGGGCAACCAAGGATTCGACTCACTCGTAACGTGGGTCACGGCGGACTCAAGTAGGTCCATTGGTTGGTCGTTGTCTATACGGAGACGAGTACCGCCATGTACACTACTCCGCTTCTTGCGTCCCCTAGTATTCTCCTCCTCTTCATCTTCAGCTTCCGCGTCAGAGTCGTCACCGTAAAGAACGTCTTCGAAAGTCGATCCGGTGACCGGTTTGTTGACACCAGGCGTCTGGCAGTCGATCGTGAGGGAACCTCAAGGAGCGGAGTGAACTCAACTACAGACCTGATCTTGTTGTTCGGCAGCCTTTGTTTTCTTCTTCTTCGCCTGTTCCTTCCTCTTCTTGATGTTTGCTAGGACCTTCCTCCCGTCTTCGTTGTCTTCCACGCAGGCCACCAGCTCCCCATAACCGACTTTTCTCATGAGGCGTTCACAGATATACCTCACCTGCATCTTGAAGTGGTTTTTGTGACCGTGAGACCAGCCGAGGAGGGATCTGATTGTCGGCCTTAGGTGTTCACGGATGACATCTGTGGGATAAGTGTGGATGGCGAGTTTGACGAAACCGAGGGCAGACTTGACGATCTCTCTATTCGCAGAGTCAAGGAAGACCACCATCGTGGTGAAGATTTCGTTGGACATCTCCGGAGAAATATCGTCTAGAAAAACGAGTCGATACGAGACTCGACGGCGGATTGGAAGCAATAAAAACCTTTGAATTCGAAAACCAGCCGGGAGACGGCGGTAATCGTCGCGCTGATCATGTGAGGGGTCCCACCAGCGAGACCACCAGCAATCATTGTGAAGTACTCCTCCAAAGATGCGGACGCTGTAGGGTCCGGTTTGGTTGGCCCGGGTCAGAAACGTTTACCGATCAAGGACGTACTTTCCGTAGCATCATCCTCGTCCATCCCTTCAAGCCGGTCTCGTTTGACCACACCACCCTCTCTCATTTTCTTACCCATGGTGACGATTAAGTCAAAGGCTTCAAGGCGTGCTTTCTCTGATGGCTCTTTTGTCCCTAAGACCGCTTCTGGTATCAAGGATGGAAGTAGGTGCAACGATGTATTGGGGAGCATGTTGACGAGCAATGCAAGTAGGTGGAGTCGATCCTATAAACCCTCAGGAGTTGGCCGGGAAAAACCAAGGGTTACTTGAGCACGAACCTTCTTTGCTGCAGCCGTAACACCGTCTACCCTACCCTCGAGCTGTTGAATGAAATTCTCGGGGGTGACTTGGATCTTCCCGCCATCAATAAGTTTAGTGAGAATCTTGTAGCCACGTTTCTGAACGCCCGTATCCTTACTCTCCAGGACGTCTCCCGTACTGGAAAGTTCGAACAAGATTTGGGAATCGTTACCTCCAAGGTATGGAAGAAGAATCTGCAGTAGGTCTTGCGTCATCATGACGACGCCATCCCCATTGGTGCTCATTCCTGATTTTAACGATGCGGCAGTTTGAACGGCGAGGTTTTGCTTGAATAGCTGTGCCACTTTGGCGAATGCTTTCGAGAGGTGCTGCAAAAGAATCAGTGGGTGCAGAGCAACGGTTGACGAACAAAACGGACCTCGGGTTCTGCAATCCCTGCCCAGACCCTAATCACATCCCCGATCTTCCCTCTGTCGTCACGCTCAACCGTCCCAAACACGTTGAAGAGCACTGCGAGCCAGCTGTCTGCCTGTGTTTTGAGGAAGGCAACGTTTTCCCGGGTTGCCGGTCGGGATATGTGTTCGACATGAGACAAGGTGAACGATGGTTTCTCGCTTTCACCGCCTTCCGACGCCAAGGAAACATTAGAGTCCACCATCGTCCTCAAGGCTTTGAGGATCGCCGGCCGCAACTCCTCTTGACTGTAGATCAGTTGTGAGAGAAGTTGTGAGAATGGTGTTGTCAGAGCCTGCCCAGGCCCGTGAGATCATAGATATAGAACGGGTGAATGGTAACTTCATACCGTCTTGAGGTCGACTGTCCCGTGGCAATAACCTGGAAGGCCATTCCATATCTGCGAAACCAAGACACTCCAGACCTTTGCCTCTGAAACTCGGTCCTCTGCCTCTGCTTTTTGTTGATAATCGAACATCCGTTCTGTAAGGGGGACGAAGTATGAGATGAAGTGGTTGAGGGGTGAAGGGTGTGGTTGAGTCAGAAGGGGGAGAAGGAATGCACGCGGTTCTTGGCCCTCAGCTCTGTGCGGAAACGTCAAGATATCGAATGCGGAGAAAGGATAGTGCTACCTATCAGAGGGTTCAAGGTTCAACGGGAGGATCTCCAAGAGAGCTTCAGGGCCAATGACACTCATCACAGCCCCAAGAGTCTTGTCTGCATCTTCCTTAAACTCGAAATTCTTCTGAGTGCGAAGAGTCCCAATCTTTTTGACGATGCCAGGCATGAGGACCTCCGCGGCTGTCGGATTTGTCACCACACCACCGCGATGCCGGAGAACCCGTGCAAGAGACGAGATCACAGACAGCAACTCGGGGACTGATCTTGCGAATGTCAGTGAATCCAACGCCTTCTGTGTTTGTGTGATTATTTTCATGACGATCGAATTGTCCGTTCCATTGTGCGCGTCTGACAGGGCTTTCTCGATGAGAGGAGAGTTAAAGCATGTTGATATGAGGCCGAGCGCCTCCGCTGCGGATTTTCGAGTATCTCGATCCGTAGATTCCAGGAAATCCCAAACGCACCCCCACGCCCGAGGGAGTTCTGACTCGAACTCGCCTGGTGACGCCTCCTTGTACGATATAAGAGCTTTCGCCAACACTAACGTCCACGCAGGAGACACTGTCGTATCGCCGTGCGGAGGGCAGGCGGAATGTATTGCGGATATGATGTCGGGTAACTGGACGATAAGTGCAGTTTCGTCATCGTCAGAAATAGCCATAAGGAGGACTGAAAGTGTAGAGAAAGCAGAGCGTGACAGGTAAGGGTTCCCTAGCCGAGGAAGGGGAATCAGGGAGGCGGCTATCGATGGCAAAGACTGTGAAGTTTAAGCAAAGCTGTTTCGACGCGTCAGATCATCACGTACCGAGGGTGGTAGGGTGAGAACGATCGGTCCGAGCAATGCGAGGATGTGGATCCCGGTCTCTGTCCCATCCGTAATACCCTTTTTCTTTCCCTTTACAGGGCACACGTCATTTGTGAGCGTAGACAGGATGAAGTCGGAAACCTGTGACGCGTATGGGTGCCTAACAGATGGGGGAGGAGCGGCGGCGAGAACATCACGGACGACCTCCGTTGCCTTCTTCCGCACTTTCGGTCGAGGGTCGAGTGTCAAGTGGAGGATCGAAGCAAATGACTGCCGGAGGCCCTGTGCTGATTCCAGTTGGGACCGTTCGAGCGCAACGTAGACAGAATTGTAAATCGCCAACTGCGAGCGTAATGGTGGGGCATGTGGAACCAATGAGGGGAACAAGGGGGCGGTGAGGAACAAAATTGTCGAAAGGTTCGAGCGGATCACTGGATGTGGGACGAATGGAAGGGCCAACGCCAGAAGATATAACTCGGCTGGTAAAACGTCGCCTTCCCCAAAGGCCAAAGCCCCGGAAGTTCGGGAGGTCTGGAGCGTGCTGTCCAGAGTCGTGAGCAGGGTAGCGAAGTAAGCGGTGGGCGATCTCTCCGTCCCTTGCTGCTCGAATGTCGATTCCAATGCCTGTAGTAACTGAGCAGGGGCTTTTTGATGAGCGAGCGAGGAGGTCGTATGCGGCCGAATTTTGGCCAGAGCTGCCTCGATATCCGCCATGGTCGTCAGCTTTGCTTTCGTGGACGGTGTCCGGTCCAAATATCGCTCTCAGATCGGGCAGAGGTCAGTGGGAAGAAAATTAGCGTGGGGTGACACGTGATGTGACGATCGACAGAACATTCACCCCTCCACCATTGAAATCCGCGATGGCGCACGTCGTACAACCTCTCGACCAGCCGTCGAACTACAAGGATTCCCAAGCGCGGTTGGATAGGAGCAGACAGGACGAGGCTCTTTCAAAGTCCTGCACCCTCTACGTACACTCATTCCTCATCCACATTCGCGCACGTTTCGGGCTGACTGCAGGGCAGATTGGTAACCTGAGCTTCTACACAACAGAGGAACAAATATACGAGCTGTTTAACAAATGTGCGGATGGGCCCGAAGGCGGAGGGATTAAGCGTGTCATAATGGGCCTCGATAGGAATACGAGGTGAGTTTGTCCGGGCCGGTCACCCTTGACGATGCTAATGTGACGTCTTAAGGACACCGTGCGGGTTTTGCTTCGTCGAATTCTATACACGTCCTGAAGCTCTTGCGAGTCTGAGATACATCAGCGGAACGAAACTTGACGAGCGTATAGTTCGTTGCGACCTGGACGCGGGGTATAAAGAAGGGCGACAATTCGGTCGAGGCAAAAGCGGCGGCCAGGTACGTGATGAACACCGTGAAGACTACGACCCCGGCCGTGGTGGCTGGGGTGCCCAAGCCCAAAGAATGGAGGCGGATCGAAGGAGGGAGGTGGAGGAGAGATATGCAGACACGACTGGGATTGTGGCTGGTGGCGGTGGGGATTGGAGGCAAGGGGAAACTGCTCCTCAACAGAGCCTCAAGCGCGGCCGATCCCCAGATGACGATGGGGAGCAGGAGAGGGTGAGCTTTGCTTTGGATCGTCGCTGCTTAGCCCATAGCTGACTCTTCACGCAGGGCGCCCGTTCCCGTTTGGATGTGGAAGAGGATCGCATGTAGTTCCTCTCCAGGTCGGTTTGTAGGGTGTAGTTTAACAAGAGAAACAGAGTGTTGGCGGGATGAACATATTTCAAACAAAATTGTGATTATCATATGCCCCGTGGCTCAGTTGGCTAGAGCGTGTGACTGTTAGGTTGCCATCACAAGGTCGAGAGTTCAAGCCTCTCCGGGGCAGATAGTTTTTTTCTCTCCGTTCGTGGTGAAAGATAGGTACAACAAGAGGGTTTGCCTGCAACTAATCCCGAGGAAATGCACCCTATATCTCCGGAAATTCCTGGATGACATGAATGAAGCCAAGTGAGGAAAAATCAAGGAACCACAGTTTCTTGTTCGTCAAACCAAAGTCGTATCGTCATGTCTTTTTCCATGCCCGCGGATGCTATGATGCTCTTCGTCGGATGGGTCTGGAAGGCAACATAACCAGTGAGCCATCGTAGTTGCTTTGACACAAACACACGTACAGCAACTGCCATAACTACATCTATACGAGGGAGGTTAGTCCAACTCGTTGAACGAGCGAGCCGCGAACAGAAAGATTTACCTCTGTGACCTTCGAGAACCTGAAGGATCTCCCTCGTTTGAAGGTCCCAGATATACACCTTCGAGTCTTCGCTACCGCCTACGACCACTTTCCGTCCAGTCACACTGAAACACGCGAACAAACAATATGTTACGTTCGTATGCCCTTTGTACGTTTTGACGCATTTGGACGTTTGGGTGTTCCAAAGTCGGATGGTAGAGTCCTGTGTAACGGCGAGGACGAATTTGGAATTCGGGGAAAACTTGACGTGGGAACTGTAATGGATACCGCTCGTTAGAAACATGGTGAGGACGCTGGACGCGGCGTGAACATACCATATCGGGTTATCGTCGTCTACAAGAGTCTTGAGGCATTGACCAGAATCGGCATCCCAGAGACGTCTGTCGAAGAGACTGAACGGGTGCATGATCAGGTTACACCAGCGATTCTCACATAAGGCCATCCATGGCACACGAAACGATCAACGTCCCATCCAGGTTAAAGCTGACCGCGGTAACGGGATCTGAGTGAGCGGGAAGAATTTTGAGGGATTTACCTATTGATTGGTGTGAGATACTGCAGGGAACCGTAACCATCAGCAGAACTCCTACCTCGAGCAACATCCCATATCCGCACTGTCTCATCAAAACCGCCAGAAGCGAGGAGGTTGGACTTGTGATTGAAGTTCACGCAAAACACAAAGTTCGTGTGTCCTTTCAAAACTTTGACCACTGTACCCTATGGAATCCGATATTGGTGAGGATTAACGCCCAGGCTGGAGAAAAAATCTTACAAGGTTAACGTCCCATATTCGTACAGTTTTATCGTCTGATGCGCTGGCAAGGAAGTCGCCCTCAGACGACCAAGCAACGTCTGAAATCCCCTCAGAATGACCATGGAGAGTCTTAATGATGTCCCCCGTGTATGTGTCCCAAATTTTGATCAACTTATCTGCCGCTTGAGATCTTTGCATGTCAGCACCTCCAGAAAAAACGACGTGATGACAACAGGAGCGCGCGCGCCGTAGCAAGGAAGCGAAGCTCACCTGCAGATGCAAGCATCGCCCCATCGGGTCTAAACTTTACGGACGAGATAGACATCGTATGCCCGCTGAGCATAAACCTCGGTTCGTAGCTCGGTTTCGTTTGAGTCTGCAGGTTTTCCTCCATTGGGTGAAAAACGACCTGGGGATGTGGCTGAGGCCTGAGGGAGGTTGGAGAGAAAGTAACAGGGCGCACGTGATCAGCTTCGCGACGCGGAGGGCGATCCCACATGTCTTCTCGCAACGACCAACGACGACGGGACCGGAGCTGGGAACGAAGCGACCGGGACAGGGATCGGGACCGCTACAAGGATAGAGACCGTGGTGGGGACAGGGATAGGGGCAGAGGGGACAGGTACCGAGACTCACGCAGGAAAAGCCGCTCCAGGAGTCCTCGAAGAGGCGATCATGATAGGCGTTCAGGTGCGTATGTTTCCTTTTCATTCCGGGTTGCAAACCTCACTGGGAACAGAGAGAGACAGGAGAGACTATCGTTACGACGACAGGCGGGACTCTGATCGACGGGACAGAGATGATCGTCGAAGAGACGAGAGGCGGGATGACCGCGACCGCCACAGGGATGACCCTCGGGATAGGGATGTGCCCCAAAATCCCGAAACTAAACCTCCCCCAGGGCTGAAAGAAGTCTCAGGTAAACATTGGGGCTTCACCACTCTCCAGTATGCTGACTTTGCGTCAAGTCCCCCAGATTCCAGAACCACGGATGCAGAGCGAAGGTCTCGAGAATGACCAAGAAGAGGGAGAGTCCATGGATGTCGTGAACCAGGACGACGAAGCCATGATGGCCATGATGGGCATAGGTGGTTTTGGTTCGACCAAGGTTCGTACGTTTTCTATGGAGACATACCGGCACCTGAAAATATTTCACAGGGGAAGCACGTTGACGGGAACCAGGAGGGTGCTGCGAAGGTTAAGAAGGTCCGAACGTGGAGACAGTACATGAACCGGTTCGTTGCTTTTTGGATCCCCTGCGCGTCACGCTCACTTCACGAACCCCTTGCAGTCGTGGTGGATTTAATAGGTCGGTCACTTGGGTCTTCTCCGAGATTCTACCTGGCTCTTAACCCATCTTTATAGGCCACTGGACAAGATCAAGTAGGCTGCCACCAGCGACGATCCATGGGACCGCCTTACTTGTCTCAGTGGAGTACTTCTGTGTTGTCGCGTTTGAGTCACGTCGCTCGAATTCCATCGCAGTCTTTCTTGTTTCCTGGGAATCCACATCTCACGAGAGTAAGTGCCTCACAACCACGCACCAAGTCCAGAGAACCATACATATCACTCGTAATTACAAAGGGATACAGAAAAAAGGAAACGGAAAGGTTGCGCAAGAATGACTCTGGTGCCACGAAAATCAGATGGGCTGTGTGGGACTGTCCCACCCAAACAACACGCAGAAGTGGTGTGCTGAACGCGTGGTGAAAGGCAAGCGACCTAGAAACCATGCAACTTGATGGTGTTCTTCGGTATGCCCTCCTCGGTTAGGAAGTTCTGGATCTTGACCCTCTGGTCACCCTGGAGCTGGATGACCTTGCCGGCCTCCTCATCTTCGACGAGGGTACCATTGCAAGCGAATTCCTATCGGATCGGACCGAATCAGTGCTGGATCGAACAAGGGATCGACAAGCCGCCCCAGGAACTGGAATGGGTGTGCGTTGCCGGGGAGGACGTACCTTCTTGAAAGCCTTGAGGAGCTTCCTAGAATCGTATTCTGTACAACGGAGGACGACCATGATCAGATCGCTGGCCATGGTTTGGGTGGTTCCAAAACGTGCTTGCCTTTGGGAAGACCTTGCAACGTGGTCAACGTCTTGCGGCCATTTCGTTGTTGGATACGGATGTGGATGTAATTCTGTTGGGTTCCTACGTCCTCATTACTGAGTTGCTGTCCTTCATCTGCAAAAGGGTCTGTATGTTCGGAGGTGGTTAGATCAGGCGATCGACATCATCGGGAGGAGACGACTCCGTCATGAGATAAGAAGGGCATGACGGAGCGGAGAGCGACGACTGACCGACAGTGTTGAAGTTCTGTACGTTCATACAACGAGAAAAGTCGAAGGTAGCACAGAGGGTGTCGAGGGAGACGGAGGGGGTTAGAGGGAGAAGAGAATGCCGTATTTTTATCTGATTTTTCAACTTTTATTCGTCGCAACTAAGTCTGATTCCTTTGTTTGTCCATGTTTGCCCGGGTGGCTGACCACACAGCCATCGGATCTGCGCAGTTTATCCGAAGAGGTCCCAGTTATAACAGCCATGGCACAGCAGGACGTCACCAAGAAAAAGAAAGGCCCACCAAAATTCCAGCACCTACCCAAAGCGAGAGGTACGTTTCGTATTCCTGTCCCACGAGAAACTCTCACAAGTGGAATCCCCAGCCAAACAACTAAAGTCCGCATGGGTCCAGACACACAAAGTCAAGTCCAAGTGGAACGCTGAGAAACGCAGGGAGGGGATACAAATGGGACCATCTACACTGGGAGTCGAAACTCCAGTGTCGAGCGTTTCAGCCACTCCGGCTGGGGGAAGGCTGAATGACCAACCCCAACCCATCACTGTCGCCGATGCACCGCCTTCCAGATCCGAGGAGCGTCCGGCCAGAACACCAATCTCACGGACAATAAGAGAACCCATTCGCACGCCCAGAAAGGGTCCAACTGAGGGATCACCCCAGCAAAAAGATCGTCGGTCAGAGCGTCCCAGCGGATACCAAGGGAAGAAACCAAACATGAGAAATCGGATGAATGCTTTACTAGAGAAGATCCAGAGAGAGATCGATTAACGGAGGTGAATTCGGGGAACTAAGGGGTTGTTTGGCACGTTGGTGGAGATTTGCTGACGATAGGATCTAGGTTGCTGATCCTCTACGATCGACCAGGTGATCGGCCATGGTAGTGGGGGGACGAAGATGCGTACGTGACCCTTCGGGAGAGAGGGGAGTGAGTATATTGTGCAGGATGGGCGTGGATGAAGAGTAGTAGTAGGGAAGCGGCTTCCCGGTTGTCGTGCTAGGTTTGGTTTTCCTTGTCCTCGCTACCCTCTTTTGTCGCGTCCCCTTCTTTGCCTGTCTTCTTGTCTTCGGTGCCCTTGTCCTCATCCATTTTCTCATCAGCGTCCCCTTCGCTAGCACTCCCTGCCTCGGTTTCAGCTTCTTTTTTGTCCTCTCCCTCGATCGCTTCGGCCTCCCCTTGACCTTGCGTTTGTTCTTGATCTTCGCCTTTCACGAACCTGTCCTGCAGAGTCGTAGCGATCGTTGTCGTGGAAGAGATCGGTGTCGGACCGTCGCTCAAGTGGCCTGGACGTGGATCATCAAGTTCATCGACACGTCCAAAGGCTGGCTCTGCGTCGTTTGGTTCGTTTGGTGACGTCTGCGGGGGACTTCGAGACTTGGACCTGGCTCGGGCGTCACTGTGAAGGAAAGGAATAGGCGAGAAAATAGGAGTAGTGGGGGCAGAGATTGGGCCGGTGGGTAGAGAGGTTATCGTAGGACCATTGCCATTGGCCTTGGTTTCGCTGCAAACTGGATTCGGGAAGCTGTCCCACGTCGAGGTCACAAGAAGCGACTTCTCGATAGCCCTCAGATACTTTCCAACTGCCCTGTAATGCTCCTGCGGCCGGATACACAGCTCACAGACGCGTTGAATAGTGAACGGGGCGTTGCTGTCAATGAGATCAGGGTGGTGTTCAGGGTACAACGCGGAATACGGTGTACTCGTCGAATTCGTCCAATTGCGCAAATATGCCGGCTTTCGCCTCTTCTGCCTCTGCTTTTGTCATGTAGCTCACCCGTGCTTCAATCGGGTTTGAAGGGTTGCGCGCTCTTGGTCGGACCGGTGGCAACCTGAGGCCACCATTGGTGTCAGCGCGATTCACAAAGGGTGGTGGTTGTTTTGGGGCCGAATACTCTGAGTTTTCCAAGAATGTGCCAATGTTCTTGAAATCAAACGCCTGTGAGCCGAACACACCGTGGAGAAACGGGGCGAGCGCGCACATGTTGGATTTTGTACTTGATTATTTCGCGCAACTGAAGCCATTCTCCACTGGGGTTCACACGATTGAGCGTAAGCGGGCAAGGGCTGTTCGGAAATGACGGACTGGAGGAGGTCCGTGGAAGCGATGTGTTCCAACCTGGCATCGAACTCTGCCCACTCGAAGAAAAGAGGTGAGATAAGAGGGTGCGCACGCAGCCGGGAACAAATACCTGGTGACCACTGGAACCCGTTCGACACCCCGTTTAAATTCCCTGTCGCAGTTGCGGCCATGGTCGAGGAGAGTGCGGACAAGGGTAGAACAAAGGAACCGACCTGACGGATGTTGCGGGGACCGGTTCGGGCTCGGGGGACCCGCTCCGCCGATCCAGCGGCTGTTTCCGATTGTGCGTTCCTGCCTCGGACTGCGCTTTCCCGTCGGCAAAAATGTCATATATTCGTCTTCACGACCCTCAGACCACTCAGTACCCGCCTGCCAACTCTTCCCATTCTCCCCCATCCAAATCCAGTTCCTTCCTCATGAGGCTCCCCCAATACGGTCCCAGAGAGCTCAAGGCCACCAAAATATCAAGTGAGAGGAAACGGAGGCTCTTGCTATCCTATCTTCCCGACTGGTTAGCGATTTCATCTGTCCGTATCAACCATCCTCACACCGATTCCACCCAGGATCGTCTCCATTGTGCTTGCGTACGCCCAGCTCCCTATCACCTCGAACTGATCTCAACAACTCCCCTGCAGTGGCGGATTCTTCGCTTTGGACAAGATCTCTGGTTATAAGCGAGTCTTCTCCTTAGAGGATACCTCGTGAGTTTTGTGACTGCCCGCAGCAAAAGATTCCCTGACGTTCCTCCGAACAGTTTGCGTCATCCGTGAGCTTGCGCCTACAACTGAGATGAGCCAGGGCTGATCATGTAATACTCCAGGTATACAGTGCATGAACGCGTGCCGGTGGGTATCAGCCAGACATCTACGGTCCCAATCTGAGGAGTGTTCATCTAGGACCTGTGGCTTTTTATCATATGTTTTGTGGCCCCACTCGGGCTGCTCCCCATTATCAACATATTCACAGTTCGGACGTTCTGGGACCTTCACAACTCATACTTAGGACGTGCGTAAATCCGGTTACCCTCTCTGTCTATCTACCCAACTGACCTGACCATACAGTCGTATTATCCCTCAGTGTGACTGGCGTCATCACCCAATTCACGAAATTGACAGTCGGTCGACCGAGACCAGGTGAGGAGGTATAAAGTGCTCCAACATTGCGAGCTAACGTTGTGCGTAGATGTCATCGCCCGATGCATGCCGCCCCCAGGGTCTGTGGACCCCGTGTATGGCCTCACGAGTGCATCGATATGTACACAGACGGACATTCACCTTCTCAACGACGGTTTCAGGAGTTTCCCTAGTGGTCACTCCAGTCGTGAGTTTTGAGCCCCCGCATTTATACCCTCCTTAACTCCCTCTTCAGTATCTTTTGCCGGTCTAGGGTTCCTGTCGTTCTACATTGCTGGCAAACTCCACCTGTTTGATAAGAGGGGGCATGCCGTGCGTGTGATCTAACCTATCACAGCCTTGACCACGCTGACATGCGGACCACAGCCCAAAGCGTGGATCTCCCTTGCTCCAGTCAGTGGTGCTGCGCTTGTCGCGATTTCCCGCACGATGGACTACCGCCGTACGTAAAATGCTTTACGCCCCTCACCCTATTGATAACCAAAATCAACGTTTGAAGATCACTGGCATGATGTGACGGTTGGATCCATTCTCGGCCTATCCATCGCGTACTTTGCGTATCGCCAGTACTACCCCGACCTGGCAGCTGAATTCTCCCATCGTCCATTCTCTCCACGAATCAAGGATGAGAACACTGCGGCCATCCTTCCGGTCCACGACCAGTCGAACAACCAGCGATATGATCCAGCCGGTGGTTCTCGTGGCTACGACTCCTTCGAGTTAGAGGGAACTGTCCAGAGACCCGGTCCGCAACACCTCCGAGATGCCTGGAGGGAAGAAGAGTCGGGTGTGGGAGGGAGTACCGTGAGACCTGACCGCGGGGGAAGTGGTTCCTCCCATGATCATGTATGACAACTCGCGTTTGTATTTTGCACACTCTCCTGGTATTCACCCAGCGTTCGACCCGATGTACTCACCCCCCATGTCGATACTTGTCTGTAATTATTCACGATTCAATATCCGATGGCCATCCGAACCTGTGACCATGTCCGTGTAGCGGTCACGACTGTACAGCTGACCCGAAAAGGAAATCCATCTCTTGACGGTCTCACGAGCACATCACAAGTAAACACATCCTCAAGCCATGGAGAACGATCAGGTGAGTGACCGCCGGTTCAGCTAGAGGGTTTTTGGGACTGAGGGAGCGATTGTCACCAGGGAATTCTCGTTGACCTTTATGTTCCACGAAAATGCGCGGCTACCAGTATGTCCCGGAGGTCACGACCAACCCGTCACCTCGAAGCTCACACAGTAGCTCCTCGCCTCGTTTCCGTCGCTGCACAGACCGCTTGATTACCGCTAAGGATCACGCTGCGATCCAGATCAGCGTCGCCGACGTCGATGCCAATGGTGTTGCCCAGGGCACATCAACAAGTTTCGCCATCTCTGGACCGGTTAGGGCCATGGGTGAGAGTGACGATTCTCTGAACAGACTGGCTACCAAGGCCGGACGTGAGTCTTTCTGTTCTTGGTGTTATCGTTCCGAAGTTCTAACTGATACCTTTGTTTTCCGTTTGATTTCCTGGCGGATTTTCTTTGGGGATTTTCGACTTCAGTGCTTAGGAACGTTTGGTCGTACCAAAAGTAGATATTGGTTGATGTCCACCTCATTATTTTCCCGTTGTACGCATGCTATCGAACCTCTGTTCTTCCCTCATCCTTTGGCGTGTGAAGGAACCGGAGCGATCAACGGTCAGCGCTCTGACTTCGATCTCCCGCAGCTGCTGCGCCGAGCCACCTGCATATAACCTCGCTATGGGAGGAGGAAACCCCCCAACATCGCTCGCGGATAGTATCCTTTCCACGATCTCCGTGAGTCTTATCCTCCTACTCTCTGGCCGACAATCGCCCCGCCCCACGCCACTGACTAATGCACAACGCTTGCCCCCCAGACTGAAGATATGGTAGAAATCAAGAGGCAGCCTACCGAAGACCTCTCTTCCAGCCACGAAGATTCAGACGGTAGCAAGTACAGGCTGTTGTACACAAAGTCCAAGGTGTATGTCAACCCCACGGCGTATGCGAGAGATAACATCCCGGGGTTTGTGGCAATCGTCAAACGAGTGCGTCATCGGCCGCAGTTGGGCCAACTTATCCGTGTACTCATTACCCCTTTCATGCGCACAGGAGGCAGTAAACCCTACTTATCTCCTCGCATGGATACCCGAAAGCTTGTTAGATGAGAAGGGGCAGAGCGAATGGGACAAGTTTGTCAGTGTAGAAGGAAAGGCTCCCTACGACGAGGAAGAAGGTGAGTCCGTCCAACTGCGCTTCAGGACCGCTCTGATTGGTTTGGATTCGATTAGATGCTATCCTCATCGACATGCCGACTTCGCGACCCGAGACATACGCATTCTCCGTACCCCTTACCTCTGTGTATTCCTTGCTCGTCTACCCTCCGAATCTGTCTTCCTGGTGTAAGGATCTCGTTCAATCCCAGATCCACCCACGCTGAGATTCGGTGTCTTATAGATGGGTCGATCGCGATCAACCTCATTAACGGTCCCACTCTGCCCACCATATACTTCCATGATGATGAATCAAAGTCCTTCTGCCTCCCGCCTCGGTCACCGCCACCAAAAGACCCTTCACCCGCCACCTACCCGCCACCCCCAACTTCTCCGCAAGAGCAACCGACATCTTGGGGAGGAGAAGACTTGATTGCTCGACTGCGGAATTACTCACACATCCTTCGGTCGTGTTTAGACCCAGCGTTGCTCTTGATTGATCCTTCTCGGGCAGACGTGGAAGCACACACGACAATCTTGTTCGGGGACGACGAGGTAGATGACATCCTCGCTCAGTCATCGTATGCGAACTCGTTCTCCCCTATCCCCGCTCACCGTCGGCCAAGGCCCATCTCGACGGCCCCGCCCAACCCCTATTCCTCGAGGTCGTCGGTTCTACACCGCTCGATGGCCGCGCCATTGCCTTCCATGTCTCAAAGCACGTCACAAGCTCGGATGGCGCTCTTACAGTCGTTCTCGAACATCACGAGAGCGACGAAACACGCCGCTCAGAACATCCTCTCACACCCGCTCGCCAAACCCATCGTCCCTCATCTCCCCGATCCCGTGAAGAGTCTCGTAAACGCGA
>Ga0307516_10001671_pt1 | contig 30561 bp, 32 predicted proteins | sample 19_EM_MG_FD_203310 | JGI IMG/M metagenome (GOLD analysis project Ga0307516, IMG submission 203310) | Populus trichocarpa ectomycorrhiza microbial communities from riparian zone in the Pacific Northwest, United States - 19_EM | ecosystem: Host-associated > Plants > Roots > Unclassified | place... | reverse complement strand
AGCGTCTCGGTTGCAGAGATGTTCGTGGCATGCTGGAAGTCCATCTGCTCCATGTCTGCCTTGTTGTTATCTTCGGTCTCAAAGTCTGATTCGGGGTCACTGTCCTCACGGGGGCGCTTGGCAGACATGCGAGCGTAACTGCCTATAGCTTTAACAGAAGGAGGAGGCGGAAAAGTGACTGTGGATCCCTGGCCGTGGCCGGGATACGACATGAGGTTCCTGCTCGACATCGTGGTTGTTGGGTACGCCGCGCCCAAGATTCCCACGGTGGGGTCGAAGAGGGTGGGGGTTCAAGAGATCGCGCTTTCCAGCTAATGGGGCTGTGCGCCGATACTCTGAGATTGATTTTGAGGCTGTTTCTGACTTGATCGATGGCGGGAGAAGAAAGGTGGTGGCAGAAAGGCGGGGGTGGGCAGTCGGAACAAGTTGTTGCGTGAGGAAGGAAAACAAAGAAAGAAGTGGGCGACGGCTCTTTTAAAGGATATCCGTCGCCCCCGCGGCGTCACTCCACCTTCCATCGCCCATTCCATGCTCCTGCATTTTACTAGATTCTCTCGCTCGACCCACTCAATGGATTCTCTCGCTGGATTCTCTTAGTGATTCTCTTGCTGATTCTCTTGCTGATTCTACTAGATTCTCTCGCTCGACCCGCTCGCTGGATTCGCTCGCTGGGTTCTCTCGCTGGATTCTCTTACTGATTCTCTCACTGATTCTCTTGCTGATTCTCTTGCTGATTCTACTAGATTCTCTCACTGAACCCGCTCGCTGCATTCGCTCGCTGGGTTCTCTCGCTGGATTCTCTTACTGATTCTCTCACTGATTGTCTTGCTGATTCTCTTGCTGATTCTCTTGCTGGTTCTCCTAGATTCTCTTGCTGGACCCGCTAGCTGGATTCACTCGCTGGATTCTCTAACTCATTCTCCTACTAGATTCGCTCGCTGGACCCGCTCGCTGAATTCGCTCACCTCGCTGGATTCTCTTACTCATTCTCTTGCTGATTCTCTTGCTGATTCTCTGGCTGATTCTACTAGATTCTCTTGCTGGACCCGCTCGCTGCATTCACTCGCTGGGTTCTCTCGCTGGATTCTCTTACTGATTCTCTCACTGATTCTCTTGCTGATTCTCTTGCTGATTCTACTAGATCCGCTCGCTCGACCTGCTCGCTGGAGTCGCTCGCTGGATTCGCTCGCTGGATGCTGCTATTGTGTCATTTTGTGTATCGAGTTTCATTCATTATTGTTGAATTGCGGAGAATAAAAGATACCCAGGCTTCACGGACTGTAAATGATCCGTCTTGCGAGCAGATGCCTGTGGGGAGAGAATAATTCGCCTCGGTATGACCTTTCATCAGAAGTAGCAAAGTACCGTATGTGGATAGTACATGCCCCGCCAGGCGTAGTGTTTGGACACAAGCGCTGCCTGGGCGGGGTAGTTCGACCTCCGGACTGCCTTCCGGTGGGAGTGGGTAGTGTATTCTGCATGGATAGTAGGTGCCCTGTCTGGCGTAGCGTTTGGACGGAAGCGCTGCGTGGACAGGATAATTCGACCTCCGGACTAACTTCCAACGGAAATGAGTAAGGTATTCAGCGCGGGTAGTAGATGCGCTGCCTGGCGTAGCGTTTGGACGGAAGCACTGCATGGACAGGATAATTTGACCTGCGGACTACCTTCCAACAGAAATGAGTAAGGTATTCTGCGTGGATAGTAGATGCCCCTCCTGGGATAGCGTTTGGACGGAGGAGCTGTATGTTGGCTGTTACCGGCATGCCAACTGCCTATCAACGCAAAATTGGAATCTAACATTATTTCCAATGCTCTCAACGCATCTAACGCCGGTCTCCATTGGAACGCAGATTTTTTTTTCCTGATATAGACCTCTCTCCTTCATCTCCGTTATGTTACTTGCGCGTCCTTTCTCCTGTCCGCTACGTTTATTGTCTCCCAATGATTGAGCTTGCGCATCCTTCTCCCATGTTTGTTACGAGTATTGTTTTCCCTTGATTAAGTTGTACGTCAGTCTTCCTTTCCTTTACTGTTACTGCTTGCGCGTCCTTTCTCCTGTTGCCGCGAGTAGAGTGTTGGCCGCGCGGCGGCCAAGTATGATCATGTGTTTTCCTTAGGCGCGGTGATTGAGTCATGATGAGCTAGGGAGGAACTGTGTCAGTCTTGTGGGCAAGCTGTGATTCCTCAGAGGAAAGGAAAGGTATAAAGGAAGGGCGCAGTAGCTAGTCTGGAGATTCTTCTCCATGCAATCTATTATCTCTCTCCACAGACCTACCTCTCTCTACCTGTGAACCGGCGCTGCGACCGCCACCCCGATAAGAACAATGAGCCCACGCAAAGGCATGTGAGCAGATCGCGACGAGACCACGCCAGGTGTGACGGATACCGCGACAACAACGAGCCCATGCAAGGCGTGTGAGAGGACCGCGATGAGACCACGCCGGGCATGGATACCGCGAGACGATGAGTGGCGCGTGAGTACGCCGAAAGTGAGACTACGAGCAGCGCGTGAGTACGCCGGAAGTGTGACTACGAGCGGCGCATGAGTACGCCAGAAGTGTGACTACGAGCGGCGCGTGAGTACGCCGAAAGTGTGACTACGAGCGGCGCGTGAGTACACTGGAAGTGTAACTACAAGCGGCGCGTGAGTACGCCGGAAGTGTGACTACAAGCGGCGCGTGAGTACGCCGGAAGTGTGATCACGAGCTTGCCCCGAAGAACCGAGCCTACGTTACCTGTCCAGCAGCACAGAGTAGTCAAGTCAGGATCTTGACACTAGATTGCGTCTTGCTATCGACACCTGACATAGCAACAAGAAAGACACGGTGGAGTCCACGGACCCCCTCAACCTGAGCGAATTTAGGGATGTCTCTGACGACCAGCGAGCACCGAGTCCAGTAACCCCAGAGCAAAGATCCAGGCCACAGACCCCCGAGTCACCAGAACAGACCAGAAGAATGACGGAAGGACCCCACCTGTTGACAACGGAAATGTTGAAGGCCCTCCTCGTGGCACGCAACAGACCGCTGCTAGCCAGTTACCCAAAGCTGCGGGACCCCGAACCGTTCGAAGGAGAAAAAGCAAAATTCAAAACATTCCTGGCCCAGTGCGAGCTGAAGTTTAGAACAGAGGGAAATCGATTCGATGACGATGAGAAAAAAACGCGATACACATCCTCCCTACTCCAGGGGGTGACATGGAACTGGGTGGAAACCTTTCTGAACCAGGAGGGAGAAATCAACCTAACATGGGAAGAACTGAAAACTAACATGAAGAACGCCTTCGGCCAGGTAGATGCCGAGGAAATAGCCTTTGAAAAATTCCAGAAAATCCAGCAGGGAAACCGGACGGCAGCAACCTACTGGGCGGAATTCCAACGAATCAAAGCAGATCTCCCGTACGCGGACAACGTATACATCACGCTATTTCGAGACCGATTACACCCAGACGTAAAAGGCAACTGGTCATGAGCAAAGTACCAGCCACCGTCCTGGTAGACTACACCACCGCGGCCATCAAAACAGACAGCCACCTATGCAACCTTGGAGTCATTAGTCGGTGCCCTGCGGCTAGTCCAGAAGCGCGCTTCAATGTCCACACAAAAGAACCCGTCAGCGTCCCAGGGGACCCAATGGACCTAGATGCTATCCGATGGTTCAAGTTCGCACCAAGAACGCCGACCCGGTTCCCCTGACAACCACAAACGGAGGAATGCTACAATTGCGGAAAAAAGGGGCACTTTGCGAAGTAATGCCCCCAGCCCAAGAAAGCACGAGCCCTATGGAGAAGGCCATACCGGGCAGCATAAGCCACATACGAAGAAGACACCATAAACAATGAAGCAGGGAAAGAACCCAAACCGGTGGGAAACAACAGCCCTCGGGAATAGGCCTAGGCAACAGCCACCTGAGGGAGAAACCCGTTGCAGAACCAGACCAACCCTACAGAATACGAACAACCAGGTACGACTGCGAAGAGAAGATCATGATCAAAGTACGAATCATAGGAACCGACGGAAACGAACACAACACCACTGCCCTAGTGAACAGCAGGGCATCCGAGGACTTTGTCGACAAGGCTTACGCCGAAGCAAATGGAATCCCAATACAGCAAAAAGTGACACCAAGATGGGTCCTGACCGTGGATGGGAGCGAGGTCACCGGCGGGCCAGTAACCCACGACGTCCAAGTCCACCTCACAATCAATCAGCACGAGGAAGATATCCGGCTACACTGCATCACAATCGGAAATGCGCCAATCATCCTAGGACTCCTGTGGCTCAAGCTCCATGATCCGGTGATAGGGTGGAAGAATCATACCGTGAAATTCCACACGCACCACTGCACAGAAAAATGCTTACCTAGCTCACCAAGAGCGAACACGGTCCCGGAAGAAAAGGCCACAAAGCAATACTACAGGAAAACACTGGAAAATTGGGAGATTGGTGAAACGGACCCATGGGAAGTATGCCAGACCGTCATCAGCAAAATCAAGGAAACCTCCAAGACCAGCAAAAACCAAATTCCGCCGGAATATCACGAGTTCCTCGAAGTATTCACCGAAAAAGAACCTACGGCACCTCCGCCCCTCCGAGCTCACGACCATCACATTCCACTGGAGGAAGGAAAGACGCCCCCATACGAGCCCCTGCGACCCCTGAACAAAGAAAAAATGAAGGCTCTCAAGGAATACCTAGAAGTCGATGAGAAACGGGGATGGATGTGGGCATCCACCTTCCCAGCTGGGGCGCCAATACACTTTGTCAAGAAGAAGGATGGGGGACTACGCCTATGTGTGGATTATTGACAACCGAATGAGATCACAATCAAAGACCGGACACCATTGCCATTAATCAGTGAGTCTCTGGATCAACTATCCAATGCCACCATCTACACCAAACTAGATATCCGAGACACCTAATACAACCTCCGAATCGCAGCAGGAGACAAATGGAAAACAGCCTTCCAAACCCGGTACGGACTATACGAGTACTGCGTCATGCCTTTCTGGTTGACCAATGCACCGGCGTCATTCCAAAGATGGATGAACGAGATTTTGAGCGAATACCTTGATATCTTCTGTGTGACATATCTGGACGACATCCTCATCTGCTCGCAAAATCTGGAAGACCACCGGAGACACGTCCAGACAATCTAGGGACGAGTTGAGGAAACCGGGCTCACACTGAAAGCATCCCAATGCGAATTCCATACAACGGAAATAGAATACTTGGGATACGTCATATCACCGCAGGGACTGCGAATGGACGAAGAAAAAATCCGGACCATCAAAGAATGGAAGGAACCAACAAACGTCAAAGGAATCCAGAGCTTCCTCAGCTTTGCCAACTTTTACAGGCGCTTTATCAGAGACTACAGCAAAATCATGACACCCCTATCCTCACTCACAAGGAAGGAAAAAGGATGGGAATGGAGTGATAAACAAGAGGCATTTGAGACGCTCAAGAAAGCAATGATCACGGATCCTATGCTACAACACTTCGATCCGAAACAACCCGTCACCATCGAAACAGACGCCTCCGACTACGCCATAGGAGCAATCTGCTCACAACCCAACGAAAAGGGAAGCCTGCACCCTGTAGCATACTACTCGAGGAAACTCAAAGACCCGGAGCTCAATTACGACATCTACAATAAGGAGTTACTGGCGATAGTCGACGCACTACGAAAATGGGATGCCTATTGTAAAACAACGGGACCAAAAATCACGATCCTCACCGACCACAAAAACCTCGAATACTGGAACACAAAAAAAGACCTCAATTTGCGACAAGCCCGGTGGGGTGAGCGATTAGCTAACTATGACTTCGTGATCAAGTATCGACCTGGGAAATTGCCCGGCAAGCCAGACATCCTCTCTAGAGAGTCAGGAGACTCTCCCTGGGAAGGGGATATGAAGCATCGGCAGAACCATGGCCGAATCCTGTTACCCGAAGAAGCGCTCGAAGCACTACAGGCCAATACAACAGAAGCCATCAACCTCGAGATAGACAAGGAACTCCTGAATGAAATCCGGACACTAAGCCCAGCAGATAAAGAGATCCAAGAAATCCGGAGGAAAAAGGCGAGCGGGACCACCCGCAACGGAAAGATCGCACTAGGGTTATACGAGAAAAACAGCGGGTTGCTAATGTACGACGGCCTCATATGGATCCCGGACGATGACACCCTGCGACTACGCATATTAAGAGACCACCATGACGGGCAAGCCACGGGACACCCAGGGCGAGCAAGAACCCTGGAACTCATTAGCCGAAGCTTCTACTGGCCAGGGCAACGAAAGTACATCCACAGATACGTCGACCACTGTGACACCTGCCATCGCATCAAGCAAATCCAACACGCGCCATTTGGACTGCTAAAGCCACTCGAACTCCCACACCGGCCATGGGACACGATATCAGTGGACTTTATCACCGCGCTGCCAATGAGCAACAGAAAAGACGCATTATGGGTAATAATCGACCGCCTCACAAAGATGGGACATTTCGTCGCCTGCCAGGGCACCATGAACCCCGAAGACCTGGCAGACCACTTCCTCCGACAGGTAATAAGACCCCACGGACTGCCAAGCAGTATTGTATCGGACAGAGGGTCCCTGTTTACCTCAGACTTCGGGAGATGAGTAAGGGAAGCACTTGGGATATCATGCAACCTCAGCACAGCCTTCCACCGACAAACGGACAGACAAACAGAAAGAGCCAATGCCACCCTCGAGCAGTATCACCGGGCATACTGCAACTACCTACAGGACGACAGGGAAAGGTTGTTGCCAATTGCCGAATTCTGCTACAACAACACACAAACCGGAACCACAAGAATAACCCCCTTCTTTGCCAAGTATGGATATCACCCTCGTTTCCTGCCAGACCTCGGCACCCGGAACGAGGAGACCCGGGAAGTATCCGAATATGTTACGGCATTGAGAAGGTTGCATGAAGAACTTCGAGCAGAGATTAAGGAGGTCCAAATGACACAAGCAGAGCAAGCCAATAAAGCACGACATCTGGACCCGGTACTGAACCCAGGCGACAGGGTCTGGCTACGACCGAAACACATCCGGACAACCCAACCATCGAACAAACTGGACCACAAGCAGATAGGCCCGTACACCATCCTCAAGAAGATAGGCTCAAGAGCATATAAACTGGACCTACCGGCCACTGTCAGGATCCACCCAGTTTTCCACATCAGCCTCCTCGAACCCACAGCCAGCACCAAACCCATCCCGGGACACCAACAAACACCGCCAGCACCTGTGATCATCCAAGAACAGCAAGAGTGAGAAGTAGAGAAAATCCTCGACTCCCAACACCATAGAAACCAGATCCAGTATCGTGTCAAGTGGACCGGTTTCTACAACCCCAATCGTACCTGGTATCTCGGCTGCAACTTCGAGAACTCACCCGACCTCGTCTGCCAGTTCCACGAGGAATACCCTGAGAAACCTGCACCCCAACTCTAAAAACCCGATACGTCCACCTCCGCCAATGTCGACACAAACGAAGGCTGGACCTTCGCTGGCCGCAGCCGTACCTCCGAGTTTCCCATCACAACCACCACTGATAACGAACAAACCAAACTACCCACCAATGAACCCAACAATGACTGGGACATTGCCGCCACCATGACCGACAGATGGGCCACCCCTCCATCCGCACCTTCGCCCCAGCTGTCCGCCGCAGGACAGCCCCGTACCAACGACCACGCATCCCTGCACTGGACGGCCTGCTACGATGACTACTGCAACACCCACCGCCAGAGCAAGGACAACAACTACTACCCGCGCCGAAGCCGCCGCCACCGAGCGACAAACTGCGACTGCCCGCTCCCACACCCTAACGAACTACTCGAAGGAACCCGCGAACGACGCCTAAACCCTGTCAAAACATGCGCGGACTGGTACCGAGGAAAGCAGATCTGCCCCGAATACCGGTTCCTCGTGAACATGGAAAACCACCACCTCCGCTACAGCGCTGCAGCCCCACGTGAAACCTTGGCGGACATCACGCCTCCACAGGAATATCAGGAAAACATAAACCCCGAGGCCACGACTGCGGCACTACAGGATGAGCAACTCGCCCTCCTGGGGGAAATCGTCACCATGATACATCAAACAACCACCCGGGATACCCACCGCAATCACGTCGTACACCGGACGCATGCCCAGCGGATGAACGAGTTCCACTATGCGGACCAACAGCAACTCCAGCAGATGACCAACACCCTGGGAGCCATCATCACCGAACAACAGCGAATGAACGAACAACTCCAAGCCCGGCATCAGGCTAGTCGGCCCGTCCGCATCTGCCGCACCCCCATCCGCCGCCAGACCCTGACGACCCGACATGACCTCGCCGTAGCTTTGGTCTGGACAGGGAACGTACTGTCATGAATCTGGCGTGACAGGCTCCTTGGCGCCCGCGCCGGTGCCACTCTCATCCTTGTCGCCCTGTGGCTCGTCCTGGTTTCCACTGCCGCAGCCGCGGTCATCCTCTGCACTTAGGTGCCTCGACCGATCTCCACCATATCGCTCCGGTAGCGATATCCCCGACCGCTGGCCGGTCTAGGCCTCTCTCCTTCGTCTCCGTTATGTTGTGCGTCCTTTCTCCTGTGCGCTACGTTTGTAGTCTCCCATTGATTGATCTTGCGCGTCCTTCTCCCATGTTCGTTACGAGTATTGTTTTCCCTTGATTAAGTTGTACGTCAGTCTTCCTTTCCTTTACTGTTACTGCTTGCACGTCCTTTCTCCTGTTGCCACGAGTAGAGTGTTGGCCGTGTGGCGGCCAAGTACGATCATGTGTTTTCCTTGGGTGCGGCGATTGAGTCATGATGAGCTAGGGAGGAACTGTGTCAGTCTTGCGGGCAAGCTGTGATTCCACAGAGGAAAGGAAAGGTATAAAGGAAGGGCGCAGTAGCTAGTCTGGAGATTCTTCTCCACGCAATCTATTATCTCTCTCCACAGACCTACCTCTCTCTACCCGTGAACCGGTGCTGCGACCACCACCCCGATAAGAACAACGAGCCCACGCAAAGGCGTGTGAGAAGATCGCGACGAGACCACGCCAGGTGTAACAGATACCGCGAGAACAACGAGCCCACGCAAGGCGGGTGAGAGGACCGTGACGAGACCACGCCGCGCGTGACGGATACCGTAAGATGACAAGCGGCGCGTGAGTACGCCGAAAGTGTGACTACGAGCGGCGCGTGAGTACGTCGGAAGTGTGACTACGAGCGGCACGTGAGTACGCCAGAAGTGTGACTACGAGCGGCATGTGAGTACGCCGAATGTGTGACTTCGAGCGGCACGTGAGTACGCCGGAAGTGTGACTACGAGCGGTGTGTGAGTACGCCGGAAGTGTGACTACGAGCGGCACGTGAGTATGCCGGAAGTGTGATCACGAGCTTGCCCCGAAGAACCGAGCCTACACTACCTGTCGAGCAGCACGGAGTAGTCAAGGCAGGATCTTGACACATGTGGCTGGCAACATTTGTGTGGTGCTCCGATTCCAGGATCTGTCGAATAAGGTTTCTGATATTCAGCATCCACAGAATGCCTTTCCAGTACACACATCCGTCCCTTATTTCTATCATCACTTTTCCTGTTCGCTCCGCCTTCCTATCCTTGGCCATCTGGCCATTTGGTCCAGGTCTTGCCTGTACCACTTCCCCTGCTTCCTCATCGTCCTCAGCCATTCAGTCATTTGGCACAGGTTTTGCCTAAACTGCGTACTCTGTTTCCCCATCACCCTCGGCCTTTCAGTCATTTGGCACAGATTTTGCTTGTACTGCTTCCCCTGTTTCCCCATCGTCCTCAGCCTTTTGGCCATTTGGCACAGGTTCTGCCTGTGCCGCTTCCCCAAATTCCTTCTTTTCCTCGTTTTTCCAATCCTCGCGTGCTTTGCAGTATTCCCGGTCCCTTTTTCCTGCCCTGCACACTACGGTCAGCAATTGCTATGTCCAGCTCCGGGTGGTAGCAATTCAAGCCACGCTGCTGAGATGATGAACGCCGTACCTTCTCATTGGGTATTGACCACTTCTGCTATCTGGATTGGCTCTGCGAAGTGGGTTTTGTGCAAGACCATCGTTATTGGTTGGCTTTTACTCCCCCCCTTTTCAGTGAGGTACTCTAAACGCCTGGACAACACGTCTGGCTTCCAATTTTTTGTACTGGGGTGATAGAAGATCTTGAAGTCGATGCCAGCGAGCTCTTGTGCCCAGCGTGCTTGCTGACGGTTGTGGACCTTGGTGGTAGTCAAGTACTCGAGGTTTTGATGGTCCGAAAATACCTGCACCTGATGGGCTACCCCTTCGAGGTATTGTCGCCAAAGCTTAAACAAGTCCACAATGGCCAGTAGTTCTTTGTCATGGATTTCGTAATTGATTTCAGCCGATGTGAATTTCCTTGAGTGAAAAGCGACCAGGTCTAGGCGGTTCTCCTTATATCTTTGGGAGAGGACCAACCCGAGAGCAAAATCTGAAGGGTCAGTTTCTTCGATCACTGCTTGCTGTGGGTCGTAATGTGCTGGGATCGGGGTGGAAGTGAATCTGTTCTTAAGTTCGGTGAATACGCGTTCCGCTCTGGTGGTCCATTTCCAGTTAGTTGTTGTCACCTTCGTGAGTTCAGTAATTGGGCGAGCTACTTGGGAAAAATCTTTGATGAATCGCCGATAGAAATTAGCAAAGCCCAAAAATGCCTGTGTCTCCCCCAGCGATGCAGGGAACTTCCATTTAAGCACTGCCTTCACTTTCTCTTCGGACTTTTTGATTCCTTCTCTTCCGATGACATATCCCAGAAATTCCACTTCCGGTTGTTTCCATACACATGTTTCCGGCAAGATGGCAAGCCTATTTGTTCGTAGTCTCTGTAGTACTTCCTTGACAATCCTATCGTGTTCTTCTTCCGTTTTTGCGTAGATGAGTAGGTCATCAATGTATGCGAGAAGACCAAGGTCGATCATGTCCTGAAATATGTGGTTCATCTTGTCCTGGCAGGTCGCTGGTATATTGGTCAATCCAAACGGCATTATATAAAGTGTTCGTAGAGACCATAGCGGGTGCAAAAGGCTGGTTTCCATTCCTCACTTTCCTTCATCTGGACCAGATGATATCCGTTTTTAAGATCCATTTTGGTGAAGAACTGAACTCCTTGGATTCGGTCCTCGAGTTCCTACATTAGGGGCAGTGGGTATCAATTGGGCGCAGTGATTCAGTTGATGCCTCGGTAGTCAATGCACAGTCTGAGGCCCCGGCCATGAGGTTTCGGTATGAAGAGGATTGGAGCACCGGCATTGGATGTTGATTGTTGGATTTTCCCCATTCTCATCATTTCCTTGAGGCATTCTCAGAGTGTCTCTAATTTGACTTCCAAAAGTGGGTAGATTGGTCCCCAAGGTAGTTTTTCACCTTCCTTCAGCAGGATCTCGTGGTCATAGGAGCTCTGCTTAGGGAGTGTGTGCAGGAGGAGGATTCTGGATGCTGGTCTCAGCTTGAATATAGTGGGTATGCTTGGGGTTCGGCTAGGGTTCATTCTTCGTTGAGGGCCACACAGACTAGTGCTAGTATAGATACCTCTTATAAGTATCTGGGACTAGCCCTCATGAATGGACATGCTTCTCTCTCTCCCTGAACTGGTAGCAACACATCGATCACACCAACAAATACCGCAGAGTATTGCAACCAACAACTCTATGACCACCAACCGATTCCACGACGAACAGCGAAGGAGGTACAGAGGAGGAGCATCCCCTGCGGATAGGCCCAGGAGCAAACCAACAGGCTCGTTGATGAGTCCTTACTCTGTGCAGCCAGCAGCCAGGGTATAGGGGCAGTGAGTACAACCATACACAAGATCAAACCCCGCGAACCCACGACTTTTGATGGGTCTCAGGACCTTGAAGTAGTCACACAATTTCTGGATGAAGTGGAGCATTATGTACGCCAGGGGGCGTCAATGTGCCCTACAGCAACACTCAACAACCAGCATATTGACACTATCTGGAGGTTCCTTTCAGTGAAGATTTTCCTGTGGTTCGAGTTGGAAATGTTGAAACGAGGAGTCTCTAAAATCCTGCCAATGAACCATGTTTACGGAATCACTTGGCTAAGTGTTAAAACGGCATTCAAGGGGCAATTTGTGCCTGTGGTTGCTATTTCAGTGGTACACAAGGAATGGCATGCACTGAAGTTCAACAAGAACCAGGTATTGAAATTCAACCGCAGAGCTCTGGAATTGGTCAAAATTCTTGGAGGATCTCTCAAGATCACACGCAACAACCCTCTCTGGGAGGAGTACTTGCTGAAGCTCCCTGAAGTTCTGTCCCACAACATCACGCAGCAGGCTCAGATGACGCATCGTATCAACAAGACTGATCTGACATTCGGAGACATGATGGAGGTTGTTGCGGAACATACCCTGCCATACCTTCCAGCAGGTACGACTGGATCTGGAATGACCGGAATGAATGCAGAAGACAGCAGTCAGATGTTGCAGCACTTCCGCTCTGCATCCCTTACTCCTCCCCAGAACCCCATGGACTTTAGCAATGTGGAAGACAACCAGGTCAACGAAATTGATGAGCGAATGAAGTGCTATTGATGTCTCGGATTCGGCCACCTTACTTGCCAATTCGCAACTCCAAGCAACTCTGATCGCTCCGCCAGATTTCGTTCACGACTGGAGGCCAAAGTGCGAGAAAATTGGAGACAAGACACTACCAATTTAACCGACAGCGAGAATCTCCCTTTCAGGCAGTACAACATGGGCACCTACAAGTTAACCAAGAAGATTGATCAAACCCACCATACTGAATGACGCCGAATCAATACGATCGATGACAATAAAGATTCTCACGTTGGATCCTACTATTCTGGTAGTTGGGTGGAGGAGTCATCATCAGAAGAAGAGCTGGAAAAGGGGAACAGGAGTGAGGGGTTTATCCCTGATGATGACAGAAAAAATGGTGGAAAATCTGCAAGAGAGGGAGAAGAGGTGAAGGGTGAAGGAAAGGTGGGAAAAGGCAGACAGTAGGGGTGATTGGGCGTCCTTCTACTTATGAACGAGAAGCAACCACTTTGTACTTGACAGACCTCAATATGTGCAAAAATATCAACAGTCAGACTGATTTGTTGCATTTTAATGCTAAAGTACAAACTTCTCATTCTAAAACTCGCTCAGCTTATACCTTGATGGATCCTGGAGTATCTCACTGTTATATTGACTCAAACTTTGCAAAGCACCTTGGTCTGCCAATACACCATGCAGGCTGTATGACAGTTTCCACTGCAGGTACCAAACACCCTCCTACCGACCAATACGAAGTGTGGCTGAAGGCACACATACGAGGAATCATTGGAAATTATGCGAAAATTACTGGGTGGTTTACCCTGTTTGATCTGAAATGTACATATGACCTTATTGTTGAGAAAAAGTGGTACTCAACAACACGTCATCTGGTCGACTAGAATAATGTCCTTCACCTTTTGGACGCGGATAGGTCACTCCTGACGGATGGAAGGCCAGCTTTTGTGCCACATCTTTCTCTGATGGGACTCAGTCCACACCAGGGCCAATACCGAGAAGTTCACCATCATTGTGCATTAGTTGCACATGCAGCAAATATCAACTTGATATCTGCAAAAGAGATAGAGTCTGCAATAAAGTCAGCAGGTAAGAGTGGTGGTGACAGAATTTTTGTGATCGACATCTGGCAGAATACACCAGGAAATGGTGAGATTGGTGAAGACAATGCCATTCTGGCCGAGCTTGGAAAGTGGCGAGCACAGATCCGACAGGACTTTGATGACCTATTCCAATCAGCAACAGGTGTACCACCCCCAGAAGAGGATAACTTCCGAATACTCGCAGATCCTACTGCCAAGATTCCACATCGTCAGCCATACCGGATGACACCTGCAGAGTGAGAGGAATTCGAGGAACGGATCAAAAAGCTTCTTGCAAATGGATGGATTGCAGACTCCCACTCCAGATACGCAGCACCAGTTATTTTTGCCAAAAAACCAAATGGGACGCTGTACATGTGTGTTGACTACCGAGGTTTCAATAAGATCACCATCAAGAACAGGTATCCATTACCATATATCGACAACCTTCTTGATCGACTTCACGGAGGACGGATCTTTACCAAGTTGGGCCTTGCTAGTGGCTACCACTAGGTTTGGATACACCTTGACGATTGTCAAAAAACCGCTTTCATTGCCGCTGACGGATTTTACGAATACAAAGTAATTCCGTTCGTACTTGCAAATGCACCTGCAGCATTCATGCGTCTCATGCACTGGATTCTTCAGCCACACTGTCAACATGCAATCATCTATCTGGATGATGTCATGATATTTTCACGAACGCTGGCAGAACACAAAGCACATGTTGAGGCAGTACTTCAATCAATACGTTGGGCACAACTACATCTCAGTGAGCCAAAGTACGTATTCGGTGGACTGGAGACATCCTTTGTGGGATTTAAAGTTAATTGATATGGAATTCACACGGAAGAGAAGAAAGTAGATGCAGTGCGAAACTGGCAAGTTCCGCAGTCACCTTCATCTCTACGTTCATTTCTCTGATTGGCTGGATACTACAGGAAATTTGTATCAAAATTTGCTCACTGTGCGAATCATCTATACGACCTTGCAACAAAGCCAAAGGACGAATACAGGTGGAGACAAAGTCACCAAACTCAGTTTGAAGATTTAAAGCAGGCCCTGACTTCAGCACCAGTATTGGCAATGCTCGATCCTGATATTGACTTCATCCTGCGAACTGATACATATGATACTGCAATTGGAGGAGTTCTTGATCAAAGACAATTTTTCGAGGGGAAGGATGTTGAACGGCCATTGGGCTACTTTTCACGGAAGCTCCATGCCGTGGAAACAAGGTATCCAGCATACAACCAAGAGTTGCTTGCAATCAGTGTGAACCTGGAGTATTGCGCATGTTATGTTCATGGGCGTCAGCATACGACAATTTACACGGATCATGCAGCCCTCCAGCATATTCTCCGACAAAACAAGCTGTCCAGTCGTCAGTGGCGATACCTCGATAAACTGCAGCAGCACAACTATGATATCAGGTTTTTCCCAGGAGCGTCGAATACCGTTGCGGATGCGTTGAGTCGAGTCACATATACTTAAAACCCCGAGACTGCAACAACGCCAACTGGGCCTTCACGATCTTTTCAACCTCAGCATATACCTGATAATAGGAAAGGTAGAGGATCGTATCACACACCTCCCGGTGAATGGTATTGACCCAGTCACCTCCCCAAACCCCAATAAGATCACCACCCCATGACAGCTACACCAGCAATGGCTCCACACCTTACCAGAAAAAACCATTATCAACTATACTGATGGTTCGCAACTCGGCAATGGAAAAACTGGTTACGGATAGGTCATATTCTGCAAGAACCCGGAACTCCTTCAACTCAGCAAAGGCCACTGTCACCTTGGAGAGAGAGTGGTGGTGTTTGACGCTGAACTCCATGCTGTACATGAAGCCACCTCCTCACTACTCACTACCATCTCACCCCATGCAGATGTCTACATCTTTATTGACAATAGGGCCGCCATTGACACCCTCAGTTTCAACAAATCAAACCACAAATATGCCAGATGGGTACTCCACAACATTGCAAAACTCCGCTAACTTGGATGGAAGATCCAAACGGTATGGTGTCCCTCACACTGCGATATCCCAGACAATGACTGTGTAGTCACTTTGGCAAAACAAGGTGCATCTGGCCACACTCCATACCAATATGCAACCACTACAAAGACTTGACTTCTGAGTTAGGCACGGTCACAGCTCCTCCGCCAGTAGAAAGCAGAACTCCCCCTCTCAGCTCCGTCCTTCAAGTTTCCTGACCACCTCTGAGATGTCAAGTGGAAAGACACCCGCACAATATGGCATGTCTTCTGAAACCGCTCACCTTCAGACCCGCACCCAAACCAGGCTGATGATTCTTGCCCCTACGGGTCAGACACAAACTCCTCACACCACCTCCTGAGAGACTGTATTCTACTAGCAACACACCGAGCCAAATTGCTTGCCTCCTCGGTAGGAGACATTCAGACGTCCGACGTTATCACCAGTCTGATAAACTTCATCCCCCTCTGCCAGTTCATAAGGGCAACTTGACTGGGACACACCAAAATCCTCTGCGTCGACCAGAAACCCAGCACAAGTGACAATAGAAGTGATGACTCTGGTTTGCCTGAGCCTAACTTTGGGGTCTTCGAATTCTGATGAGAACATCTTGACCACACCGGACCTGTCAGGGGAGAGGTGGAATGGGGGTTACTCTGTCTTTTCCCGCTCTTGTACTGGGGTTCCACAATGTGTCTCTGGGTGGCAATTTGTTATTTTCTGCGATTTTCTGTTTTGCCTTTTTCTGACGGTAGGGAAAGATGGGAGCCCCATAGGGGTGGTACGGTGTGGTGGAGCGTAGATGGGCAGCAGTCCCGAACGCAATTGTTACACCCAAGGGTAGCAGCGGGAATAAGGAACAAGAAGAAAAGGTAGCAATGGTAAGTTACGTGGACTAGGAATATCCAAAGACATCTCGGGACCCCGGAAAGCAGTTTGGCAAGAGGAAGTAAGGCAAAACGGTACCCTTGGCATAAGCGATGGCTAGGGTGGCGTACTAGGGCACAAACTGTCCAATACCACTACGTCATCGTAGATGGGTAGACCCGATGCACTACTGACTCTTGTAGCCGCTGCATACGGAAACGAGATAAGGGGAAAACGCTAGCTTCCTACAAGTCGCACACCATAAGTGGGGCTCATGTCGCAAGACAGGTCTGAGAGAGTCTAGATGGGAGATAAGACCCGGAGTTAGAACCTTACGGCCGAGACGAGCGGACGTAAGAATAACTCCGGAGAGGGGCCAGCGGCAAACTAGAAGGATGATGGGTTCCAGAAAGAACCACGTCTCATTCCAACTAGGACCTTAATAGGAATCTGGCAGAGTCCGAAAGACTAGCGTCTGGAGGAATACGAGGTTGACGACTGATAGCTCCCACTCTTATCGCTAGAACCGGTCAGGATCAATCAAACCCATGCGCTGGACCCACTGGGCTGTGCGTCTTGAGAATGAATCCCTGGCGTGACGGCAGGAAGAAACACAGGACACATGACCCAAAAATGTTGCATATAAACCGCTCAAAAAACTCCATGGACTACCTTCCATTCCCCACTGATGAAACCACCCTGACGCGACGAACCTAAGATCATTCCACTGTGAATAAAAGACCAATCAAACCTGACTCAATGATATCTTTACCTCCACCTCCGTACTTGCGTACCCAGGTGTCACACTATAATCTTGGTTCATAAGTCAACTTCGATTTACACCTTGCCTCAATCGACAACGAGATTTGGAGCTACGAGAAGTGGGAAGAAGAAAATGATGGAATCAAACGTCGACATGCTCAGATTGGAATACCCCCAAACAGCGATGGAGGTCTACAATGACACGGAAACCGACCAACCCACGATTGACCTCCCAAACCCTACCGCATGGGTTCAACTGCTGGTCACCCAACATCAGCAGGCCCAGTGAGACCTGGAGCAGCTCCACGGGCTATACGGTGAAGCCTACGACCAAGCCGAGCGGCGAATCGTGGCTATCGAACGAAACTATCAACTGCTCACCCAGGCCCTGGAATACATCTACAAAACGGCCGAAGCCAACATGACTGTATCCTACGAATGGATGCAGACCGAGCTGATGCGTAGGGCCAGCGCAGCTCAAAAATTCACCGCGGACGTGTGGACGGCAATCACCTCCCATGACAAGGACCAGGCCGAAAAGGAAGGACATCAGGTCACCCGTATGACACGGCTGAATGACGCAGTGCAATTCCTTCAGGTGGCCAACCGAAAACAAGCGGAGGAACAGCAAACCTGGAACGACAACTGCGAACGTTGGGCCAGAAAGCAGCAGGAAGAGACAGAGCGGCTGGCCCAAGAGCAATGGCAGCTGCGGACCGAGGTAAGTGCGATTCGGAGGGTGACCACCACACCCACTTACCGACAGTCAGCCCTCCCCAAGGACGTCCCACTCCCGGCCTCCAGGGAAGGAACCCCAGAGGGGGCGTGTTACACCCGAGGGAAACAAAGGGAAAAAAGATACAAGGAGAGAGGTAGCCAAATGGTAAGTCATGTGACTAGGATCTCCGATAGCATTTCGGGGCCTTGGAAGCAGTTCGGCAAGAACAGGTGGAGCAGAGGGTAACCTCGGCGGGTGATGGATCTTAGGCAGCCCGCCGGGTAGACCCGACGCACTGCCGACTCTTGTAGCCGCTGCATACGAGAACGAGATAAGGGCAGAACTAGCCTCCTGCAAGTTGCATGTCATAAGCAGGGCTCATGTCGCAAGACAGGTCTGGGAGAGTCTAGACGCGAGATAAGACCCGGAGTTAGGACCTTACGGCCGAAACAAACGGATGTAAGAATAACTCCGGAGCGGGGCCAGCGGCAAAACTAGGAGGGACGGCGAACTCCAGAATAGTTACGACCGATCCTGACTAGGACCTCGATACGAAACCCGCATAGTCTGGAAGACTAGCGCTGGGGGAATATGAGGTCACCGACTGTTAGCCTCCACCCTTATCGCTGGAACCAGTCAGGGCCAACCTTACCCATACGCGGAACTCTATAAGGCCGCGCGTCTTGGAACTGGGATCTCCGACGTAACAATGGGAAGAGGAATCACGTGACTTAAAATTGGGTATATATACCACACGAAAAACTCCACCGACTACCTTCTATTCCCCATCCTTGGATACCACACTCACGAAACCACCCCGACACGACGAACCTAAGATTATTCCGCTGTGAATAAAGAAATCGAACCTGACTCTACAATATCTTTACAACCGCCTCCGTACTCGCGTACCCAGGTGTCACACTATAATCTTAGTTCATAAGTCACCTTCGATCCACACGGCGAATGTCCCACTTCGACGATACCTACTTTGAAGACCACCTCTACCTGCTCGAACTATCGACCTACTTGGAGCCTAAGTCTCAGTACTCGTTCGACTACAAGTTCCTGTCAATCGATAGCGAGATAGTGAACTACGAACTGTGGGACACGTACAATGACTGTCCTATCGCCACTCCCTACCAAGAGGGAGACTACGAGCCCTGGAACGGGTAAACCCAGTATTGGCTCAACTGCGCCCACCACCACGAGAGTGCCAAGTTCACAGAAGACGAGCTCCGGGATCTCTGTGATTACTACTTCACCGACGACGAAACAATCTACACCGGAGACCCCTTGGACCTATACTGAAAAATGACGGAATCAAACGTCGACATGCTCCGACTGGAATACCCACAGACCGCGATGGAGGTCTACAACGACGTTGAGACCGACCAGCCGACCATCGACCTCCCAAACCCCACTGCTTGGGTCCGACTGCTGGTTACGCAGCACCAGCAGGCTCAGTGGGACCTGGAGCAGCTACATGGAATGTGCGGCGATGCCTACGATCGGGCCAACAGACGAATCATCGCAATCGAGCGCAACTACCACTTGCTCTCACAAGCCAACGAGTACATCTACAAAATGGCCGAGGCCAACGCCACTGTATCCCACGAGTGGATGCAAACCGCGCTGATGCGCACCGCAAGCGCTGCTCAGAAATTCACCACCGATGTCTGGACAGCTATCACCTCCCGCGATAAGGACCAGGGCGAGAAGGAGGGGCACCAGATCACCCGAATCATGCGGTTGAACAATGCCGTCCAGTTTCTCGAAGTTGCGGACAGGAAACGGGCAGAGGAACAACAAACATGGAACACCAACTGCGAAAGGTGGGCCAGAAACCACTAGGAGGAAACTGAGCGACTGGCCAAAGAACAGCAGCAGCTGCGCACGGAGGTAAGCGCCATTAAACAGGCGACCACCACGCCCACTTACCTGCAGTCGGCCCTCCCAAGGGAAATCCCACTCCCCATCTCCAGGGAAGGTACCCTGGAGGCGGCCACCAGAGGACAAGGGGGCGACCCTCCCAGAACGCCGCGAACAAGGTTGGTACTCCTATCCCCCTCCCCGGATCCAACCACAGGCAATGAGGAGCCAGCTGGGGACGGCGATATGTACACCACCCCGGAAAGGCCGCAAAACCCGGTGGCCGGAAGGCCCCCACCCAGAGCCACACCACTCCAGGCTAAGCGCATCACCACCGTGTTGACCCCGGAAGAAATTGCCCGGCTGGTAGGGGAAGGTATCGTGGCGGCAAGGACCGATCAAAGGGCTCTGGAGGTAAAAATAAACTCCTCGCGACTCAAGCTAAAAAACCCAGAATCCTTCGACAGGAAACCCACCTCGGCATTCAATGTCTGGTGGGAATCGGTCCTAGAGTATATAGGGTTCTACCCGGGAACCCTCGACGCCCAAAAAATCGCCTGGGTAGGAACGCTGCTGTCGGATACCGCAAAAGCCTGGCACCAGCACCAGTGAAGGACGATGCAGGATCGGGACACCTGGGCCCGATACACTGCGGCAATCCGGGCCGAATTCCGGGACACCAGGGAAGCCGCAAACGCCCAGCTAAAGCTCAGTCACCTGCGGTACAAAGGCGACATCAACGCGTACTTCACTGAATTCCGTGCCTTGAACGTGTACGCCCAGGCCACCAGCGAAGGACTAAGGGAGAAGATCGACCTGGCTATGCCCGACAGCATCCTGGACATATGCTTCGCCCACTATATGGAAGAATTCGTGGATGACGAACACTTCCTAATGGCCACATACAACGCCGGTCTCCATGTGGAATGGAGGAAAGCTTTGAAAGCGGCCCGCAAAGCGCAGCCAGGGAGTGGGACGGGACGAAAGGACGGCCCGGATGGGAAAAATCCGGGCAATGCCCGCAAGGGCAAGGAGAGCGGTGGCCCAAAGCAGACTGGGAAGTCTGACTCAGGGGGCAAGGCTGAAAAGCCAAGGAAATCATGGGCCGAGAGCCACTGGGGAAGCGGTGGCAACGCCTATAAGGGGGTCCCACAAAACGAGATCGACTCCCACAAAAACAGCAAAGCCAACTGCTGGAGGTGTGGCTGGGACAACCACACAACTCAGGACTGCTACGCCCGAACAACAGTCAAGGGCACGGAGCTGCCAGAAGCTCTGAAGCAGGTGAGCTCAATCCAAGGGAAAAGGAAGAGAGGGGAGGAGGCCGAGGAGGTTCCGGCCCCCAAACAAGCTAAAGCTGTCCATGTCAAAATCAAGGACGAGGACATGCGGGAAGCCGCGGCCTTGACGCTATGGTCAGCCTGGCAAGACGACTCGGATTTTTAGAAGGACGGGGCCCGCTGCACCCCAGGTCCTTCCCAATCATTTGTGGGACGAACCGAAAACGAAAGGGTCCGGAGGAACCCAGTACTGGAACCTCGCAGGCTAGACAACGAAGAAGGCTAAACCCTAACCAAGCCTCGCCCGAAAAGTCCACAAACAAACCACAGTGCGGCAAAAGACTGATCACGACCATGATCATTTCGTGGGGCCTGGCCCAACACGCGGTATGGGTCCTACTCGACACCGGTTGCTCGGTACCTTTGATTAGCACAAGGATCACCGAACAGCTCAACATACCCCTAATCCGCAGAAAGGAGGCAGCCCCACTACTGAACTGCTCAGGGGAAGAAGTCAAAGGGGCAGGAATGGAATACACTGAGCCGCTCCTACTCCAACATCGAAAGCACTATTCCCAGGAGGTGTTCGAAGTCCCACTGTTGGAACCAGAAGTCGACCTCTTCCTGCCATTCTGGTGGATTGCGAAGCACCCCCCCCAGGGTGCATGGGACTCAGAAGAACTCCGCTACAGCGGCCGCAACTGCCTGGACAAATGCATGCGATTCGAAACATCGGAATTCTCTCTGTCCTTGGATGAGGTGGTTGCCCTTGACCCGGGAGCCAGAGTTATCGGGTATGTCTCAGCGATTACCGAGGAGGTCCCTCAGGACCAGGTCCCTAAGGAATTTAGGGGTTATCTCGACATCATGAGTCAGGAAGCGTCAGAAGCGCTACCAGAACACCGGCCATATGATTGGAAGATTGACCTTAAGGAAGGAGAAGCTGCCCCCTGGGGACCGATTTACCCCCTTTCGGAGAGTGAGCTCCAGACCCTCCGGGAGTGGCTTAAGGAAATGCTGCGAATGGGCAAAATCCGGAGATCCACCTCCCCAGTGGGATCTCCCATTCTATTCGTACCGAAACAAAACGGAAGAGGGCTCCGGCTCTGCGTTGAGTACCGAGCCCTCAACCGTATAATGATTTCCAACCGATACCCCCTCCCTCTGATGCAGGAACTACAGGACCGGGTACAAGGAGGCAGATGATTCACCAAGCTGGACCTGAAGAATGGGTTTAACCTAATCTGCATCCGGGAAGGTAACTAATGGAAAACAGCCTACCGAACTCGCTATGGGCTGTACGAATTCCAAGTTATGCCATTCGGACTAACCAATGCCCCGTCAACCTTCCAAGACATGATGAACCACGTCTTCTCCGACATGATCGACTTGGGCCTCCTGATTTACATCGACGATTTCTTGATCTATGCAAAGACAGAGGAGGAGCACGATCAACAGGTTAAGGAAGTATTGAAAAGACTGCAGGAGAACCAACTAGCAGTTTCACCAGACAAGTGCGTTTGGAAAACCCAGGAAGTGGAATTCCTGGGATATGTCATCGGGTGGGAAGGAATCAAAATGGCAAAAGGAAAAGTGGAGGCAGTGCTGGACTGGAAAACCCCGGCATCGCTGACAGAAGTGCAGTCCTTTTTGGGATTCGCTAATTTCTACCGACGCTTCATCCAATCCTAATCCTAAGTCGCCAGACCCCTGACGGAGCTGACGAAAGGAGGAAAGAAGGAATGGGAATGGAACCCACAGGCGGAAGAAGCCTTTCAGGAGCTAAAGCAATGGTTCACGACAGCACCAATACTTGCCCATTTCGACGCCACCAAACCAGTGATCATCGAGACAGACGCCTCCGACTTCGCCATCGGCGCCATCCTGTCACAAAGAGACGTGGAAGGGAGACTACACCCGGTTGCCTTCCACTGCCGAAAGTTCCAGCCGGCGGAAATCAACTACGAAATTCACGACAAGGAACTTCTGGCAATTGTCGATGCCTTCAAACACTGGCGCCGGTACTGCGAAGGAGCGACGAATCAGGTCCAGGTGTTCGGCGATCACCAGAACCGCGAGTATTTTACAACCACGAAGATACTCAACCGACGCCAGGCACGGTGGGTACAGGAACTGGCCGGTATCGACCTCCGCATTTACTACCGACCAGGAAACCAAAACGGGAAACCAAACGCTCTTTCAAGCCGTTCTGAGTACCGCCCTGAAAAGGGGGGGAGTGAAAACCAGCCGATCACGACAGTTTTGTGAAAAAACAACTTCGCCGAACCAGATAGGAGAGAAAGAATGTTTATCTGCTCTTCGGCAAGGTTGGCATCACTCCAACCACAGCAATGGTCACAAGAATTTGCGGAAGCAGTTAAAAAAGCGGGAAAAAAGGACGACGAATACCAAGACGCGGTAAAGGAACAGGAAGCAGTGCTGGGGAATGCGGCACTGAACGACCGAAAGGTCGAGGAGGAAGCTGCCCGCCCTCGTGAGGTGCGGCAGAAGGACCGAAAGGTCAGGACGGAAGAGATCCTCGAGATCAAGGAGGGGCTACTCTACTGAAAGGGTATGCTCTGGATCCCGGAGGATGACAACCTCTAAAACTTGATCCTCGGATCAGAACACGACACAAAGATTGCCGGCCACATGGGCCAGGACAAAACAATCGAGCTAATACAGCGCAACTTCTGGTGGCCAAGAATGAACGATAGAATTATCGACTTCGTCTGAAGCTGCCCCGAATGCCAAAAAAACATGGCGGTGCGGCACCAACCGTATGGACTTTCCTCCCCCGTGGAACTACCGTACGCCCCATGGCAGTCCATCGCAATGGACTTCATTACGGAACTACCCCTCTTGGAAGGATGTGACCAATTGTGGGTGGTTATAGATCGGTTCACAAAGATGGTGTATTTCCTCCCCCTCGGAAAAGAAAAGAAGGTGGCAGCCGATCTGGCAGTCACCTTCGCCCGGGAAATTTGGAAGCACCACGGGCTACCCTCGAACATCGTCTGGGACCGAGACTCACAATTTACCTCCGAGACATGGCAAGAATTCCTGCGGCTATCCGGCATTTGCCCAAGAATGTCGACAGCTTTCCACCCCCAAACCGACAGGCAGACGGAACCCCTCAACCAGACCATCGAAGCATACCTGCAAGCGTTCAAAGGAATCACGTGACTTAAAATTGGGCATATATACCACACGAAAAACTCCACCAACTACCTTCTATTCCCCACCCTCGGATACCACACTCACGAAACCACCCCGACTCGACGAACCTAAGATTATTCCGCTGTGAATAAAGAAATCGAACCTGACTCTACAATATCTTTACAACCGCCTCCGTACTCGCGTACCTAGGTGTCACAGGGCGGCAGGAGGATCCGGGAGAAACCCCACAAGACCCCCCCGAACAAGGTTGGTACTCCGGTCCCCTTCCCCGGAATCGGTTGGGCGGGCAGGGAATGGAAGCCCTGACAATAACGACGACATGTACACGGTCCCGGAGAGATGGCAAGACCCGGTGGCAGGAAGGCCCCCACCGGGGGTGACACCACTCCAACCCGAGCACATCGCTACTATGCTCACACCAGAAGAAATAGCTCGGCTAGTGGGAGAAGGCATTGCGGCGGCCCGAATTGACCAAAGGGTCCCAGAGGTAAGGATCAATACCTCACAGCTAAAGCTAAAAACCCCAGAACCCTTCGATGGAAAACCCACCTCGGCCTTCAATGTCTGGTGGGAATCAGTCCTCGAGTACATCGGGTTCTATCCAGAGACCCTTAATGTGCAAATAATCACCTGGGTCGGAACCCTGTTGTCAGACACAGGGAAAGCATGGCACCAGCATTGTTGAAGGACGATGGCAGCTCGAGATACCTGGGCCCAATACACTACAGCCATCCGAGCTGAATTTCGAGACATGAGGGAAGCAGCAAACGCCCAACTGAAGCTCTGCCAGCTCAGGTACAAGGGCGATATCAAAGCATACTTCACGGAATTCCGGACGCTGAACGTATACGCCCAAGCTACCGGTGAAGGGTTAAGGGAAAAGATCGACCAGGCCATGCCTGACAGTATCCTGGATATGCGGTTCGCCCACTATATGGAAGAGTTCATAGACGATGAACACTTCCTCACGGCCACCTACAATGCCGGTCTTCACGTGGAACGAAGCAACGCTCTGAAGGCTGCCCGCGTAGCACAGCCAGGAAATGGCGGAGGACGAAAGGATGGCCCGGATGGGAAAAATCCGGGCAATGCCCGAAAGGGCAAGGAGAGTGGTGGCCCCAAGCAGGCTGGGAAGTCTGACTCAGGAAGCAAGGCTGAAAAGCCAAGGAAAATGTGGGCAGAGAGCCACTGGGGAAGCGGTGGCAACGCCTACAAAGGTGTTCCCCAGAATGAAATTGACTCCTACAGGAACAGCAAAGCAAATTGCTGGCAGTGTAGACGAGACAGCCACACCACTCAGGACTGCTATGCCTGCACATCGGTCAAGGGCACTGAGCTACCGGAAGCCTCGAAACAGGCAAGTTCGATTTAGGGGAAAAGGAAAAGGGGCGAGGATGCCGAGAAGGCCCCGGTCACCAAGCAAGCCAAGGCAGCCCTCGTCAAAATCGAAGACGAGGACATGCGGTAGGCGGCAGGAGTCACACCGCAGCAGGTATGGCAGGATGAGTCCGATTTTTGAAAGGACGGGGCATGCCGCACCCCGAATCCTTCCAAATCATTTGTGGAACAAGTGGGAAATGAAGGGGCCCGGAGGCAGCAGAAACCTCGCAAGATAAACAACGAAGAAGGCTGAACCCCAATCCAGCTCCGCCCGAAAAAACTCTGATTAAACCACATTGCGGCAAAAGACCGATCACCACTATGATCTTTTCATCGGGCCTGACGCAATACGCGGTAAGAGTCCTACTCGACACAGGCTGCTCAGTACCCCTCATCAGTACCAGGATTACTGAGAAATACGACATACTCTGAGTACACAGGCACAGGGCAGCCCCACTGCAGAACTGCTCAGGGGAAGAAGTCAAGGGGGCAGGAATGGAGTACACTGAGCCCCTGCTGCTCCAACATCGGAAACACTTCTCGCGGGAAGTATTCGAAGTCGCGCCATTGGAACCCGAGGTCGACATCTTCCTCCCCTTCTGGTGGATTGCAAAACACCCCCCCAAAGGAGCGTGGGACTCAGAGGAACTCCGCTTCAGCAGCCCCGGCTGTCTAGAAAAATGTATGCGATTCGAAGCTGCGGAGTTTTCTCTGTATCTGGACAAGACGGTGACCCTCGACCCAGAAGCCAGGATTATAGGGTATGTCTCAGCCATTAATCAGGAAGACCCCCAGGATCAAGTCCCTGAGGAATTTAGGGAATACCTGGGGATCATGGGTTAGGAGGCGGCAGAGGCACTGCCGGCACACCGACCATATGACTGCAAAATCGTTCTCAAGGAAGGAGAAACCGCCTCCTGGGGACCGATATACCCCCTCTCGGAAAATGAGCTTCAGACACTCCGCGAGTGGCTTAAAGAAATGCTACGAACAGGCAAGGTTTGAAGATCCACCTCCCTGGCAGGATCTCCAATTCTATTCGTGCCAAAACCGAGCGGAAGAGGACTCCAACTTTGCGTCGACTACCGAACCCTCAACCGGATAACGATTTCCAATTGATACCCTCTTCCCCTCATGCAGAAACTGCAGTATCAGGTCCAAGGAGCCAAATGGTTTACCAAGCTGGACCTAAAGAATGGATTCAACCTGATCTGCATCCGAGAAGGAGACGAATGGAAAACAGCTTTCCAGACTCGTTATGGGCTATATGAGTTCCAAGTTATGCCATTCGGATTGACCAATGCACCGTTGACCTTCCAAGACATGATGAACCACGTCTTCTCCGACATGATTGACTTGGGCCTCCTGGTCTAAATGGACGACTTCTTGATCTATGCAAAAACCGAAGAGGAACACGATCAGCGGGTCAAGGAAGTATTAAAAAGACTGCAAGAAAACCGACTAGCAGTCTTGCCAGACAAGTGCGTTTGGAAAACCCAGGAAGTAGAATTCCTAGGATACGTTATCAGGTGAGATGGAATCAAAATGGCGAAAAGAAAAGTGGAGGCGGTGCTGGAATGGAAGACCCCGGCATCACTAACGGAAGTGCAGTCCTTCTTGGGATTCGCCAACTTCTATCGGCACTTCATCAAGGATTACTTGCGGATTGCCAGACCCCTGACGGAACTAACAAAAGGAAGTAAAAAAGAGTGGGAATGAAACCCACAGGCGGAAGAAGCCTTCCAGGAGCTATAGCAGCGATTTATGACGGCGCCGATACTAGCCCATTTCAACGCCACCAAAGCCGTAATTATCGAGACGGACGCCTCCGAATTCGCGATCAGGGCCATCTTGTCGCAAAGAGACGAGGAAGGAAGGCTACACCCAGTGGCCTTTCACTCGCGGAAGTTTCAGCCGGTGGAAATCAACTACGAGATCCATGACAAGGAACTTCTGGCCATTGTCGATGCCTTTAAGCACTGGCGCCGATACTGCGAAGGGGCGACGAATCAGGTCCAGGTATTCAGCGACCACCAGAACCTCGAGTACATCACAACCACGAAGATACTCAATGGACGCCAGGCACGGTGGGCCCAGGAATTGGCCGGCATCGACTTCCGCATCTACTACTGACCAGGAAGTCGAAACGGGAAACCAGACGCTCTTTCAAGGCGTTCGGAGTACCGCCCTGAAAAAGGGGAGAGTGAAAACCAGCCGATTACGATAGTTTTGCCAAAAGATAACTTCACAGAACCAGACAGACAGGAAAGTACGTTTATCTGCTCATCGGCAAGGCTCGTTTTGCTCCCACCATGGCAATGGTCAAAAGAATTTGCGGAAGAAGTGCGAAAGGCAGGCAAGAAGGACAAGGACTACCAGAAAGCGGTGAAGGAACTGGAGGGAGTGCTGGGGAATGCGGCACTGAATGACTGGAAGGTCGAGGTGGAAGCTGCCCGCCCTCGTGAGGCGCGGCAGAGGGACCGAGAGGTCAGAACAGAAGTGGTCCTCGAGATCAAGGATGGGCTACTCTACCGAAGGGGTATGCTCTGGATCCTGGAGGATGGAAACCTCAAGAAAAGGATTCTCGAGTCAGAATACGACACGAAAATTGCCGGATACATGGGCCAGGATAAGACGATCAAACTTATCCAACAGAACTTCTGGTGGCCAAAAATGATAGAAAAAATTATCAATTTTGTCCGGAGCTGCCCCAAATGCCAAAAGAACAAAACAGCGCAACACCAACCATATGGACTCTCCTCCCCCTTGGAGCTCCTATACGCCCCGTGGCAGTTCATCGCAATGGACTTCATTACGGAGCTGCCACTCTCAGAGTGATGCGACCAGTTGTGGGTGGTTATTGACCGATTCACAAAGATGGCGCACTTCCTTCCCCTTAACAAGGAAAAGAAAACGGTGGCCGACCTAGCGGTGGGGTTTGCGCGAGAAGTCTGGAAGTACCACGGGATTCCCACAGATATTGTCTCGGACCGAGATTCCCAATTCATCTCCGAGACTTGGCTAGAATTCCTCTGGCTGTCTGGCATCAGCCCGAGGAGGTCGACAGCCTTCCATCCCTAAACCGGCGGACAGACGGAGTGCCTTAACCAGACCATCGATGCATACCTCCGAGCATTTGTCGGGCACGAGCAGGACAACTGGGTACGCCTACTCCCCATGGTGGAATTTGCTTACAACAACTCAATTACCATGGGCAACGGAATGTCGCCGTTCTATGCCAACTACGGTTTTCACCCCGTGTCCTCCAACCCGGCCACCTCGGGACCCTTGAACCCTGCCAGCACACTCTTCGCTCACTGGATGCATGCGGTACACAAGGAATCCGCCGAATGGTTGGAGGCAGCACACGAATGCATGTGCCACTACACAGAACCTCAGCGCGCCGAGCCTCCGAAGTATCGGATCGGAGACCTGGTAATGCTCAACGGGCCCAACATCAAAATGTGCTAGGCATCCTGAAAGTTGGACCGCAGGAATCATGGTCCCTTCCAGGTGGAGAAAGTCGTCTCGCCCCTCACCGTTCGGCTCACCCTTCCCCGGAAGTGGAAGATTCACAAGGTCTTCCACGTATCACTGCTCGAACCCTATCGGTTCAGTGAACAATGAGCGCCACCAGACCCCTCGAAAGTACTCCGAGAGGCCAATGACATCGAACAGACGAGGAGTACAATGTTGACGAGGTCTTTGGGAGCACCAAGAAAGGGCGCCGCATTCTGTACCTCATCAAATGGCTCGACTACCCAGACCGGAAGGACTGGATGGAGGAGACATACAACAACTTTTCGGTAGGGCGTCTGGAGAAACTCCTGGAGTTCCACAGAAGTAACCCAGACGCCCTGAGGGACTCCCGGCTCACCAAGGGCTAGACTCTGATCCGCCCTGGGTGCATGGCGAAGCCAAGGGGGTTGAAGCACGATCAAGGGGTAGTAGGATGAAGGGGAGGAGGACTTCATCCACAACACATACGACGAGCAGAAGAGTGAAGGTATTGTAATCTCATTCTGACAACAGTCGTCCCTTAACTGTGGCGAGGAGTGGGTGACCGGTTGAGAGCCACTGGTTTTGACTGGCTCTGGCAGCGAGACTACTGTACGGCCAGCCTGATCCCCTGTGTAACACTGGGGTTGTCTGGTAACCGGAGTGTGGGGAGAATCAAAGGTAATCAGGCTACTTTCGATAATTCACAACGGAATAATCTTAGATCTTGTGTGTGGTTTCGGCGGTAGTGTTGGTGAGGATGTTCGTGCTGGTTTCTCTTTCGTTTCCAAGAGAAACCTCTTTTTTTATGGTGGAGGCCATAGCGTGAGATCTGATGAACCAGCGTGAGTGCTGGTGACTCGGGCTTGGATTCCCCCGAGGTGCGGGGACCCCGTGGGTGATTCATTGGTCATAGCAGGGTGTAGATAAGGGGAGATGAGGTTTCATGCACCTTGCGGCACTCTAGGCTCAGAGTCCTCCGTCTCTCCCTGAGGCGAGAGCTCCCTGGGGAGCCACGTACTGTATGAGGGCCATGCAGTCGTGCGGGGTCTAAGTTCTAGAGCCTGTCGATCACCCTGAGGTGACGCAATCTCCCTCTGGAAAGAGATCTGTTCGTTTGCACTCACCCCCTCATCTCCGGAGTTAGCCTAGGTCCGGTTTTCTCGGCCGACAGCTAATCTCCGTCTCCTCGATCTCCTACCTAGACTCTCTGACATCATTACCCGTGCTTCAGAGGCAACTTAGTGCCTTCCCCGAAGGCCCGTGGTGAGTCTCCCTTGCTACGTACTCCCGCTAAATTCTAAGGTGTAACAC
>Ga0307516_10001670_pt1 | contig 30563 bp, 20 predicted proteins | sample 19_EM_MG_FD_203310 | JGI IMG/M metagenome (GOLD analysis project Ga0307516, IMG submission 203310) | Populus trichocarpa ectomycorrhiza microbial communities from riparian zone in the Pacific Northwest, United States - 19_EM | ecosystem: Host-associated > Plants > Roots > Unclassified | place... | reverse complement strand
TGCTGATTTAGAAAATATAATTATCCCATTCTTTAAAAAACACATGATACTTGGAATTAAGTCTAAAGATTTTGAGGATTGATCTCTCGTAGCAGAAATGATGAAAAAACGCCTACATTTAACTGAAAAAGGATTAGAGAAAATTAGACTAATAAAAGCTGGAATGAATCGGGGCAGAAAATGGGACTAGTTTTGATTTATTTATTTATTCATCTACGGTATAACTGAGGAGATTCGAACCTTCAAACTTCGGGTTAAGAAATGGTAGAAAATGAATAATCTCATTAAATAAATATTATAACTCTTCTCGTACAAACATTTGTGTGACCATTACTGATGAAAACGGTAATAATCTACATTCGTTTGACTCCCTCGCGGACTGTGCTAAATTTTTAGATGTGGACCCTAGTACTGTTTCCAAGAGAATAAATAAAGGTATACCTTTTTTATTCGAAAATAAACGAGCCTATATTAAAAAGAGGTAGTTAATAATTAGGTATATTTTTTTTTATCTGGCACTAAACTAAGTTTGTGCTCGTAGCTTTCTGTGGGCCTACTTCGCTGCTTTGCTAGGAAATAATACTAAGTATAAATTGGTTGTTTTAGCCTAAAGTGTAATATAAAAGTTATTACACGTAACATATAAATGACAGTGAAAATATTAACATATTTGATATGTTATAACAAAAATGGAAGTAAGTGATCCAGCTATTTCAGTGCTTGCAGAGGGTCTCTAAAAATCCTATACCGATATTTACTTATATTTATACCTACCAGCTAGAGTTTACGGAAACTCTGACGTGCAAAAATTTGATATTTACAAAGAAAATAAAGATAAATCCATCTTAATTTCGGGTTTCGCAGATGCTGAAAGTTGCTTTAGTGTTTTTATTGACAAAAATCGCAAATTAAAAATAGGCTGGAGTGTCCAGCCATCTTTTGTTATTACTTTACATATTAAGCCCCCAGGGGGAGATAAACGAGGGGATGGAATTATTAAAAAAAAAATACAATCCTTTTCCCCCCCCCCCTCCCCTCACTAATTATCGATTTGTTTTTATAAAAAAAAATCGTGTCCTCCCACCCCCCACCTACCACACACGTGTGGAGGTGGGGGTTGGGAAAGGGGGGGGGTAGGGGGGGGGGACTAAAACTAGTTATAATTCCATTCGTGAGGCAGCTAAGGCTATAGGTAAATACCATCAAGGCCGTCGCCTTCTTTTTTAATATATTCCCCCCCCCCACACTCTTACAGAGTTATATATAAATCTTTTTAAAATTTATATATAAATCAATTTCCCCCCCCTCCCCGTATCCACAGGGGAGGGGGGGGGACGTGTGGGGGGGGTACAAAATGAGCTTTCCCCATTGTGTGGGGAAAGCGTCGGTGCGCTGCGCGCGCCGCGTTTTTAATATATTATAGACATATAATATGTTAAAAACGTAGAAACACGGAGTGTTTCCCCGAGCCCCCCCCCCCCCGGGCTATTACTAAATATTTTCAATATAAACAAACAAGGCGTACCGCAGCCGTGGAGGTATAAAAAAAAATTCAGGATCATAGGAGGGTGGAGTGGTGGCCCTAAATTATATATATTAAATAAAATAAAAGACACCAGTTATTTAGCGTTGCTATTAATTGGTCAAGGAAACAATATTCTATCCTTACAGACTCTCCCATCACCCCAAGGGAGCCTCTCCCCCACGCTCCCAGCGGGTTGGTATATCTCCCCGCATGCTGCATAATTCCATCCCCCCCGCCCCCACCCCCACAACCCACAGGTTGTGGGCTGGAGGGACGGGGGGATTTGTGCGGGGAGATATACAACCCGCGACTCCGGGGAGGGGGGGAACCAGAAATGAATGAGACAATTTTTCCTTGAATGAAAGTATAAGATGAAAAAATCCAAAAAACTATCATATCGCCCCCTGCAAGCTTGCAGGGGGCGACGAAAAAACAAATAATATGTAGAGGGTTAAACCACTTATGGCTGGAAATGTCCACCTTACACAAGGGTGTTGCTCCGTCCAAATTATTCTGCTGTAGTGACGGCTCCGCAGCCCCAGTCGTTTACGACCTCAGGGGCTAAAAATGATCAACTACATCCTTTATTTGTAACTGGGTTATCCGATGCGGTTGTTTTCATATTAGTATTACAAAAAACAGAGCTGTAAAACAGGTTGGCAAGTCAAAGTTTGTTTTTCTATTGGTCTCGATAAAAGAGATCGCGCCTTGCTAAGCCAAATACAGAGCCATTTTGGTGGTGTAGGTGAAATCAATAAATATACAAAAAATGCCTATCAGTATAGAGTAATCTCTCTCCTTCCCCCCCCCCCCGCAAGCTTGCGGGGGGAGACAGGATTTAATTAATGTGATAATTCCACATTTTATAAAATATCCGTTAAATACACAAAAACGTGCAGATTTTGAGCTATTGCTAATGGTTGTAGAATTAATGATTCAAAAAAAACATGTAACTCTTGAGGGTTTACAGCAGATTATAAATATTAAAGCGTCAATGAATTTAGGCTTGTCTGATGCATTAAAGTCTGCTTTCCCTAATTTTATACAGGTTGAGAGACCGAAGGTTGAGTTAATAGAAAGACCCGATCCTAATTGATTAGCAGGGTTTATTGAGGGTGAAGCTTGTTTTTATGTAAAGATTACCAAGAAAAAACGCCTTCAAAACTGGACCGTTGAATTTCATTTTATTTTAGTGCAACATCGATTCCCCCCCCCCTATTTCGAATAAATATATATATATATATTTATACGTTTTATATTTTATATATAAAACTATTTCTCTTTTTCTCATATGATGAATGATATGAGAAATAGGGGGACCCGCTGGGAGCGGGATATTTATTTAATGAATAGTATTTATAATTATTTTAATTGTGGTAAGTTATATGAAAAATCTATAGCTCGTTACGCTGTACATAAAATAACGGACATTAATGAAAAGATAATACCATACCTTAAAGAATACCCTTTTCAAGGGTCAAAAGCATTGGATTTTTAGAATTTTATGAAAATAGCGGAATTAATGGAGAGAAAGGCTCATTTAACTGAATCAGGCTTAAAGCAAATTATAGAAATTAAAAAGGGAATGGGTTTTGAAAAATCAGAAATTAGTTAATAAGTGTGGTTTTCAAATTAAGTCCGCCTTTAAGTTTAGCTATATTAGCAGAAACTAGACAATATTCAACATTGTCTCAGAAAACTTGAAGAAAAAGGAGTGATTGTCACGTAGGAAAAATAAGTCTTTTGACAAAGTAACAATGCTCCTTTCTCTCCCCGGGGTCCCCTACGGGGGGGGAGAGACAGGAATAGATTGTAAATAAATCAATACAAGTCTGAGTGAAAAAAAGTTAGGATTATAGCGGGGCGCAGTAAACTAAAAAAAAAGAATATTTGTGCGTACGCCTTACTTCGGCCTCCTTTTCCAACCCCCACCCCACACATGTGTGGGGTGGGGGGGTGGAAGAGGCCGATGTTTTTTGTTTTTAAATAAATATATATATATATTTATTAGTTTTGTGCGTACGCCTTAATTTAAAAAATATTTAAGTCGCGCGCGCAGCGCGCGAAGTTACCCCGACATAATTATAAGTTTAAAGAATATAGTTTTCCCCTTTAGTCCCCCCTCCCCTCCCCTCCCCTCCCCTCCCCTCCCCTCCCCTCCCCTCCGGGAGGGGAGGGGAGGGGAGGGGACCCCGGGGAGGAGATAAACAGGAGGAGATAAACTCCTGGGAGGAGGCGCGGCTCCCCCGGCTCCCTCTTTATTGTTTATCTAGTGAGGGGTTACAGGGGGGACGTAAACCTCCTGTCTCCCCATATCATTCATCATATGGGAGAAGAGGGGGGGGGGGGAAAACGTCGCTGGACCTTTCAGCCGCCCTCCGGGTGTGTATTTTACTAGCTTTTATGGTCTTTGGATAGAATATCAAAGTTCTTTTAACCCCACACACATATATATAATAGTCGTGAGATAAATAGACAAAGTTTTATACTCTCCTTGATCGCACGGAGTTATAACAATGTAGGCTGCCCCTGAGGGGTCCCCCCTACCCCACTCATGATCATTATAATGATTAGTGAGGGGGGGGGCTCTCTATTTATTTCTAAGTTTCCGACGGGATTCTTTAAGGAGAGTTTTAGACTTTCTTTTGGCGACACGAGTGAAAACAGTTAAAATATTATTATTGATAATATCTAGATAATAATACAAGACTGTCAGTAAATAGTTTGTTTTTCTTTTTATTTATTGCAACAGACTGGGTCACTTGTGGGTGTCAATTTATTTGATGCTTAATGTACAGTCGACTGGGATATTTTAAAATGTCTTAGCATAATAGATATCAAAATTCATACAGCTTTTTAGTTCTGTCTCCTCTTTAGTAGTTTAAGGAAGTTAAACTATAAATTTCAAGAAATATATATATATATTTATTTAAAATAGTAGTTTAATGAAGTTAAACTATAAATAATATTAGTAGTTTAACTCCCCCCCTTGCGAAGCTACCCCGGGGGGAGAAAGTGTAAAAAAACTCAGTAAGCACTACTTATAGATATTTCTCTACTACGATTCCCCCCCCCATATTTATATTTATATAAATATGGGGGGGAGCATAAAGATAAGTTAAATTAGTTTTTATTATATAATATATTATATATTATATATTAAAAACGTAGGCCGGGTACAGGGAGAAAATTAACCTTTGACTAAAAGAGAGTAAAGAGTATAAGAGTAAAAGCTTAAATCCTTATAATATCTGGGTTTGCTGATGCAGAATCTTATTTTGTTATTAGCATTCACGAGAGTAAGGATCGAAAAATAGGATGGCGTGCTACGCCCTTTTTTTCAATTGAGTTACACGGTAAAGATGCTGCTTTGCTACAACGTATGTTCTCGTATTTTAAGGTAGGTTTTTTTTTATGATCATGCAGTAAATTTTACATAAAAAAAATGAGTAAGCTCCGCCCTAAAAAGGAAGACGGGTCAACCCGTGTAGTATACTGTGTTAGATCGGCCGCGCACATTTTTTAATATATTAAAAAATTCGCCGCAGAATCCCGGCCTCTTTAGTCCCCGCCTGTTTATCTCCTCGAGGAAACACTCCGTGTTTCTACGTTTTTAACATATTGTATGTCTATAATATATTAAAAACTCATGTATGATGGAGGGGCATTTTTATTTGCCTTTCATTCAAGACCTGTATAGGTCTTGAATGAAAGAAAAGGGAGGGGACCCGCGCCTCCGCCTTTTCCAACCCCCAGCCCACACATGTGTGGGGTGGGGGGTGGAAGATCCGGGGAGAGGACAAGAAGGAAAAAACGGTTTTTTCTGCCTTGTAGAAAATGGCAAAAACGAAGAAAAAAAATCAAATATATATATATATATATATTTGGATTAAGACGGCTACGTCTCCACCGCACCGCGGGGAGACGGCTTAGTCTGCCATAGGGTGACGGGTGCGTCTCCTCCGCTCCGCGGGGAGACGGCCTACGTTTTTAATATATAATATATAATATATTATATAATAAAAACTAAAAAAAAAAGGAACTGGCCTCCGGCCAAATTATTTTTGTCTTAAAGTTATAAGGTTATTAAAGAAAATGTATATAATTAATGTATTTGTCGTTATTATTATTTATAATCGGTGTATTGGGTTTTGTTTTAAATAGAAGAAATCTAATTTTAATGCTTATCTCAATAGAGATAATGTTATTAGCTATAACATATTTAATATTGGTAAGTTCAGTTAGCTTTGATGATATATTAGGACAGGTGCGCTGTTTAATGTGTTTTTGAAGTTCGGGGATTATAGACCCTAAGAGCGGTTCACGATGCTCTTTAAACCTTCTGGCTTATCTGTCGACGAAAGAAGACAGGGAGTGTAGCATGCCAGAGAATCATCTTTTACAGGTAGCAAGTTATTTTGTAGAAAGATGAGAGGTAAATGTCACATATGTTTCTTACTCAATAAATTTCCAGGGGTTAAATATTACCGAGGTGGTATGTCTTGCACTAACACTAACCATACTGCTAGTTATGATGTCTGTCCGCGTAGCTAGAGTGAATCAGTATGGCCTATCCACATATAGAGGATTTAAATTTATAGAAGCTAAGTGTGAACGAAAACTTTGAACATGGAACTCAGGAATACCTAAAGGGAGAAATCCCCATGGTATCGGATCCGTAGTAGTAGGTCGTGTAATAAATATAATTTCTTCAATTTCTTCTTACCTGGCTGTTCTGCAAGCATATTATTTTGCTGCTAAGTGGCAGGTAATATTAGCAGCAACGGCAACGGCAAATTTTGTTTTATACTATAACCAAAAGCTCGTGACAAGGTTCTTTTCGATAACTTTTATAGTGATCTATAAAGCCAAAATTAATGGATTTTTGAGAAGGGGAGATAATATTAAACACATACACACCAAAGTACGGAAGTCCAATGATTCTTCTAAATTCGCGGACCGCGTCGTTCGGGAATCCCTTGAGGAGATGCTGTTATTTGATAATGCCGGAAGATGTATAAATGCAATGAAGTTAGTTAGCAAAAAAATGATATTAAAGAATGCTTATTTTAAAATCAAGTCTGACTTTAGTAAAAATTCGGGGGTTAATAAAGCTATATTTGATGCAATCTCTGAGGAGTGATTTGAAGAAACATCGAATAACTTAGGGAAAGAGCGATTTAAATTCAAACCTATTAGAAGAGTATTTATACCTAATGTTACGGGAAAAAGGATACCTATGGCTATAGGCTCTCTACAGGATATGGTCGTTCAAGAAGCTATGAGAAATGTGTTGAAGGCGGTTTTGGAGAAAAAGTTTCTCGACTGTTCTTATGGTTACAGACTAGGAAGAGGGTGTCACTCAGCTTTAGCTCAAATTAGAAATTGGGAGGGAGTCAAATGGTTTGTTAAAGGAGAAATAAAGGAGTTTTTTGGCAGTATTGATTACAAAATATTAGAAAAGCTTCTTAGAAGACACTTTAATGATGAGAGGTTTATCCATCTTTATTGAAAATTGGTTAGAGCCGGGTATGTGTCTGCTTCGCATATGATATCTGACCTTAATATACCCTTGCATCTTGAAAGTGGTAAAGTAAGCCCCATCTTATCTAATCTAGTTCTTCATGAACTAGACTGTTTTATTAATAAATTAATAACTGAAACAATGGCCATAGATACTAGAGGAGCCTTTGTTGTTAAACAATACTATGTGAGATACGGTGATGAGTGGTTGATCGGATGGAGTTGTTTGCAACCACAGGCTGTTCAAATTAAATCCAAAATTAAGGAATTCTTGAATAATGAATTATTACTTGAATTGTCGGAGGAGAAAATTCTGATAACGAAGGCAGAAACTTCTAAAGTTAAATTCCTAGAGACCGAACTGAGTTCAGTTTCGAGTGTACGAGGGGGAATCAAGCACTATCGTGATATTAGAGGAGACCAAGGTAGTACTCTGGTGCCCCCGATTGTTATGAGGATGGATGCCCCTTATCACTGTTTAATAAATAAACTGATCGACAAGGGTATTGTAAAAATAGGTAGGGTAGCGGGCGGAAATCCTGGGATTGTACCACAACCTATTCTTAACTTTTCAAACCTACCGATTAATGAAATTATTCTTAGATATAGGGTTATTTTAAACGAAGTGTTTAACTATTATTCATTTGTCGACAACCGACCAAGATTGATTGTTGTGTATTGGATACTACGTAAAAGCCTAGCGAAGACCCTAGCCACTAAGCTGAGATTGAAATCTTCCAGACAAGTCTACCTCAAGTTTGGTATCAATATCAAGTATAAAATTCCCAATACTGGTGTTAGCATAGACTTCGCAAGGCCCTCACTTGCTGTTAGCCCTAAGAATTTTATAGAGACAACGGTCTTTAAATCCCCTCTAGGGAGATTAGGAACGATGAATGCTAAACGTAATGAATTCGAAAAACAGAGGACATATTCAACTGTAGCAGGCTCTTCAAATAAAAAAGTTCACCCTTATTTTATTACTGGTTTTACGGATGGGGAGGGTTGTTTTTCAATAAGTATTATTCAAGATGGTAAAACCAACACTGGTTGATATGTACGATTTAGTTTCAGCATTGGTTTACATGAAAAGGATAAAGCACTCTTGGAAACGATTAAAGCGTATTTTGGAGTTGGTGGTATAACAAAGATGGGAGGTTTACTCGCATATCGAGTAACTTCTCCTAAAGATTTGTCAATAATCCTAGATCATTTTGATAAATACCCATTGATAACACAAAAAAGAGCTGATTTTTTATTATTTAAACAAGTAATTGAAAAAATTAATCGCAAAGAACATCTTAAAATGGAGGGGTTAAAAGAAATAGTAGCAATTAAAGCAGCGATTAATTGAGGATTATCAAAAGAATTAAAAGCAACTTTCCCAGATGTTATTCCCGTTTCAAGAGTCGTAATATTAGATCAAGAAATCGTAGATCCGAATTGAATAGCTGGATTTGTAGATGCCTTTCGTCTTCGCATTCATTTTACTTCGCATTCATTTTTCTTCAGTTTATATAGAGTAAAGACATGAACCCTTTACTCACTATTAGCGGTATTTATATGATTTTACCATGGTTCATATACTTGTCGAGTAAGCAAACCTTTTTTTTGACTTTATATTGTACTTTAATAATTAAAAATGGCGCAAGTCGGGGCAAATATGCCCTTGCTTAAATTCTTTTTTTTTTACATTTGGCTCCCTACCCACTTCTAGGCAGGGACCAACCAAAAATCTCCGGGGTACTCTGTACCTAGACAAGTATTATTTAGGGTTGTAAAAATCCGATGAATAGAGTATAGGCCGAGCTTACTGACACTCTTGAAGCGAAAATATCTTACTTTGGAGACGAGCTCCCACAAAGGCCCAAGTCGATAATTTTATGCTGAAAGAATTCCACTAGTCCCCCCCCCCCGGCGGTAGAATTGGGGCCTTGCTCCACGAGGTGCGGGGACAAGCCCGCCCCCTGCGGGCTAGTATGAGATACTAACTTATTGCATTAGTTACATTTATTTAAGTATTAATCAAAGACAAATTGGGTGCATATATCATTGGATGGAGAGCCGTATGCATTGAAAGGTGCACGTACGGTTCGGAGGGGAGTTGTTAGAATTTAAGGAACATAAAATGTTGATATTATTTCTGTTACTCTTGTCTGAGTCTAATAGAATGGTATACACATTTTGTATCTATGTTCTTACTTCTTACCCTACACATATGCTATATATATAATATCAATAGCTGGAGCAGAAACAGCTATTGGTTTAGGTATTTTTGTAGCTTTTTATAGACTCAGAGGGACTGTTGAAATAGATAGTCCTGAAGAGTCGCTACCCCACGTTTCACATATGAAAAATGTAAAAAGTATAGGGACTAGAAGATATTCTACACTATCTAGTTCTAGGGGTCATTTAAGCCCTTGATTTGTTACTGGTCTACTAGATGCTGAAGGTACATTTGTTGTTACAATTTTTCAGGCTCCCAATACTGGGCCTCCGGCCCAGTCCAGGCTCGGGTTCAAATCAAATTGCACATTTCAGATACACCTTTAATAGAATCAGTAAGAAAATATTTTGGCAATATCGGTTATATCACTATCTCCACTGTAAGAAACACTGTCGAGTTTAGAGTTAGCACTATAAAAGATATTGTTAACGTTATTATACCTCATTTTGACAAGTATCCTTTAATTACTAAGAAGGCATCTGATTATCTGTTATTTAAACAAATTGTTTTATACATAGTCGATAAAAAGCATCTTACTTCTGAAGGATTACAGGCTATTGTTAATTTAAGAGCCTCTCTTAACTGAGGTTTAACTGATTCTTTAAAAAAAGCATTCCCTTTAACTATTGCAGCAGTAAAGCCGTCAATAGACAACAAAATTGATGATAAAGTATCCCCTGAATGATTGGCAGGATTTACTACAGGAGAGGCTTGTTTCTTTATTGCTGTTCAAAAATCTGTGACTAAAAGTGGTATGTCAGTTAGCCCGCGTTTCTCTATCGGTCAGGATATTAGAGACACAAAACTAATGGGTTGCCTGGTTAAATACTTTGGTTGTGGATATGTTGCTGAATATAAGCGTTCAATTTGTGAATATATTGTTACTAGAACTCAAGATATAGTAGACAAAATTCTACCTTTTTATGATAAACATCTCATTAGAGGGTCTAAATCTTTAGACTATCTTGACTTCAAGGAAGCAGTTGAAATCATTAAAAACAAAGGACACTTGGATTCAGACGGTATAGGACTAAAAAGAGTTTTACAAATTAAGGGTTCAGGGCACGTCAGCGGTGTCCTGATGAGCCCCGCACTGCCAAACTCTGGGGAACTCCTAAAGCTTACAGTACCAAACTAGATATGCAAAGTTATCTAGCGGCGAAATTAATCGTTTCGAGTTTATGGATTTTTTTAATTCATATAAGGTAACAAGCTGTAAGATAGACGAAAGTAAAATGGACAATCGCAGATCTAACCTCACTGAAAGAGTGGGAAAAGAGTAACGAGTAGACGGTAGTGGAAAGAGAAAACGAAGGGGCCCCTTTTAAAGGGAGTGTGGCTCTAGATCGGGTACCTTATGATAACTGATCGCAGACTCTAAGTCTTTATCCCTTTCTCTTTTAAGGTGTACTCTAAGTTGCGTCGAAAGGCGTGTAACGTTCAGCTAACGAGATTACATGGTAACAGTGTGATTTCAATAACTGATTAAAGGTGTTCGCCACGTTAATTAAATTGATCAGAGCCAGCTGTACCTGTTAAATGGTGAAGGCTTCTGTACTCGGGCATGAATAAATCTAGAAACTACAAATTAGCAAAAAGAGGAACTGTGGAGATAGAAGATATAGATTAATGTATTTAGCTCTTCTACGAAGGATCGATAGATTCAGGTTTAGCCCGCTCTACTCCAGGTTTCTCATCTTCTACCCCATCTCGTGATATAAGAAATAAACAGAGGGTTCCTAAAAAGTTATTACATTCTAATGCAAACGGTAAAGGTTATTACTACACTGGATTTTTCGATGCTGAAGGGTGCTTTAGAGTTAAAATTGTTCGGAATAAAAAATATTACTCCGCAACAGGTTGGCATATTCATCCAAACTTTTCAATAGTGGCGGGGTTAACTGACCTATTAAAAAATGCTTTCCCCCTGTTGCGGAGTAATATTGTGCCAATTCCACGTCCTTCAGTAGAGTTTAAAGGAATTCCTGATCCCCACTGGCTTGCAGGTTTCGTGGATGGGGAAGGGTGTTTCTTTGTAAGTGTTTTAAAATCCAGAAGTTGTAAATTAGGTACTTCAGTTTCATTGGAATTTAACATAACTCAACATTGCCGCGATGAGGCGTTAATGAAGGGCCTTATAAATTTCTTCGGTTGTGGTAGAATAAAATCAGATTCTCGTTCCCCAAGCTTATACTTCGTCGTTACAAAATTTACAGACATCATAACAAAAATTCTACCGTTCTTTGACAAGTATTCACTACAAAGTGTAAAATGTTTAGACTACGCTGATTTCTGCAAAGTTGCAGAAATAATGAAAGTTAAAGGGCATTTAACACCTAAAGGTTTAGAACAAGTCCGTGATATAAAAGCCGGAATGAACAATGGTAGAATTTTTTTAAACAAATATGGACTAAGAGGAACGGAAAAATTTGTAAGAAAAAAAATGTATTTAGCACTTATTTTATTACCTTTATTAGGATCTATCGCTTCTGGGCTTTTCGGACGTAAACTAGGAGTTACAGGTTCACAATTGATTACTACTAGTTTAGTAATTATAACAACATTTTTAGCTATAATTGCTTACTTAGAAGTAGGTTTAAATAGTATACCAGTATCTATCCAGTTATTTAAATGAATAGATTCTGAATCATTAATTGTATATTGAGGTTTCCATTTTGATTCCTTAACAGTTTATTTTGAAGTTATCTCTTTATGAGAGGTAGAAGCTGTGTTGGTTTGAATCCAACTGTATAAGTTGATATTTATTCAAAATTTAAAAGTAGTTAACCCTTTGCTATATAAAGCCAAAGGGTGATTCTTTTCGTCATGTATTAAAACCTCCCTTTTTCCAAGCCATAAGAGTGCGGGCTTGGTTTACTCCGAGGGGGGGTCTACTGCATATAAGACAATTTCTTCTTCGACCCAAATAAGAAAATATACTAGTCTTCCATTAAAAGATGTCAATCTAAATGGAACTACCCTAAGTAGTACTCTGGACTCTAACTTCCTTCAATGATTTGTGGGTTTCACTGATGCTGAAGGTAATTTCTTTATTATTAGTAATCCTGGAAAGAATAAAAAGATTACTTCTAGCTTTTCATTTATGTTTAAAATATCTTTACACAAAGATGATGAAATGGTTTTAAGATATATTAATGATAAACTAGGGGTAGGAGGTGTGCGTTTATATAAAGACGAATGTATTTTTAGTGTAACTGATAGAAAAGGGGTGGCTTCATTAATAGATATTTTTGATAAGTATAATTTAAATACTACTAAGTATTTAGACTATTTAGATTTTAAAGAAGCATTTCTTTTTTTCATAAATAGAAGTAAAGATTTAAACCCAGAATTGGTTAATTCTAAAGTATTAAGTTTAAAAAATAAAATGAATACTAATCGTATTCATTTTGAAAGACCTATGGGTTCTGAAATAAACATAACCAAAAGTTGACTTCTAGGGTTCATAGAGGGGGATGGGTCATTCTTCTTAAGAAGAGATAACATAGTCCCTACGTTTGCTATCGAGCTTACAGGGGTTCAACTTCCTGTTATGTTAAAAATTAAAGAATTTTTAGAAAATTCTCTAGGTTTTGATCCATATTCTTTATATAAATTAAAAAATTCGTCTATTATAGCTATAAATACAGCAAAAGCTAGAAACAATAGTAAAAGTAGTGTATCTCTTACCATCAAAAACATTAATGTATTAAATAATTATTTTATACCTTTTTTTGATACTAGTAAATTTTTAACCAAAAAAGGTAAAGATTTTAACGATTTTAAAATCATTAGTAAAGCTGTTTTTATAGGGGCCCATAGAAATGAGGGGATAAGATCCTTGATTTTAAATTTATCCAATACCATGAATAATTTTAGATTATCTACCTATAAAGGTATAGTTCAAGTCTTAAGTCTTGAAGAAATTAACCTAATTACTATGGCATTACCTACGATAGAATATCTTTTAGATGGAAGAGTAATAGACAAATTCACAAAAAAATCATTACCTAGGCTAGTTACTAGTGTGTATGAAATACATGATGCGGATGGAAGTATTATTTTAGCTAACTCCTTAACTGAAGCGGCTTCAATAGTAGGGTTATACCCTGATACACTAAGTAAACATTTAGATGTTGAAGTATGTAGTTCAGAAGGTATGTTTGTAGATATTAAGAATAAAAAAATTAGAAGGGTAAGAGTATTTATTCCCATTTAATAGCTGTTTAGCTGTTTTCTTCTTTTTTTTTATCGCTAGTCCCCCCTCATCACCTCTGCAGCTGCGCAGAGGGAGGAGGGGCCAGAGAGAGGGGGTATGGTACCCTCCGGGGCTATAGGAATCTGTTTTATTATGAATAAATATCGTCATTATATATATTATAATGAATATCCTTTAACGAGCTATATCCTTATATTAATCACTCAATAATATGTACGGACCATATATCTAACCCCCTGCAAGGGGTCAAGGAAAAAGTGTTTAGCTTAGTTAGGATAATAGAGGAATTGGTTAAGATTATAATCGAACAATTCTATACTTATACACAAATGGTGAAAACGGTTAACGAGGATATACTACAAGACCGTCGGCAGTTATAAATGTCGCTACAGACTGGTTCACCGGGGTTAGGCTGAAATGTCTGTCCAAATGTACAGTCGGCCCTTAGAATGAGTGCGATATCATAGGGAGGAATATTTATCGAAAAAAACACTACGCACAGTGGATAGCCTTTCTACAAAAGGTCAAAACTCCTCAGTAGTAAACTACTCTATAGGTCTATTCCTATGTATTGATAGGTGACCTATAGGCAAGATTAACTAGGGTTGTTCTATGCTAATACCTGTTCTAATTGTTTCTTCCTTAGTACACGTATATTCAATCGGTTACATGCAGCACGATCCTCAATATAAAAGATTTGCTGGTGGTTTATTTATTACCTTTAATAAGCTAGTAACAGCCTACAGCTATTGATCGTTGTTTTTAACAAGAAAAGAAATTGATATTAGTTTTTTAGTTAAATTTAGTATAATTCTCTGCTTTCTTGAGGGTATAATTTTGTCCTTCTTCTATTACTGCAAGGTCCGGAGAAGAAAGTTGGGCCTAGGGCAAAATCACCCCTCCCAGGAGGGGGCCGGGGGGGTATTTTACTTCTATGGACCTTTCAGTTATTTTTATTTAATAAAAATACTGTTAAATTTAGTAATACAGCTATTAATAGGCAAACAATTGTTTCATCTGCTTTTGTATGCTGCTTTGGTTATGAAATATTTTATTCAAGGACGAAATTACAGTACTATATCATCGTCGATAGACGAAGATTTCTATGAATGGTTTGTGGATTTACTGATAGTGAAGGATCGTTCATGATTGAACGTAGACTGGATTCCTATCTGTTTAAATTTAAAATTCATTTGCATATTGATGATATAGAGGTGTTGTATTTCATACAAAAAACATTAGGTGTAGGTAAGGTTAGTCCTAATGGGGTTGCTTCAGCTATATTCCGTGTAAGAAAACAGGAAGATGTGGCTAAAATAATCGATATTTTTAGTAAATCAATTTTTTCATCTGTTTTTTATACTACTTCGTTTATGAAATATTTTATTCAATGACGTAATTTCAGCACTACATCTTTACCGAAACTTGATCCTGACTGAATAACAGGGTTCTCCGATGGTGAAGGATGCTTTCTGATTAATATAATAAGAAATCCCAAATTTAAAATGGGTTGATATGTACAACCTTGTTTTTGTATTGTTCTTCATGAAAAAGATCGGACAACCTTAGAACTCATTAAATCTTATTTTTGTGAAGTTGGAAATATTACAAAAAATAGTAAAAACTGTCTACAATATCGAGTAACCTCTCTACAGGATTTAATTAATGTAATCATTCCTCATTTTGATAAGTACCCTCTTGTTACTCAAAAATGGGCTGATTTCGAGTTATTCAAACAAGTTGTCGATCTATTAAATCGTAAAGAACATTTAACAATCGAAGGTTTACAACAAATTGTAAATATTAAAGCGACAATGAATAGAGGCCTTTCAGATGTATTAAAGAAAGCTTTTCCAAAAATTATTACTGTACAGAGACCTTTAGTCTCAGGTGGCCTCTAAAAAATCCAAATTGATTAGCAGGTTTCACGTCTGCCGAAGGCTGTTTTAAGATAATACTAGTAAATTCACGAACTCATCGTTTAGGGATACAAGTTCAATTAATATTTGAAATAGCTCAACATTCGAGAGATGAACAATTAATGAATTCTTTAATTTCTTACTTCGGTTGTGGGAAAGTATATAAAAAATCTAATCAAGCAGCCGTCGTTGTCTACAGAGTTACAAAATTTTCTGATATTACTGAAAAAATCATCCTGTTTTCGATAAATATAAAATCGTTGGAGTAAAATCTCAAGATTATCAAGATTTTCAAAAAGTTGCTGAACTAATGAGGAATGGGGCTCACTTGACTTCTGAAGGAATAAAAGAGATTCGACAAATCAAAATGGGAATGAACAAGGGAAGAAATGAAATTTAAATAATTTCATGTGGTGAAATGTGGATTACTTCATAGTTCAACAAGCAGTTTTTATGGTTACAGAAAAATTCCTTTTGTGATTAAAGAATAAGGTTAAAATTATCTTATAAAGTATTTTTTTTTTATTCATTATAAAGCTTTACTTTTCCATTTAAATTTCTTAATTTTTTAGTGGGCTCCGCCCCTTAAAAGGGGTTTTGAGATTTATACAAGTTCTAAGTTTTAATATAGCTCAGTCTTCTAAGGATTTAGCCTTAATGGAAAAAATTCAAGATTTTTTTAATAATTTAGGGAAAACCGTTAATGGACAGGATTTCAATGATGTAGCTAAACTCCGCTTAAGTCACAATAAAGATATGGCTTATTTAACTATAAATCGTTTAGATTTCATAACAAATGTGCTTATTCCTTTGTTTGATGCTTTGATTTGGCGTACTAAGAAAGAAAAGGATTACAAAGATTGAAAAACTATCTAAACCTTAGAAATTTAGGTTTACATTATACAGCAGAAGGACTTAAAGTAATAAATATTATTATAAGCCAAATGAACAATTGTCGATTATCTAGTTCCCGTAGTAAGGGTATAGCTTCTGTAGACAGGGCGCTTTTACAGATTGAAATAGATAAATTATTAAATGGGCCGTCAAATTTTGAAGAAAGAGAAGATGGTAGAATCTTCATTAAGTCATTAAATAAATATTACTCTGATCGTATAAAGATTAAAGTAGAACTTAAAGATGAGGACGGTAATACTCTTAATACATTTGAATCAATAGCTGATTGTGCAAAATATTTGGGTATAACTTCAATGACTGTTGCCAAAAGAATAAAAACAGGTAAGCCTTTTTACCCCCCCCCAAGCCCCCCAGGGGGGCTTGGGGGGGGGGGGTGAAAAAAAAATTAATTTATGTCAATAAAGTGAAGTAGTGTAAGGTAATACCGTGTGAGCGGATAAAAATGTAGAGGTAGTTAAACCTACCGGGTGGTGGAGGGTTATTTTTTCATCTTTGCACTACTGTTTTAATTTTTTTTATATACAATAGTTAATTAAAAAAAATTAATTATTGTCTTATTTTAATATTACAAAGTCGAGAGTTGTATATAAATATTTTATACAGAAATACAGGTTGTATAATTGGGTTTTCAGGGTATTCGAATATAACCCCCTCATTGGGGTCGCGTTAGGGGAAAACGTGGCTATGGGGATAAACTGTCAAACTCCGGGAAACTCCTAAAGCTTATGGTACCAAACTCTGGCCGAAAGGCCTCAAGTGGCTGAACTAATTACTCAGGTAAGGTAACAAGCTGTAAGATGAGTGAAAACGAAATGGACAACCGCGGATCTAAGTCAGTAATATTTAATAATATTGCTGTAAAAGAGCAACGAGTAGACGGCAGTTGATGTATTAATCGCTTAATGCATTTAAGATGTACTCTAGTGAATTTCGAAAGAAATTCTTGAGCCAAAATCCCATCTAAACAATTCAATATCAAAAATTATTCTACCTTTAACACTACCACTTCAATAAATCCTTGAGTTTTATCTGGTTTAATCGCCGGTGAAGGTTCATTTACTATAATAATAGATAGAAATAAAACCCGAAAGTTTACCACCTCTAGCCAAGGAATAGGAAAAGCAAAATGATTTTTTTTTGAGTGATTATTTGGATTGACGGACGGTGAAGGTTCATTCTATACTAAACGCACATAATAGATAGAAATAAAACCCGTAAGTTTACCACCTCTAGCAAAGGAATAGGAAAAGAAAATGATTTTTGGTGAGTGATTATGTGGATTGCCGGACGGTGAAGGTTCATTCTATATTAAACGCACAGGTGGCTTTACTTTTTCTTTTAGATTTCAAATTTTCTTCATATTGATGACTTAGATATGTTATTATTTATTCAAAAAACTCTTGGATTTGGTAAAATCTCAACTACTAAGGCTCAAGCTTATTTTGATGTTGCTAAACTAAAAGATGTGGCTAGAATTATAGAGATTTTTACTAATTTCCCTTTAAATACACACAAACATTTGAATTTCTTGGACTTTAAAAAAGCTTTTGAGCTTTATATTAATAATACTGCAAAAACTTTAGAGTTAATTCAAGAAATCGAAACCCTTAAAAAGGGGATGAACACTCAAAGATCTAATTTTGAAAATTCAGAATCGAGAAAATTCCGTATTACTCCTAATTGATTGCTAGGTTTCGTAGAAGGTGAAGGTTCGTTCCATATCTTAAAGAAGGATTTTTACCCTAGATTTTCTATAGGTCAGTCTACCAAGGATTTAGCTTTAATGGAAGAGCTAAAAAACTACTTTAACAATTTAGGTAAAAGCCTAAACTTACCTAGCGTCGGGTATGCTGTATATCTTTCCATAAGTAAGGATATTAACATGGTTAGTTTAGCCATCAATCAAAGCGATTTCATAATAAAGGTCTTAATTCCTTTCTTTGACAATCTGACCTGACATAGTAAGAAAGAATTGGATTACCGAGATTGAAAAGCTATATTAAAGATTCGAAATTTAGGTCTACACTATACAGAAAAAGGAGCTAAAGTAATAAATCTTATTTTAAGCCAGATGAATAATAACCGATTATCTTCTAAATCTACTACCCCTGTTATAGACAGGTCTCTTTTACAAGCTGAGATTGATAAATTATTGAAGGAAGGATCAAATTTAGAAGAAAGGGAAGATGGAAGAATTTTCTCAAAGTCTTTAAATAGATATCTTCCTCCAACTAACATAGGAGTAGAACTTAAAGATCAATATGGTTTAGTTATTAATACATTTGCTTCACTTTCTGATTGTGCTAAATATTTAGGAATATCTCGTAGTACAATAGCCAGAAGACTATGAAAAAATGAGCCTCTTTTAGTTAAAGGTAAATTAATATATATAAAGAAAGTGGAAGATAAATAGCCATTAATAGAACTATATAATTTACTTACCTTTCATCTAGCATACACACTACGTACATGCGAAGAAGGGGGGGGGGGGGGTTGGGTTTTTATTGAGGTTGACGTGTTCAATCGAAATTTAAAATAGGTCTACATCTTAAGGATCTTCACTTAATACGCCAAATACAACAATATTTGGATAGTATTGGTTCTATACATCTTGATCATACTCGAAATAGAGTTATTTATTCAATTGATTCAAAGAAAGATTTACAAAAACTTATTATTCATATTGAAAAATATCCTTTATTAACTCCAAAAGCCGCAGATTTTTTATTATTTAAACAAGTAGTAGAACTTATGAGTAATAAAGCTCATTTTACTATTGAAGGTTTAAATCAAATACGTAAATATAAAAGCGTCAATGAATTTAGGTTTATCTGACAAATTAAAATCTGAGTTTGGCGGGTATACTCCCGTGGAAAGACCAGTCATTAATAATGATAACATCCCTGACCCTGCTTGAATTTCAGGTTTTGTCAGTGTGAAGGAAATTTTGATGTTCGTATGCCTCAAGCAAGCAATGCAGTAGGAAGTAGAGTACAATTGAGATTTAGAATAACCCAACACGAAAGAGATTTGAAATTAATGGAGAATATAGTTAAATATTTCGGATCAGGGAAGGTCTACAAATATAATGGTAAGGCAGCTGTTAATTTAACAATAGTTAAATTTTCAGATATTACTGAGATAATAATTCCTTTTTTTAATAAAAATCCTCTGGTTGGTGTAAAACTATATGATTATCTTGATTGATGTAAAATTCATAAATTAATGTATGAAGGGAACCATCATACAATTGAAGGTATTAATTTAATTCGAGAATTAAAATCTGGTTTAAATAGAGGTAGAAATTGGGAGGTCGACTAACCGAGACTGGTAGGTTTACTAGATAGTAGTCGAACATCCGATATTAATTGCAAGGTGAATTTGGCTGTTCTGCATAACCAAAGATTCTTTGCGTATTTAAGTCTGTTCACTTGGTTTATGATATTACTTGTTACTGCAAATAATTTCCTACTAATGTTTGTAGGATGAGAAGGTTTTGAAAAATGCCTTAAATGGTTAATTAATTATTACTATGTGTTTAATGAGTTTTATGGTGGGAATGAAATATTTTGCCCCAGCCACATCCTCAACTTTTTCTTTTTTTTATTCAGTAGCATATGGGGGGATAAAACAAAAAATAAACTTATGATTAATAGTATGTTAAATTTAAAATATAGTAAACAGATAGGCAGAAAGTATTCAACTAATAAATTATCTCCTAAGTATAAAAAAGAATATATATTAACCACTGAATTAAAAAATGCTCTTATTGGTATAATATTGGGTGATGGGTGTTTAGAGAGAAAAGAAAAGCCTACCCATAATACAAGATTAAGAGAAGAGCAAACTTATCCTAAACAAGAAGAATTAATAAAAAATTTACATTTATTATTAATCCCTATAACTAATATGTCTCCTGGTATTTTATCTAGAATTGATAAAAGAACAGGTCTTACTACTCAATCGATATATTTTTGAACAATGACAATGCCTTGCTTAAATTATTTCCATGAACTGTTTTACATAAATAGAGTAAAAAGCATACCTAATAATATTGCTGAGCTCTTAACACCTATTGGGTTAGCTTATTGGATAATGGGGGATGGTGTTTACTATAAAAACAAAGGTGTAGCAATTTGCACTGATTCCTATACTAAAAAGGAAGTAGAGTTACTAGCAAAGGCATTATCGTCTCTATTTGGTTTAATTTGTAGTGTACATGAGCATAGGGATAATCAATATAGAATTTATATAAGCAAAAGGTCATTGGATACACTTAGGAATCTTGTTCACCCTTATATCATTCCGAGTATGTTATACAAAATTGGTTTATAGTTTAATAAGTTTTATTGGTTTTAAGGTACTTTTACTCCTTTCGGCCCCGGCCGGAACTGCGTTTATCTTATTGTCTCCTGTGAGATCTGAATTATTTAACATGAAAGGAATTTTGTTTTTAAATAGATATGCTTTAGGTGAAGTTACTTATCGTGGGGGTGGTGGTGGTATTTTAACTAAACCTTTATACATAAAACACGGTAACCTAAACATATGCCCTAAATGGTTAAGCATGCCTGACTACAGTGTTTTATTAAGTTTTACATTCTTTAAACATGTTTCTAACCAAACAAGATCCTTTTTTTCAAATAAATTAAAGCCCTTCGAAAGAATTGGCCCACATGATTCAGATGTAATATCTTTAATAGTAGGTTCTTTATTAGGTAATACATACCTGGAAAAAAGAAAAACTGGATTAGCTGTTAGAATAATATTTATATATCATCATAATAATGTAGAGTTTTTAATGTGGTTTCATAAATTTTTAGCTGAAAGAGGATATTGTAGTACAAATAAACCTAAATTCTCGAAAATAATAGCTAAAAATAATAAAGTATTGTATACATATCGGTTTAATAGTTATAGTTTCTCTAGTTTTAATTGATTACATGAGATGTTTTACGCCCGCCCATCCTCCTACCCTACAACTTTGCTGTTGGGTGGAGGGACGGAGGGGCTAAATAACCTAAAAATAATACCACGTAATCTAGGAGATTATTTAACGCCATTGGCATTAGCCGTATGGTTCCTTGGTCATGGATTAAAACTAGATAAAGGAGCTAAAATTTCTATTCCCTTTCGGGTTAGTAAAGACGATTTGGAATACTTGTGTGAGATTCTAAAAACTAGGTACAGTCTGGATACAACTATATTATCAGAAGGTAGAAATAAAGGAGCAATTTTATATATTAATAGTTCCTCAATGACTGCTGTTTATAAAATAGTAAACCCACTAAAAGACAGATTAAAGCCTTATCCTTCGATTATGGATCAATGATTTAAGACTTAACAGGTAAATTGCAATTGCTGTATAATATAGGCGTGCTTTGCACGCAGATATAAAACAATTTTAGCGGTTCAGAACAAAAGAACAGAACCGTAGGGGGCCTCCGGGGGGGGGGGGGGGTTGATGCCTTAATAGATTAATCCTACCGGCTGTGGCCGGAAATACTTAAAATTAGTCATTTTTCGTTCTTTCGTCCCCCCTCTTTCATTCAAGACCTATACAGGTCTTTAATGAAATACCGGGGGGAAGGGGCTAAAAGTAAGGTTTAGTTAAAAATGGTACGACAGCAGAATAATTATCCACAGGTTGGCCAGTTATTCGACGAAAACCTTAACTCTCATCTGAGGTACGTGAGAGGTTAACTTTGTAATTAAAACCTTTTGTCGAGGTTCTGGATTTTTTGATGCCATGGTCCAAGTTACTTACGGTAGAACGCCATGCCTACAGTCTAGTGTCCGTCGTTAAATTAAGATAGCCCGGAACCTCTGCTTTTATTTATATGATGTTACTGCAATCTGGAAAGGTGCCGCCTAGGATTTGCTCTTTAAATAGAGCTGTTACTAGGAATAGGGTTCTACATACAAAACCTGACCTCTCGATAAGTAATTTTAAGTAAAACCGATAAACTATCTTTATTTGCGTTGACGGGAGTAAGAGGATACAGCATACGAAATGAAGGGAATAGACTAATCATAGAGAAAGATAGAAAAATTATTGGCGTACGCAGCAAAATTTTACCCCCCCCAAGCCCCCCAGGGGCTTGGGGGGGGGGGGGTGAAAAAAATGGATACTAGACAATGATTAGAATTAACTTTAACCGACTTAAAAAGTCGAGGATTGTTATTGGGATTAATAGCTTTAATTGTTTTATATGGAGAAATTTTTAGCAGCTTTGCAGAGTGCTTCGCAGGAAACCAGATGGAGTTTTTACAAACTTTACCGGTTCTTCCATTGATGGTAAATGGACACTCTGTTAAATTAAGTTTACCTGGTACTTCTGGTCATTTATTTTCTCTTCCTTCTTCATTCTCCCCGCGCAAGCTTGCAGCGGGGGCCTAAATTAAGGGTATATTCTGCTAAAAGAGAATTTTCAACTAAAGATCTCTCAAATGTAAAATATACAACCCCTCCGGGCAGTTTCTTCCCCCCCCTTTCCCCAACCCCCACCCCACACATGTGTGGGGTGGGGGGTGGGGGGGGGGGTATGGGGGAATAAACTACCCTGAGGGACAAGTCGGTGTCCCCATCGCTTTTCTCATATGATGAATGATATGAGAAAAAGGGGAAACTTGCCGCGCTTTCCCTCCCCTGTAACCCCTCACTAGATAAACAATAAAGAGGGAGGGGCAGGGCCTCAGGCGCGGAGACAATGGGGGGGAGTTAAACTACTTCCTTCCTGTTTATCTCCTGTTTATCTCCCCCCCTTTGGACCCCCAGGGGAGGGGACGGAATATATCGGTGGCGAAGCCACAGTTTCGGGGCCTAAACTAATAAAGAGGGGGGACTAAAGAGGGGGGGGCTCCGCAGGGGAAATATATAAAAAAGAATAATATATATATATTTTAAAATTCTCTCTCACTCTCGACTTTAGTCCCCCCTTAAAAAGGGGGGGACGTAAAGGGGGGGGGGCGAGAGAGAGAGAGAGCGGAGCGGATTAAAAGAGAAGTTGTTCATTATGCCGTTACTAGACTTGAAGATTTAATCAATATCATTATCCCGCAATTTAAACAATATCCTTTACAAAGTGCTAAGGCTGTTGATTTTTTAATATGGGGCCCAGCCAACGTGTTGTTAGATTAATGGAAAATAAGGAACATTTAACGGAAGATGGGTTAAATAAAATACTTTCCTTAAAATCTGTTCTTAATTTAGGATTAACGGATACGCTAAAAACTAATTTTCCAAATGTCGAACAGATTAGTAGACCAGTAATTGAATTAAACAATTCGCTGGATCCGAAGTGGGTAAGTGGATTTAGCGAGGGTGATGCTTCCTTTTATGTAGCTATCTCTTCTAAAACTGATCGAGTAAGAATATTCTTCGAAACTTGTCTTAATATAAAGGATATTTCTGTGTTACATAATATGTGACAATTCTTTGGCTAGGAGTAGTAAGTTCTTCCCCAGAACGAAGAAACGCTCGGTTTATTGTGACAAGAAATAAGGACGTGATTAATGTAATAGTTCCTCACTTTAACCAATATAAACTAGAAGGGAATAAGCAAAAAAATTTTGTAATTTGAAAAGAAATAGTTTCATTAGTAAATTCAAAAGCCCACTTAACTCCTGAAGGTATGGTTGAGATAAAGGAACTTAGAGATAAACTTAATAAATAAGATAAAGATATCGTACCCCCAATATACCTGTTAAACAAGAAACAAGACTTAAAGATACCGTGGGACTTACGGACAGTGATTATTTCGATTCTTTTAGTATTGAAAAAATAAAAGGCAGGTTCGTACTTAAATATAGTATACATCAGCCTTTTTATAATCTAAGATTACTTTACCACATAAAAAAGACTTTAGGTTATGGTAAAGTTTTAAAATTTGAATCTCGTCGATTAGCTTGTTTTACAATTAGTGACAGAAAGGTTTTAAAAGAAATAATATTTCCTATTTTTGATAAATACCCCCTTTTAACAAGTAAATATTTTAATTATTTCAAATTTAAACAAGCATTTTATATATTAGAAAATGCTAGTCTCACTAAAGATGAAAAGGATCAAAAACTTTTTGTATTAAAAGACCAATCAATACCTGAAAATTATATTTCTCCTGCTTGAAACAATATAAATTTACCCTTAAAAACTATAAATGATGTAACCAATGTAATGACTAAGCCTTGGCTGGTTGGGTTTATTGAAGCTGACGGTTCATTCTTCGTACGTAGCACCGGCGCTTTAGGTGTTTCTATCAAACAAAAGGGTAATTTAGGTTTAATGAAAGCAATACAAAACTTCTTTAACAAGCTATTAACCCTTCAAACTTCTACTGCTTTAAAATTAAACGGATCCTATACATTAAATAGCAATATTAATATAGCTCCGATTAGCACAACTAAAACAGCTAATGCAGAAGATGCAGTTAATTCTCTAACAATAAGCCGTGAAGGTTTTATAATAAATGTTTTAATTCCTTTCTTTGACTCTCTGATCTGACACACTAAGAAGGAAATTGATTATAAAGATTGAAAAACTATTTTAAATATTAAATCTTTAGGGCTAGATTCTACTGAAAAGGGTAAAGAATTAATCAAACTTATTGTAAGACAAATGAATAACAATAGACTATCCACGGCTGGTTTAGAACTTGTTAATAGAACCTTGCTACAATCTGAGATAGAAAAGTTGATAAGCGGAGAGATGAAGGCTCCGGCTTTAAGTAGTCTATTTACGGGAGGATCTGGAGATTCCGTAGAAGAAAAAATAACTACAGAGTCATCAAATAGAAGAGTTTGAAGTAATAAAGCCGTGATGGTACATTTAGTAGAGGTAGTTGGAACTCAAGCCGAAGGAAATATTCTTAATTCGTTTAATTCCCTGGCTGACTGTGCTAAACATTTAGGTATATCTACTTCCACATTGCAATATAGATTACGAAAAGGTAAACCTTTTATGCTCGAGAATAAATTAGTAAATATTGTAAAAATATAAAATGTACTGCTCCGGTTAGGAGGTGTTAACCTTGTTTTCTTAAATTTTTATTTATGATTACTACTTACTATTTTTAAAAAAGAATTAATTTTTTTTTATGAAAAATCTATTAAAGAAATAAACTTATAATCTTATTTAATGCACGATAACAAAGCGAAGCATAAAGATTAGGGATATGCATGAAAGTATGTTATACAAAATATAATAGATTATTCAAGTGGTCCCTATAAGCACTTAGTTAGTATAACTAGCCATAGTTAGTGATAGTATATTTAGCAATCAAAATAGTTTCAAGTTAAATTGAAACCTGGCCTTTACCAGGAGAATAAATAGATTAAATCCTATAACTTTACCTTACAGGTATTACACTTAGCATTTAGGATTTTAATATATCACTAGCGACATCATTGAAAACGATCAACTTCGCGCGCGTGCGACTAGATCGTCGGTTATATTTTGGATCGCGATCGACTAGTCCAATGGTGGGTACCTGTAATGGTGCTTTATGCATAGTCAGAACCTTTATCTTATATCAAATAATATACTAGGGCTTTAAGTAAAACCTACTAGGTATTAAAGTACAGGGGTTAATAATTCAATTTTTTTATGTATAATAATTTATATAAATAACTTATATTTATAACCCAAGGTTTGGTTGGAATTTGTTCTTATCTATTAGTTAATTTCTGATACACTAGAATAGCAGCTAATCAAAGTTCAATCTCTGCCTTATTAACTAATAGAGTGGGAGATTGTTTTTTAACTATAGGAATGTTTGCGGTTTTATGCGGTTTTGGTAATGAAGAAGAAATGTTATTTTGTAGTTTTATCGCTATAAATTGTGTAAATCAAATTTTGTTATCAAACAAATGCGTTCTTAGGGCAAACCCTGGTTTAGTTGACCCTAACTTTATCACAGGCTTTTCAGACGGGGAATCCTGTTTTTATATTGGAATTAGAAAAACCTCTAAAGTGAAAGTAGGTTGGTTAATAGAATTAAAATATGTAATAAATTTACACAAAAAGGATCAACCTCTGTTGGAGTTAATAAAAACATATTTTGGTGTTGGACTTATTCAAACTTCTCAAAAATCTGTTCTATATGTTTGTCAATCTATAAAAGAATTAGATACAATTATAAAACATTTTGATAATTTTCCTTTAATCACACAAAAAAGGGCTGATTTCATTTTATTCAAAAAACCTTTTGAATTAGTAAAATGTAAAAAACATTTGACAGCTGAAGGTTTAAAAGAAATTATTGCTATTAAAGCGTCAATTAATAGAGGTTTAACAGAACAATTAAAAACTGCTTTCCCTGACCGTCCTCAGCCAGTACCTAGACCATCAGTAGAAGATCAAGAAATTAAAGATCCAAACTGGTTGGCGGGGTTTACAGCGGCAGAGGGTTGTTTTCTAGTTGATGTGCAGAATTCTAATTCTCACAAAACAGGAAAGCAAGTCATTTTAAAATTTCAAATATCACAGAATATTAGAGATGAGAATCTGTTAAAAAGTTTCATTAGTTATTTAGATTGTGGGCGTTATTATCTAGGAGCTAATCGAGATCGAGGTGATTTTAGAGTACATAAATTTCATGACATAACAAATAAAATTATTCCTTTATTAAAAAAATATCCTATTCATGGTGTTAAAGCTGAAAATTTTGCGGATTTTTGCGAAATAGCCGAACTTATGAGTAACAATGCTCATACAACGGCTGAAGGTTTAGACAAAATTATAAACATAAAAGCCGGTATGAATCGGGGTAGAGATCCATAAGTAGCCCGACTCCAATATAAATAAAGTTAAATGTACTCTACCTAACAGGTAAGTGAGCCATTAATAAGCTAATGTTTGTAGATTTCCATAAAGGGGGGGGCGAATTTAGCAGGATTTATTGCAGCTACCTACTGTGTACCAGCGCCACGAGTACATGGTAAAAATTATAATTATAAAGCCTATCGTCCAAAAATTAATATTGAAAGCAATATTAACGATAGACCTCTAGCAGAAAATCATTTGCTATATTATGATCATTTGGTAATTGCAAAAAAATGTTGAAAAATTCGTTTTTTAATGGAATTGTAAATAAAAATAACAATAATCTCCTTAACGGTCAAGTTAGACAAAAATCTAATATATAGAGGGCGCGCCCGCGCGCCCCCGTTTTTAAAGTTCTAAAGTTCTAAAGTCGCGGCGAATACACTGTTAGGGGACCGCACTAAACTTGAAAGTAGGGTCCCTCGGGTAATTGGAAAGCGTTGACAACCACCTTCCCCTAGTTTTTCACATATTCCCAAAACATTTATTTCTCGGCCTCTTCCACCCCCCACCCCACACATGTGTGGGGTGGGGGTTGGAAAAGGAGTCTCCCCCCCCCCCCCCTCATACAGTTCCCGGGGGGGGGGGGGAGACTTCGCTGGACCTATCAGCAGGCCGAGGGATTATTTATTTATATTTATTCCATTTGTTTCTATACGAAACAAGAGATAATTCATTGAATTTAACACTCAATGTTATTATCTTAATGATGGAATAGTATATGGTTATACGTAGAGATTCAAAATCTTTATAAAGAGGTTCAATTCCTTACTACACACTACGTATCTGCATTTAAAAGGTAATTTTAAGACCTTCTTCTGATTTTACCGTTTTATTCCTGATTAAAGGTTTAGAATGATCAGATTTGCTCGAGGCTTTTTTAGAGAAGAATATTTATATTTAAAGCTAAAATAAAATTGGATAAACTTAAAAATAACCTTAATGTTTTGGTTAAGGGGGCATACAGAGACAACTTACGATTTATTTTTCGTCTCTTCTTGTTATTAACTCGAGTCATAAAAAAAATATGCGTTTCATGAACAATAAATCAGAATCTAATTTAATTCCTACAGTTAGCGACGTACCCTTTGGCTATATTTGTCCTTCGTCCAAAGCGGCAGAGGATCCTTCGGCGGGGTGAGACTTAAACCCAAACGAGCTAAATCCTAACTTTGTAACAGGGTTTAGCGATGCTGAATCTTGTTTTATTATTGACGTGTTTAAACAAAAGAATTGGAGAATGGCAGCAAGATTTATAATTCATTTACACTCTATAGATTTACCGTTGTTATATAAAATTCAATCTTTTTTTGGGGGAATTGCCTCAGTTACTGTTAATGGGCAAACGGCTAGTTTTAGAGTATCAAAGTTAGAGCATATAATTAATGTAGTTATACCGCACTTTGACAAGTATCCGCTACAAAGTGCTAAATTAATTGATTTTCAATTATGAAAAGAATGTGTAATATTAATAAAAAATAAGGAACATTTAACAGAGTCTGGGCTAGACAAAATTCTTTCTTTAAAATCTGCACTCAATTTAGGGTTGTCTGCTAACCTAAGTGCTGCTTTTCCTAATGTAATTGCAATAGCAAGACCTCTTTACACAGGTCCAAGTGCACCTCTAAATCCTCATTGGGTAAGTGGGTTTGTCGAGGGAGATGGTTCATTTACTACCTCCCTAGAACCTACTACTAGTTATGTAAAGGTTCGTTTAATAGTAGGGTTAAATCATAGAGAAAATCTTTTAATCCAAAAATTGTTAGAATTTTTCTGTCTCCTCTTTAGTAGTTTAACTCCCCCCCTGAAGGGGGCCCGGGGGGAGAAAGGGGTAGGAAGAATTCATTTAAGTCCTAAACAAGAAATGGTGTATTATACTGTATCTAGAATTAAAGATTGGACTAGCCTAATTGTACCTCATTTTGATACCTATGAATTAACAGGAAATAAGGCTAACAATTATTTAATTTGAAGAGAAATTTTACTTAAAGTTAATTCTAAAGCACATTTAACTTCGGAGGGATCAAACCAAATTCAGGAACTTAGATCAAAACTTAATAAATACCCTGAGCGGGATATGTTTTCTAACCCAGCCTTCGCTGGCCTTATTTTTTTATATATAAAAAAATTGACCGAGGGGGACGACCCATATTCACATTCTAATTCTCTCTCGCTCTCTCTCTCTCTTTCAGAGAGAAAGAGAGAGAGAGAAACTTCCCCGGAGGAGCCAGCCAGGAAATTATGCGGAGGAAACACCCCTTTCCTCCGGGAGCGACAATTTATAACAAAAATAAACCCCCTCCTGATAAAATGTAGAGGGTGTCGAAGTTATTCTACTAAACCTTATAATAACGTTAACCTTTTGGGGTCAAAACCTGATGAAGGGGGGGTAAACTTGATTACAAAAAGGCTTTATCCATACTTAGCTGGGTTGATAGAAGCAAGGGGTTCTATAGCAGTGCACGATAAAAATTCTAAATCTAAGAAATATCGTCCAAAAATAATTATAGTGTTTAGTTTGGCCGATAAACCTTTAGCTGAAAAATTAGCTAGCATTTTGCAAGCAGGGAAAGTTATATGTAAACCAAATACAGGACATGTTTTATGACAAATTCTAGCTAAAGAAGAAGTTATAAAAATAATTAACTTAATTAATGGTTATATGCGTACTCCTAAAATAGAAGCATTACATAGAGCTATATGTTGATTAAATGAGAATGATAATAGTTCTATAGATTGTTTAGATTTAGATTTATCGCCTATAGATAGTAACAGCTGATTGGCAGGGTTTACCGACGCCGATGGTAATTTTTCTATAACTTTATCTGATCGTAAGAAAAATGGTAAAGTTATAAGAAAAAGTATGCAAACATTTTTCCGTATAGAATTAAAACAAAATTATCCAAGAGAAGTTACAGAGAAACAAGGAGGTAATAGTTATTTTAACATATTAACTAAAATTTCTGCGTTTTTTACTGTAAATCTATACACTAGAACTAGATATAAAAACAATAAAGTGTTTTATACATTTATGATTATATCTCATAACTCTAGAAGTCATGAGATAGCCATAGCGTATTTTGATAAATTCCCCTTATTGAGCAATAAAGCTTTAGATTACGCAGACTGACGGGAAGTTGTATTAAAATTTAAAGACAAAGAGTTTTTACAACCTCAAGAGTTAGAGCATATAAAAATAATTAAAGAAAGGTTGAATAAACCTCGACAAATTAATAGTATAGGCTGTAACTACAATTTTTACATGTCAGATTACACTTAGGCAGCAAAAGAAGTTTTTCTACAAGAAATCTCTAATTAATAAAAGATTATCTAGCAGTATAGATTTAGTACGTTAGAGTACAAACTTGCCATCCCCCCCCCCCCCGGGGGCCCCCCCCCCCCCCCCCCCCGCGCGG
>Ga0307516_10001669_pt1 | contig 30564 bp, 33 predicted proteins | sample 19_EM_MG_FD_203310 | JGI IMG/M metagenome (GOLD analysis project Ga0307516, IMG submission 203310) | Populus trichocarpa ectomycorrhiza microbial communities from riparian zone in the Pacific Northwest, United States - 19_EM | ecosystem: Host-associated > Plants > Roots > Unclassified | place... | reverse complement strand
CCTCTAAGTTTTGGGAGACTATCACCGGTATCCTGAAAATAAAAAGAGGCATGTCAACTGCATTCCATCCCCAAACAGATGGCCAAACCGAGAGGGTCAATCAGTCAATTGAACCCTACCTCTGTACGTTCTGCAACTATGAACAGAACAACTGGAGTGAGATGTTGCCAATGGGTGAATACGCCTACAACAACTCGGTGACTACGGCCACGGGGCTGTCGCCTTTCTACGCGAACTATGGTTTTCATCCACGAACATCATGGCCAGTAGAGATAGAGGCAATGAACCCGGCAGGCAGGAACTATGCGCATTGGATGGTCAGTGTCCATGCGTTTTGCAAAAAGACATTAGAGCGTACTCGGGAACGAATGAGTCGTCACTATGACAAGAGGTCCAAGGAGGCTCCCAAAATGAAGGTCGGAGATCTCGTGATGCTCAGCAGCAAGAACCTGAGAACCTGGCGTCCATCAAAGAAACTCGATTACAAGATGCAAGGCCCATTCGAGATTGAAAAGGTTGTGTCTCCGAACGCAGTAATGCTTAAGCTGCCAAGGCGGAGGAGACTCCACAACGTATTTCACGTCTTGTTGCTGGAACCATATCGTGTTTCGAGCAAGGCAAGCCGTGCTCCACCTGACCCTGAGAGGGTTATGAATGAGGCTGATGAGATGGATGTTGCTGTCGAGGAAGGTCAATGGGAGATTGACGAGATTATGGGAAGTTCCTATGATCAGGACGGCAACGTGAAGTACCTCACGAAGTGGGTGGGGTTTCCCGAGGAGGAAAATTTGATGGAGGAACCCTTGGAGCATTTTCTAGGCTCAGGGGAAGGGATGATTAGGGCCTTCCACAGGAAGCACCCCAACGCGGCGAAGGATCCAAGGGTTAGACTGCGAGGTTGAGTCAGTACCTTTTCCTGGTGAACCTATAAGGGGATCCAGGTTTTTAATGGCTGACAAGACACTGAGGAGATGGTGTGATGTAGCAGATAATGGTGTTTTCCTTGGTTAAAGGTTTTTTGGTTTTATCTGCGAGGAGGTTTTCCTTTTTTCCTACATGTGAGGTTTTTGGTTTTTAACAAGGAGGGAATAACAGTCAGGGTTGATGAACTTTGGTCCGAGGACGAACCCCTGTGAGGGAGGGGGTAGTGTTACACCCAGTGCGCTGGTAACACCCCAAGACATGCAATTAGTATGAATAGCCGGACTCAATCTGAGGATTGTGGCCCAGTGAAATTTCATGAGTGAAAGTCACAGGCTGGGGCGAGCACTGAAAGAGAGGAGTATTACCGACCCAACAGCAGCCAGGTAGTAACTCAAGGTTACCAAAGGGAAAGGGGATGAGTGGCAGCCTCAGACGGGGGTCTGGTCACATCCCTGGGAGGTGTCAAGGTTATCCTCCGCGAGACCTATACTAAAAGCTACTAGTTGCCGTATACCAGCAAAAATGTCACCTTTTTCTGGGTACAATATAACTCACGAGCGGTCGTGCATGACGCGTGAGGCGGAACGGGTCCGGTGGGTATATCAGGGGAGCCAGACCATATGTCAGTTGTTTGAAGAAGATCGGACCTTAACTTGTGAAGTTACAGAGACGTATTCTTCAGTTAACTTCAATTGCTGCAGCACTTGTACCGATGTCACCAGACATTCCTGGAAGCATCTAGACTCATAGACTGCGACCACAGATGCACCTGAGAAGTATTTAGCCAGTAAGGGCTGCGATCAGGAGCACGAGGGTGACGACGCCTACAAGGGGGTGCAAATGAAGATTGTTTGCAAGCGCTCAGATGGAAGATCTTCTGGGTCCATACCTATCAATCAGTGCCACGTCCCAATCAACCATATCTCCCTCGGACGAGGAGACACGCTGTTGCGTAACACCGAGGTATTGCACTTCCCGAGTCAGCCTGAGGGCGGACGGCCAAAGAGTCGGCGCGGCATTTAAAGAGCTCCAGTTTCCTACGTAGAGAGGCATCAGCAACGATCAGTTGGAAGTTGAGCCTTAACAATATCACATTGTTTCTGGGATCAACTCTCTAGTGATATTTCGAATGCGAATCTCTTAGTGAATTGTCCCACCCGCTCCCGTGCGAATCCTTCCGAACTACACAGTCGCTCCGCTGCCATCATACAAGTGTTGCCCTCTCAAGGGTGATAGACTGTTGGTGACCACCTGGGCGATTGTGCCGTTGGTGAAACACCTGAGTGTTACAGTTACAATCAACCTCAAGCTGGATTGTGGAATGCTCCTCAGGGTGGAAGCTCTATATGTACCAGACTTTGGAGCCTCCATATTCTCGGTACCCCATTTGATCAAAGATGGCATTGATATTTGTTTACGTTCCTGGATCCATGTCCTTTGTCCTCCTTGGCAATGTAACCTCCAAAAAGGATTATCCAAATTCCACTATGTCTCAAGCAAATGCAACACCTTGGTCGAACTCAGACTCAGCACCTCGGGCGGACTTGACATGTCAATCAACCAGCCAAGCAGATATCCAAACCTGGCACCAACACCTTGTCCTTCTCAACTTCGGTAATGTCCAAAAGTTATTGCCTAACGGATCTTGTTCTAAAGAGGGAACTGCATCCACCACATGCGACATCTGCGTCAAAGCGAAAGCTAAAGAGCGGTTTCAAAGGAAAGTTCCAGCTCGGCAAGCGACTAACACACAGGAACTGATCCACTCCAACCTATGTGGGCCCATCAGCCCTCAATCACGGTTTGGGTGACGATACTACATACTGTATATTGATGACTTCAGCCACTATACCTCGGTATACTTCCTATGCTCAAAGTCATCATTGGAAGTGTGCACTGTATTCAGAGACTTCAAATACCTGGTCCAGCTACAACTACAGTATCGCATCACTCGCATTCGGTGCGACAATGGCAAAGGAGAATATGAAACCCAAACATTTTGATCAATCCTTACAGAATACGGTATCACCTTCAAGCCATGACCGTCATACAGACAGCATAAGAATGGGGTCTCCAAAAGGATGATTCAGACCCACAATGCAAAGGCTTGTACTATGCTACTGGACTGTACTCTCCCACCAAGCATACTGACCGCAAACTACTTGTACACTTGGAGTCCGACCTCCTCAAACAATAGCGTGACTCCTTATAAAATGCTTTTCAGATGAAAACCGGAGGTTGGGCATCTACAATATTTTGGATGAAAAGCTTTCAAATCACTCCCAGCCTCCCACCGCAGCAAGTTAGGCACATGTGCTCACCCTCTATTTATGCTCGGCTATGTCCATGACAGTAGCACTCTCAGGGAATTTGGGATCCCCACAGGAGGCAGGTAAGAGTCCAGGCATCAAAATTCACCTTTTTAGAATCGGCCAGACTCGAACTCAATTCCTCGGGCGGACTTGGACTCAACGCCTCGGCGTTCAGACTTGGACTCGCACTCAGTGCCTCGAATGAACTCAGGGCCTCAAGCGAACTCAATTCCTCAAGCGGACTCGAACTCAATTCCTCGGGCGGACTCGGCCTCGACGCCTTGGCGGTCAGACTCGGACTCAGTGCCTCGAGCGGAATCGAGCTCAATTCCTCGGGCGAACTCGGACTCAATGCCTCGGTGGTTGGACTCGGACTTGGTGTCTTGAGCGGACTCTATTCCTAGGGTGGACTCGGACTTGACACCTCGAGTGGAAGTCTTGCCAATTTGGAAGGAAACACAGGCAGGTATGATCTTTGGAAGAGACACAGAACGGTGACCTACCAGATCCGGGGGGAACAGGAACCAATGGATTCTGCAGATCCGGTGTCCTACCGGAAAGCCATTGCGTACCCAAGGTTTGGCCAGAAAAGGTCTGATGTGGTTGATGCGGAACTCAGATCTTTGGCTAAAAACTCAACCTGGGACTACGTCCGGCTAGAAGACGTTCTAGCCGGCGTCGCACCCAGTGGCTCCAAGTGGGTCTTTAAGACCAAGGAGTCGCCAGGGGGCAGCATTTGATATAAGGCTAGACTTGTTATCCAAGGTTTTGAACAGCAGGCAGGGGCCAACTTTGATGAAACTTTTGCTCCAGTAGAAAAGTTGCAAAGTCTACGTATGATGCTAGCCGTCGATGTTGTCTACAACTGGGAAATCAAACAAATGGATGCTGTCACCTCCTTCTTAAATCCCAACGTTGATGGTGATGTCTATATGGCTCTGCCACAGGGTATTGAGGTGGACAAACCTCAAGTCTGCTAGCTGAGAAAGTGACTTTACAGACTTAGCAGGTGTCCTGTCTCTGGTATGAGCATATTGACCACTTTATCAGATCTCTCGGTCTCCAGCGATGCGAGTACGATCCGAATGTCTATCTCTGGGTGTGACACGGGGACGTCCGGTCAACGTCGGAGTGACGGTAATATTGAACTAGTCAGGTTTCTCGATAGTCACGAAGGAGATGGGGCGCGCGCGGTCTCCGCCGGCGTTCAGTTACTATACAGGAATAACACCCACCATGACAATCCTTCCAAGTTCGCCCACCATTATGGGATTCACAGCGAATAATCTAAGGGGTTCAGTTCGATATCTGCGGTGCCCGCTGGCTGCGGCTTTTGCGCCGGATCGTACGCAGCTCCGCGGCAACGGCTTGCTCGACGGATCGCTTGGTGGACGGCGGGGTGTGCGCGGCGGCTCGCACGGCAGCGCATGCTTCGAGACGGGCCCGGCGGCTTGCCAGATGGCTGGCTCGTGTATCGCTTCGGCGGATGGTTCGGATCGAGACGGGCACGGCGTCTTGCCCGATGGCTCGCTCGCAGCGCTTCAGCGGATGGTTCGACGCATGCCCGGCGGCCTGCCCGACGGCTTGCGTATATCGTTTCGATCCGAGACGGGTCCGGCGGCTTGTCCGACTGCTTGTTCCTGTCGCTTCGGCGGATCTGCGCTTCGGCGGATGGTTCGATTCAAGACGGGCCCGGCCGCTGGCCTGGCGGCCCAGTTCGCGGCGACGGCTCACTCGACGACTACTTCACAGGTAAGATCAGGTAAGGAATACGCTCACGCACGCACCAGCCAAGGCGGGCATGGGTCAAAGCCCGGAGCTACTCGTCCTGGTCGGTCTAACAATATGCCGAACATATCCCCGCACCGCGTAATCCTCTCAGGCCCTGTGGGTGAGCGGTTTTACCGGCCTATCAGAGAAAGAGAAGATATTGGTTCTATGACCTCACTCCTCGTATCCCGTATTTAGTTGCGTTTGACACGGCGTCTGGAGACTAGCCCCTTAGGTCCGTGACGGCCATAAGGTCTAATCCCGAGGCTATCTCCCGCCTAGACTCTCGAACTCCTCACGTATCCTTCCATCTCCTTCCCGACCAACTGTCGTCCTGCTTGCGGCTTACTCGTATCGCTTTGGCCAATCTGTGCTTTGGCGGGTCGCTCGAGGCGGATACAGAATATTCGCCACGTGACTCCTCTTGGTCGAGAGTTGCCTCGGGTGTAAGAGCTCACCGGTCATGTCACGGATAGTCGTAGCCCCTGATCCCTGCGGGATCAGTCCACCCATACTCATTGGTCCTGGTCGGTCTAACGATAAGCCAACTGAACCCCACACCGCGTATTTCCCTTAATGAGGGATTACTGGCCTATCAAAGTCTGGCAGGTTTATCTGGCCTCAAGGGTCAAGGCCTCCTCGCTCTGCATAGTTGCGTTTGCAGCCCGACCGGAGAAAAATCACTTACGACTGGTACGTCCGTAAGGCTCTAACTACGGGCTTATCTCCCGCCTAGACTCTCTGAGACTGACTAACTCGTTCTCTTTCCGATGGGTACGTACCCCTCGTGACTTTCTGTCCGCTTGCATGTGTATCGTCGATTCGAGGCGTAGGCCCAGCGGCCTGCCAGGGACTTGCGAGTATCACTGCGGCGGTTCGTTCGACGCAAGCCCAGCGGCAGCCTGATGGCTTGCGCACCTCACCGGTGCGGCTTGGGTGTTGGATCATTTGCGGCTCTGTGGCGACGACTTGCTCGACGGATCGCTCGTGGTTCCGTGGCGACGGCGCGCTCGATGGATCGCTCGGGTCCGTGGCGACGACTCGCTCGACGGATCGCTTGTTGGGGGAAGGTCGGTGACTCGATGTCTGGGTCACCGGTAGGTGGTCCGTTGATCGTTAGACGATTCAAGTGGTGGGTGACTCCGCTGATCATTCCGATGATGTTTAGCCGATTCAGGTGATGATTCCGCTGATGATTGATGGATGATTCTTCCGATGAAGACCCGTTGCCCACCGCTCGTCGGCGGGTGGTCGTATAAGTATCCGGCTCGGCAAAGTCACGTGCTGCGGGGAACTACCCCCCACTGCGACGTGAAAACTCTTTGCCTTGGCACTAGATTTCATCAGCGTAAAGAGGATAACTCTCGATTGGGTCAGACAGTAGTGCTTTTCCTGTATCTTCCCGAGAGTGGCCAGAGCAGGTGCCTCTCCTTAAGTCCTCTCGTCGTGATTGGGTGATGTGATTGGGTTGCGTGCGGGGTTGATTTCGTTACTCGACCGGAGCCGGCAGCAACGAGCCCTCAACCATTCCAGCTAATCCTTCTCGGCCGCAACGGGCACCAAGGTATAGCTCTGCCCCATATCGCTCCCAACAGACTCTCGAACTCTTCCTGAGGTGCGGTCCTGTAGCGGCGTTTGCACTTTCCCGAACACGAGCCGGTACTTGGTCTGGGGCTACGCAGCGCTACAGGATCGGCTTGAAGTCAAGCCTCCGCTTCAGTATTCGGTCAACTTGACGTCCCTCGCATTGGTGCGACGTATGCCCTGCATCATAATCGTTGTAAGCATCTTGGATAAGTGGGGGATACGTTCACACTGTCATACGCGGGTAAAGCCCAGAGTTCATCGCCATAATCGGGTGTCAATGACAAGGATGCGAGTGGTAGCATCATCCCTCGTGTCTCCTGACCACGGGGTGTAATGGTATCGCCTCGGGCCTTCGAGCCGTCTGCGACGATACAGCGATCCCCTACTTGTGGTGCTGTTCCTCTGGACCGTGCCTCTGGAAACAGCCCCGCTCCTATTCCGCGATCTAGACTTGCAGCTCCTTGCGTTACCGTTTTCCTTCCGATTGCTTGTCCTGCTTATGATGACCACCAAGGTTTTCTTCCTCCGCGGCAGCGCTTGCGCTTTCCTGGTCTGCGTCGGTACTTGGCCCAGGGACCTCCTGGTGCCGCAGAGTCGGTTGACCCAAGCCGAGCCCCAACAGTGTCGGTTGCCCGGTCTCGGGATGCCGTCCTAGGACCGTGTGACGTGTTTACGATACCTTCCTGCCCTGTCCGTATCCGAATGTCCGACCCGTAATATTTAGGGTGTAACACTGGGCAAGCATCACCTTAACCAATCGAACTGAGCCCCCACTGGCTATCTGGAATTCCAAGTGATCGGCACAGAACGACGCACCAATAATTCTGCTGCTGTACATTGATGACATGCTACTTGTAACGGCAGGGCCGGCTGGGCTTCAGGTAGTAGGGTAGGGCAAGGACGGCGCGCAGCGAGGACAGGACAAGGACGGCGCGCAGCGAGCGGGTGGCATGCAGCGAGAACAGGACAAGGCCGAGGACAAGATGATTGTGGGGAAGTACTAATATTCTTCTGGCGTGGAAACAAGGAAACAAGTTGTTGCGTGAGGAAGGAAAAGGAAAGAAGGGTGGGCAACGGCTCCTTATCAGGATATCCGTTACCCGCCGGCGTCACTCTACATTCCATCGCCCGCACGGTGTCACTCTACATTCCATCCTCCGCATGGCAACACTCCACATTCCGTTCTCCCGTATTCCAGTCGGCATCAAGGGTCCAGGCCCAGCTGGCACGCGCCGTGACAGTAGCCCCACTTTAGATTTGAATTCCCACAAGAGCGGCTTGTACGGGTGCAGCTCGTGGGGGTGCGGGCCGTTCCGGATATCATTTGTGGTATTTGCCAATGGCTTCCACCTCGGTCAGGATCTTCTCGGGTTCCCACGTTGGGTCGGCAAATCCCCTCCACTTTACCAAATATTGCAACCGACCTCGCATCCTCCTCCTATCCAGAATTTTTCCACCTCCCACTCCTCCTCTCACTCGATGACCACTGGAAGTGGTGGTGGCGTCACCTGGCTGGGCAGTGGGTCTTCACCTGCTGCATGCTGGAGCGAAACTGGGAATGTTCGGTGTTTCTGGATTGTTGCCGGTATATCCAGCTGATAGGCATGGGTCCCTATGGTTCAGATGACGGGGTACGTTCCATGGTGCTGATTCTCCAACTTCCGGCTCGGGCGTGCAGTTCGCCAGTTTCTTCCGTGAACCCAAACCAAATCGCCTGGTTGGAAAGCCGGGGCAGACATGCGGTGGCGGTCAGCACCGCCTGCCTGCCGCATCTCGGCGTATCGCATCTCCACCCTGGCGACTTCGTGGATGCGTTCCAGTCGTTCTGCTGCCATCTGAGCTGCCCTCTCCTCAAGGGCATCCACTCGTATATCCAACTCGAAGTCGTAACGAGAATGGTATCCAATTTTGGCAAAGAACGGCAACAGTGAGGTGGTGTCGGATACCTGGTTGTTGCCTGCAAATTCTGCCAGAAACAGATAGTCCACCCAATCATCCTGCAGATAGGTGACATACGCTCTCAGGTGTTGTTCCACCACTGCATTCACCCGTTCGGTTTGTCAATCAGTCTGAGAATCAAAAGCGGTAGAGAGGTGTGGATCAATCTTAAGACAAGAACAGAGGAGCTTCCAGAAGCAGGACGTAATTTGGGGCTCTCTATCGGATACGATCGTCACCGGTAGTCCGTGGTAGTGGAAGATCCTATCGCAAAAGAGGTCCACCAATCCTTCCATGGTAATTGTTGATATATAGGGGATAAGATGCCTCTGTTTGGTCAGGCGATCGACCACCATGCAAATTGCATCGAATCCTTTTGATCGCGGTAGGCCTGTAACAAAGTCCACAGAGATGTGTTGCCATGGCCGTTCCGGTACCGACAACGGTCGTAGGACTCCATACCGTGCATGGTGGGTAGACTTCTTTCGGTGGCAGACATGGCAGTTCCATACAAACCGATCAACATCCTTCCTCATTGACGGCCAGTAGTAGTAGCTTCTTGCAAGCAATTCGAGCGTTTTGGCACGTCCTGGGTGGCCCACGACGGGAGGGTCATGATGGTCCTGCAGTAGTCGAAGCCGAAGCCATTCATGGTCTGGTACGTAGATGCAATCCCGGTAGATCAACCTACCATGTCTTTCCTTACAGTCGGCTAACAATATTTCCTTGCGTTGCCTGGCACCGTTCCGGACTAATCCCAGTATCTGCTCTGGAAATGGGTCGGCTAGGTCGGCTTTGGCGAGTAAGGTGGATATCAGTCCAGCGTCCGGAACGTCGATTCGTTCGGCACCTGGAACGTCCACCCGTCTGGGGTCCGGCTGTCTGGCGTCCGGCTGTCCAGCTTCCGGCTGTCCGGCGTCCAGAACGTCGTTGGTCAGCACCTGCAAGCTGTATAGGGCGTCCATCCGTCCGTCCCGATTTAAGTACGACAGGTTCTCAGGTTTTAAAACATCATGCTGGTTGGGAAGCAGTCTTTTATCCCCCTTCTGAGGGAGATCTCCTGATCTCCGAGTCAAGGCATCCGGCTTTCCTCCTGCCTTTCCTGGCTGATACGTGATCCTGAAGGCAAAACGGGAGCGGAAGTCGGACCATCAGGCCTGTCGATGGTTCAACAGTTTCGTGCTCATGAAGTATTCCAGGTTCTTATGGTCGCTCAAAACTTGGATTGGGTGGCGCGAACCCTCCAAGTGAGGCCTCCATTCCTCAAAAGCTAGGACGATTGCCATGAGTTCCTTATAGTAGATTTCATAATTGCATTCCGCAGGGCTTTGTTTCTTGGTGTAAAAGGCACCCGGGTGTAGAACACCCTCGTCGTCGTACTGGGAGAGAATGCCAGCCAAGACATAGTCCGAAGCGTCAGTTTTGATTATTATTTCTCGGTCGTAATCAAAGTGGCGAAGAATGGGAACCGACGTGAACGCTTTTTTGAGGAGATCGAAGTCTGCTTGCTGCTCCGGTCCCCACACAAACGGAATGTATTTGCCTTCCTCCTTTTTCATCATTCTGGTCAATGGCATCACCACCTTCGAGTAATCTTTGATAAACCATCTGTAGAAGTTGGCGAACCCAAGGAAGCAACGGACATCTGTAACATTTTTCGGGGTTTCCCAACCCAAGAGGCAGGACACCTTCTCCGGATCCATTCGGATTCCCTTGGTGGTGATGATGAATCCCAGATATTTCACTTCCTGGGTGTGAAAATGACATTGTTCCGGCTTCAGGTGTAGTCACGCCTGCGATAAAGCTTTCAACACCTTATACACTTGTTCCTTGTGCTCCTTGAAGGTATTGCTGTATATGAAGATGTCGTTGAGGAATGCAGTACAGAAATCGTCGAGGTAGGCACGGAGCACGTCGTTTATAAGTGTCTGGAAATCGGACAGTGCATTCGTCAACCCGAATGGCATAACCAAGGATTCGAATAAACGGTAACGCGTCCGGAACGCCGTCTTCCATTCTTCGCCTTCTGCCTTTTGTATTAAGTTGTATGCCCCATGAATGTGCAGAGTCGTGAAGTATTTGGCTTTCGACAACTGCATCAATATTTCTTGCAGCAATGGCAGTGGGTAATGATTCTTGATAGTTCCTGCCCCACGGTAATCGACACACAACCGCAGGCTGCTGTCGGTCTTGTTAACAAAGAGGATTGGTGAGGCCACAGGGGAGGACGAAGCCCTAATGAATCCCTTGCTCAAATTCTCCTCTAACCATTACTTTAACGTCTGTAACTCGGTTCTGGACTTCGAGTATAGCAGGCCGAAGCGAGGTGTGAATATTTCTCGCAAGGGGATCTTGTGGCCGTAAGGCCGATGGGGTGGTAGGTATTTTGCCAAAGTTTCCAAAAATAGTGGCAGGAACTTGTGGTACTCCACTGGTATGTAATTCTTCAGATCCAGCTTCTTCTTTGGTTCCTTTGGTTGATCTTCTACCCCGAACGCTTGGTTCATCTCGTACAGTGAAGTCGAAAATATTGTCAATTTTTGCTTATACGCCAATAGTCAGAAGGGATATACACCAATAGCTGATATCTGAATCGGACTCTCTGGTATCGGGAACATTGATCCGGCGCTCATTTTGTCGAAAACGATTGATTTCGAAAATATGCTTGGTTCCGGCGCTGCCCGCTTTTCATCAAAAACGCTCGTTTCCGGCGCAGTGAGGTTTTTGTCAAAAATGCTGGTTTCCAGTGCGGCACTCTTTTTGTCAAAAACACTCTTTTTGTCAAAAACACTCATTTCCAGCACAGCTATTTTTTCGTCAAAAATCCTGGCATCCGGCACGGCGCTCTTTTTATCCAAAAGGCTCGTTTTGTGCGGTCTGGCACGCCAGTCCGGCGATCGGGCGCCCATTCCCAAATCCTTGCCATGGTTAACTTGGTTCTGAAAAAATGAGTTGGGAGATGTAAATGACTGCGCCTCGAATTTGCCAGCCCCCGCACTTACCACTGGCTCCTCATGAGCTATTTTTGATGCGAGAGGATGGGCGTGAACCACAGTTGGTGCCCGGTTGCAGTGCGAGGTGCAGTATTACGATCCGAAGGTCAAGGTTCAGAAGCTAAAGCGATTGGCAACATCGTGGAGCTCCAACCACGGGATGCCGAGCACAACCGGATAGTGGCCGCGCTTTGTGACGAACATCGGCAAGGTCTCTTGATGTTCGAGTATGGCGAGGTGGGTGTTGGCAACGTGCATAATGTCGCCGCAGGATATCGGGCTGCCGTCGATGACCTCCAGGCTTCTGGGATACTGAAGGGGTGTAAGTGGGAGTTGGTGATGGCGTGCGAAGTCTTTGTCTATAAAAGCGATTCCAGTAGCTCCGCAGTCGATGAGGGCATGGGTGGCAACGGTCCTGTTACCAAAGGAGATTTTGCATAGCACAACAAGATGTTTCCCTTCCATTATTCCCTCGTCAACTGACCAACTAGACAAACGAAACGCAGACAACAACTTCTTTTGAGTACGACCAACAACAGTGCCATCATGCAGCTGCTGGTCTAGGCATTTCCCGAGTGGCCTTGGCCACCGGCTCCTCCACCACCCCTATTACTTCTACTGCCACCGCCACCGAAAGTGTTAGCAACCGAGTCCGGATTCGTGAGGACGTTCGGGTGCCCATCCACGTAAGCGGAAGCGGCACGGAAAGGGTTCTTCGACTTGCGGAGGCAGTGCCTAGCCACGTGTCCAGGCTTTTCACACTAGAGACAAAGTCCCTTTCGAACCCTCGTAGCACGTTCTTGTTCGGAGAGTTTCCCATAGCCGGTACCACTCAGATCCGTTGGATCCAGACCCACACTGGTGGAGGGGGGGTTCGAAACAGGCGGGTCGGTACGGGGTACATTCTGCGTTGGACGTTGTTGATTGGAGGGATTACCACCCCTTCCTTCGTAGTGCTGGAGGGTTCGGATCTCGGAGTCCAGCCGCTGGCATAGGGCCACCAACCGGTCAAATGTGACTCCATGACTACGTCCCACGAGCTGGCGATGGAGCTCAATCGAAATCCCTTCCTTCAGCGCATCCAGTTTTGCCTCTTCTCCCCAATTCAGGTTGGCCACCAACACCTGAAACTCGGTGAAGTATGTGACGAACTCCTACTTTCCCCGCTTCAAGGAATGGACCTTGCTTTAAGCGGTAGCAGCCAGGTCCGGATCCCTGAAGGCGTTCTCCAGGATACGGATGATATTGTCAGAGTCGTTCAATAGGAAGTTACCATTCTGAACAAATGGGAGGACTTGGGCCTGAGCGTGTCCAGCCAACCGATTGAACGAGTAACCCATACGTAGCGCCGGTGTGGGGTAGTGGGTAGGGCCACTGAACAGCTCAATCCGAAGCTGCACAATGAACCCTTCGAGTCCTTCACGGGTTCCTTCAAAGATATGGGGATCTGGGATTCGGTCGGCTTTTCCCTGCGTAGGGCCTTCGAGAGTTGCCAAACGGTTGTTGATACGCATAGCGGTAGCCAGTTGCTCTTCCAGGTCATCTGCGCGCCACTGGGGGACAGCATTCGGTGCGTCCAAAATCAGCTTGGCCAACTGCTTGACCTGACCGAAAGCTGTCTCAAGGGTGACGTCGTTGGCGAAGGTGGCGCTAGTGACGATAATATTCAGCTGATCCTGAATGGAGGCTGATAGTTCGCCGTAGATCGGGGGAGGAGTGGAAGAGGTTTCCTCAACATTTCCGGAAGACATCTTGGTAAGCAATAGTAGTTCCGCTCAGAGGGGTCGTTTACTGCCCGAAGAGTGAATGATGTGACAAAGTGTAACGGCAGGGCCGGCTGTGCTTTGGGTAGTAGGGCAGGGCAAGGACGGCGCGCAGTGAGGACAGGACAAGGACGGCGCGCAGCGAGGACAGGACAAGGACGGTGCGCAGTGAGGACAGGACAAGGACGGCGCGTAGCGAGCGGGCGGCGCGCAGCAAGGACAGGACAAGGCCGAGGACGAGAGGATTGTGGGGAAGTACTAATAGTCTTCTAGCGGGGAAACAAGGAAACAAGTTGCAACTTCAATCTATTACGCTTAGCACTACAGGCTATCTGCGCTCCTCCTCGCCATACCACCACCGTGGGGCTCCCATCTTTCCCAAACCGCCAACAAAGAAAACATACAAACAGGGGAATTGTTGCAAAGCAAGAAAGCAAGTTGCGCCACATAGTGGTATCGAGGGGAAATCAGACAATGGTAGGGCAAATCCTCCTCCACCCGCCCTTTCCCATCTCAACATGGTGGTTGTCGCATTTTCAGGGTTCGAAAGCGTCAAAGTCTGGTTCAGACAAGGCTGAGTCGGAGGTGTAGGAGCCATATTTTGGGTTGTGGTCACCATCGAATCGGAGTTGGGAGGAGTGGCCTAGGCCAGTTTTTTGAAGGAAATTTCAGAGTGGTAGGGTGTTTTGAGGTGCCGTGAGGAAACCAAGGGACTTGATGTCACTTGTGGTGGAATGAAGAAGGGTGGCACACTGCGCTGCCAGCAATGGGCAGGCTCGTAGAAGATGATGTGAGGAGTTGAGATCGAGTCCGCATGGGCACGGGTCTGCAGTGATGCTGGGCGGTAAGTCGGTGGGTGATCGATTACAGAACACTCTCCAGATTGCTCGCGTGTCGGCCCAGTCTACCCCATGTAGGTGAGCGGGGAACTTAAAGGATGGGATGGCGAGGGGAAGTTCTTTCTTCCACCGAGCAAGAAACTCTGCTCGCACTTGGGTTAAGAGCCAGGTTTTCGTGGTGACCGCAAAGCGACAGGGAGTTGTAGCGTTTGCTCCGCGTTTGGCAAGAACATCAGCCCTTTCATTGCCCCGAATATTGCAGTGGGAGGGGCACCATATCGTATGTATTCACCATCCTAGAAGTTGGAGTGTGTCGATTGTCAGCAGCGTTCAATGTGCATATTCGTGGTTGTATTTGTTGAATTGTAGGGTGTCGATCATGGCATTATTGTCGATACAGATGAAGATTGTGGAGCGGGGTATCATGGTGGTGATAAGGATGGCAGTGGCTTCCTGTACGGCATGTAGCTCGGCAGTGTACACCTCAGCCCTGTCACCGAGGTGGCAGCTTCCGTCAGTCAGTCGGTAGAGTTGTTGATCTCCGCAGTGGTAGATAGCCCATCCGCATCCAACAGTACCATTCGCAAGTTTTGAACCGTCCGTGTCGATGACGATGGTGTGATCCTGCAATGTCTGCAGCCACTGTTCATGGAGCTGTTGTAGCTGTGTCGTTTTATTAGGGTTGGGAGAGGTTGTCTTCGTCACTCCTTCTGCTGTTGTGTTTATGGTTGTTGTTCAGTCTTCTAGCTTGCCTCGTACCAGGTGTTTACTTGGGTTGTAGAGGCGGTGTAATCCTGGAAGGGTGATGAGGGTATTCGGTTGATCGTGTGGGGGGCCAAGAGTGTGGTGGGAGTGGAGGAAGTGCAGTCGGATGGCATATCGCAGACACAGGTAGTCCAGATACGCCTCCAGCAGTGGTAGATGGGCAAAGGTAATGAGGTTTGTCGTTCGTGTAGTGAGGGGGAGACCTGTAATCCATCTGGCTATCGAGTTGTATGTAATCTTAAGCGTGGTGGTTACCCCTGGTGTTCCAGTCCACCATGCTGGAGACACCCAGAACATGGCAGGCAGGATCGCTGTCATTGCTAGGTGGTGGCAGATATCGGCGGGGATACTGTGTGATCAGTGTCGTAGGGAATTTAGGCTTCACAGAATTTTGTTGCCTCTGGTAGCTGCCATCGTAGCGTGGTATTTGAATGTGAGTGATTCATCGATAAATACTCCCAAGTATCTGATTTGGCGCTTCGCGGGGATAGTCGTACCAAGTACTCGGAGGCGAGGGTACGATATAAGGCTCTTGCTTTTGTCCCGGCTTGTGCAGGGGAGACAGTAAAGTAGGTCGGTCTTAGACATTGCAAAAGTAAGTCCAAGGTGTGTGCCATTCTCCAGGTATCGCTTGGTTCGTTCTTCAAGGTCATTGTTGGCTTCAGATACTGTTGTCGACAATTGCACCATACAGATATCATCCACATAAGAGGTGTCGATGGATTTGGTTTGGTGTTGGTGCCTTTCGAGCATGGCGTTGCAATAAATCAGGAAGAGGATCGGTGACATCGGTTATCCCTGTGGTAGGCCACACTCATATGGCTTTGGCTCTTCAGATTGCTGATCAAATCCGAATGCCATTTTCCTAGCAGTATTGAAGGCTGCAACCCATTTGGTGAGATACACTGGCATCTGGCGTTGGTCCATAATCACCAGGAGTGTTGACGGGTTGACTTTGTTGAATGCTCCTTTGATATCGTGGGTAAGGACAGCTGGCCGTGTTGGTGTTTGATTGGTGGTCTTCTTTTTGCTGATAGAGTTGGCAATAGGTGTAATCGTTTGCAAAAGTGCATCAATAGCAGAGTTCTCTGGTTGCGCTCCCATTTGCGAGGGGTGGGTTGCACCACATAGTAGGGTGGTCTGAGAGAGACGTTTTGCCATGATTGATTCCAGCAGCTTGCCAAAACATGACTGAGGTGAGATTGGGCAGTAGGATTTTGGGTCGGAGTATGATTTCTTGCCAGGTTTGGGGACAACGACGCAGTTGGCTGTCTTCCATTCTGGTGGGTGCGTAGCAGATCTGAGACATGCTGTGAAGAGATGAGGGAGGAGGTGTGGCGCAGCTTGATTGAAACGTCGCAGAGTATTGTAACTAATGTTGTCCAGTCCGAGCAACGCACTATATTTCATGTGTGTAATGGTAAGCTCAACTTCGAATGCTGTGATTTTGCTTGTAAAGTGGCGTAGATCTTTCTTGGAGGTGAGAAGGTTTGGAGGAAGTGGTGTTCGTTGGGTTGTATTGGGGAACAGAGCTTTCTGTAGTACATCGCATTTTCCTTGAAAATCTGATTTTCCTTCCAAGGGCGGGAGTGGTTTATGATGCGTGTTGTGGTGTTTTACTGTCTTCCAGACTGTCCGACTGGTAGTTGTTTCGAGTTGGCGGATGCGGTAGGCCGTTTTAGCATTTCGTACCATTATTGACCATTTGGAACGCTTGTACTGGATATCCTCCTTGTTTGCTTCGGTGGGGTGGAGACGGGCTCGACGATCGGCACGTTTGACACTTTGTTTGGCAAGTGTGAGACTGTGGTTCCACCAGGGTGGTGTTGTTTTCCATAATAACCTCATACGAACAGCCTCGTCAACAGCTTGGTGAATGAGTCGTGTGATGTTGGGAATTGCACGGAGGGTGTCGTCCGCTCCATGGAGGTTTGAAAGGTCCCTATTGGCTGACTGGATCCGTAAGTCAAATATTTTCCAGTCAGCTTTACGCCAACACCGACATGGAACTGCTGGTGCCATAGCTGTTGGGAGCGACAGGGTAACAGTGACTGCGCTGTGGTCTGAGGTGGTATCGTGGTTCACGGCCAGTGCCAGGATAGATTGCGTAACAGATCCTCGGGAAAGACACAGGTCAATGGTAGAGGGTGTCCGCCGTTCCAGGGATGGTGTGTGGGGATTGCTGGTTCGTTCTGAAGGTGGAAATGATTATCTTCAAGCCAATTTGCAATCGTATGGCTTGCACGGGAGACACGTGCAGACTGTGGAAGGAGTCCCTTCCACCATGGGTGGTGTGCGTTGAGGTCTCCCATAAGTAGGCAATCGTTTGGTAGCTTGAGGGTTGGAAGGATTGTAGCCAGTGTCTCTGCCCATCCTGGGGAGTAGAAGCTGAAGAGGGTGAACGTTTTTTGGTTGTGTGGTGTAGTGATCATGGTTCCCAAGAAAGAGTCCTGGGCGGTAAAGACTGTGGTGCCGGTTAAACCTGGTGTCTGTGGTATGTATGTTACACATTTAGGCTTTGTTGAGGAGTGGGTAAAGATATCGAATCCTGGCAATGAGGGTGGATTTCCGTGTCTATCGCACCACGGGTCTTGGAGTAGGAGGATGAGGTTTTCGTGCTTTGCAGCAAAATCTTGAAGTACTGAAATCGTAGTCGCTTGGCCTCTTGCGCAGTTCAGTAGCTGCATGGACCCGACGGTGTGGAGGGCCATTCTATTCAGCCACTCCCGCCATGGGGGCGTCTCCCGTGGTTGCAGTTCTGCTGAAAGTTCGAAGCCTAATTCGCTCAGGACAGTTTGCATCGTTAGCCGTGTGTGGTGCATTGCAGTTCACACAACGGATCGGAGGGTGGGTGCATGTGGGGCCCTTCTTGCAGGTTGGAAGGGTACACGGATGATCGCGGGTGTTGTGGGGGCCAGTACAAACGGCACAGCAGGAGTCGTTTCGTCAGAGGGCAGCAGGGTGTCCATAGGTCTGGCAGTTGTGGCACTGTGTGCTCCGTCTATATGCGATGTAGTCATCCAGCTGGCATTCTCGGTTGCAGACAATGAGATTCTGACGCCCAATGCTAGCCTTTTTGATGTCGCCCGTAAGTGTCATCAAAATTGTCGAATTGGTCTTGTGTTCGCGCCGTTCAGCAGTAGTCAGCCACCGTGGTGTTTGGCCTTGGACCAGTTGCGGGTAGTTAGTAGCAATACTGTCAGAAATTTCAGACATGGAGAGATGAGTTGGAACACCATGTAGCAGAAACTGGCTAAACCGTTTGCCAATCTCCACTCTCTCACACTCTCCATTATAGGAGAGAGCGTCGGCAATAATCGTGGTGTATTCCTCGTATACGACATTATTCTGGGTGTTGCTGGTTGTGAAGATTATCGAACCACGTATTGTGACTTGTGCTCGGATAAATGGGGGGGCGAAGACGTCCTTGTTGTCGACCAGGGCCGAGTTAACCTTCTGGAGTGCTGTATCTGCAATAGTCTGCCGTTCGGAATAGGATTTTTCAGGCTGGATCCCAGTCGCACTGTTGTTGCCTCCATTACGGAAGTGACAGGTTACCTCTCGTTCGGCCTGTGGGTATTTGGTAGTGATGAGTTTCGGAATGGGAGCTTTGGTCTTTTTGGCACCAGTTTGGACGGTCTCCCATCCACGGCTGTTGACAGCAGGGGTTGGTGGATCAGTCGATGGCACTTGGGGAATGGTGTCAGTAGTGGCAGTGGTGGAACCTCCGGCCACATCTGCCCCAGCATTCTTCTTTGCAAGTTTCAGCTTCAGAACCTTCTTGGCTGGAACTGCCACTGGTGCCGCCGGTGTAGTCGTAGGAACTTGGACTGGATGTTGGTAGGTGAGGAGCTGTTGCTGCAGCTGGGTTACACGGGAACCCAGTGAGTTGATCTGACTGTGGAGCTGGTCTGTGGATTTCTTGAAAGCCGTGGCAGTATCGGCAGCTGCTTTCATGATATCTTCGGCGACGTGGCTGTAATGGCGTTCCATGGCTGCCTGTGTGATGATCTCAATATCGGCACGGAGGGCTGCATGTTCTGCGTTGAGAGGAGGTGGTAGCTCTGGAGCGACGTATCCAGGAAGCTGAGTCTCCTCGCCAAGCGCCTGGGTTGCGGTGATGTTCATGGCATGCCGAGAGTCCATTTGCTCCATATCTGCTATGTGGTTATCTTTGGTCTCAAAGTCTGATTCGGGGTCACTGTCCTCACGGGGCCGCTTGGCAGACGCACGTACGTAACTGCCCTGAGCTTTAACGGGAGGAGGAGCCAGAGGAGTGTTTGTGGATCCCTGGCCGTGGCCAGGATAGGACATCAGGTTTGTGCTCGAGATCGTGGTTGTTGGGTACGCAGTGCCCAAGATTCCCATGGTGGGGCGAAGCGGGTGGGGGCTCGAAACAAGAACTCAAGAGATCGGGCTTCCCGGCTAATGGGGCTGTGCGCCGATACTCAGAGGTCGATTTTGAGGCTGTTTCTGGCTTGATCGATGGCGGGAGAAGAGAGGTCGTGGCAGAAGAGCGGGGGTGGGGGGTCGGGACAAGTAACAAGTTGTTGCGTGAGGAAGGAAACGGAAAGAAGGGTGGGCGACGTCTCCTTATAAGGATATCCGTCGCCCGCCGGCGTCACTCCACATTCCATCCTCCGCACGGCGTCACTCCACATTCCATCCTCCCGCATTCCAGTCGGCGTCAAGGGTCCAGGCCCAGCTGGCACGCGCCGTGACACTACCCTTCTCTCCATCGGCCAACCGAGTCAACACAATCAAGCACCTCCTCCGTGCCAAGTACAAGATGACCGACCTTGGTTCAGTTCCCTTCTTCCTCAGTACAGAGACTGAGTGTGACCAATCACAACGGATACTACATATCCACCAACAGCGTGCTGTCAGGAAGGTGCTTGTGACAAATGGTTTCTCCGACTGCAATGGCCGCTGGACACCACAGCCTACTGGAAGCAAGCACCAACGATCAGATCCAGAGTCAAATCCAACAAACAGCACAGCAAAGACTCTTGACTCAGATGGTAGACAACGGTATCAGTCAATTGTTGGCAGCCTGATGTGGCTAATGCTATGCACTCGGCCGGACCTCACATTCACCGTCTTCATGCTCAGCAAATTCTCCTCCACCCCGACTACCGAGAACTTGTCAGCAGCCACCTATACGCTACAATATCTGCGAAACACAGCCAACCTCGCTATCCAGTACAATGCATCGGACCGCTAAGCCACCACGCCCATCTGCTATACCGACTCAGACCACGCCGGAGATCCTGATGACCGAAAATCAACATCTGGCTATGTATTCATGCTTACCGGAGGTGCTATTACCAGGCGTGCTCGTAAGCAGCCACTTGTCGCTTTCTCAACGGTGGAAGCCGAATACATAGGTGCTTCCGACGCTGCAAAAGAAGCCATCTGGGTCCGCTCCTTACACGCTCGCGTATTTTATGGCAAGATCCTGTACAAGCATGCTGAGCAATGCCCCCACTGCTTATGCTCAGACAACGACTCTAAGGCTACCGAGCCCCAGCAAATCTTCGTCGATAACCAAGGTGCAATCCAACTTGCAAAGAACCTGAAGTTCCATGAGCGCACCAAGCACATCAGTGTCCGCTTCCACTTAGTCCGTGATGCCTGCGAACGAAACCCCATCAAAGCAACATACCTTCCGACATCCGACCTGCTCGCCTACATCATGATGAAGAACCTCCCTTGAGACACTCACTGGAAGCATGCTCATGGGCTTGGGCTCGTAAGCCGGGACTCAGGGGAAGTCTCCAACCAACCACGAATCAAGCGTTTGAAATAGGTTAATCTTTCTGTTCTTTCTTTGGAGGATGCACTCTTTCTCCTATGTCTGTGGTTTTCCCTTGAAGGGTTTTTTACACGGTTATGAGTTTTAACGAGGCATCCGAGGATTCCGTTTTCTCATTCTCTCTTGTGTTCCTTTGCATATTCCGTACGAGGGGAAGTGTTAGAATAATGGGCGCTCGGAGATGATGGACCGGAGGTGGCGTCCGGAGATGACGGACCGCAGGTGGCGTCCGGACATGACTGAGTCCCCGAGCACCGGCTCGGGGCAGTCTTCCGTCCTTTGTCCCGACGGCCTTCTTGTATATAGAGAGATCTTGCGCCCGTATAATACTGTAATACAATCAGTTCGCAATCTTCACCTTTTATCGATCCATATATTCCAACATCCAACATCGGAAGCACTTCACCCGCGAAGTCTTTGAGGTCGCCCCGTTGGAAGTAGAGGTCGACCTCTTTCTCCTCTTCTGGTGGATCTCCAAACACCCTCCGCAGGGGGCCTGGGATTCGGAGGAGCTCCGATTCAGCAGCCTAAGCTGCCTGGAGAAGTGTACGAGATTCGAAACCGCGGAATTTTCCTTATCCTTGGACAAAACCATATTGCGTAGTTGGCTCCGGTTGTCTGGCATAGCCACGGCTAACGTCACCTCCGAAAGAGCGCGGGCCGGTGTCTCGTGGCTTGAGCAGGAATTGACGGCTGCCCTGGCGCGTGGAAATGGTGGAGATGGTGGAGGTTACATCGAAATTGCTTTCCCGTCCCTTTCTTAGGGGACATCAGGAAGACGGCAGTCAGGTTGGCTGCCACTCGGGATTTCCACGCTGCCTGTGCCCACGCCTTCGTTTCCCCGTCCGACGCCGTCACATTTTCCCGAGTCCTACTACACGGTCCGCGCTGCCGTCTGGGCTATGTCCCTCTTTGCCTGGCCAATGGTGCCCCGGATGTAGTCTCCTCTCCACCACAGCTCTTATCCGAACCTGGCGACAAACTGAATGCATGCCGTCATGACCTTTGCGCGGTTGGCCGGCAACAGACCCATATGCCATGTTAATCAACGCAGTCTTGCCATCGCCTTCTTACCCAAGTTCAGTCATGTGGCATGGTGGTACTTGAGTGTAAGCTGGGAATCTAGCCAGACTCCGAACCACCGCGGCGCCTCCTTGTTCAAGGGGACGGTGTTGGCCTCAACTGCCACTGTTGCTGTCGGGGGCGTTTTCCTCCTCTGGACGATCGCCGCTTCGGTTTTCCCCTGGTCGAAGGCATCTCCGTTGTTTGCGGCCCAACCAATAGAGGCAGATGCCGGTTCAGATAGCTTCGCAGTCCATGGCGACTGGTGGTCGTGATCGAAGTGGCAGGGAATCGTTTGCGCACCGTCCTGGTGAAGGGGAAACCCCGGGTGCACCGTCTCTTCCAGATGCCAATACCGACGTCGATTGGAATCCCAGTCTTAAGATACCGTGTAACGATGGGAGAAACCAAGGTTGATTCGCAGGGGACGTTCAACGTCACCATACTCGCCAGAACAATGGACGTCCCGAGATGACGGACAGGGGACGGCCACTGGAGATGACGTACGGGAGGAGATACGTCCGTAGATGACGTGTGCCCAAGTCTTGGAGCACCGGCTAGGGAGACAGCCTTCCGTCCTTTCTCCCCGGCGACATCCTCAGACCCGTTGTATATAGAAAGAAAGTTCCACCTTCGACCTTGTAGGAATCAATTAATTCACACTTTTCGACTCTATCGATCCGCATATTCCAACATTATTTGACCGCGAAAGCGGCTGTGGCAGTGAGGGATATTGAAGTCAAACATCCGCTTCACAGACTCCTCGACCTTCTTTTAATCGGCCCCATTGATCTAGGGTTTCCACGGACGTCGTATTTATGGTGAGTGTCCTAGGCAGTTGCGGGCGTACCTTGAAAGAGTTAGCAGTGATACCCCGACCTGCTGGCTCAACGACTTACTTCCTGTATCGGCAACTTGTGGCATTCCTCCTGACTGAGAAGGTGGAACACTACTACCGTGCTTGGCGCCCAGAGTGCGCTAAACGCTTACTCCCAGCGCCTGGATCGGAACTGGTGCGGATCTGTTGTCACCGAATCAAGAGGAGTCGGCGATGGTCAGCGACTAAGTAACTATTCCCTAACGGGTATTTAGCACCTTGCGAAGGAGAGGTCATGAAATCGACCTTCCGTATTTACAGTGACCAGGAAACGCTGGTGCAATCGTCTGCACCGCTGATGGTAACGCGATTATAGTAATTCATCATTGATCTGACGGATATGTATCCTCAGACTTTCACTTGCTCTCTGATGCCCTGGGAAAAGTTTACCACGTGATGCGGTTGGTAAGATTTAAGAACCATATCACTTTTCGTTGCAACCATCCGAACGGACCCCCAAATCACCATATCCAATCGACCCCCACCAACCTATCTCTCGTCCCGCGTTGCCATCCGTGACCACCCCAGAGCAGCTCGCCCAAGCCCAAGCCCGAGTTAGTCCACTTCATCTCCAAACTCGTACTCTCCACCACGGGTCTCCGCTATCCAGCGCAGAACTCGGGTTGCAGGGGCGACAATGGCGATTTCGGCTTTGTAAAATGGATCGTCCCGGAACTCTGCTGGCGACCTCACCCTCTCCGCATCAATGGGCACGATCGATCCGTCGCCTGCATACTCCTGCAACCATGTCACTTGGGCACCGCCGAACATTATGCATGCCACAGGGAACTCCAGCTGGCGACCTCCGGCCGGTGCCACAAAAAAGCTTCCGGAGTCACCAGGTAGCGATAGCACCGTCTGGGGGGTGCTGCCGAAAACAACCCATTCCTGCGTGGTATAGGAGGGAGTGCCGACAAGTAGCGGGCATCGCATGCGGCAGTCAGCCATAACGCCGTTGATTTGTCCGTAAGCCGTTCTCGAAGTTCGTCCGTCGCATTTGATAACATTCATTCCCCTCGTGAGTTCGGTGTGCCCTTGGATGCTGGCATCCCGGCAATCAGGCAACCGTGGGCATTGGGATGATCCCAGTCGTCCTACATCAAGATTAGCACTTCTTCACCGAAGTAGCGGAACAACGGTATGACCTTCTGCGATGTCGATGAGAGCGATATCCTTCCAACATTTTTTCTGGTCCTCCGTCTCGGCGATACCGACTTCCGCGAACTCAACCTTGCCAAGACGGCGATCCAGGCCTCGCAACCGTTCTACTTTCGCGCCAGCCGCAACTCGTTTATTCCTCGACCGTTCGCGCTGCCCACCGTACATCTCATCTTCCTCAATTGCCACCCTCCAGTGCGCCTCGGCTTGTTCTAGCCATGTGCGGTGATCCTCGTCGGAGTTTTGCACCATCATCACTCCGTCCGCGGCGACAATGGTCACCGGGAGTGATGATGCAGCTTCCTTCAGATGCATCGCCGCTACATGCCCGTTTGTGACACCGAACCGCTTTTTCGACGATTTCTCGAAGATATATCCGCCGAATGTACCACTTGAGTTCACCCCTTGCACTCCGGTGCTGACTCCCATAGGGACGGACGCGACGTAGTCTGGATTCTCCGGCCATTGTGGGGCGTTGAAGGTGAACATAGCCTCCCCTTGTTTCACCTCTAAACGCAACGGCGTGTCAAGCGCCTCGAGGGCGCTCCGACACCTCTGAGGGTTGGTACACAGGAGGAGGATGGTCGGAATAACGATAGGTATTGTGGGCGGTGGGTGGGCCTCGTACCGGCCGGCAGTAAGAAACCAGGACGGGCCGGCATCGGTACTCTCGAGGATCGCGAGAATCGCCGGACGGATGCGATCGAATTCGGCGATCGTCTTGCCGTCGCGTTCGTCCAACACCGGGCAGAGAAGCAGGTGCCGCAGTTCACGCTCGATCAGCAGCACCCCGTTGGCTTCGGCGGCGTGAGGTCGTAGGGTGTACATGGTAGCCTGCTCGCTTGTGGGAAAAGGCGATTTTATCGATGTGTCGATCCGGGTGGCGAGTCGGAGTGCTTTATACCGATAACCGGTGACACGTCAGTGCCGAAGGAAATGCGTCGATGCGCCATTGCACGAAAGCTTACCTCGCTGCTGAAGGTCTAGATTCATCTCAACCGACGTGGCTTCATCCTTGGACGCTAACCGAAGTAAGAATGTGAGTGAAGGTGGGGTGACCTTAAGTAGCACGCAGTGATCGCTAATTCGCTTATAGAAGCCGTTGTTCTGCAGATGTTAGTTCAATTCTCTGACGCCGAAGTCATTACACATACAGGTTGAATTTCAATCACATCGACGAGGCGCAAGCCGTCTATACTCCAGAAACAGATCAACCCGAATCCGGAGAGTAGCAATTGGTCCCGGTAGTGCAGAGCTCTCTCGCCGGCCACCGTGACCCCGTCCAATGTGAATCCAGGCGCGCCTCCCATGGTCATGACGGCGGGCTGCTTGGAATGTGACCTGACGCGGAGCACCTCCACGGAAACCCTCCGCGTCTTCGTCGTTCTGTGGGCAGGGAATCGTTACCTGTTTGTCACAAGCATCCACAAAACCCGGGTCGGGAGAGGGGACAGAAAACCACCAACCTGACATTCCCGACAAACCGCGGCACATCGGAGATGAGAGAGGAGAGCGGCGGGCTAGCCCACACGCCCGATGGCGAACAGAGATCGCTCCAAGGCTGAGCGGTCATTCTTTGCGCCCAATTTTATCGCCGCAATCAGGGTTGTGGAGGCTTTCTGAGCCGTTGAGACTGGGAATCAGGGAGCAGCGGAGCAGCGAGATCTGCTGGGTTGCTACCTTGACGGGAACGGAGAAAAGGTGGTGATGGAAGTAAAGATGAAGTATCGCGTTTGCGTCGAGTGAAGGAAAAGGAGCAGAAGAAAGCTGCAAGGGATGAGGTAGAAGGAAGTGATGGCCCCAAGGCATGGTGAGCAGAGTACGCTGGGGCAGTCTGCTCGCAGCGGGATTAAGTGAGCTCAACGCTAACCCCTTTCGGCCACGGCGGACAGCAGACTGCCGTTACCACCACCAGGGGCACCAGGTGAACAAGGTGGGCGTGGTGAGACTCTTCATACCTGGGAGATTCGGTCCATCTGTTCCCCTTCTGGTTTCCGGACACACTGTTGTGTGCTAGGAACCTGGGGAACTCGGCGGGCCTTAGGCTGTTTCCGCCAGTTGTCACGATGCGTTTTCTGGCTTGAAACCGTCATCCTGTCTGGGACCCCGTCCACCCGGCACCATCTCCAGGATTTCACCTTTGCGTTAGCCCACAACCCCAGCTCGTGTGCGCATGTTGACTTCGAGTGGCCGTTTCGATGGTGACCACAAAGGTCGCGGCCAAAGCCAGACAGCCAGGCTCAGACGGCCACCGCCGCATTGTCAGGATCGTCTTGCCAGGGCTTGCTGCCTGGGCGTGAATCGACATCTGGATAGCATGTATGTACCATTTCAATAGTCTTCAGCCGGCCTACTCTCTGGATCTGTCGAATCTAATCTCTCCAACTCTATCCATCAATAGTATTTGCTGCGGCTGAGGCTGAGATGCTGATGGCGTCAGTTATAGCAGGCAACCTCCTCATCTAATGGCGATATATACGCAGTACGTTCGAGTGTTCGGTCGGTGCCGGTCTCGATCGGCCCGCTTACGGTACGGGATGGCTTCTCTGCCCCGCCTCCCTATTTGAAAGAAAGGAAATGACGGAAACAATGCCCTCTACTCTCTCAGCACCCCGGGCCGTTCCGACGCTCCTCCCAGATGTTCAATTGATCGTAGCGCCTCCCTATCTGCGCGGACGACCGTCCACGATTTGCTTCTGCAGTAGCCACCAGGGGCATCGCTTGAAGAAATATTTGGACGCTTCACCTAGTACCAGCATCACCCGCACGCGGCCCTTGGACCGAATGTACGTTTCGCGTACAAGGATGTCAGCTCGTGTCCCGCAGTGGGCGGTGGCGGCGACGGTGATGGGGTCTTGACCAGGGGTGAAGTGGTCCCAGAGCGCGGCTGCAACGGCAACGAGTGTTTGGTCTGCCCAAGCGTAGAGGCAGTTGGTAGCGAGAAGCTCGTGCCAACAACCGGATTACTTTAGTTGCTTGATCTTGGTTAAGTTCTGTTCTGGCTACGTCGCTGCTACAAGGTCACGACACGGTGCAGGAGATATCCGAAATTGTCCTGGACGGCGAGGCCCTTGTAACGCTTATTGTCTGTCGTGGGCCAGCCTTGGGGCTGCAATTCAGTGTACGTCTGTTACTGGGGCGTATTCGTCGCACCGGCGGATTGTGAAATCTAAGTAGAGTGAGGGCTTTCGATATTTCAAAGCGGAGTAGTTTGAGGGGTTCGGTGCGGTTCGTGTGTGTTCCGTGCACGTTGCTCAGGCGCTTCCTCCACGGGCATGGTCAGTTGGCATAAGTATACGAATAGGTAGTGAGGGGGGTAATGGCAGCGAAGCGGCGAAAACGAGGGATTGGTGGACAAAAGGGGTTAGCGTGGATGGGGGGAGGAGTTAGTCATCCTGAGGTGTTCTTTAGCTCGTCTCCGAGGGGTTTTGCTCCTTATCCTGTACATGCCACACCACCTGCAGGGTCACAACCTATTTCTTCTCCACACCACCCATTTCTTCGTTCCATCCGTGACCCATCTCCTTATTGCTCGCCCCTGAGGGTTTAGTCTTCATCTGGTGTGCCAAACCCGGAACGGTGTCGACTGACCTTCAGCTGCCAAATCAGAGGAAAGAGAGAGCTGTCACCAGACTTCCATCGGCAGGAAGCCGGATCCTCATGTCAAAAGTAGCTGCCGGCGAGTAGCCAGCGGTAAGCGCGGGGGCCGGCTTGTCGAGGCCCGTTACAGGACGTCTTTCCTGAGCTCGATAGTAACTTCGCTGACCAATCCTGATCCCAAGATTTCCGAACTGGCGGAGGCTACAAATTGGCATCAGCACCGAGCGGAACGCTTAGCAGAGCGAGTCAGACAGCGAGATCATGTGCAATACGAGTTCCCAAGGCGAGATCATCATCGCCGAATCGGAGAGTCATCACTGGAAGACAGAGTGGTCACTGGATTGAGGAGTCTGTTGATTGATGGAGACAACGGATCGAGTGAACTGCAGGAGCAGCCGAACCACCAAGAATCAGAAACCGAACCGACCGTGAATCAAGACCCGACTGCAAATCAAGATGTGACAGCGTATCAAGACCCAACCGCGAATCGAGAACCGACTGCGAATCAAGAACCGACCACAGAATAGCAGATCCCAACAATGGCGACAGCTGCAGGAACTCAGAACGGGATCGTCATGGAGGCTGCAGAAGTTCCGAACCTCATCATGACGGCTGCTGCCGGTTACCCGTTGATCAAGACGTTCAGAGGCAAGGAATGGGAGGATGTTGAGCGCTTCCTGAAGAATGTCGCAAGGTACATCTGTTGGAAAAGCTTCTCGGCGCTGGATGTATGGGGGCTACTAGAGTTGAGACGTTGGTGTTACCGTGGGAATGATGTGGCGAAGCGGGTAGCGTAGATGTACCGAGTGTTCTCGGTTCGGCGGACTTCTTCTGTTCTGTACTCTTACAACACTCTACATACATAGCAACAAGAAAAAATCCCCCGCTTGAACACCTCGCCGCAACGTGCAGAACCCAATCTCTCTCTCTCTCCCGCCCTCGAAGATCCTCCTGTTCGCTCTCTCTCAAATCAGAGAGTATCGGAAAGCGCAAGCAAACACGGACGGCCCATAACCTTTCAACAGGTTATGAGCCCGGTGCCGTAACCGTCACGCAGAAGAATCGAACGATCGAACGACCGATAAAACCGAATACTCCGTCACCTTCCCTCTCCTGCTCTCCGATCCAAAGATCAGCAGAACCGATCAAGAAATCCTCGCCCCCCCCCCCATCGAATCATCATGTTCTCGACCGACACTGCCACGAACGAGAAGGTCTTCAAGCACCCTCTTGGTACCATCGCCCTTCTCAATGACATGAACTATGCCAGCTGGAAGGCAGACTGCGAACAAGTCCTACATGGCATCCAGGCTTGGAGAATTGTCATGGGAGAAGAAGTAGAACCCGAGAATCCCGAAGGAATGACAAAGGCTGCCATTCATGGATGCAGGGCGTATGAGGATTTCGCTACACGCAAAGCCCAGGCAGCTGCCATCATCTATGGATCGTGCATCCCCGAAGTCAAGACCCACCTCAATCAGGTTAGGGATCCGGTGAGGATGTGGGAAATATTGACGGAGCAGATGGACACAGCAAACACAACAGTTGGCCGTCTGACACTCTTCCGGCAATTCAGCCTACTGCGTCCGGTTCCCGGACAGCCAATCAGTACCTACTTCTCGCAACTGCTCAACATCACCAATCAACTCGCTGGTACTCCCGAAGCCGTTCCCGATATGGTTCTGAAAAACCACATTTTCACCACTCTCCCCGAAATGTTCAAGATCAGTATCAAAGTACTGCAATCACGAGCAGATGTCACGATCCGTCAAATCATGAGCGATCTCAAGGAGTGCGAACAGAACGAAGCGCTGGCCACGAAACCAGATGCGGTCTCGGAAGCCTTATACTCTCAGCAAGGAGGAAGAGGTGGTGGCCGGGGAGGTCGAGGAGGACGAGGAAACAACTTTCGCGGACGAAGAGGGCAAGGTGACCAGCGGCCCCAAAAGTGGTGCAGCTGGTGCAGCTCCAATACTCATAACTTCGACAATTGTTGGAAGAAGGACAGCAATAACAAACGGCCTCGAGGTGGTGATCAAGAGAGCAGGGAGTGCTATGAATGCGGAGAAACAGGACACACCAAGAAGGATTGTCCAAAGCGTCGAAGCGGAAATGGTAGCGCCAGCGGATCTTACGCCGGTCAAGACCATGGAACCGGTCCCGGAAACGGAAGTGGATTTTACGGTCAAGGCCATGGAACCGGTCCCGGAAGTGGAAGTGGATTCTACGGTCAAGGCCATGGAACTGGTCCCGGAAGTGGAAGTGGATTCTACGGTCGAGGCGATCTAGAAAATTCTGGATCAGGAGGTCAAGGGTCCGGTCAAGGAAACGGATACTACGGACAGAAGCTCCTTGGAAATGGCCCCAGCAATCGGCAATGACTCGCGGGGTCGACCTCACTCCATTCGGAGGTGATGGTCGCTTCAAGGTCATCAACTAACTTGAGGCTTGGGATCTGGGCCATTGACTCCGGAGCCTCCCACAACTATTGCAATGACTTTACAGAATTCAAGAAGGACTCGATTACTGAAACCAATATGGCCATCAAGCTCGGGGACAAGAATGAAGTGCACGCAGGAAGAAGGGGATGGTACAATTGAATGGGGTATGTATTGAGGCATTCTTTGTACCAGAATTTCGAATATCTCTTCTTTCCGTCAGCCAGCTCGACTCCCAAGGCCTTACAGCGATATTCAAGGACGGATTGTGTACGATAATTGACCAGTATGGCAACAACCCTCTCAGTCCTACCCTTGATTGTGGCCTATACATTCTCCAACGACTAGGGTCCGCCCACACCTCCTCAATAGAAACCCCTCCACAACTCAGATCCATTCATGCCACATGCAAATCAGACTCGATTGAAGTTTGGCACCGCCGACTCGCACATCTCAACTATGCAGACCTGAAGCTCATCCTGGATTCGGATAAGAAGACCAAAATCCCGTGGCAAACACCAAGATTGTGCCAAACCTGTGTTGAAACGAAGCAACAACAGCATGTGATCCGGACGAAGTCGTCGCGCTCCTCAACTCCCTTCGAACTCATACACTCTGATCTGTGTGGACCTATGAAACACAGTATCGGAGGTGCCCAGTTCTACATCATCTACATTGATGACTGCACACGCTACACTGAGGTATACTTCCTTATCACAAAAT
>Ga0307516_10001668_pt1 | contig 30572 bp, 26 predicted proteins | sample 19_EM_MG_FD_203310 | JGI IMG/M metagenome (GOLD analysis project Ga0307516, IMG submission 203310) | Populus trichocarpa ectomycorrhiza microbial communities from riparian zone in the Pacific Northwest, United States - 19_EM | ecosystem: Host-associated > Plants > Roots > Unclassified | place... | reverse complement strand
TACGTCAAGGTGCACTTCAGCCGCATGGCGATGCTGCCGGGCGACTACCTGACGGTCTCCGACGCCGAGAGCGAGGAGTCCTACCGCTACGACGCGCCGCGGCTGCTGGACGGCGTCTCCACCGACCGGTGGGCCATGTCGATCACCGGCGACACCGCCGTGGTCGAGATGCACCGCGGCGGCGGGAGCCTGGTCGGCTCGCTGCTCGGCCGGCTCGGCGTGAACGTGGACCAGGTGGCGCGCGGCTTCTCGCGGAAGGAGCAGGCGCGGGTCCCCGAGGCGCAGCTGAGCAGTCCCGGCCGCACCGGCCGCGAGGAGTCCGTCTGCGGCACCGACGAGAGCCGGGACGCGGTCTGCTACCGCTCGGCCGACCCGGTCGCCTACACCCGGTCCAAGGCCATCGCCCGGTTGCTGATCCACGGCACCGAGCTGTGCACCGGCTGGCGGGTGGGCACGAAGAACCGGATGCTGACCAACAACCACTGCTTCGACAGCTCGGCGAACGCCTACGAGACCGAGGTCTGGTTCAACTACCAGTGCGCCACCTGCGGCGGCTTCGAGGTCTTCAAGCCGACCAAGGTCTGGGGCGACAAGGTGCTCGCCACCGAGCATGTGCTGGACTTCACCCTGTTCACGGTCGGGAACTTCCGCTCGGTGCAGAAGTTCGGCTACCTGAGCCTGGACACCGTGCGCCCGGCGCGGGGCCAGGAGCTCTACGTGCCGCAGCACCCGGCCGGCGAGCCGACCCGGATCGCCGGGCGCCTCGGCGACCGGGCGGGCACCTGCGCGGTCGTGGATCCGGCCTTCGACGGGTACGCGCCGGACTCGGACGTCTCGTACTACTGCGACACCGAGGGTGGATCGAGCGGCAGCCCGGTGTTGTCCCGCAAGACCGACAAGGTGGTGGCGCTGCACCACTTCGGCGGCTGCCCGAACGCCGGGGTCCGCGCCGACCTGCTCAACGCCAAGATCAAGTCGTATCTCTGACGTACCGTATGCGCCATGCGTGAGGCGGTGGTGCGGACGGAGACCAGACGGGGTTGGCTGCTGCCCGTGCGGCCGCGGGGCTGGTGGTTCGACCTGCTCGTGCTCGCCGGCTTCGTCGCCCTGACCGTCGCCCTGGCCCGGGGTCACCTGCTCACCGTCGACGAGCGGGTCGCCGACTGGGCCGGCGACCACCGGCCCACCCCGCTCTACGTGCTCCTGCGGGTGCTCAACTATCTCGGCCAGGGCGGCCAGGTGCTGATGCCGATCGCGTTGCTGCTGGCCGGGCTGGTGGCCTGGCGGCGTCGGTCGATCCGCCCGCTGCTGGTCTTCGCGGCGGTCTTCGTGCTGACCTACGTCACGATCGGCCCGCTGAAGGTCTGGCTGGACCGCGCGGCCCCGGCCTTCGACGGTCCGGACCGCCTGGTGCTCTTCAACGCCCATGCCTCCGGCATCGAGGCGATGAGCTACCCGTCCGGCCACGTCGCCAACGCCCTGGCCTGGTACGGCGTCATCGCGGTGCTGCTCAACGCGCTGCTGCGGTCGCTGGACCGGCAGCCGCTGACGGCGCGGCAGTACGCGGCCCTGCGGGTGCTGCCGCCGGCCATCGTCTTCTGCACGACGACCTGGCTGGCCTACCACTGGATCACCGACTCGGTGGCGGGGCTACTGCTCGGCCTGATCCTGACCCGGCTGCTGGCCCGCATCCCGTGGGACGCCATCCCGCTGCCGCGCCTGCCCCGCGGCCTCGAACGCCAGGCCGGACTGTAGATCCTGAGATTTCCGTAATGCCGGTGCGGTCGCCCGCGTCATCAGGGTGATCGCACCTCCTACGGAAAGGCTGGGTCACGTGTCACTGCCGCAGGTTTCGGTCAGTCGCCGGGGTGTCCTGCTCGGGGCCGGGTTGGCCAGCGCGTTCGCCGCCGTCGGCGGGCACGCCGGGCCGGCCCTGGCCGCCGCCACACCCTTCGCCCACCCCGGCATGCTGCACACCAGCGCCGATTTCGCCCGCATCCGGACGAAACTCGCGGCCGGTGACGCCGTGGTGACGGCCGGATGGCAGCGGCTGACCGCCAACGGTCGCTCGCAGAGCAGCTGGCGGCCGCGCCCGCTGGCGACGGTGATCCGCGGCGGAACCGGGCAGAACTACCCGCAGTTCTACCTCGACGTGCACGCGGCCTACCAGAACGCCCTGCGGTGGCGGATCACCGGCGAGACCGCGCACGCGGACACCGCCCGGGACATCCTCAACAGCTGGTCACGAACGCTGACCGCGGTGAACGGCAACGCGGACCGGTTCCTCGCGGCCGGCATCTACGGCTACCAACTCGCCAACGCCGCCGAGCTGCTGCGCGGCTACGACGGCTTCGACCTGGCCGCCGCGCAGCAGCTGCTCATGACGGTGTTCTACCCGATGAACGAGGACTTCCTGGTCCGGCACAACACGGCGTGCATCACCAACTACTGGGCCAACTGGGACCTGTGCACGGTCGCGTCGATCATGGCGGTCGGCATCCTCTGCGAGGACCGCAAGCTCTTCGATCGCGCCGTCGACTACACCCGGAACGGCGCGGGCAACGGTTCGATCGGGCACGCGGTTCCGTTCCTGCACGGCGCTCTCGGGCAGTGGCAGGAGAGCGGCCGCGACCAGGCACACACGGTGATGGGCATCGGCCTGCTGGGCAGCATCTGCGAGATGGCCTGGAACCAGGGCGTCGACCTGTACGGCCACGACGACAACCGGTTCCTCAAAGGCGCCGAGTACGTGGCCCGCTATAACCTGGGCCAGGACGTCCCGTTCACCACCTACCGCTGGGGCACGGGCACCAACTGCGCTCCCCGGGAACAGACGGCGATCTCCGCGGCGTCGCGTGGCCAGCAGCGGCCGGTCTGGGAGCTGGTCCACAACCACTACGCGCAGCGCCGGGGGTTGCCCGCCCCGAATGTGGGCGCAATCGCGGCGAGTCTGCGGGCGGAGGGCGGCGGCGGGGACTACGGGCCCAACAGCGGGGGCTACGACGTGCTCGGCTTCGGGACGCTGCTGTTCACCCGGGACCGCAGCACCGCGACAACCGCCGCCGCGACCGCCGCCCCGGCGACGACGCCTGCGGCCGCCGGCTCGGTGCCGCCCAGCCCGCGCTCCGGCGCCCGGCGGTCGTCCACCGGCCCGTCCGCGCGCGTTCCGGTCGGCGGTGTCCGGAACGCCCAGGCCGCCGGCGCGCCCGGGTCGGCGACCGCCACGGACGGCCCGGAACTGGATCTGGCCGGCCAGCAATCCGGGCTCGGCGTCGGCACCGGCACGATCGCCGGACTGGCGGGCGGAACCGCCGCGGCCGCGGCAATCGGTGGCGCCCTGCTGCTCAGGCTGCGCAATCGGAGAGGTTGACCTTTCATCGCCCGGCGCATGATCATGCGGCTGCGCCGGGCACCGGTGCCCGGCCGCGGACAGGGAGATGACGCAACGCATGCGCACCACCGGGACGACAGCGACCGCGGATCGGGTGATCGCCGCCCAGCGCGGTGATCGCGGCGCCCTGGGCGAGCTGATCGAGTCCCACCTGGCGATGCTGTACAACGTCGCCGGGCGGGCCCTGAACGGCCATGCCGACGTCGACGACGTGGTGCAGGAAACGCTGCTGCGAGTGGTGGAGAACCTGCCGTCGGTGCGGGAGCCGGCCCGGTTCTCCGGCTGGATCCTAGCGATCGTGCACCGCCAGATCGCCGAGCGCATCCGGCGCCGCCGGGCGGCCACTGAGCGCGCCAACCCGCTGGACGCGGCCGTGGAGGTCGCCGACCCGGCGGCCGACTTCGCCGACGCGACGGTGCTGCGACTGGGCCTGTCCGGGCAACGCCGGCAGGTCGTGGAGGCGGTGCGCTGGCTCGACCCGGACGACCGGTTCCTGCTCTCCCTCTGGTGGCTGGAGGTGGCCGGCAAGATCACCCGGGCGGACCTGGCGGTCGCCCTCGACACCACTCCCGGTCACGCCGCGGTGCGGCTCAAGCGCATGCGTGACCAACTGGAGCTGACGCGCTGTATCGTCGGCGTGCTGGCGGCCCGCCCGATCTGCCCCGATCTGGCCACCGTGCTCGCCGCTTTTGACGGCAAGCCGGGGCCGGTGTGGCGCAAGCGCCTGGGCCGGCATCTGCGCGACTGTTCCGCCTGCTCGCCGTACCGGTCTCGGCTTGTGCCGCCGGACCGGCTGCTGGCCGGGCTGGCGATGCTGCCGATCCCGCCCTCGATCGCGGCCGCGGCCCTCAGCACCACCGCTCTGAGCACCGGCGCCGTGGGAGTCGCGGGCGTCACGGCGGGGGTGGCGGGCGTCGTCGCCTCCGGCGCCGGCTGGCTGGGCGCGTCCGCGCTGACGAAGGCCGTCGTCGCCGGGGTTGCCGCCGTCGCGGTCTCCGGCGCTGTCGGCATCGCGGTCACCCTGGACGACTCCCCGGAGCGCGTTCGGCCGCCCGTGGCCGCGGCCACCCCGTCACCTCCGGCGACCGCCACGACGGCATCCGCGTCGCCCGCCGCGTCGCCCTCCGCCCGAGCCACCACGCCCCCGGCGCGGTACGGCAGCGTGGTCGACACCGTTGACGCGGCGCCGCCCGAAAACCGCAAACCGCGCCGGCTGCCGGTCCGGCCGGAGGGCACCCTTGCCGTGGTGGCCAGCGGTGACAACGATCCGCGGCCGGAGGTCACCTCGCTGATCCACCGCGGCGAGTGGGCGACCTACCGCGGGCGCGGCTATCTCAGGGTGGAGTTCGCCGTCGCGTTCACCCAGCGGGTCGGCACGGTCGCCATGCCGTCGTGGACCGGCCTGCGGGGCAAGCTGTTCCACGTCGCGTCCGGCGGCGGGCGCCGCCTCGACGACCCGACGCCCGGCGCCCCGGCGGGCAGCACCGGCATGGGCGACCCCGCGCACGGCTCGGCGCTGCTGCCGGCGGGCGCCCAGCAGATGTGGGCGTTCGAGTACTACTACCTCGACGGCGAGGTGACCTTCACGTCCAACGAGCGGGGCGCCGACTACAACCTCTACGTGCAGGTCGTGACCAGAACCACCGCGGCCGACGACATCGGCACGCCGCCGGGCCCGGCCACGGGCCCGATCCGGTACGGCCTGAGCCGCGACAACGGCACCGACGCCTGCACCGTGCCGCAATACGCGACGCGCGCCACCCCGGAGGACCCGGCGACCGTCGCGCAGCGGAGCAGGCTCAAATAGCGAACTCGTACGCAACTGCGTTCTTGTTCCCGGCGGTCGGCCGAAGAAAGATCGGCGTAGTCCAGAAGCTGTTCAGTCGCTGCGAGTCAGGACGAGGCGAGACGAATGAGCGCCCCGAGCATGCCCGCGATACCCCCGGATCCCACCGGGGCCATCACTCCGGACGAGTTCGCGGGGCGTCTGCGCGCGTTGATGACCACGCGGAGACGCTCCCTTGACAGCGTGGCCAAGCGCAGCAAGGACGCCGGGACCCCGATCTCCCGCGCCACGGTCCACAACCTGATCACCGCCGGCGGCACCCCCCGGCAGGAGACCGTGCTCGGTTTCCTGCGCGGGTGCGGGGTGCCGCCACGCGAGCAGATCCGGTGGCTCATCACCTTCAACAAGGTTCACTCCGACGGCCGCCGCATGCCGTAAGGGGTTCTGGCTAGATCCAGGCGCCGGCGCGCATCACGCGCCGGACGGTCAGGTCGGGCGCGAGCACCACCAGGTCCGCGCGCAGCCCGGCCTCCAGCGCCCCCACCTCGTCCGCGAGCCCCAGGGCCCGGGCCGGCGTGGTCGAGGCCATCATCGCCGCCGTCGCCAGGTCCAGCCCCGCGCCGACCGCCCGCCGGAAGGCCGCGTCCATGGTCAGCGTGCTGCCCGCGATCGAGCCGTCCCGGACCAGCCGGGCCACCCGGTCGGCGACCGTCACCTCCTGGCCGCCCAGCTCGTAGCGCCCGTCCGGCATCCCCGCCGCGTCCATCGCGTCGGTGATCAGGGCCGCCCGGTCCGGCCCGGCCGCCCGGGCCGCGAAGCGCAGCATCCCGTTGTGCAGATGGATGCCGTCGGCGATCAGTTCGCAGACGATCGAGGGAGAATCCAGCAGGGCGACGACCGGGCCCGGCTCGCGGTGGTGCGCCGGCCGCATGCCGTTGAAGAGGTGGGTGCCCACGGTGGCGCCGGCCGCGACCCCGGCCAGGGTCTGCGCGTACGTCGCATCGGTGTGTCCCAGCGCCGCGACGACCCCGTTGCCGGCCAGGAATGCGATCGCGTCCAGCGCGCCCGGCAGCTCGGGGGCGACGGTGACCATCCGGACCGCGCCCAGCTGGACCAGCGCAGTCAGTTCCGTCAGCGACGGATCCCGCAGGAAAGCCGGGTTCTGCGCGCCGCAGCGCGGCTGAGACAGGTACGGCCCCTCGAAGTGCACCCCGGCGATCGTGCCGTCGGCGACCAGCGGCAGGTAGGCGGCGGTGGCGTCGCGCATCAGCTGGTACGGCGAACTGACCAGGCTGGCCAGCATCGTCGTGGTGCCGTGCCGCAGGTGGAAGGCCGCCGCCGCCCGCGCCGCCGAGGCATCGCCCCGGGTGAACGTGTGCCCGCCGCCGCCGTGGCAGTGCAGGTCCACGAAGCCCGGCACGATGATGTCCTCGCCCGGGTGGCCCCGTTCCGTGACGTCCAGAATCGTCGGCCCGTCGACCTCCACATATCCCGGCACGACTGCACCGGGCCGGACGACGCGACCGCTGATCTTTTCCGTCAAGAGGGTGCCTCCAGGGTGTCCAGGGCCAGCAGGGCCGCGCCGAGGCAGCCCGCCGTGTCGCCGAGCGCCGCGCGCACGATCCGCGGCACCCGGTGGAAGGTGATCCGGGCGTCCAGCGCGATCCGCAGCGGGGCGAGCAGCGCCTCGCCGGATTCGGCGAGCCCGCCGCCGAGCACCACGATCCCCGCGTCGTAGAGCGCCTGCGCGGTGAGCAGGCCATCCGCGAACGCCTCGACCGCCTCGGTCCAGACGGTGTTGGCCAGCGCCTCGCCGGCCGCGGCGCGGGCGACCACGTCGGAGGCGGTGACCCCGGCGATGCCGGAGAGTTCCACGTACCGGCGGCCGACCGCGGCCGCCGACGCCACGGCTTCGAGGCAGCCGCGGGCGCCGCAGCCGCAGGGCGGGCCGCCGGGCCGCACGATGACGTGCCCGACCTCGCCGGCCGCGCCGTGCGCGCCCGCGAACGCCTTGCCGTCGACCACGTGCGCGGCGGCGATGCCGGTGCCGATCGCGATGAAGAGCACGTGCCGCTCGTCGCGGCCCGCGCCGAGGCGGGCCTCGGCCAGACCGCCGACGCGGACGTCGTGGCCGAGCGCGGCCGGTACGCCCAGGCGGTCCGAGACCAGATCCCGCAGGGGTACGTCGCGGAAGCCCACGTTGCTGGACCAGACGGCGGTGCCGGTCTCCTCGTCGACGACGCCGGGGACCGCGACACCGGCCGCGACCGGGTTCAGCCCGTCCGCGCGGGCCCGGTCGGCGAGGCCGGCGGCGACGTCGAGAATGTTCGCGGTGACCGCCTCGGGGCCCCGGGCCGCCAGGGTGGGATGCCGCTCCGCGTGATGGACCCGGCCGTCCGGCCGGACCAGGGCACACTTCATGCCGGTGCCACCCACATCGAGAGCCACGACGACGTCAGCGTTCACGATCCGGCCCTTCGGAGCGGGTGGAGGGTTTGGTCACCACGACGTTGTTGCGCACGGTTCTACCCTTCGCGGCGCTTGCCGGTGCTGACGCTGCGTTGCCGGTGGGTCGTCACTTGAGGACGACCGAGCGGGTGAGGTTGCGCGGGTGGTCGGGGTCGAGCCCCTGGCTCGTGGCGAGCAGCACGGCGACGCGCTGTGCCATGACGAGGTCCGCCATCGGGTCGAGCGGGGCCCGGCCGCCGCACCACTTGCCCAGCGCGGCGTAGCCGCCGTTGTAGCGGCTGTGCACGAACGCGGCGCCGGTCGCCTCCACGTCGTCGGCCAGGCCGGGCGGGATTTCGCCGAACGCCCAGACCACCCGGCCGGGCGCGGCGATGGAGATGGGCCCGTGCCGGTAGTCCATCGCCGGGTATGCCTCGGCCCACCACCCCGCGGCCTCACGGCACTTGAGGGCGGCCTCCTCGGCGAGCCCGACCGTCCAGCCGCGGCCCAGGAAGGTGATCTGCCCGGCCAGCGCGGGGTGCACCGGCAGCGGCAGGCGCACGGCCACCTCGGCGTCGGCGGCGATCGGCTCCAGATCCACGCCGAGGTGGGCGCGGAGCAGGGCGAGTGCGCTGGTGGCGAAGCGGGTCTGCACCACGGACAACTCGTCGGCGAAGTCGAGGACGACGGCGTTGCGGGCCACCGCGGCGGCCGGCTCGGCGCCGTCGGCGGTGATGACGGTGGTCGGCGTGCGGCCGTCCAGGGCGTCCAGCAGGTCGATGACCTCGGTGGTGGCGCCGGAGCGGGTGATCGCGACGACCCGGTCGTAGTCGCGCCCGAGGGGGAACTCGGAGGCCTGGAAGGCGTCGGTCTCACCGAGGGCGAACTGCTCGCGCAGGCCGGCGTACGCCTTCGCCATGAACCAGGAGGTGCCGCACCCGACGACCGCGACGCGCTCGCCCGCCGTCGGAAGGCCGGGCGAATCGGCGAGTTTCGCGGCCTGCAGCCAGCAGTCTGGCTGGCTGGCGATCTCCACCTTGACGTGACTCATGGCAGTTTTCCCTACAATCGCCTGCGCAGATGCGCTCGGTTCACCGGTATTTCGAGCGTCATTCTGCGTGGAAGGTCTGCGCATCCGCAACCACCGCAGCGTGTTCGAGCAGGCACACTCTTTGCTTCACGAGGTTTCGCGCACTAATGTGCACACTCTTATCACGAAACGTGCAGCAGGGAGCTCGGGTGGACCGGTACGCGCGGTGGAATGCCCTGCTTGAGTTACTCGCCGAGAGTGGCCGGGTCAGTGTCGAGGACGCCGCCGGCCGGCTCGACGTCTCGCAGGCCACCATCCGCCGCGACTTCGACCAGCTCGCCCAGCAGCAGATGATCACTCGTACCCGGGGCGGCGCGGTCGCCAGCGGCGTCTCCTACGACCTGCCGCTGCGATACAAGAGCGCCAAGCACTCGGCGGAGAAGCAGCGCATCGGCGAGGCGGCGGCCAACCTGGTGGTGCCGGGCACGGTGGTCGGGCTCAACGGCGGCACCACGATGACCGAGGTGGCCCGGGCCCTGGCGGTCCGCCCCGACCTCAACAGCAGCGGGGACGGCGCCCAGCTCACCGTCGTGACCAACGCGCTGAACATCGCCAACGAGCTGCTGGTCCGGTCCCGGATGAAGATCGTCGTGGCCGGCGGCGTGGTCCGCCCGCAGTCCTTCGAGCTGGTCGGCCCGCTGGGCGGGGCGCTGCTCAGGGAGGTCACCCTCGACATCGTGCTGATCGGCGTCGACGCGCTCGACGTCGAGCTGGGCGCCGCCGCGCACCACGAGGGCGAGGCGGCGATGAACAGCCTGATGGTGGCCCGGGCCAAGCGGGTCGTGGTGATCGCCGACTCGTCCAAGCTGGGCGGGCACGCCTTCGCCCGGATCTGCCCGATCAGCAAGGTCGAGACATTGGTCACCGACTCGGGCGCGCCGGAGGAGCTGCTGGCCGGCTTCCGGGACGCGGGCGTCCAGGTCGTCTGCGCCTGATCCGCCGCTCAGCGGGGCCACGGCCGTGAGGCAGGCCGTACGCCGGGCCACGCGGCGGGTCCGCCCGCGCTGAGGGCGTCGTAGAGGTCCTCGAGCTGCGCTGACTGCCGGCGCAGGTTGAAGTGGGCCTCGACGTGCGCGCGTGCCCGGCGGCCCAGCCGTTCGCGCAGCCCCGGGTTGCCCAGCAGCTTCTGGATGCAATGGGCGGTCGCCGTGCTGTCACCCTCGGCGCCCAGCAGCCCGGTCTCGCCGTGGATCACCGCCTCGGGAATCCCGCTGTGCCGGGTCGACACCGCCGGCAGTCCCTGCACAGCCGCCTCCAGGATCGTGGTGGGCAGCCCTTCGGCGTCACCGTCCGCCGCGGTCTTGGCGGGCGCGGCGAGGATGCGCGACTCGGCCAGATGCCGCATGACCTGGGCGGGGTCCTGCGCGCCGAGGAAGGTGGCATCCAGACCGAACCCCGCCGCCCGGGACCGCATCGCCGCCTCCAGCGGCCCGGTGCCGACGAACAGCGCCCGGGGCCGCGCGGGCAGCACGGCCAGAGCGTCGATCAGGTCGTCGACGCCCTTCTTCTCGACGAAGCGGCCGACGAAGATCACGTCCCACTTCTTCGGCAGGGCGAGCATCGGCGCCATCGGCACGCCGGTGTGGTGCACGAGCACCTTGTCCGGATCCGCACCCAGCGCCACCGCGCGGCCGCGGATGTGCTCCGAGACGGCCACGATGACGGCGGCCCGGTCGAACGCCGTCCGTAGGTTGCGGCGGTAGCGCTTCCCCCGGGCCCCGGCCGTCTCCGGCTGCCGGGTCACGTCGTGGCCGTGCACCGTCACCACCAGCGGGACCCCGACGTCGGCCGCCGCCCGGCTGATCAGCCAGCCGTCCCCGCCGAAGTGGGCGTGCACCAGATCCGGCCGCAGCCTGGCCAGCAGCCGGGTCAGGTGCGGCGAGGAACCGGTCAGTCGCAGCCGCAGAAAGGCGTTCCGGCCCGCCGTGGTGTCCGGGTAGGCGATGACGTCGGAGCCCTCGGCCAGCACCGAGGGCTCCCGGGTCGCGCCGAGGTACGCCGGCTGCCAGCGGGTCAGCGCGGCGCCGTGGTTGCGCACGAAGGTCTCCGAGCCGGCGAGCATCGCGCTGCGCCAGATGACGACCCGGCTACGCATCGAACCTGTCCCGCCCTCGGTCCCGGCCGCGGCCGGGCACGGTGTCTCGCGGGTCACGTCGCAGGCGGGTGGGGATGACGTCGCTCGCATCCGGCGCGGAGGTCATCGGGCGCATGATAGTGACACCGGAAGATGTCCGCGTTAATCGCGGACGTCGTCGCGGCGACGGTTACTTGCCGACCTCGCTGACCTCGACGAACGGGCGGTCCACGTGCCACACCGCGTGGATCACGAAGCTGTGGTTGACCTCGTTGAAGTAGACCGCGAGGTTGTCCGGGCTGTTCTGCACCGTCGCCACCGAGTAGCCGTCGCTCGGCGTGGCCGTGACCACCTCGACCTTGTCCTCGGTCATCCGGATCACCGCCTGCCCGCCGTCGACCCGGAACGACCGCACGTACGACTTCGTGCCGTCGCCGTCCGTGGTGACCGTCCAACCGTCCTCGGTGGTCGTGGTGCTCTCGGTGGCCGAGGTCGTCTTCGGGGACGAGGGTGTGGCCGAGGTCCGCGCCGGCGTCCCGCTCGGCCGCGCGCTCCGGCTGCGCGACGGCGAGGGCGTGGCGCTGGGCTCCGGCCGGCGGGTGGGGGCGGCGGCGCTCGCCTGCGGCAACGGCGACGGCGCGACCTCGCCGGACTCCCGCAGCTGATCCACCGAGACCAGCGCGCTCCCCTCCGGGGTGGCCGTACGCAACACCGGCAGCATCGCCACCGAGGCCAGCGCCACGCTGGTCAGGGTGGCGGCACACCAGCCGAGCACCGGGACCAGCCTTCCTCCAGATCGCACTCGGCCATGATCGCACCTGGCCCTAGTGTTGTCGCATGGCGCTGATTCTGTTGGTTGAGGACGACCAATACATCACGGCCGCCCTGACCCGTGCGCTGTCCGACGCCGGGCACGTGGTCCGGCCGGTCGGGCTGGCGGGCGAGGCGCTGAAGTTCCTCACCGAGGAGCGGCCGGACCTGGTGATCCTCGATCTCGGGCTGCCCGACATCGACGGCACGGACGCGCTGCTGATGATGCGGTCGGTCTCCGACGTGCCGGTCATCGTCGCCACCGCCCGGCGCGCAGAGGCGGACATCATCGCGCTGCTCAGCGCCGGCGCCGACGACTACGTGACCAAGCCGTTCTCCAGCGGGCACATCCTGGCGCGGATCGCGGCGGTGCTGCGCCGCACCCGGGCGGCCGCCGACACCACCCCGAACACCATCACCGTGGGCGAGCTGGAGATCAACCCGCGGCAGCGCAAGGTCTCGTTGCGGGGCAAGCAGCTGCAGCTCACCCGGCGCGAGTTCGACGTGCTCACCTACCTGGCCGAGCGGGTCGGGCAGGTGGTCAGCCGGCGTGAGCTGCTGACCGAGGTGTGGAACCAGTCGCGGATCGGCGAGGAGCAGACCATCGACGTGCACATCTCCTGGCTGCGCCGCAAGCTCGGCGAGACAGCCGCCGCGCCGCGCTTCCTGCGCACCGTACGCGGGGTCGGAGTGATGATGGTCGACCCACAGTGAGATGGGAGCTGAACCGGCTCGCGCTGGCCATCACCTCGATGGTGGCCCTGGCGTTCCTGGTGCCGCTCACCTTCGCCACCCGGCAGATCGCCCACGACCGGGCCATCGGTGACGCCCGCCAGCAGGCCGCGGCCATGGTCGCCGCGCTCGCCGTCGACGCCGACCCCAAGCTGCTGACCAGCGCCGTCGCCAGCACGGTCGCCGGCAGCGCCGGCCGGCTGGCGGTGCACCTGCCCGGCATCGAGCCGGTCGGCACCACGCACGTGACCAGCGCCGACGTGGCCTCGGCCACCGCCTACCGGCGGCCGGTGACCGCCACCGCCGCCGGCGGGGTCGCCTACCTGCAGCCCAGCGTGCTCAGCGACGGCCGGGCCGTGGTCATCGAGGTATACGTCCCGGACGAGGAGACGCGGCGCGGCGTGTGGGCGGCCTGGCTCGCGCTGGGTGGCCTGGCCATCGTCCTGGTGGCCGGCTCGGTGCTGGTCGCCGACCGGCTCGGCAGCCGGCTGGTGCGCGCGACCCGGGAGCTGGCTGGCTCCAGCCGCCGCCTCGGCGCGGGCGAGCTCACCGCCCGGGTCACCCCGTCCGGGCCGCCCGAGCTGCGCGACGCCGCGATGGCCTTCAACGCGATGGCCGGTGACCTGCGCCGGCTGCTGGACGCCGAACGCGAGCTCGCCGCCGACCTGTCGCACCGGCTGCGGACGCCGCTCACCGCGCTGCGGCTGGACGCGGAGACCATGCCGCCCGGCCTGATCGCCGACCGGATGCGCCAGGCCTGCGACATGCTCGACGAGGAGCTCGAGGCGATCATCGCCGGGGCGCGGCTGGGCGTCGAGGCCCGGGGCGCGCAGCGTTCCGACCTGGTCGAGGTGCTGGCCGAGCGGCTGGCCTTCTGGTCCGCGCTGGCCGAGGACCAGGCGCGGCCCTGGAAGGTGGTCGGCGGCGAGGTTCCCGTGCCGGTGCCGCTGCCCCGCAGCGAGCTGATCCTGGCCGTTGACGCCCTGCTCGGCAACGTCTTCGCGCACACACCCGAGGGGGTGGCCTTCCGGGTCACGGTCTCCGCCGCCGGCCTGTTCGTGGACGACGCCGGGCCGGGGATCAGCGATCCGGCCGCGGCGGTACGGCGGGGGGTCAGCGGGGCCGGTTCCTCGGGGCTCGGGCTGGACATCGTGCGCCGGGTCGCCGAGGCGGCGGGCGGCCGGCTGGTGATCGACCGCGGGCCGCTGGGCGGGGCCCGGATCGCGATGCTGCTGGCCGTACCGGAAGACGACCGGGCCGTGGCCGCGCCGCCCCCGGCGGGACGGCGCCGCCGGGGCGCGCCTTCATGATTGTTTCCGATGCCGTTAAGGCTTCTTTATGGAACGCCTCGTTACGTTTCCCGCCGTCAGCACCGGACGACACGTTGGGAGACCACGACGATGCGCAGGTTCATCGCCTATCCGCTGGTGGCGCTCGGTGCGCTCGGCTCGACGCTGGTCGTCGCCGCGCCCGCCCTCGCCCACGGCTACGTCTCCGCGCCGCCGAGCCGGCAGGCGCTGTGCGCGTCCGGCGCGGTCGCCGACTGCGGCCAGATCCAGTTCGAGCCGCAGAGCGTGGAAGGCCCCAAGGGCCTGAAATCGTGTGACGGCGGCGTGGCCGGCTTCTCGGTGCTGTCCGACGAGAGCCGCGACTGGCCGGCCAAGGCGGTCGCAGCCAAGGCCACCTTCACCTGGGTCATGACAGCCCGGCACCGCACCAGCAACTGGGAATACTTCATCGGCGACAAGAAGATCGCGACGGTCGACGGCGGCAACGCGCAGCCCGACGCGGTGGTCACCCACACCATCGACCTGAGCGCGTTCCCGGGCCGGCAGAAGGTGCTCGCGGTCTGGAACATCGGCGACACGGCGAACGCGTTCTACAGCTGCATCGACCTGAACGTGGGCGCCAGCGGCGGCTCCGGCGGCACGATCCCCAGCACCGCGCCGTCAACCACCAAGCCCGCGCCCGCGCCGGCGCCGACGCCGACGACCAAGGCACCCGCGGTCCCGATCGCTGAGGGCGGCGCCGGCTGGGCCCCGGGCGTCGCCTACCGCACCGGCGACAAGGTGACCTTCGAGGGCAAGACCTACAAGTGCCGCCAGTCGCACTCGTCGATCCGCAGCTGGGAGCCGTCGATCTACACCCTCGCCCTCTGGCTGCCGCTGTGAGGATCCGGCATGCGGCAATCCTGATCGCCGCGGCTCTGCTGCTGGGCGCCTGCGGTACGGCCGCGGAAGCCCCGCCCTCGCAGGCCCCGGCCGCGGTCCAGGCGGCCGTGCAGGCCGAGGACGGCCACAACGACACCGACGTGATGTACCTGCAGATGATGGTGGCGCACCACGGGCAGGGCCTGGAAATGGTCCGCCTCGCGGAGAAGAACGCGAAGCGCGGCGAGATCCGCACCCTGGCGCGGGCGATCGAGGTGACCCAGCGGGACGAGGTCAAGCTGATGACCGGCTGGCTCAAGCAATGGTCGGCACCGACCACCGTGGACCACGCCCCGAGCGCACACGCCGACCACGGCGGCCTGCCGGCGACCGGCCCGGAGGAGATCGCGGCCCTGAAGAAGGCGAAGGGCCCGGCGTTCGAGACGGCGTTCCTGAACCTCTTCATCGCACACCAGCACAACGCGGTGGAGATGGCTCACCTGGAGACGAAGCAGGGCAGCAACGCCGAGGCGAAAGCCTTCGCGGACCGGATCAGCGCGTCGCGCGCGGATCAGATCAAGCAGATGCTCCAGCTCTTGAACAGCTGAGCGGAGCACCAGACCGGCGGCCCACCTGGCGGGGTGGGCCGCCGCTCCGCGCCTCTCAGAGAATCCCGTGTCGCGCGGCGAAGGCAGGAAACTCACTGCCGGTACAGGGCAACCGGGCACCTTCCCCGCGCAGGGCATCGATGATGTTTCCCGCTGCCACGGGGGTCAGCTTGCCCTCCTGGCAGGTGAGTGCGAGCAGCCAAATGGTGCCGTGGACCTCGGCGCCGTAGCGACGGGCGACCCTGGTGGCGTCCCGGTCATCGGTGATTGCGGTGCCACCGCGCAACTCGGCGGCCGCGAGCACGCTGGCTTCTCCGAGTCCTCGGTCTTGCGAGCCGAGTCTGTCGGTCCATTTGACGAAGCAGCGAAGATCGTCCAATGCGTCCAGGCTTGCCGTCCGCAGCCAGTCGAGCGCGAGGGCTCGCCCGATCGAGGGGTACGTCGCCATACCGGCCGCCAGTTCGCTCCGGACCACCGTTGTGGTCCAGCATTCGCGCTCAATCAGCAGGTCATGCAATACGTCGAGACGATCTGTTCGTGCGAAATTGGAGATGCACATTGTGTCGAAGAACAGGCGGTGGGCGACGTGCATGGCAGGGGCTGGCGCGTTCACGGGACGAGGTCGCCCTCCGCGTCGGGTGGCAGATCACCCTCCTGTATTTGACCGTGCATCAGTTCGACCGCCCGGCGCCGGGTGATCCGTCCGGTCCGCCATGCCTGCATGACGGCCTGAGCGAACGTGGGAGGTACCCGTACCGACTCCAGGTCCGGTTGCGGCGTCCAGCCGAGAGCTTCCAGGAACTCTGCCTTGGTGGGATTCGCCCGTCCCCAGCCTTTCGGGATGTCGAACCCGGCCGCCTCTGCCTGCTTGATGGCCAGGGACCACGAGGTTCGATACATCGCCGCGATCTGCAGGAGCCGATCACGGGAAATGGCCTCAGTCGCGCTCGCATTCTTGCTGAACGTGGAGATGGGCAGGAGTACCTCGGCGGCGAACGCGTCGATGACCGATTCCCGTTCCGCGCGCGACGCGTGGACGCCCAGGTCGCTCGAATACTCATCACCCAGGACAAGATGGCCGAGCTCGTGCGCGGCCGTGGCGCGCCGGCGCCCCGGATCGCCCCGGACGCTGACCACGGCGGCGCCGAGATCACCCTCGACAGCGGATGCCCCGTCCCCCCGCAAGTCGGTGACCAGGATGAATTGGCCCGCCTCTTCGCAGAGGCGGACCATGCTGTCGACGGGGTCGCTGCCGACGCCCAGTTGCTCGCGCAACCAGCGGGCCGCCAGGCGCGCATCATCGGTGGACTCGACTGGCGCTTGGTAAGTCCGGATCGGACGTGGAGTGAGCAGCCCCAGGTCGATCATCTGCCGCAGTTCTCGAATCCATCCTTCGAGCGCGATGTCGAGGAGGTTCGATTCCCGGCCGGCTTCGCTGTCGGTGTCGTTCGTCAGCGCGACGGTACGCCGGGAGAGGACAAGCGGCTGGGCGTCCAGAAAATGTGCCATCGGGACGCGCAGGGCTGTGGCCAGCCGGGCCAACTCCAGGGCATCCACCCTGCGAGTTCCCGATTCGATCTTCGCGACCATGGTGCGGTCGAGCCCGACGGCATCGGCTAGCTCGCCCTGTGACATTCCCGCAGCCGCGCGAGCTCCCTGAACTCGATCACCGACGTCGCTCCAGTCCCGTTGCTGGCCCATGGTGCGATAATCGCACACTCGCGCGGCTGCGGCCCCCCAAAGGGTGCGGACTCCGCGTCAGGAGGTGATGTCCTTGCGGGTGAAGCGGTAGAACGCCAGCCCCCAGAAGATCGTCGCGTAGCAGATCGCTGAGATGGCTCCCTTCACCATGTCGTCGGTCTGCATCGGGGTGGACAGCAGGCCCAGCCAGGCGTCGCTGTAGTGGGTCGGCAGGAAGTCGCGGATCGAGCCCAGCGCCGTGATCTGGTCCAGGATGCCGGACAGGATCCAGAGCAGCACCGCGCCGCCCACCGCGCCCAGGGCCGCGTCCGTCAGGACCGACAGCAGGAACGCCAGGCCGGCCACCACCAGCAGGATCACCGCCAGGTAGCCGATGATGCCCAGCAGGCGCAGCACGCCCTCGCCCGCCGGGATCTCCGCCGCCACCGTGCTGCCGAGCGGGTGCCAGCCGTACCGCAGGGTGCCGAGCAGCAGGGCCGTGCCGGCCAGGGTGAGCAGGGCCGTTAGCGAGTAGCCCAGCGCCACGGTCAGCTTCACGCCCAGCAGCCGGGCCCGGGGGACCGGGACCGCCAGCAGATACCGCAGGCTGCCCCAGCTCGCCTCGCTTGCCACCGTGTCGCCGCAGAACAGCGCGACCACCACGATGAGCAGGAAGCTCGACGACACCAGGATGCTGAACAGGGCGAAGTTCAGCCCGCCCGAGGTGGCCAGGTCGACCAGGCTGGAGAACGCCCCGCCGCCGTTGTCGTCGTCGCCGTCACCGCCGAATTCGAAGGCCAGCAGGATGATGACCGGCAGCAGCGCCATGAAGCCCAGCGCCAGCTGGGTCCGGCGGCGTGAGGCCTGCCGGCGTACCTCGGCCAGCAACGGCATGGTCGCCGTCGCCCGGTAGCCCGTCGCAGCCGCGCTCATCGGTCTCCACTTCCTCGCGAGTTGTCGCCCACCAGGGCCAGGAACGCGTCCTCCAGGCGCCGCCGGGGCACCACCCGGTCCACCCCGACGCCGGCGCGCACCAGCGAGGCGACCACCTCGGTGCGCGGCGTGCCGTTCATGTCGACGATCAGCCCCGACGCGCCGTCCGGGGTCACCGCCCGGACGTTCATCCCGGCCAGCACCAGCTCGGCGGCGGCCACGTCGGAGACCTCGAGCTGCACCGACGGGGACTCCCCGACGATGTCGTCGACCGGGCCCGCCGCGACGATCCGGCCCTTGTTCACCACCACCGCGTGCGTGCAGGTCTGCTCGACCTCGGCCAGCAGGTGGCTGGAGACCAGCACCGCCCGCCCGTCGGTCGCGTAGCGCTTCAGCACCCGGCGCATCTCGGCGATCTGCGGCGGGTCCAGGCCGTCGGTCGGCTCGTCCAGCACCAGCAACTCGGGCAGGCCGAGCATCGCCTGGGCGATGGCCAGCCGCTGCCGCATGCCGTGGCTGTAGTTCTTGGTCCGGCGGTGCACCGAGTCGCCGAGGCCGGCGATCTCCAGCGCGTCGTCGAAGCGGGCGTCCGCCGCCGGCCGGCCCGTCGCCTGCCAGTACGCCTTCAGGTTTTCCAGCCCGCTCAGGTGCGGCAGGAAGCCCGGCCCCTCGACCAGCGCGCCGACCCGCGACAGCACCGGTGAGCCGGGCTGCAGCCGGTGCCCGAACACCAGGGCGTCGCCCTCGGTCGGCATGGTCAGGCCCATCAGCACCCGCAGCGTGGTGGTCTTGCCCGCGCCGTTGGGGCCGAGCAGGCCGACGACCTGGCCACGCTCGACGGTGAAGTCGACCCGTTCGACCGCGACGAAGCCGTCCGCGTATGCCTTGCGCAGCCCGCGCACGACCAGCGGCGTCTCGGCGTACTCGTCGACCGTGGGGGCCTCGTGGCGGCGCAGCCGGCGGCGGCGCACGACCAGGACCACCGCGAGCCCGGCCAGGATGACCGCGACCACGCCCAGCAGCACGTACCGCCAGATCACCTGGGGGTTCGCGATCGGCGTGCCCACCACCGTCGGCAGGCTGACCGCCGGCTCGACCGCCACGGTGTAGGTCGCCGGGTCCGGCGGCGTCAGGAACGCCTGGTCCGAGGTCGCCACGGTGAGCCGGATGGTGTGGCCGGCGTCGATCCGGCGCACGATCGCGGGCAGCGTCACGGTGACCGGCTGGGCCGCGCCGATGTCGGCCGGCAGCCCGGTGAGCCGGACCGGGGCGATCAGGCCGCCGCTGAGCGTGGCGGTGCCGTTCGGGTCGACGTCGAAGAGCTTGACGAACAGCGTCGCCGAGCCGGTCGGGGACGCGGCCCGCAGCCGCACGGTCGGCGCGCCGACCACCTCGATCGCGTCGGCGACCGGCGCCGAGTCGAACTCGGCGTGCTGGCCGGGGAGGTCGCCGGCGACGCTGCCGAGCAGCGAGCTGAGCTGGCCGCCGACTCCGGGCAGCGAGGAGAGCGCGCCCGGGTTGCCGTTCGGCGGGTTGGCGATCTGCTGCGCGGCCCCGCTGACAGCGACGTCCGTGCGACCGGTTCCGGTCAGGCCGGGGTACGTCGGGTCGGAGTAGCCGTTGGTGACCAGTCCCCGGTCCAGCGCGCTGAAGCCGGCCACCCGCGAGTAGGTGAAGCTGTTCTCGGGCGCGGCGCCGTCCTGCTTCACGTAGTGGTCGAGCCACTGCGCGGTGAGGAACTTGGTGCGGTCCTGGTCCGTCTGCGGGCCCGAGCCGCCGTCGTGGCCGCCGGTGAACCAGGCGACCCGGACCGGCGTGCCCGCCGTCGCGATGCCGCGCGCGTTGGCGTCCGCCTCCGACAGCGGGAACAGCGTGTCGACCGCGCCCTGGACGAGCAGCGTCGGTGCCTTGATCTTGCCGAGCACCGGCGCCGGGCTCGAACGCCGCAGCAGCGCGGTGGTCGCGGCGTCCGGGGTGCCGGTGGTCGCCATCTTCAGGTACGCGGCGCAGACGTCGGCGGCGAAGCGTCCGCAGGCCGGGCTTGCCGTAGCGGGAATTGAGGTGGGGGCGCCGCCCCCGAGAGGCCCGGCACCGCTGCCGAAGAACAGGCCCGCCCAGCTCTTCTTGAACACGCCCGGGGCGCTGACCTCCGTCGCCGACTGCGGGAAGAAGGCCTTGCCCAGGTCATTCCAGGTGATCAGCGGGACGATCGCGTCCACCCGGGGGTCCTGGGCCGCGAGCAGCAGCGCGAGGGCGCCGCCGTACGAGCCGCCGACCACGCCGACCCGGGGGTCACCGGCCGCGTCCGTCCGCACCCGCGGCTGGGCGGCGAGCCAGTCGAGCAACCGCTGCGCGTCCCTGACCTCGTAGTCGGGGCTGTCCAGGTGGATCTCGCCGCCGCTGGTGCCGAAGCCGCGGGCGGTCCAGGTGAGGACGGCATACCCGCGGTCGGCCAGCGACTCGGCGTCGTCGCTCACCGAGTTTTTGGTGCCGCCGAAGCCGTGCCCCAGCAGCACCGCCGGCACCTTGTCGTCGCCGGACGGCAGGTAGAGCCGGGTGTCCAGGTCGACCGGCTCGGTGCCCGAGGGGCCGGAGAGCACGGTCAGCCGCTGGTCCACCGCGGTCCAGGAGTGGCGTTCGGGCAGGGCGGCCCACCCGACCAGCGCGGCGAGCAGAACGACGACCACCGAACCGGCCACCACCCGCCGCCGTGTCACTCGGGGCAGGGCGCGGCGGAGCCGGGTCGTAAGGGCAGGCATGCGCCAACGCTAGCGGCGGGCCGCTGAGCGAGAGCTGTGAACCGTGCGTCAGGGTGTGGTAGTGGCCTTGCCGGCCGGACCCTGGGCCGCCCCGCCGCCCTTCTTGGGCGGTTTGGTGGCCGATGTGCCCTCGGTGGGCGGCGTGCCCGGATCGGCCGACGCATCCGGGCCGGCCGAAGCACCCGGGCCGCCCGGCTCGCCGCCGGCGGATGGGGCGACCGAAACGCTCGGCGCCGGCGCGGCCGGCGCCGGGTCGTCGGAGTCGCCGCAGGCGGCGACGCCGAGCAGAGTCAGCGTGGCAATGGCCAAAGTGGCGTGACGGAGCCTCATTGCGGTGGTGCCTCCCCGAGCGGCGAACGGCGGCTAGCGTGTCAACCTAGTCCCCTCGCCCAAACGGAGGCCTCCCCGGTGCCAGACGACCTCACGCTGACCGTGACCCAGCGGACAGCGGCCCTCGACGCGCGCCGCGGCATCGTCCGCCTGCACCCCGAGGTGATGGCCGCACTCGCCATCAATCCGGGCGATCCGCTGCGCCTGGCCGGCCGGCGGACCACCGCGGGCCTCGCCGCGCGGGCCGAGCCGACGGCGAGCCGGGCCCTGCTCTACGCCGACGATCTGATCATCGGCAACCTGGGGCTGCGCGACGGCGGCCAGGTGACCGTGACGCCCGTCCCGGTCGTCGAGGCCCGGCGGGTCACCCTCGCCGGTCCGGCCGAGATCGTGGCGCTGGTGTCGCCGGAGATGCTGCGGCTGGCGCTGCTCGGCAAGGTGGTCACCGCGGGCGACAACGTCTCGCTGCTGCCGCAGGACGTGCTGCTCGACGCCGGGAACAGGCCGCTGGTCGAGGCCGCCCGGCGCAGCCTGGCGAACCGCGTCGGCTACGCCTGGACCAGCACGCTGCTGACGGTGGTCGCGGTCGAGGAAGCCGATGCCGTGCTGGTGACTATGGACACGGTGGTGGGCTGGCAGGACGGGCAGTTCTCGACGGTACGGGACCAGCCGATGCCGGCGGCCGCGGCGGCCCGGCAGCCGGCCTCCACCGATCCGGAGACGCCCCCGCCCAGCCTGGACGACCTGCCCGGGCTCAAGGCCCAGGCGCACGAGCTGACCGAGCTGCTCGACCTCGGCTTCCACCACGGCGAGGTGCTGGGCCGGCTGGGCACGACGGTCTCGCTCGGCGTCCTGGTCACCGGCCCGGCCGGCTCGGGCAAGTCGGCGCTGGTGCGGGCGGTCGCGGCGAACGTCGGCGCGACCGTGCTGCCGGTGTGGGGCCCGGAGCTGGCGGCGCTGACCAACGACTCCGCCGCTACCCGGCTGCGCGGGCTGGCCCGCGACCTGCGGGCGGGCGGCCCGGCCGTGCTGCTGATCGCCGACGTGGAGGCGCTCGCGCCGCGCGCCGAGCCCGGCCCGCTGGCGACGGTGTTCCGGCAGGTGCTCGGTGAGCTGCTGCGGGCCGGCGGTGCCGTGGTCTGCACGACGAGCCGGCCCGAGGCGGTGGACCCGGGGCTGCGCGCGCCGGATCTGCTCGCCGTGCAGCTGGCCGTGCCGTTGCCGGACGCGGCGATGCGGCGCGAGCAGCTGCGGGTGCTGACCCGGGGGATGCCGCTGGCCGAGGACGTGCGACTCGACGACGTCGCCGGGCGTACCCCCGGCTTCGTCGCCGCCGACCTGGGCGCGCTGGCCCGCGAGGCCGGGGTGCGCGCGGCGCTGCGGCAGAAGGAGGCCGAGTCGCCGACCGTGCTCATGGCCGACTTCGAGGCCGCCCTGGACGTGATCCGGCCGACCTCGATGGCCGAGTCGACCCTCGAGGTCGCCCAGGTGACGCTGGACGACGTCGGCGACATGGTCGAGGTGAAGCAGGTGCTGACCGAGTCGGTGCTGTGGCCGCTGACCTACCCGGACACGTTCGCCCGGCTCGGGGTGCAGCCGCCGCGCGGGGTGCTGCTCTACGGCCCGCCCGGCTGCGGCAAGACGTACCTGGTCAAGGCGATCGCCGGCACCGGCAAGGCCAACGTGCTCTCGGTCAAGGGCGCCGAGCTGCTCAACAAGTGGGTGGGCGAGAGCGAGCGGGCGGTCCGCGAGCTGTTCCGGCGGGCCCGGGAGGCCGCGCCGACCCTGGTCTTCCTGGACGAGGTGGACGCGCTGGCGCCGACCCGCGGCCAGTCCACCGACGGCGGTACGACCGACCGGGTGGTCGCCGCGCTGCTGACCGAGCTGGACGGGGTGGAATCGCTGCGCAACGTGGTCGTGATCGGCGCGACCAACCGGCCCGACCTGATCGACCCGGCGCTGCTGCGTCCCGGCCGGCTGGAACGGCTGGTCTTCGTGCCGCCGCCGGACGCCGAGGCGCGGGCCGCGATCCTGCGGGCCTCGGCGAAGTCGGTGCCGCTGGACGGCGCGGTCGACCTGGACGAGCTGGGCGCCGCGCTGGAGGGCTTCTCGGCCGCGGACTGCGCCGCGCTGATCCGCGAGGCGGCGCTGTCGGCGATGCGGGAGTCGCTGGACGCCTCCACGGTCACCGCCGACAACGTGGCGACCGCCCGCAAGCGGGTCCGGGCCTCGCTCGACCCGGTGCAGGTCGCCTGGCTGGAGGCCTACGCCTCCACGCACGCCCCCGGCTAGCGGCGGCGGGTGCGGGCCCGGGTCGAGCGCAGCCGGCGCAGCCGGCCGATCAGGACCGGGTCGTGCACCAGCGCGGCCGGGTTGTCCAGCAGGCCGTTGAGCAGCTGGTAGTAGCGGGTCGAGGAGAGGCCGAAGGCGTCGCGGATCGCCTGCTCCTTGGCGCCGGCGTGCTTCCACCACTTGCTCTCGAACGCGAGGATCTGCAGCTCGCGCTCGGTGAGCGCGGGCGCTTCGGCGGTCGGCTCGGCCGGCGTCTCCTCGCGGGGCGCGGGCACGTGCTGCTGGTTTTCAGAGGCGGCGGGCTGCATGGCGCTCCTGGGCAGTGGGAGAGCACGCACAGATGTACGAAGGGGAGATCGTCAGCATAGTGGCAGCCGGCGATCCCTGCCGTACGTCTGTGCCTGATGCAGCGAAACTACCTTAAGTAATGTCTCGACTACGCATGGTCCACATTGCCGCCCCCACAACGAGGCCGACCACCGCCGCGAGCATGCCGCCGGCCATCGGCCAGGTGATGGTCAGCGAGGCCGGCGTGCAGCCGTCGGCGCTGGAGTAGTCGCATGAGCTCAGGTCGGTGGCCACCGCCGACTTGTCCAGCCAGGCCTGGATCCAGACCGGGACCAGGTACGCGTCGGCGAACGGCGCGTCGGCCAGCGACAGCACGATCCGGAGCCCGAACTGGAACACGATGACGGCGCCGATCGCCGCGCCCAGCGCCATCGCGGTGTGCCGGCCCAGCGAGGCCAGCCCGAAGCCGAGCGCGCCCGCCACCAGCACCAGCACCAGCCCGCGCAACTCCATGAGCAGGATGGACTGCCAGGCTCCGGAGGTCATCCCGGTCAGCGTGCCGCGCCTGTCGGCGGTCAGCGCGAACAACCCGGTCCACGCTGCCGAGACGGCCACAGTGAACAGCGTCAGGTTCACCAGCAGCGCGGCGAGCTTGGTGCCCAGCACCTCCAGCCGCCGCGGCCGCCACAGCAGCAGGTTCATCATGCCGCCGCTGCTCCACTCGGCGCCCACGTAGCTCGCGCCGATCACGAACGCCATCACCGCCAGCAGCGCCGCGAGGGTGATCACCAGGTAGCCGAACTGCTCGCGGAAGTCGAAGGCCGGCGCGAGATACCACTCCGCGCGGAAGTCCTCCCGGACCGGCTGGTAAACCTGGTCGCAGGGCGGGAAGTTCGCCGCCGCCGGGGTGCCCTGGGCGGCCAGGCACTCCGTCGTCACCCCGGTCGCCTGCCGCACGGCGGACTCGTATTCGCGGTCGGCCTGGGCCTGCGCCGTGGCCAGCCGCTCGGGTGCCGGCCGGTGGTGGCTGAGGAACACGCCGGTCACGACGGCGGCCAGCACGAGCAGCGTGCCGAGCGCGAAGAACCTGGTGAAGCGCCGCTTGGTCAGCCGCCGCGTCTCCGCCGTGTAGAGGCTCACTGTCCCCACCCGCCGTCGGCCTGCGGCGCCCGGGCGTCCACCTGGCGGTGCGCACCCGCGACCGGCGTGGTGCCGGTGAGCTCCAGGAAGACGCTCTCCAGATCGACCGCGACCGGCGACAACTCGCTGACGTAGACGCCGCGGGCGGCCAGCGCCCGGGTGATCGCGCTGGGCTGGGCGATGCCGCCGACCAGGAGATGGTCCGGCTCGACGTAGACCTGGGCGCCGACGTCGCGCAGCGCGCCCGCCGCGCTGGTCAGGTCGGTGACCGATTCGAGGCGGACCCGGATCGACGAGGGCGCGTGCTGGGACAGCACGTCGGCGACGCTGCCGGCCGCCACCCGGCGCCCGGCGGAGATGATCGTGACGGAGTCGCAGATGAGCTGGATCTCGCCGAGGATGTGGCTGGACAGCACCACGGTCATGCCCGAACCGGCCAGGTTGCGCATCAGCGTGCGCATCTCCCGGATGCCGCCCGGGTCCAGCCCGTTCGCCGGCTCGTCCAGTATCAGCAGGCTCGGGTGCTTGAGCAGGGCGGACGCGACCGCGAGCCGCTGCTTCATGCCCAGCGAGTAGGTCTTGACCCGGTCGGCGGAGCGGTCGCGCAGCCCGACCAGTTCGAGCACCTCGAAGACCCGGGACCGGTCGACGCCGCCCGCGTCGGCCAGCAGCGAGAGGGTGTCGCGGGCGGAGAAGTTACCGAAGAACTGCGGGCTCTCCACGATCGCGCCGACCAGGCCGGCGACCTCGGGCAGGGCCCGCGGCACCTCACGGCCGAGCAGGGCCATCCGGCCGTCGTTCGGCCTGATCAGGCCGAGCAGCGTACGCAGCGTGGTGGTCTTGCCGGAGCCGTTGGGCCCGAGGAAGCCGTGCACCTGACCGGCCTCGACGACCATGTCGAAGCCGTCCAGGGCCCGGCGGATCCCCTTGCGGCTGCGATAGGTCTTCCGCAGCCCCCGTATCTCCAGGACGGCGCTCACGCCGGTCACCCTATGCAGATTTCATAGCAGAAGCCGTGAAAACGGGCCGTGACCCCGCCCGGGGGCCGGGAAACGGGGTCACGGCAGGTCGAGCGGGTCAGGCGCGACCGCTGCCGGCGGTCGCCGAGGCGACCAGGGTGCCGGAGAGCGTGCCGCCCACATAGAGGCCGCCGCCCGCCGCCGTGCCGGACACCGAGCCGCCGGTGTAGATCCGGTACGACGTGCCCCGGGTCAGCGAGCTCAGGTCGAAGATCACGCCCTTGAGTACCCGGGTGCTCTGGAACGAGGCCAGCTGGGTGCCCGAGGCGGTGGCCAGGTGCACGACCGTGCCGGCCGGCTGGTTCGCGCTGAACGAGTACGCGACCCAGGCCTGACCGCTGGACGGCAGCGTGCTGGTCGACGCGGTCAGGCCGGTGGCCAGGATCGAGCCGCCGGTCATGGTCAGCGCCCCGTTGGAGTCGAGGCCGCCCTCGCCGCCGCCGCGGGTAGGCGAGCCGTTCGCGATCACCGTGCCGCCGGAGAGGGCCAGGGTGCCGTTGGAGTCGAGGCCGTCCGTGCCGCCGTTGACCGTCACGGTGCCGCCGGTGACCTTGATGAACGCGTTGGGCGCGACCTGCATCTCGTTCACGCCCTCCTCCGCCGCGTTCACGGCGTCGTCGGTCGCGGTCACCGTGACCGTGCCGCCGGCGAGCGTGGTCTGCATGGCCTCCAGGCCCTCGTACGACCTGGTCACGGTCACCGTGCCGGCCGAGACCGTCAGCGCGGTGTTGGCGTGCACGGCGTCGTCGCCGGTGGCCACGGTCAGGGTGCCGCCGTCGACGGTGATCAGGTTGTTGGAGTTGATCCCGTCGTCGGAAGCGTTGAGATTGAGCTGCCCGTCGCTGACCACCACGCTGACGTCGGCCTTGACGGCCTTGGTGGAGGTCGTGCCGGGGGCCGTCGTGCTGCCGCCGCCGGTCGTCGCGGTCAGGCTGCCGCCCGCGACGATGACGTCGGTGGTCGCGCTGATGCCGTCACCGGCGGGTGCGGTGAGGGTACGGGCACCGCCGGCCAGGTAGACGTATCCCTCGGTGGCATCGGCGGTCTCGTCGGACTTGATCGCGTCGCCGCTCGCCGTGACCCCCAGCGTGCCGCCGGTGTGCACGACGTAGTCCTGACCACGGACGCCGTCGTCCTTGGCGGTCACGGTGATCGTGCCCGAGTCGATGACCAGGCCGTCGTCGCTGGCGATGCCGTCCGCGGCGTTGCCGGTGACGGCCAGCGACCCGTTGCCGGTGATGGTCAGGTCCGCGGCGCTGGACAGGGCGGCATTCGGATTCACCGCGGTGGTGTAGGTGGCCGGGTCGGTGAGCCGGTTCGTGGTCCCGTCGGCCAGCACCACCATGACCTCGTCGGCGGCGACCACCGACAGCGGCGCGGTGGCGGAGTTGGCGATGGTCACGCCGTTGAGGATCAGCCGGACGATTCCGGTCCCGGCGCTGTTGACGACGATCCGCCCGTTGCTCAGCGAGCCGGTGAAGCGGTAGGTGCCGGCGGCGGTGACCGTGACTGTGCTGCCGCTGATCGAGACGCCGCTGCTGGTGGAGGTGGCACCGGAGCCGGTCAGGGTCACCGCGGCGACGGCCGACTCGCTCCAGACGTGGTCGGCCGGGTCGTCGTGGTCGGCGGCGTTGGCGGCCAGCGCCTGCGCCGCGGCGGGGCCCGCGGCGAGCAGGATCGGATCGGCGGCCCGGGCGGTGGCGCCGGGTCCGATGACCAGGGCGCCGGCGAGGGCGGCGGCGGTCAGGACGGGGGAACGATGCATCTCTCGGTCCTTCGGTCGGCGGCCGGCGTGAGGCCGGCCGGAACAGCGGGGTGGAAGTGGCGGCGTAAAAGCCGGCGCCAGGGGACGGACGGCAGGTCGGGACGCATGGCGGCCAGGCCCGTCGCGTACTTGGAGATGGACGTCGGGCGGTGGCCCCGGGCCCACAGCAGGCGATCGACCTCGGAGGCCGCCGCCCGCGTCTTGGTCTCGACCACGGCCATCCCCGGCAGGCTGAGCCCGCCCGGGCCGGTCCGGTCGAAATCGGCCCAGGACAGGTCGACGTCGATGGTCACCCGGCTCTGCGAAGCCGGGAGGAACAAGGTGCTGCGCAGGTAGCGGGTGGTGAGCACGGGCGCGAAGACCAGCCCGCCGACGTCCAGGTCCGCCAGCACGGCGTCGACGAACCAGCGGCCGGGCGTGACGTCGTCGTGGTGCCGCCGCTCGTACGCCAGGCGGGTCTTGACCGTGCCGCCGCGTACGCCCTCGGTCTTGACCTCGAGCAGGCACAACCCGGAGTCGAGGTAGGTCCGCGTGCGGATCTTGAAGCGGCGGCGCCGCCGCAGCGCGGTGAGCCGGAAGCAGACCAGGTCGGCGGTGTCGAAGTAGACCGAGGCATAGCGGAAGAGCCGGATACCGTCGATGTCGAGGATCCGGGTGTCCCGGCCGAGCGCGGGCAGCAGCGTGGCCAGCTCGGTCATCGGCAGGACATACTTGCGGTCCCGCCTGACCTGGAGCTCGGCCTGCGCGGTGAGCTCAGCCAGCCCGATCGGCCCGAGCCCGTCCAGCCCTTCGAGCCGCGGCGGCGCGGCGGGTGCGGCGGTCACGGGCGGACCCCGGCCGTCGCGGCCGCCCGCGCCCCGGCCGCCGAGCGGGCCCGGTGGGAATACCGGACCTCGACGACCGTGGTCTCGCTGACCAGGTCGACGCGCTCGACCGACACGGCGTGCACCCGGGCGCCGAGCACCTGCTCCAGCTTGGCGAGCAGGGCGACCTCGTCGGTGATCGCCGAGTCGAGCACCAGGATCTGGCGCCGGTAGCTGCGGAACAGCCGCGGATGGTCGCCGAGAAACATGACCACCAGGATCAGCGCCATCAACGTGGGCGGGAGCCACACCTCGCCGCCGCCGAGCGGGCCGATGATCCCCAGCGCGAGCGCGGAGAAGTAGTAGGCCACCTCGTGCTGGTCCAGCTCGGTCGAGCGGAGCCGGATGATCGAGAGCACGCCGAAGAGCCCGAGACCGAGGCCGGCCCCGACGGTGCTCGAGCTGAGCGAGCCGGCCACGGCCAGCACGCCGACATTGACACCGAGGTACGCGACGACGAGATCGCGGCGGCGATGACGCGGGAAGTAGAGCCCGAAGACGAGCACGGAGACCGCGACGAGATCGATCGCGAACAGTACGAGCCGAGGCATGGCGGGGCCCCTCCATGAAGGCTGATCAGGTGGCTGCTGGGTGAACGGCAGGCAACAAATCCATGACTTTCAATGGAGACTAGGGCCGACGCCGCGGAACCAACCTCAAAGAATCCTGTGAATCCATCGATCAGCATCTATCAAGCCGGCGGGCCGCGAAGAGGACCTGGCTCACACCTCGGGATGCTTGGCAGCGCTTTCCCCGCCCACCCCGTAAGGTGTTGGAAACAACTGAATACCTCATCCAGAGGGGCAGAGGGAACGGCCCGTTGAAGCCCCGGCAACCACCACGCATGTCTCGATGGCGAGGCCCCGTGTGGCAGGTGCTAATTCCGTCCCCGTGCGCGGCTGTCGACGCCGGGGAAAGATGAGAAGGAGCCTCGTTATGACGTCGGCCGTCGACGCCCCCCGCCAGTCCATTAGCCCCGCTCGTGCCCTCGTCTGTCGTGGTTGCGGCGCCGAGTTCCCGCTCGCCGCGCAGCACGCCTGTTACGAGTGTTTCGGCCCCCTTGAGGTCGCCTACGATCCCGCCGCGCTGGCCGCGGTCACCCGGGCGCAGATCGAGGCCGGCCCGCAGAACATCTGGCGTTACGCCGCCCTGCTGCCCACCGGCCAGGACCCGGCCTCCCGCGTCACCCTCGACCCGGGTCTGACCCCGCTGGTCAGCGCCGCCGCGCTCGCCGCCGAGCTGGGCCTGCGGGCGCCGCTCTGGGTGAAGGACGACTCCGCCAACCCGACACACTCCTTCAAGGACCGGGTCGTCTCCGTCGCCCTCACCGCCGCCCGTGAGCTGGGCTTCACCCGCTTCGCCTGCGCCTCGACCGGCAACCTGGCCAACTCGGTGGCCGCGCACGCCGCCCGCGCCGGGGTGCCCTCGATCGTCTTCATCCCGGGTGATCTCGAGCAGGGAAAAATCATCACAACAGCCGTGTACGGCGGCGAACTGGTCGCGATCGACGGCTCCTACGACGACGTGAACCGGCTCTGCGGCGAGCTGGTGGAGACCGACGAGTTCGAGGACACCGCCTTCGTCAACGTCAACGTGCGGCCTTTTTACGCGGAGGGTTCGAAGACTCTCGGTTACGAGGTGGCCGAGCAACTCGGCTGGCGGATCCCGGCTCAGGTGGTCGTGCCGATGGCCAGCGGCGAGCTGCTCACCAAGATCGACAAGGCGTTCACCGAGCTGGTGGAGATCGGCTTGGTCGAGGCTCCGGAGGGCGGCTGGGCCGTCTTCGGCGCCCAGTCGGCCGGCTGCAACCCCATCGCCACCGCGCTGCACAACGGCACCGACCAGATCATCCCGGTGAAGCCGACCGGCATCGCGAAGTCGCTGAACATCGGCGACCCGGCCGCGGGCGCGTACGCCATCGAGGCCGTGACCCGCACCGGCGGCTGGATGGACGACGCCGACGACGACGAGATCCGCGACGCCATCCAGCTTCTCGCCCGCACCACCGGCGTCTTCGCGGAGACCGCCGGCGGCGTCACCGTGGCCGTGCTCAAGAAGCTGATCGCCAGCGGCAAGCTCGACCCGGAGAAGGAGACCGTCGTCTTCAATACCGGCGAGGGCCTCAAAACGCTGGACGCCGTCGCCGGTCAGGTCGGGCCCACCCACCGGATCAAGCCCACGCTGCGTGGGGCCCGGGATGCCGGCCTCCTAGGGTGACGCACAGTAGTCGACAGTCTGCCTAACGTTGAGATTCCTTCCCGCGAGGACTTGCGCGGGGATCTCAGGGTCGGCAGGATGCTCTACGCGGGAGGACGCGACGCCGTACGTGGCCCCACCTTCGAGCTTGGCGACAATCTCCTAGGGGCCCAACGACCCAGTGCCGGAGGCGCTGTGCGCGCGTCCTCCCGACCAAA
>Ga0307516_10001666_pt1 | contig 30577 bp, 39 predicted proteins | sample 19_EM_MG_FD_203310 | JGI IMG/M metagenome (GOLD analysis project Ga0307516, IMG submission 203310) | Populus trichocarpa ectomycorrhiza microbial communities from riparian zone in the Pacific Northwest, United States - 19_EM | ecosystem: Host-associated > Plants > Roots > Unclassified | place... | reverse complement strand
GTCCTAGGGCTATACCGAGGTTCGATATGATGAAGAGAGGAAGCGAGTCGTCTACGAACCATTGCAACTCACCCAGGCGTTTAGGTTGGTGTCACCCTTGTCGACCCAATGACCATAACTAAAATTAATGAATAGGAACTTTGAGGCGCTTTCCCCCTGGGAACAAGTCGGAGATGGCGTTGAGCCAAAGCGGCCAGATTTGCTCAAACCTCTCCCGCCCCCACCTCAACCAGAGGAACAGAAAAAATAGAGACATTTCCTGTTATTATTTCCTCGTAATACACGATAAGGATACAATACCGCCGAGGTTCAGAACGGGTTTACCCCTCCTCTCCTGAGCTCCCTTCCTCAGAACCAGACTCTTCCGAGGTTTCTTCTTTGTCTGGAGTCCATCCCATCCTACCGCTGATGTATTCCTGTCCGAGTACCTCAACACCAACTCTTAAGGCCTCAACAGTAAGATCTTCGACCCATGGGTAAGTGTCCCAAAGATCTAGCCATTTTCCGGGTATACCCTGGGTGACTGTGGAATGTAGGAGCTGATGGCTAGGGTCAGAAAGATAAAGAAGGAACTGGAGGGACTGATGTGATCTCTCGGCTTGGAGAGTGTAAGATGAGAAGAAGGGTTGGATACGAAGGTAGACGTAGGAATAAGTGGTGGGGTTTTGTGCCGTCGAGGCATCGACAGCTGGAGGCTGCGGATTCCGTTTGACAACGTCTTCCAAGTTGGCCTGTAGACAACTCTAAGTCCCCCCAGTTTCTGGCAGCTCAAACAGTCGTGCATACCTGGGAAAGCTTCAACGCAGTGTCGTAATTATCCACCACGTTCAAATCCCGCCTCTGGTCTGGTTCTTCGCTTTCCTTGGGTTTTGATTCGTTTCCCCTATTCACAACGAGATCACCGCCTTCTATTTGTTCCATGACCTAACAGCCTCTGAGTGCGACTTCGGAAGGGAAACCACAACACACACGCACCTTGGCAAACGCTTTATAGACAACTGACTCCACACCGTCGTAACCTTGCATATCGTGGCTCAACCATACCTGGATTACTTCATGCTCGGAAATCGGGGGAGCAACAGCGTTGAGAATATCGTTGAGCGTGGAGAGTCCGACACGTTGAATGTTTTGGCCTGATATTTTTTGGATGAGAAATACGCCTGAGACACACCAAGGGGTTTGAAACACACCCAAAGCAGTGATTTTCTCAAGGTCCGCATTTTTAGCGTATTCGAGAACACCTTCACGCCATTTCTTCGCCTGATCATTGTTGGGGAGGTGCTTAACCTGTTCATCCACAACGGATCTGGCTTGCTGTAGTGCAGCAGACGCACTTGACCAGACACTGCTACCCCATCCACCAAGACCCCAACCTCCACCAGAGGGAGGTTCTTCTTGTTGGAAAGGAGGGGGAGGAGGCGTGTGTATTTGAGGAGGTGTTTGGGAGATGGAACCAGGGGCGGGGGTGGATGACCCCCCAAGCTTAACCCTTTCGGTGGGTTTCCTCACAGTTGGAGTTGCAGAACGTGGCCGCTCGAGGATTGCAGAGGTGGTACGAGTGGGCTCAGAGCTCTTCTGGGTGATTTGATCGATGAAGGCGAGGACCTCGGATGCATCCCCAGTCTCTTCTGGCTGTTTTCCGCCCGGTTTCTTGGTTGGAAGAGGAGCCTCCGGGAGAGAGTCGAGGTCATCCAGGAATTGGAGAGCCTCGTGTTGCTTGGATTTCGACTTCGGTTTCTGTTGCTGGGCGGCCATATCGTCAGTTGCGGATAAAGAGGCGGCCGCGGTGATCGACCACCTCGTGACCTCAACATCCTCTTGATGGGCAAGCGGAAGAAGAGACGCACACCGTCGCCCGTCAACGCACCTGCAGAGGGCCAGTTTTCCGTGGGTGCGTCTGCTCGGTTGTCCTATCTATCCTTAAACTTTACCGAGTTTCCGCAGAGGTTATCAAGGCTGCTCGAAAGGTCAACGGCGAATGGGTACGTCCTCCGCCCCCTCCATTCAGGTTGCGCACTGATATTCGTCTAGGAATACCTTGTGAAGGTGCATTGTCCGCATCTACCGCTGTGATTACGTCCAATTCACCTCCGAATGCAGTGGTATGGTTTCGGTGACGACGAGAACAGGTACGGTATATCGCCACTCCATCCCCTTCGCGGTGCCTTTTGAACTTTTATGACCCTAGTTGGGAGCCTACCGAGAACTTTCATGACTGTGAACGCTTGCTGAATAGCTTCTGGGCGGAGGTCGGCGAACACAAGAGGGAGAAGACACGCGAAGAGATCGAGGTCATCCCCAGGAAGCAATGGATTGGTGCGTGTTCGTCGTAATCCAGTTTGGCGTGTACCTAACTAGCCGTGCACATCAGAGAAAGAAAAGAAGTTATACAGGGAAACACGGAAAGCAGAGGAGAGGGCAGCTCGGGAAGCAGCCAAGGAAGAAGCCAAGGAAGCAGTCCCGAGCGAGGTATGTGGTACCGCTGGTCCTGACCGAATTGCTGAATTAATGACGTAGTCCGACGAGGACGACATACCGCTTCGAGAGCTGGTGGAGGAACGGGCCGGAGATGCCATTAGTTCGGACGACGACGAACCATTGTCGGTATCCTTACGGCGTCCGACGACTTTCAAGGAAACTGGGCTCCTGCAGCCGCAGGAACAAAGGTCTGACGCAGTCACTGTAAGCTCATCCCAACCACCTCGGGCGTCCCTGACGCTACCCGCGCAGAACGCCACGAGGACCACCCCGAACAAGGTGGCGAAGAGAGCAGCACGGACGGATGTCTCTTCCACCAAGGTAGTCCTCTTCACGGTGTGGCATGGGTTCACTATCGACTAATTCCCGATTACAGAGTAAATTGCCACCCACAGCCAAACCCCCACTCCTGACACTTGCGAATGAATCAGAACCCGGGCCCTCGAAATCCCCTGAAACCGGTTCGACGATCAGGTCACCAGCGGAAACGCAAGCGCCCCACCCGGCCGTACAAGGTTCCCCCGTCGACGCACAAGCCGGTTCACTCTCTTCCCGCCGTCAGCCTATGAATCAGGCGGGCAGTGATCACCGTGGCCCTGGGAAAGCTCGACTAATTCCTTTATCCATCCAGAGCTCTAGCGCCTTGTCGACAAAGGCTCGCATTGCGGAAGACATGAGAAATGGCCCAGCGCCCCTCAACCAGTCCAAGTACAAAGGAATGCGCATGCGAAAGAGCGTGAATCCGTCCGAGGAATCAAGATCTCCACTCATGTCGTCAACAAAAAGCCCACAAACTCCTTTTGACTTGCCCCAAAGAACGTTGTTGCCACACTCGTCCAATGGACAGATTAATCAAGCGCCAACGAGGAATGCTTCTTTACAACAATACTCACCGCCCCCGCCTCAATTGGAAGAGCCCTCCCACGATATTGAACTGGATCGTATGGACGTGGATCAGCTTGGGTTCGTTCGTTTGTCTCCACCATCGTTGCCGTTCTTTAATTTACATCAACCAGCCCGCTCCCTTCCCCTCCCCGACTGGGGAATCTTACAGCAGCAGACGACTTACTACACACGATAATACCTCAGCAGTAAGGTTTCCACCTTGGTACCAAGACCGAACAGCCTCAGTGACAGCGGTGCAGGATCCCTGAACTGATGCCCAAGGTTTCTGAGAAACCCGCTGCATGGCCGTCGACCAAGATTAGACCCTCGGAATCACCAAGGTATGGCCCAGTGGTGTGTGAGACGAGACCACGGTGGTGCTTACCCTTAATCAAAGTAGGGACACAAAGTGGTCCGGTACTTTGTTCAACAGTATTTCAGAAAAAGATGCCGAGAGGCTCTGCGAGGTCACCATTCAAGGCCATACGCCCGCACGCGGAGGTTTGAAGTTGGATTTATTCCTCCAAAAGTCGGATTCCATCCGGTTGAAGAAGTTTCATGATCTCACAGATCTCGATCTCCTCCTTCCATCCTTCCAACATATTGCGCAGTTTGCCTCTCTAGTCCCCTGTGGAGAAAAGGATAAGGAGGCGTTTGCCATAATGCAGGAGTATCTGCTCCTCAAGGAGAAGGTTCGTGCATAGCTAGGGCCGAGAGTGTCCGCACTGACCATCTCAGTTCACCTATTGCGCTCTTTCATTTGTCAACGAGGTTCAAACGGAAACGGACACTGCCGCATACATGTTCATCACTCCCATCAGCAGGTTAGCATTGGCTTCGCTTGGTGCTCCCGAACACATGGAAAAAAAGGACTCTCTCCTGGTTGCGCTTGCTCCGTTGACAGTGCCGACAAAGAAGTATCACGAGGAGATGTGTATCCTTAAGCCTCGTGAAGAAGTGAAAACCCGATTCCCTATCCTACCAGATCTGGAGGATTCCGTGTCTCTGTCCGCGTACCATCTGGCACGGCACATCCTTGGGGTCCCGAAGTCCCTCATCACATTCCTCAGCAGCAACCCGCGGCTTTGCGTTATCTGGCCTCTGGAGAATACGACAAACGACGCCTGGGTTTCTCAGGATACTCAATATCTTCGATTTGTCCTCAACCACCATCGAGCGAAAGTTTTCGGCCCTAGTGAACGGGTCGCCGCTCGAATCGTCTTTGTCCACGTAGGACGGATGAAAGACATACATAGTATGCCGCGAATTGCTCGTATGCGAGGAACACCCCTCGACCTCCAATTTCTCACCTACGGTACCCACCCCAGCGTCCCGGCACGGGAGTGGGGGATTCGTGGATTCAACATATCCGGTATGTGTACCATTTCCACTGTTACGTGCTTGTCCGAACGTTCACCCACAGGTGGCATCCTGACATTTACTCCAAATGCAATTGCAACCGACCTGGAAGGTGTTGACCGATTGATCGAGCGAGTTTCCAGCCACGAACACTGGGCATGCTACGTGACGCCAACCGTGCTGGGTGCGGCCGTGCAGCGGGCTAAGGAATCAGGGGGCCCCGCCTTGTGAGTTTGTAAACAGCTAACCCTCGGCGAGTTCTGACGCCACGAGCAATCCAGAGCAACTGTCATTTCTGATCGGCTGGGAAAGCGGATCACGGAGGGAAAGATCGCTTGTATGATCGCGCCTCCCACCAACTCCCATCTGAGTCGGCATACAAGGGATTGTGACATGTGGGTGGAATACCAGCACATGCAGTCGCTGCTTGACCCACAGGAGATCGTGGAGGATTGCGAGGGCATGTACGAGGATACGTATGGCGAGGTTTCCAAGCAGGGCCGAGACGGGTTGGTACTGTCGGACCTGCAACAAGACCTTGTGAAAATGTCCAACCAGGCCGCTATCAGGTATGCATATCGTCGGTTTGTCATCGTCAAGTCGAATGCGGACGTACACGGTCGGCCGAGCGAACAGGACTGGGTGAGTAGCCGAAGTGAGTTTCACGTGCGAGTGATTGACCTCCTCGCCATTTCCAGTGCGAGTGGGTGTTGGTTTCGGGGTTCAGGTTTGGCGACGAAGTCGATACCTAGAGCTACCCATGGTATATATGACCGATATATAATGCGCACGGATGGTACCAATATCAGGAGAATGTTCGTTTCCCGAAAATTATTGGGGAGTGATCACGTGGACGGGTTACTCTGGCAATTCGATACTGAGCGATCTCACCGGTCGTTCTGAACAACAGGCCCACACACTCTTGAACGGTGCTCCCACCGTCTCCCCTTCCCTCGCCAGGCTCTTCGCAGGCCGAATAACCATCGCCACTCCTTTAAACCAATGGCCCACCGACTACAGGCCCAACCCCAGAATCAGTCACGCTCTGCCTCTCCACTGGTTCCATCACCCACCGACGGCAAGGCCAACTACGATGACCTCTTCGACGAATATGCTGCAGATTATAACAAGAACCCAAGCCACCAAACCTTCACCATCCAATCCCCAACCCTCGCCTACGCCTCAACTCCCCAACACCGTCGCGGCCCATCGTTCCCTCTCAACAACCAGAGCCAGTCTTCCATTTCCCATAAACCCGAGAGCTCAAGTTTTGGGGCAACGGTAGACTGGGGCTATCCTCCGTCCTCATCCGCACCGGCTGGAGAGAAGGAACGGTCGCGGCCATTCTGGCAGAAGGTCCTATTCACTTACTCAAAGTACGCACAACGGACCTAACCAGACTTTGAATCTAGATACTCCCGGACTCAGTATACTGTCGACTCTACGTACTGACCGTGGTCATTCAGACCATCGTCGACCTGGCGATTGAGGGCGAACTGCTCGTACGCTTTCACCAGGCTGGTGTCGGCCTAGGTGGCGCCACGGCAGCGGCATCCCGGAAGATGAACGTTTACCTCGGGATTTTCGTCCTTGCACAGTATGTCGACGTTCCTTTCACCAACCTCCAGAGTTATAACTAGCACTTTTGCAGCGTATTCCAGTTGGCTATGGCTTTGGATGCTGTATACAACCGGAACACTCTGCAAGTCTTCTGTCTCACGTGAGTGCCTCCTAGTGCCTCCCAATTGCGCCTCCCGCTCGCCCTCACACGGGTATTCCTTCCAGAGCATTCAACCTGTCTTTCATGGTATACTCCATCATCCAAATTGGCGAAATTCGCGAAATCGGCGGCGCCCTCAGCGAACAAACCGGAATTTCTGACATACCTATCAACGTGCTCACCACAATTATACCTTGTGTAATTGCCGCCGCAGAACTGGCGTACATCGGCCTAGGCTGGAAGATCTACACCGAGTTTGGTTGGCAGGTCTACAAGTTCCTCGGAGCAAACCGTCAAATCAAGAAGATGTATGCGCAGTTCCAAGTTTTTGAATGCCTCGTAAAATTCGACGTGTTCTTTTGGGTCGCCTTCTGTGTACAATTGATCTGGCTGGTCCTTCAACAGCAAGATTGGGAATACTACCTCACCGTCGCAGCGCTTCCACTCTCAATTATCGTTTTGGTGGAGGGTAACTTAGCAGCGAGGCACGAAAACAAGTGGATGATGTACGCGTTCATTTCGGGCTGCTTCGGCGCATTGGTTTATTTCGTGTACAAGGTCTGTACCTCTCGGCCCCCCCTCCCCCTAGAACATCCAGCTCACGCGACCACTCCAGCTGGGGAAGGTTATTTCCCGCAGAGATGCCGAGTTTGCGCTTGCCTGGAAATCACTAACAATTTTTTGTGGGTGCTTCTCGTTTGCTCGCTCGTCATCCGCTGACACGGATCTCAGCCGTACTCTCCATCATCATGCTTCTCATCACCATCGCGTTTGCCGGGATCGTGATGTATAACTTTGATCGCGGACTGAAGACCCAACGTGAGTTTCTTGTGGTGTCAACGATCAACGTTTCATTGAACTGTTTACATCAGTGGCCAAAAAGTCCAAGTCCAAGGCCGCTGGTCTGACAAGAAGTGGCACAGAATACATGCACCGCGGTCCGATGCGCACACACCCCAATCGAATGAGCATCGATTGAAACCACCCTCCTCATTCCCCTCACCTACGAAACGGACTATGTGTGTGCATCATCATCTTGTATTCTTCTCATGCTGCTTCTCGTTGATCGAGGATCCACCCCACCGGCTTTCATTTTTTGAGGACCTTCTGTGTCTACTACTACACATCTGCTTCCGAAAGACAATCCACTCTTTTCTACTTTAATCCGTGAGGATACGCACTCCGACCCCGGTCGCGGAACTTCTCACCTTCAAGCTCATCGTAATCCCGTACCCCTGTCTTGACTTACCTCCAGAGCGCATGGTCGGGTTACTTCTATTCGTATCGCGCTCGGGCTTGTTTTTTCTTACTTTCGATTTTCTGCCCATTTGATTTACCCGTAATGCGGATCTCTTGTCCCTTTCCAGCCCCTTCCCCTTGGCTTGGTCCTTGAGGGTTTGGCCTTTAGCAATTAGATGTATCATTTCAAGCACACCGACGACCAGAAGTTGTGTGATCGGCATTTCCCGAAGACGCCGTTTGTGATCGAGGCGGATGATGTGGCGGAACACATCACCCTTACTCCCAAACCGCACATCCATGACCGGTGCTCGATAACCTGTACTTCCTTGAGTTATCATGTCTCAGCGGTTCGGATCTCCTGTATCCCGAGCAAAATAATCGAAACTGAAACACTTTCGTCGCCCGGAATGCAGATTCAGAGCTTACTCATCCCAAACCACCCTCCGGGACCGCTCCAACCTTCTTGGGGAGACGTATAACACACCTCCGGCTTCAGGTCGATCGACGCCGTTGCCTATACACAGGGACGACCTCGCGCCGAGCGGACATCGGTTTGCGGACGACCTGGAGGGCCAGAATGACGAGAGGCTGGAAGGTCTGACGGCCAAGGTCAAGCTGCTAAAAGACGTGAGTGCCGTAGTGGTCTCTGGCTTTCGTCGGTGATTGAACTCGTTTCATTAGATATCTATGGGGATTGGCAACGAAGTGAAGAATTCGGTCCCGGATCTTGATACCTTGGTGCGCGTGCAACGCTCCTGCTTCACCGCCTCACCCTCAGAATCTGAGTTCCATTGGATAGGCCGACACGTTCGCGGAGTCGTCTGGGCTCCTGAACGGAACCTTTCGTCGGATGAACAACATGTCTCAGCGTCAGGGTTGTCGGTGGCTTTGGTACATCCTTTTCCTCATCGTTGTGTTCTGGTTCTTCATCGTTGTTTGGTGGTGGCGGCGGTGAACCCCGGCGTTTTAGTTCACCTTGACCTCACCGCTTCGTTTCTCGTGTACTTGACAGCACATCTTATTCGACGACACCAGTCCGTTCGGAGCACGAAACGCTGAGAATTTCAGGACTTGGCCGACCTGCTTAACAACTTGGTACTTAAATTTTTAAAGCTTAATACTTGAGTCAACGCGAATCTCAGGGATTCGCATCACTTATGAACCACCAAGTGTTTCCTACAGTCACTGACGCAAAGGCATTCATTAACACGAGATGTGTTGTATCTACGTGAGGAAGCCCAGGAAAAAATGAAGTGAAGTGAAGATGGGAAGATGTAAGGTCAAGGGTCGTCACGGAGCTTAGCATTTCCAATCTCCCATATCATCCTACGCCGCAAGTACGGCATGTCGACCTGAGAGAATCCAAAATCCTCTCCTCGGGATAAAGCCTGCAGGAATTGGCATGTGAAGACCCCACAGTCGTAGCCATTCTCCTGTTGTGGCGTATTCTGAGGTCGGGGTTGTGAGATCGGGGCCCGCTATTTAAAAGGCACAACACGCACCTTGCCTGCCCAGTCAGTTTCCCAATCAGTAAAATCAAACGGTCTCTTCTTCTTGTTAAGATGCTCATCATTCAAGTAATTGCGCAAAGTCTTCGGGGGGGGGGGTGAGCCGAGTTCTACAACGAAGGGAGAGTAGTGAGTACCTTGTGAACCGCGGAGCGTTCCATGCCCATGCTGTCGTACGACTCTATCCGTTTATCGCGGAAGTTGATGGATGCGGCAGTCCAATGCGAGTTGTTGTGGTTAATGGGTATCAGGATCACATCCTTCGAGAACAAGTCGATCTTGTAGGAACAAAGAATTAGCACGCTCTGTGAGCGGAAGAATTCAGGTTGAATGTTACCTTCTTGGTCCATTTGGCTAACCTGCCTTTGTCGTAACCCTCCCCAGTCAGCTTTGGCCAGAAGAATGTGTTGAAGTAGTGAACATCCAACAGGGGTTTCTTCTCGACAGCCTTACCCTTACCCTTGATACCTTCAACGAAACCGTTGCGGTGACCATCGGCAGGGGTAGACGTTGAACTCTCCTTTCGACCCTCGGATCTCGACAGAATCAATTGGCCATAGAAGTTGATGACCTCGTCATTCAGCCACTGGTAAGGCCGGAGGCGAGCAATGTCCCTGTCTGCAACTTGCTCCCTCCCGACCTTAGATAATGTGCCACGTTTTTTGAGAATGTTATCAACATAGGCATCGTCCTCCTCTGGGAGACGCGGGGGTAATGGTGCCTTCCCGGGCCTAATGGATCGGTCAATCTCTTCGTCCCTTGCTATCCTAGAAAGCCGGATTTGTTCAAGCGAAGGGACGAAAGGACGTTTAGGTGGGGGCCTATCTGGATGGTTAAGGCAGTGGCTGAGGCCGTGGTGGGTAGATTGCGTACCCGTCCAGCGACTTCTTCGCTTTCAGAAAAAGACGTCTGATGAAATCTTCAGCGAGTTCCTGTGGATGACCCAGTCAAGATATTGCGGCGAGGAATGTTGGATAGAACGCTCACAACCTGGGTGAAAGTGAAATCTGGCGACGAATGGCGGCGTTGCTCCCTCGGTGTCGTACTCGGCTTCACACGCAAGTCCGACGTAGAGGCACTCGCTTGAAACGCTCATCATTACTACCACGGTAGGGCCATGGTATGGAAAATAACATACGTAACGGTGGTTGGAGGAGTTGTTCATATTTCAGGAGAGCTAGGAACAGCCAATTTAACACTGTGTTGTAGATTACAGGCAGGAGGAAAACGCACATTCGAAATCTCCGTAACTGGAAGTAAACCCTGATGACCATAGAGATGAGTAAACGGTGTGGAAGGTGGAAAACAATCAGATACCATCCGAACGCCTATGATCGTAGATGGTTTTGAGCATCTCTTTAGTTTCGTCGCGACCCTTTTTCACCTCAGCTTTATGCTTCATGGGAGAGGTAAGTCTCTGGACAGATGTGGAAAAGAGATTCCCAGAATGAACACACCCGTTTTGCGTGAATGTGGTCGTGGCTTTTGTAATAGGATGGGAGTCCGTTTGTACTGTGGCTCTTGAGCCCGTTCCTTCGCGGTCGTTGCACGGATGCTAGCAGTAGGGACTCGACCGTTGTTACACTCTCTTGTGAACCTTGTTGGCTGGTTGCGGAGGGGAAAACTAGGGTGATACGGGTCAGCACGAGCTCATTTGATGGATCAGGGGGTTGGGTACCTGCAGGTGCGTGTGTTTGGGGAAGTGGGGGGAGAGTGGGAGGTAATGATCGAGTGGTTTCAGGTTTGCGAGTCGGTGAAGGTGTGGGGGAATGCGGAGGCGTTGTTGCAATGGAAGGTTGTTGTTTGACCCGGAACTCCGTCGGGATAGCTGGACGCGCCAGTCTGCGAGGCGTGCGCGACGATGGGTGGGATGGTTTGGGAGGGTGAGGTGGCTTGGGCAACACGTCCTCAATGGCAGCTGCGACGGAATCGGATCATGTAGGTAAAGAGTAAACGGACGAGGTGAGTACCTTCACAAAATGCGTTGACGTTTGTGACGACGAATTGGGCAGCGGTAGTGAGGCCTCCGCCGATCCGAGATAAAACGGAGGAGTCCTGTCGGGCGAGTTTCGGCCCGTGGGTGGGAAGGAGTTCTTGTGAGGCTTGACGCTTTAAGCGTGTCATCGAAAGAGCCGTGAACAAGAGGTGACGGTGTTTCTCCCTCCTGAGGAGAGTGGTGAAAGTGAGAGGGAGGGAGAGAGCGGGAGGCGGTCAATTCGACGGATCGTGGTGGCCTTGTTTAAGTTTTAGACGGTTGCAAGTGTTGCAAGTGTGGGAAAAAACTACCATAAGGGTCACACTTCCGCTGCTCAGCCCAGCTGTTGGCCGTTGGAGGGCGGTTCACCAAGTCCCAGTCTTCAAAAGGAAGGACGACGGGTAAGAAGGATGGAGGCGTAATGCGTGTGGATAGAGAGGGTGTTAAACAGAGAATGTGGGAGAGGGGTGTGCGGTATTTCAGCCCGGGTCTCACTGTTTGAAACACACTCTCGACCGGACCACCATCGTCTCTTATCGTCCAAACCACCTACTGTCTCCACCCTTAGAAACACTCCGGCATGGGCATGAGCTATCGTCAGTACTTGGCAGGAGCCAGAATCTATGGCTGTTCCGCCTGCAAGACACACTTGGCTACCATCCATTCGATGCTTTCGAGGGTGAGCCCGGGCTGTTTTTTGTGGCTGGGTAACATCGGGAACGATTTACATATTCCGCGACGATCCCAGGCTTTCAATGGTCAACACGGCAGGGCATATCTTTTTGAGGGAGTGTGAGATCTCACCTGGTCGGTTTCTCGACCTGGGCATAGAAGCTCACAAGACATGCGCTTGCAGGGTGAACGTCGTCGAAGGCAAACCCTGCGATCGCCAGATGACGACCGGCAACCACACGGTACGAGATATATATTGTATCAAGTGCGGAGTCACCCTCGGGTGGAAATATGTGAGCGTTTCGGGGCCTATAAGCTGACGACAACGTTGGCTGATGAAAAGTGATTTCATTTCAGGACAGAGCGTACGATCCTTCACAAAAGTACAAAGAGGGCAAGTACATCCTCGAACGAAACCTCCTCGTCGACGTTCAATGAAGATGGCCGAGGGATGGCATGTCGTCATCCACTCGAAGCCGTTTCGGTCTTCGGTCCTGACACGTCCTTGGCCCGTTTGGATTTGGTACCACGCAAGCTTTGCTCTTCCTCCTCCCCCCATGGACCTCGGTTACGCTGCGCTCCTGGTTTTGGTATCCGGTGTATTCTCGCCACCACCCCGACGATAATTTGCGGCAAGGGGAACCTGCCCGCGCACCCGTCACTCGCTCACGCCTTTCTTCCCGTGATTTGCTTTGACAGAAACAGGCGTGACGTGTGGCGCCAGTCGGTTTCGTTGTTTAGCGCTCATTCCTTTGCGTATATACTTCCATACCGCATCTCCACACCCTTCTACCTTGCACCGTCTGGGGAGGAATTTAATGAGCACTGTTGTGTTTTGGGTCAGACGTGTGTGCGACCACGAACCGTGCTTTCGTGCAGACACGGAGATCCGCACACTGCGTACACTCTGAGAAAACCATGCACCCATTCACAGAACGGTTCAAATGTTTTGGCCAGGCCGTTGGAGGACTAGTGCAGTTGTTTCCTCTGCGTATGTGCATGTGGGGTCATGGCACCAACCTCGTTTTGGATGGGAAGGGGTTCTTCCAGTTCGGTTCTGTCCTTATGTGCACACAAAGTTCGGTGCCCGGTCCAGACGATTGTACGGGTGGGTGGGGTCAGTGTGTCATATACTGTACGCATGCCGTTGAGAAGAGCCCGCTGACAACTGTGCGCAAATCCGGGCTCGTTTATTTTTTCCCTTAGCGAGTCTCTGGTTACGAGCATTTCGCGACTGATGGCAACGATAGGCATTATGCATTATGTACCGACTGGAACCGTGATGCGGAGGGGGGGAAGATCGGGATGTCTTGCTTCGGCAGAGGTTGGGGAAGCGTGGCAAAACTGGATTGGTCTCCCCATGGAAAGAGAAGTGGGGATGAAGCGACAAACATCTCCGTTCGTAATAGTGCCGAGTAAGGATGCAAGCAAACGATCGTTGGGGATCCCAGCAGCGCAGTAGAGGAGATTCGGCCGGGCTATGGGCAGGACGTTTGGACGCCGGCGCGGTCGGTAAAAACGATGATGAACGGACGAACGCGGGACAGAGATGAAGAGGTCCGGGGCCCAAATGCGCATGTGCCGTCTAGGACAACGGCTAGGGACAGTATACACCCGAAACGCGGAACAAAGTTGACGCAGTAGGGAGGGAGGCACGCAGTCCTGGCCTGCGGGTTGCGCGTCGGTGAAGGAGGTGATGGTAGGCGGGCCTTCCCCAAAGCTGGTTAGAAGTTGTGGCACGTGATGTTCTCCGCCCCCCCAACAGAAGATCGGTTCGCGTCCGCTTGCCGAGTTCTTTGGGGACATCTATCCGACGATTCGCCTATATATCCGCTCGAAGCTGGCCTTCGTTGCGCAACTCTCCTCCAACCCCTCCCCCTCCGTCCAGATGTAAGTCCCCCCTGCTTTCCCTCCCCCCACCACTTCTGACGTCCACTCCCTAGCCACCAGTCATGATGTACTCTCGTCCCTCCGTCTCCTCTCCCCTCGCCATGGGCACGTCCATGTCATCTGCGCCCCCAACGCTCAGGAAACCACATTTCCCAACCTCGCGCCCACTCCGTCCGTTCGCTTCAATCCCCAAGCGCACCTTGACCCCCAAGAAACCCTGCAAACTCCTGGATTGCCCGGACGGTCTCACTCAAACCGTCTTCGTCCTCAACCTTTCCCAGGCAGAGTTCTCAAGGATGGATTGAAGCCCCTCTCCACATCCACCCATCGCTCACCCCTCAGCCATGGGAGAGAAAAGTACCATCCCATGACACGACGAACGACGAATACATCTTGTACCAGTAATCATCCGCGCGAAGGTCCCTCACGTTGGCCCTGTTATATAGTTCCTCCTTCCATGTCCCCCCTGGTCACCCTTTTTTATATATCCACATTACCCATCGGAGTCTCCTTCGGCGAACCCTCCCCACCGTACCCCTTCCTACCTACCTCAGGTCCTCTTGTTTTACACCGCCAAGCTGTCAGCGTGTAACGGCGCCACTTGTTCAGCCCACCATCAGATGCGCCAACCCATGTTTCATCTCGATCGCCCGTGCCTCTCTCCATTCCGCACGTGCTAGTTAGACGTTTGTAGCTTTGTCAATCGTATCCTCAGGGACGTTTGTCCTTCGCAAACTTTGCGTGGTGGTTCCACGCGGAACGGTGTTCCTTGTTGCCCGTTGCGACGGTCACCCGGACCATTTTGGCCGCGGGTCTGATGAACAGCGTCGTCAACCTGGGTGGGTCGTGTTGGATGAGTTGGGTGTTGATTACCACTTATTCGCACACCACCACGGAGGTGCCGTACACATGGGACACTCAAATGCCGTGGTCTGTTGCCTGTGCGAGAGGAGCTGGTCAGCACGTCCAGACGCTGATTGATGAACCGTAGATAAGGCCTGCTGCAGGGCAACTAACCTTAAAACCGAGTCCCTGTGGCAAAGGGGGTTTGGAAAGCTTCGTCAACTCTCACTCTCACTCAAGCCCTTGTGATTCCATTTGAAAAGAGAAAAAGGCCACAGTTGACCCGGCGGCATTTGTCACTCCGGGCCTCAGGCAGTCTGAGTCTCTTTTCGGCCGCTCTGATCCTCCCCTTGATCAGTAGCCCTTGGGGGCAGCTGACTCGGACCACTGGCGGAGATTGGCGCAACCTTTGCTCCTGGCATGAATAAGTAGTCTGATATGAGAGCCCACCATAAATAAATAAATATTTATTAATTTTTTGCGTGACGGGAAAACAGGAGAGAGCGGCGGTTGTGCCTTTCTGCTTTACCCAACAAACTGACGGTCAGGTTTCGCCCTCTCGACTTGCTGTGCTGAGCCTCTGCTTTCCGTTTAACGACCTTGCACGACCCCACGACGAATCTGTTCCACTCTAAAACCTGTTCAAATCTTCCCCAACTCCCACTTATCTCCAAATCCAGCTCCCTCTCGACCTGCCCGACTCCCTCCCCACCCCCCTCATCAGATTCGCCCTCTCTCCTCCCCTGCATCCCCCAACCCCTCCTCTCGCTTCATTTCCTCCCCCCCCACCTCGTTACCTCACTTTCAAATCTACCTTGACAGGTACACAACCCCCAGCTCTCTCCTCCAGCCGCTCTAACTACACCCCTCTTCTCCTCCTCTCCCCGCACTTCAGCACAATATGGATAGCTGGAGAGTTGCAGTGCTTGGCGACGGAGGTGTCGGAAAAACCGCGCTGGCTGTACAGGTTCGTGCACAGTCTATCGGTATACAGCAACCAAAGCGACTCCTGACTTGCCTCCCAGTTTACTCTCAATTGCTTTGTTGGTGAGCTGCTGACAGTAACACCCCTTCCCTCTTTCCCAATATTGATAACATCGCCCTTCCCCCCTTTTTTCTCACTTTGACCAGAGGTTCGTCCTTTCTCCCGCCGCCCACTCCTCCTTACTCATTCGCTTACCCCTATTTCTAGACATACGATCCGACAATAGAGGACGCATATCGAAAACAACTTGTAGTGGACAATAAAATGTGTTTTGTGGAGGTCATCGATACGGCCGGTCAAGGTGTGTCCACTGCCATAATCTCCACCAGATCCCACGTAATGACCGCCGATATACAGAGGAGTATGCTACTCTGCGGGACCAGTGGGTCAGGTGCGATCCCCTACATTTCTTCCCCCCTCGACCATGGCTCATTTTACCCGACGGGGTCACAGAGAGGGTCAGGGGTTCATCCTCGTCTACTCGATTGCCTCGCGGGCGACATTCGAGCGCCTCGAGGTCTTTCGCCAGGCCATGCTCAAGGTGAAACGGCACCGACCCGTCTTCATGCTCGTTGGCAATAAGTGTGATAAACAATACGAGCGCGAGGTATCCAGAGAGGAAGGTGCCGCCATGGCCCGCGACTTTGGTTGCAGGTTTTTGGAAACCTCGGCCAAGACAGCCCAGAATGTGGAGAAGCTATTCACGGACCTGGTGAGATTGCTTCGCTCGAGCAAGGAGAGCGTCGACCGCGGTGTTCCTCCACCCCCTCCCCCAACAAAACCACCAAAGCAGTCAGGGCGGATTAAGTGTGTGGTATTGTAGGGGTATTCTGGACCTTGTTTTTTTTCCCTCTCCCCCACCTCGACGTTATAGAGATTTGACCTCGTTTCTTTTCTCGATTACCTGCTGCGTTTCGATGATACCACTCCGTTTCCCCTTCGCCCCATCCTTACTGCTATGCCGAACGGTTTGTAGGTCTCCCATTGTACTTTCCCTCTCTTTAGGGCTGTATTGCTTTTGCACGTCATCCAGACCCCGGCCGACCGCTACGCGAACCTTGTGACGCATCCACGTGAAAGGGATTCAAAGCCACCCTTCTTCCTTTCTGTGCGTGATTATTTTTGGACGGACACACACCGTGCGAGCCAAAGTCAAGCGCGCATCACCCTTGTTCATCCAACTCGCTCCTCGTTCGACTCCTGGGATTCGGATTCCATCGATCTCGTCTGATGATCACCGTCTATTTACCTTTCTCTTGGGATCCTGAACGTTATGGACGGGTCATATGAGCCTTTGCTCTCCACTTCGTTTGGCCACACGGTGTATGTAATCCTCCGGCTACTGCGCCCTCATCTCGGCACGCTTCACCACGTATGTTATGCGTGGGTGCGTGGCAAGCTGCGCTTTCTCACCGGTCATCAGATTCAAGGACGAGCTGAGAGGCTGGGACCTATCGGGGGTGGCAAGAATGTAATTCAGCGGACTCTATGGCTGGTATACTATCGCTCGCGTATGTAATAATTACCCTCACCGGTTACGCCACAATAAGGTTCGCAAATCAGTCCAGGAGTTAGAATCTCGGTAGAGGTATGTCATCGAGTTGAACATCCCCGGTTGGATGGTCTCGCCCTTGTGCTCGTACAACCACATCACCGAACCCCAGACGAGTGCAGCGAAGACGGAGAAGTATCGGGAGTCGGGAGGGATAGGTTTCACCACCGTCGTTGGGGATTGTGGCTTTGGGGCAGCGCGGGGTATGAATGATGCGATTACGCGCGAGCAGATGTACAGCACGACCTGTTTGTCACGCGTCAGGCTTTTTCTTGCGTGGCAAAATTAAGAGCACGAACGGACCTGCTCGTTGACTGCGCTTCTATCCCCGAAGACGATGTAGCCGCCGACGAGGCCGGCGAAGAACGTGTCGAAACTTCGTTCTTTGCCACCATTCACCTTCTTCTGGACCAGCAGCAGGGTCTTGTACAACGCAACGTATTTCATGAGGTTTGTAGCGTGGGTCTTGGTCGCCTGAAATATCGTGCGTGCCCGGGTGCTCCAGCTACAGGCAATGAGTATATGACGCCTCCGAGAGACCTGGTGTTCGCGCACTCACTCTCCACGACCGAACAGAATGGCCATGATCAACGCATGAGGGAAACGGATCTTGACACCATAGACGAAACCATTCCGAGCACCCTTCAGCACTCCGAGGTAGTCGTGGTAAGCTGGGTCGGAGATTATGTGTTGGATGCTGGCCATCGTCGTGTGCAGTAGAGAACAGTTGCAGCGGCTGTCCGCCTTTTGCGATCGTGATGATGATATCACATGCAACAGGTTGGATTTTGGCTACGGTCGTCTGAGGCGACAATCTCCGAATACTACCGAGATTCATCATCAGGGAAATATCGAGTCAGCTTCCACGAAGCTTGGAACGAAGAGGAGTTCCATGTAAGCGCTCCGAAGATTGACAAGGGCGTTGAGGCCCATAGAATCACGCCCGAATGCTTTTTTCTCTCACTAGCTTGCCCTGCGGCGTGCGCCTCATGTTTGGAATAAGCACTAGTTTATTCAATTGCACATTGCACAAAAACTTGATGGGAGCCCACCGGTGCGCTTCCATTGACCGGGTATTTGGCGGAAGGGCGTAGAACGGACGCGCGTCGATTGTACACCATCGCATAAAATCTGGCCCGATATTTTCCTGATGAGCGACGGGAATCAGAGCCGGCCGAGTGTCGTAGATTTCGGACAAGGTCATCTGAGGCGACAATCCCCAGGTCCGGAAGCCACTGCCATCGAGAATACTACCGAGGCTATCCGACTCTCACAGCAACTTCAACTTTCCCGTCACTTGGTTGATCAACCGAGCTGGGCCTGCGGAAAATACCTCAGAGTCGGGAAAAGAAAAGAAGCGAGAAGGCACGAACCAGGGCCGATCCCCAGTACCGTTCTGCTGCCCGCCGCAACTTGTGTCCGGCCCCTAGACGAAAATGTGGTCAAACAAGAAGGGTGGAATACAAGCGCGCAGCCTCACGCGTCCTGTATAGACCGTGCACAGAGGTTCAAGCTCTGGGCCTTTGCTTGCAAAAGAAGCAGTTCTTCTTCGTCGGAACACTTCAATGCTACCTTTGTCTGTCTATCATGCAGCGTGTCAGAACATGCAGCAGAAGAGAGTGGTCAATGATCACACCCCGTTCGTTCCCAGTGTTTGAGAAGCTGCGTGATATGTGATACGTCACGATCCGCCGAGCAGCATGGAATATAGGCTCACCTTCGGATTTGATGCTGATAGGGTACGATAGCATGCGAGGGTAGCGTGCCTATACACAGGTTTGTCAGTTCGATTGCCGCGGACAAACCTCGGATGTCGTCACGCACGAGCACCTAACACACCACCAGTCAGCCGTAGATTCCAGTCGAGTCTTGTTTATAGATGTTTGCTTACTGTGCGGCAACTTTCCCAATCGACATTCCCAGATCATTTCGCACCACGAGCACCTACACGTAAGTCCTCAAACGCCGACCAGCAGAACAGAGGGATTGAACACCAACCAGCTTGCACTCTTCTTCGAGAGACGGCTTTAAGTGAGCGAGATCGCCGTCTCCAGCTTCACTCGATGTGTCACTTTTCGAATCGTCTCCGTCTGGTTCAGCAGCTTCGGCCTCCTTGCGTGGAGATGCGCCAGCGTGCTCGTTGACGGTCGAAATCCAATGCCCGACGAGGTACCCCGTTGTCAGAGAGGCTCCGGCAATCGCGATATACGCTTAATAGATGGGTCGGTGTTGTTAGTTCCGTACTGGGCGACAAATCTGAGCAACCACGGGTTCACTCACAAGAGAGATTCATTCCAGGCGTGATCACGTGCGATCGCCAAAATACTACTACAGGCGGGTCTTTCATTTGTTCCTTGGATCCTCGAGTTCTGACGTAGACGAGCCAGCCTGGCCAAACGAAAACCCTGTACCGTCTCTGGTGACCGGAGTTCACCTCGTTATTTTTTTGCGTGCAGCTGGGGGTCGCGTTCTCTTGGTTTCTCTTGGTTTCTCCGGGGTGGCGTGGTTGGTCACTGGACTCACGAGCTCGGATTATCGGTGAGGACACGTTCCCAACCACTCGTCTGAACCCATTTCTGTTGCTTCCCGCTCACGCAGTTGCCGACTAAATGCTTGATGTGCTCAAACCCGGGCTTCTCAGACCCTGACGAACTGGGAGGGGTACCCTTAAGGGTTCAGTCCGGTTCTGTGCAGACAGTGGGCACTTGTTGACATTACACGAGATACATAGACGTAGACATGGTACAGCACGCAGGTAACGTGCAAGAGCTGATATGGGTATACACAAAGTGGAGTTTCTGTATGCGCTGTTTCAATCGCTACCGCTATCTGTAGACGATCCGGTTTCGTTGTCATCGTAATCTAGGGGAATAGTCAGTTTGGCTGCGCTGGCGTTCGCCAGATGATCTGCTTACCCATCATCATATAGCTTGGATCGTGGGCGCTTGACTGAGACGGGCCAACGGAGGTGGCGGGAATGTTGTGAGCCGCTCCCGACTTCTGAGTGTTCTTGCCATTCGTCACTTTGACGGAGGCTGCGCTTGGGCTGTCGGTGGAGGACGTGGGAGAAAAGGGGGTTGCTTCGGGCGAGAAAAACGACATTCTCGATTCGTTGTCCATGGACGGAGCGTTGGAACTTTCCCGAGTGATTGAGTTCTCCCTCAGTTTTGAAGACTTCTTCGATGCCGGAGGCGGCATATCGGTGATATTCTTCAGTGGTGAACCTGAAAGGGGGAAAGTATATGAGACTACGATCAACACGAAGGATTTGTGAACCCACCAGTGGTTTTTGCCTTCTTTAGCTTCTTCGGAGTAACTTGAGGTGATCCAGGCTGCGGGATGTGGGTCAGGGTCTGACCTTAACGTAACGGAGAAAGGCTGACCCACCCTCTTGCGGTGGATACTAAAGTCCCCGTCGTCTGGGGTCCAAACTATTAGCACTGATGCAAAATGGAGGGGCATATAAGAATCGGACTTGCCTTTCTTGGCCGCCTTCCCTTTCCCCTTCCCTTTTGTGCTCGGTTTTGAGTCGTCTGAAGCCTCCGAACCAAGGAATGGAGACTCAGAGCGTCCTTGGTCTCCACCGGACCTTTTGAGTTGTGAGAAGTGAGCCATAATCACATAAGAAATTTGCCACCGACTTGGACTTCGTCATGGGGTTCCGTGACCCCCCGCGACGGTTTCCGTTGCCTACCCCCATGCAAGAGGAGAGATGAGGAGCGTATCGATTGGACGCGATCTGTACGGCAGGTCGACCAGGTTTTGTCGGACGTGTTGGAGAAAGTGCATCGACGGGTAAACGCGGAGGATCCAACTGACCTGTCGCTTGCAATTTAAACACTCGAAATAAATAGCACCATCAGATTTTCCATTAGTGGGGCCCGTGCTCGCTCCTGAAGCACTACCAGTGGGGGTAGATTGTTTCCCTTCTGCGCCAGGGCTCGGTGGCCGGGGAGATGAGGGGTCCGTCAGATCAGTTGAGGTCGACGCATGGGCTGAATGAGAGTGGGAGGGTCTGTAAGTGAAGCACGGTGGCCTCATGGCATGCCTCACCTGTGCCGCACCTTCGTTCGCACAAACGAGACTGTCAGCAACCGAATGATAGAGTGCTCAGCGTATGACGTCGTTGGGGGTGGACATACCGCGTGTGGCATATGTCGCAAGGCACGTTCAACTTCTGAACCTCGTAATGTGCCTGCAGCGTAACATCCATCACAAGGTCGCTAATCATCACAGAGAACATCATAGCCGTCTGTGTTGAGAAATAGTAAACGCGAATCCGGGACGATGGCGTGGGCGGACGCCGGCACAGAAGGGCGAACTGACCAACTTGGATATCACCTCATCGCGTTCGGACTTGGGCATTTCAACGCGCCGGAGGAAACTTGGAGATGGATACTGTGACGCGGTTCGTTGTGCGACACGAGCAATTGCTCGAGGGTAGAGGTCGAGCGCGATCGTGAAGCGCCCAAGCTGTGTGGATATGGCACGTGGCTAACCCGGGGTACGGAACGGAAACAATCGCGGACTTGGAAAATCTAAAATTCGTTCGTCTGTCTCATGGCGGGGCGTGAACAGGTTTATGATAATGAAACAAAGTGCCTTCTGTAGTGCGAAAAAGTTTATGAGGTATCGTGCATGATGAATCCAACGGGGAGAGATTATGAGAGGAGATTAGCATATCAGTAGTGGCTGCTGCTCGTCAACCGAGAAATAGTAAACACGACCATGATCGAAACCGCCAGAGCACCGATGCTTGCAGGGAGTATCATTTCTCTGGGGATTCCAAAGACACCTTCCGTTGGGGGAGGGGGCAGGGGGGAGGGTGATGGAATCTCCGTTTCCTCTATCGCCTTGGTCTCGCTCTGGGTAGCGGCGGCTGCCTCGGCCGCTTTTGCCTCGAGGTTCTCTGCTGTAGCATCTTCCCAACCCCTTCCTCCTTGGATGAAAAGGACGACTCTTTCCTGCCCTCGAGACCTCGCCATCTTGACGGCGTCAGAGACGTCCCCATCCGACGTGATCAACACGACATCCCCATCTGCATCCGTGTAGGCGAGCTGGTAATCGTTGGGATCAGGGTGGAGCTGCGGTCCGTCCCCTAGGACAGAGGCTGTGAAGAATGGATCCATGACCAGTTTTGTAGAAACGATCTCTCGCATGTGTTCGTAGTTGTCGTGACGGGACTGGAATCTATGGGTGCGTCCGCTTGGTGTTCGGAATTTGAAGACGTAGGTGCCATCGTCAATAGAGGGGAACGCCGCTTGCGACCCGGGGCCACCTTTTGTCAGGTAGCCATCAAGCACGGAACCATCGTCGTCCATGACGACCGAAGCAGAATCATTTGGATGCAGATCCGACCGAGGGGATGGCGGTAATTGAGAGATGCCTCGCATTGATGCGTGTTTACCGCTCAACATATCGGTGGGTTGGCCGGAAACCATCGATTCAGTTTCTCCACCGCCGATTGAATCGAAGAATCGGCCCCACATAGGACCCCCGGTTTCTGAGCCCGTGTCCCCAGCTTCTTGGCTCATGGTGTTCATCTAGTTGCGGGTTGTTGGCGATACGCTTTCTCAGACGCGGAAACAACTTACTTGTTCAAGAGTGGCATAGGTCAACTTGAGGACGTCTACGATGGCGACCAGGCGACCGTCAGATTCAACGACGGGCAAATTGAGGTAACGCCCATCTAGGCGGTGTCAAGTTACAGAATCGTTGTAGAACCAGGGCACTCACTATGCATTTTTTTCAATGCGTCGTGAATGGTCATCGAAGGAGGGGCGGTGTCGGGATGTGGGGTCATGACTCTGACAACACTACACCTCCCAGCGTCCAAGCCCGCAGCAATAACACGTAGCACCACGTCTTTGCTCGTAAAAATGCCAGCGATTCTAGGAACGTTAGTTGCAGCGCCGGTAGGAACACTCTCCATAACGCAAACGGCGGTGACCCTATGCTCTTTCATGAGCTTGGCCACCTCCCTGACGGTCGCCTTAGGCCCAACGGTAGCAGGCTGCGCACGTGCGTCCATAATTGTGGTTAAATCAGGGAGTGCGGTCTTTTCGCGCAACGCCTCGACATATGCGAGCATGGCGCTGGTTTGGGGGTTTGATGTAATTCCGCCGAGTTCGGACTGGACGCCGGCGAGGGCGTTATAGAGTTTCTCGGACGCGGTTGAGCTACGTTCGACCTTGTCAACGGCCTCATGGAAGACCTTGGTAATATCGAGGAGACCAACGACATTTCCGTCTTCGTTGCACACGGGCTGGAAGGGATATAATGAGCGAAAGAGTGGAGGCGCGAGACATGGGAGGAGCGATCATGCATACCAAGTGCCGGAAATGCCTTTCAACCATGAGCTGCAAGGCTTCAGTCGCGCTCGTGGTGTCCCGAGTGACCATAGGGCTCCTGGTCATTATTTGACTAACATGGGTGGTGTGGGGATCTAAGCCCTCTGCGGCGACCTGAAAAGGGGATCAGGGTTGGAGCAGCGGAATGGCGAATATCAGTCACCCTGTAGGCCAAATCCTTGGCTGTAAAGATACCGCTCAAGCCTTCCTCGTCATCAACGACCAAGACGCAATCCGTTCGTTTGGCGGCACAGAGCTGACTTGCTTCGGAGACGGTGATGTTCTCCGGGACAGTAAGAGCGGGAGAGGGACGGAGTGCCGCGACAGTCCCTTTCTGTGCAGTCGATTTAGCTGGACGCTTCTGGCGGGGAGGGAGACCAGTTGTAGAGATGGTGCGTTTGCGAGCCAGTTCGGACTCGATTTTCTTGCGAATGGCCTAGGCGGGAGCGGTGACATCAGCGGTTGGGTCCGTTAGCACGACGCTCCGGGAAGAGAAGTGAGGTGGGCGGGGGAGAGACAGAGGTTTGGTCGACGCTGACGGAGACGCGTTCCGGTGGAGGCTGGTGTAATACGGAGAGGTACACGGTGCTTACCTCGTCCCTCTTGGACTGCTTTTTCCTCGTCTCGGGTAGCGGACTAGACGTGGCGGACATTGGCTCTTGTCGGAGAGGGGAACCGTGGTGATGGGAGTCCGTCGCAGCAGGGGGGGAATGGAAAGTACCGGACTGTGAGCGCGGTACCGGTATTCGAGACATTTACAGAAAACGGGCAGAGGTTGAACGGAGGATGAGTCTGTTTGTCCATGTTTGTCCTCATACTAAAAGTGCCTCCCGCTGATGACATTGAGGCTCTCCCAGTTTACGGGCGGTCGGGCATAGGTTCACCGTGTCAATTGAAAGGTTGGTCGTTTATATATACGTACAGTATATGTAGGTCAGAGGACCGACATCGACGAGCCACAGAGTCACTCTCATCGCCAAAAATTTACCACCCCCTAATTCCTCCTCGCACCACCAGCCGCAGCAGGGGGTTGCTGGGCGGCCAAGGTGGATCCCGCCCAACGGCCAAGGGTGAGCTTCACCTTGTCCCAAATCTGAACAGCAACCGGCGGCACCCCCTCCTTCCTGATGTAGCCTTCAATGCGTTTATCAACGACCGCGATAGCGTCCCTGGTGAAGGCGGACTGATAGTATCGTTGGCGTAAGAAGTGGGCGTAGAAGATGGGGGAGAGCAGTGAGTTTTGGAAGGTGATAGCACCCAAAAAGATTCGGGTCATAATCAAAAGCTCAGTGTATGCCACTGCCTTCATTGCGGTGTCATAGTTGGCTGGAAGAAGGAAACGGTGTCAGACAACAATGCCAGTTGACTATGCCAAAAGAAGCCAACCCACACTTGACCCACACTTGCAACTTCTTGGCCACAGGGTGGGCTTGAGGGGGTCCACCAGCAGTGGCAGGGGGACCTGGTGGCAGGAACTGCGGGATGACCGTAGTCCTCGTGAACGTCAAGGCATGGAAGAGGGAGAAGATGGTGTATGGTAAGAGAGCGACTAATTCTTGTTATTAGGTACCATCATCGGAGGTGATGTCTGAGGTAGAACGTACTGGCAACCGGTTTTGAGGACCACCAGAATATCGCAAGCAAGAAGTATTGAATGTTCTGTGCGCAACCGAAAGATTTCATGAATGGAAATAAACACACGGGAAACCTGAAACACACACCTCATCCACCAAAGCTCGTTTGATCCAGGCGGCATTAGGTTGTGGCAGCTAGTTTCGAAGGCGTTCAGCGCACTTTCATACACGCGGCCTCGTGGCACTCACACCAAGTGACTTTCTGAAAGGTGGGTGAGCAGGTGAGCAAAAAAACAGGCGGAAAAAACTGACTGGCAAACTATCACGTAGCTGATGAGAGCGCCAGTGAAACTGACTGTTCGTATGATCAGTGTCATCAGCCACAGCTCCCTGAAAGACGGGCCGAGAGAGAGCCACGCACCTTTGTACCACCAGGAGGAAACTGCTTTGAGGGTGATGGTGGCCAGGAAGTAACGGAGAGCGGAGATCAGGAGGACGAAGTGGCCCCCGGCCCAAAGGTAATGCTGACGAGGACATGGGGTGAGTGGCACTGGAGAGGGGTAGGGAAGGGACTCACCTGAGTAGTCGCCATACGAGTTGAGGGTGTGGATGAGAGGAAAGAGGACGCAGTCGTGCTGGCAAGCTTTGATATTCCAGTATTTGTACACGTTCAAACCAGGTGGAGAATCCGATTTTGGTTCTAGTCCCCTGCCAGCCGCACACCCGCAGTGTGACGTGTGCGTGGAATGAACCAAAGATCGCGAGTTTAGGGCAGGCAACCACGTGCCTGATCCCTCCCCACGTGGACCTACCATTTCCGTCGGCTGTACAGTACGCCCTCAGCTTTTCCCACGACCGCTCCCAATCAACAACACCTCGCCAGGTTCGTGACCAAGACCCCCCACCGAATGTCAGTATCCCCTGACACATTGTAGCGCATCCCAGATTATCTCACTTGTCCCGTCATCTAGCACACAATGGCCCAACGTGTTACACTCCGCAAACGCCAACCGTACAACACCACCTCCAACAGACGGCGTGTCGTGAAGACACCTGGAGGAAAGCTCGTCTACCACCACATCGGAAAACTTGCCACCGCCCCTAAGTGCGGCGACTGCGGTATTGCACTTCCCGGAGTAAGTACAGAAACATACCTTTCGATCTTATCGTTGGATTTCATACTCTGGATCTATCTAGGTCCCCGCCCTGCGACCACGTCAATATGCTACCATCTCCAAGACGAGGAAGACTGTGCGGAGGGCTTACGGTGGTTCGAGGTGTGGAGACTGTGTGAAGACGAGGTATGACCTGACTACGTTGCGATCATTCCCGTGTTCTCACTCCAAATCCAAGGATCCTTCGGGCATTCTTGGTAGAGGAGGCCAAGATCGTCAAGAAGGTTATCAAGTCTCAGCAAAAGGGCGGCAGGAAATAGATATTTCATCTAACCCCTGCGGTCCCACTCTTACCACTCTCATCCGTGTTGCATGTACTCGCTTTCAATGGCAGAAAACCACCAACTACATTCGGGGTCAACGCGTGCAATGTACGATGTATGACAACAGAAGACGAGGCACTATCTACTCCATTGTTGAAAACCCTTCTGTCTCTTCCTCTGCATCCCCTTCCTGAACACTTCCTTCTCCACCTTTTTCCTCCCAAGCGTCTCCGCTCTCTTGTTCCTACTCCGTGAGTTATCGCCTCGCCCTCGGACGCCAGACCCTCTGCTCTCTTCATCGTCGTTGTCTAAGTCATCCTCGTTGACCTCAATCTCCTCGACGTTCATCTCCTCTTCTTCGTCATCGCCTTGATGTTTCCGCTTGTTTCCCGGTCGCCCGGTGCCCCCCGTGCCACCTCCGATATTGACATTGACCCGTGGGGGGACAGCGAATCCAAAAGACTTGGCAACCTTGGCTAAATCCAGGGCGTTGACGTTGAAAATCTTCTTGAGCGAGTAAGAAGCGTATGATTGTAGATATGACCTGTATCCGTCTCGCGCAGATTGGTGCAGGAAGTAGTTCTTCTGCAACAGTTTCTCGAGCTACAACGCTGGTGGATGAACGGCGATGCAAGTCATTCAGTTGGGGCTCACCTGTGACTGAACGTTCGCAACTTTATCAACTGGAAAACTATACTCATTCAACGGAACCTTGGACTCCTTGAGGTAACGCAAGAATCCTAGCTCGCTTTCAAGGAGGAAGAGCAAGCTCTTTCCAACCTTTCCGGCTCGAGCAGTTCGTCCCACGCGATGAATGTAGTCCCTTGGATCATCTGGGGGATCGTACTGGACAATCCAGTCCACACGGGGTATGTCAAGACCGCGAGCGGCAACGTCTGTGCACAGGAGGGTGCCGGATTCGGCGTTGCAGAATTCAAAGAACGTCGTTGTCCTCTTTTGTTGTTTTTGTTTACCCTGTGAAACGCACCTCAGTTGGAGGGGGAAAAACACGCGGATCGGGTGTACTGACATGAAGGTCGAGGACAGGAACGTCGATGTAGTTGAGCAACTCCCCATGATACTTTACGGAGTTACAGCTTGAGAAAAAGACGACAATCTTTTTCTTCATGTTCTTTTTCAAGAAGGTGAAGAGGAGGAGGAAGCGACGATCAGAAGGACAGACAACGTAACCCTGTGTTAGCGTAGTGACAGTACTCGTTAACTCTCCCTTGTCGACATCGATCTGTAGTGGACCAGGTCGCAGGGATATCCTGGCGAGGTCTGTGACCTTACTTGTTTGGGTGGCAGAGAATAACATGGACTGTCGGTCCTCTAAGAGTAATTGGCCGTCAAAACTCTCCGAAATGGCATAATAAGTGACTGGGAACGAACCATTTGGAAGGATACTGATAATCTTTCTCATCTCTTCTTCAAACCCAATCTCCAATATCCGGTCAGCCTCGTCGATTACCAAGGCTTTTAGGTTTCGGAAGACAAATCCTTTTGTGTTCTGCGCATGATGGAATGAGAGGTCGTGGATAAAAGTCGAACGTCGGAACTGACCTCCAAGTGGTCTAACAGTCGCCCCGGAGTTGCAACGATCAGGTTAACACCTTTCACCAGCTTATCCGCCTCGGCCCTTCGATTTGCCCCTCCCATCACGATCCCAAATGTTTGTGAGTGCCCAGCCATGAGCTCCATGACGACGCCAAATATCTGGAGAGCGAGTTCTCGCGTAGGTGAGATGATAATAATTCCGGTGCCTTCGAATGAGATGCGTGAGTAACGTGAGCGGTCGCCCAGCAAACGTACGCACCATTCCTTGACTTGAACTTCATCCTGTGCAACAGCTCAACTGCAGGAATGAGAAAGGCCAGAGTCTTCCCCGACCCCGTCCTAGCGGCACCCAAAACATCTTTTCCAGCGAGTAGCGAGGGTATGCATTTCTCTTGAACTGGTGTCATTGTCGTAAAGCCCATGTCTCCGAGAGCCTTGGCTGTTGGTTCTGACAAGTCAAGCGCCGAGAAGGGCTTCCGTTGAGTCGAGCCATTGGTAGAAGGCTGGGCGGAGTCCGTCATGGTTTGCGATCTGAAGAGAGCAGCCCTAGCAGGCAGAAAATGGAGGAGGATGATCGGAAAACGCCGACAGAGTTCGTCCGATCGTTGCCAACTCATCGAGTGATTGGATGACTACCTCCACGATACCAGTGGCTCAAGGTTTGCCCGGCCGTTTGGTTTGGACGACTGAAATACACACCGAGGATATCTTATTCACAGTGCTGACTCCGGCAGTTATTTGTGGGGCGTCACTGGCAATTGGCTACTTCCTTGGAAGTTCGACCCGGCGCCTCGTTCCAGAGGAAGATGGTGACGATTCAGCGCAAGAGATTTCAGATGGAGACCTTTCTGCGATAACTCCTGGTTTCGCGGAACATTGCAAGATGGTTGGTCACTTTTTCTCGGACTGGTGCTTGGCACCCACAAAACATCCCAGGTACTCGTTGTAAGGACCGATCTGAAAATGACAAATGGGAAAATAGCAGCACAGTAAGTTTTCCTGCACTACGCCCGTGATTCTGCTCAATTGTATGCGCAGGTGCAGGTGAGTTCAATGCCAACCGTACGCGGCACGCTCATATGGTTGATGATGTTGTGCCAGCCACGCAACTATTGCCTGTTACAGGGCGCTGGAGAGGAAGAACACAACGGTACCCCCATTCCACCGTCCCCGGGTTCTGACGCAAACCGTTTGACAGCTACTCAGACACTGGGAACACACAGGGTAGGTGGCTTGCTACGTCATCTTACCTGGGGCTAACCTGTGCCGCCTAGTCAAGCGAAGATTGCGCTGAAAGGATCCTCGGAGGATCAGCTGTTAGAATTGGAGGCTATCGCAAAGAGCCTGAACCTTTGCGCCCGATTGATCAGAGACGAGTGGGTCGTGCAATCACAGAAAAACGCTTGTTGCTGACAATCGGAACACAGGGGATTGACTGAGGTTGGGGGGGACACCGCTACGGTGCTTGGGATCGGCCCTGCGCCGGTAGCTCTGGTCAACAAGGTGACGGGAAAGTTGCGACTTTTATGAGTAACCACCTCTTTGTCCGGTACCGCCATCAACTGTCTCAGCGCCTAAAATCAAAGCCCTTCAAACCACCCCTCCTTATCGTTTCTATTTCCCTTTCTTCGTATTACACTCTCTTCCCCACCTTTTCACTTCCCTTCCACCACCTACACTCCAGTTAAAGTAATAAATTCCCCACAAAAGTTTTCTCCCCTTCAGCGCTGGTCGATGGAAGACCGCGAAACTCGAGGCGCCACTAGGTCAACCTCCGAGAAACGTGCCGCGAGGAATGTCTCCCGGACCAGAGCCAATATATCCACCACCTCCAGGCTCATGGCCGCCTCCCCGTCCTCATCCCTATCATACACGAACACCCCACCCCGTAATACCATAGACCCTGTAATAATGTTGGAAAAATCCGCCAAGCAATATAATGCGTGATAATCTGTTTTAATGTGATAATGTGGGGGCGGAATTACCATAAGAACGTCTGAATATAATCAGGTTTCTCATTCGAATTATAGTCCTAATTAGATTTCGGATCATAATCCCTTCACAGAACCACTGATGAGATAATAATTCCGGCTACCAGATTGCAATCAGGCTTGGCAAAAATTACCATCTGGAATGGTATATATGGCTGTGGGGGTTTACCATACAGCTGAGCCTGTACAGTGTAGGAACCTCTAACCCGGCATTCAGAATGTAGTGTTATGTCATTGCTTATAGTTAAGACGTAGACTATACCCAAACCTTGAACGGTTATTGGAAGAGTGGTATTAGTGAAATTGTGAAGACTGTGATATATAGACCCAACTTACTTCCTCAGGAACCCTTCTACATTCTATGTGAAACAGAAGGCTGACCCTTGAACAAAGAAACAGATTGTCTGCGAACGGCGGGTCCAGATTTTAATTTAGATTTTTACCTCCCCCCAGTCCCAAGAGTTCCACTCGATCATGTGCTCCCCTCCGACCTTGTAGACACAAAATAGTAAGGGATTGGGGCCAGGACAACAAGTAAATGTATTTCTGTTATAACAC
>Ga0307516_10001664_pt1 | contig 30599 bp, 34 predicted proteins | sample 19_EM_MG_FD_203310 | JGI IMG/M metagenome (GOLD analysis project Ga0307516, IMG submission 203310) | Populus trichocarpa ectomycorrhiza microbial communities from riparian zone in the Pacific Northwest, United States - 19_EM | ecosystem: Host-associated > Plants > Roots > Unclassified | place... | reverse complement strand
AACTTGTTCAACATATCCGGGTTGGCAAATAGTGGCGGTCTGGAGAACGAAAGTTGCAAAGACCAGAACGTTCGGTAGAAGTCTGCGGATAGAATAAGTGAAGAGAAAAGTAGTAAGAAGTTCACTATACCATCATCTTCTTTTAATTCAGCAGCTCGTTTCTTGACTTCGTCATCCCCCTTCTCATCAATGTCCATTTTATCACTAGGTTCAGGCTGGCTGGCGGAAGCGATCTTCATCTCCACATCAGTATGCTCGAGGTCTATTACGCCTTCCCACATTGGGCCATACTCCCCTCGCAAGTTAACGCCACTGCGTTCGCCTAACGGAAATACACCACTCAGGAAGGTAGATATTCGTCCACAGAACAGAGTTGTGGAGCCCATCTTTGACAAGCGGCGAAGAAGGTCGTTCAATGTCCGGAGTAAAGTGAGAGCTTTGCCTTTCTGAGGTACCATTCCTTTCGTGAGGCGGTATGCACGCGCTTCGATCCAAGAGAATATTTGTGAGCAGGACGGAATTGTCTGGGTTTCCAACAGGTCTTGTAGCACGGTAAAAGGGAAAGAAGCATCACACGCATCTGTATACTTTCATGAGCAGGCTATTCCACAAGAGAAGAGTCGCAAACGGACCATGTTCGGTGAAGGTAAGGACGAGGTCCAGCCGGTCCATGAGGTCGTCGTAGTAGGTTGTGTCACTCTTCTGCAAAGCCTGGCCCTCTGTTGCCTACCCATATCGTCGAGTCGTGAACACCTTAAGATTGCAAAGATTGAACGCACTGCAAGCGCGAAGACTTCGCTCCTGAGCACAAGCTCCCATTGACTCTTCACGTTCTCCGGCGAAGCCTTGTTTTGGAACTTGCGGATTTCTTTGGCGAGTTTTTCGTCCAGGGCCTTCTGGTCGAAAGGTCGCTTGGGGAACGTTTTGAGAAGTTGCTTCACACTTTGAGTTTGGGAGCTCATAAGGACGACTGTAGTTTGATTCTCGTCTTGATGTATTTGACACTCCGCGATGCTATCAACATGTCCACCAACCACAGTCACAGTAACCCCAATGGTCATCAAACAGGGCTAAGCAACGGTTCCGGAGAGGATATGGGGCTCTTGACAGAATACCTGCCATCTGACGGGAATTCCAAGTCTACACATTCGACGGGACAAGGCAGTTCGTTGAAGGAAGAGATAGAACACCTAAGATCCCTCCTCCCTGCAGACCAGGAGGATAGCCATGTCGACGAATCAAACTTTGAAGGTGACCTAGCTTTGCTAGACAACGCCGACGAAGTGGCGAGTGACGTTGAGAACAGGTTGGATGAGATGCTGGACACATTGAATGGCCTCCTGAGCAAACTTGAAGGACGAGATCCGGATGAAGACACCCCAATGGACTCGACTGTGGCCAAGTCATGAAAATGTAAGTTTTTGACAGTTCTACCAAGTGGATTGCGAGTCCATGGTCCACAGATACCGTTATCAGCACGGCAGAGGCAGAGCCTAAGAACAAGGATTCATCAACAGTGGTGATAGAGCCGACTACGGATGCACGAGATTATAGATGCAATGGATGCGTATAGGGATATCAAAACTAAAACTACTGGACATTGTCCTCAAGACTCATAGGATCAAACCGTTTTACAGTCTGTACAACATTTGACCCCTTCCTAGTAAACACAAGCTAGAAAGTATTGGTATGAATATCACTTGTAACGAGGATATGCATGTAGGCGACTAACCAGGTAAGGATTTGCGGTCGATCCAGTGGTATCCGCCAGTACTTCACTCTTCGGAATCTCCGTGACGATCGAGTCATTGTATTTGAACCAGTTGTCTGGTTTGCCCGGTAGATGTCTGGAGTAAAAGAAATAGTGCCCAAAGGACGGTGATGAGCCACGGTGGACGAAGACCGATGTAAGCTCGTAGGGGAATGCTGTGTCATCCTTCCAAATTTCCTCCACTTCTTCCTTCAGCCGTACAATCTCGCCTTGAACCTCTTCGATTTCAGCAGTCAAGACTGTTTTCTCGTTATTTAGTTGAGTTACTAAATCATCGTCTAGCTGAGGAAGTGCGAGACTTTGCTGCTTGGAAAGGAAGTTGATCGTGTTCTCCAGCGGAGTTCCGAAAGGCGCATGCTGTAAGGACTTAGAAGAACTGCACCCATCATTCGATGCTAGGGACTTGCCTTGTCTTCTGTCAGTAAACGAAGACGTTCCCTACGGGAAGTCAGGGCTGACTGTAGACTCTTCGATTTAGCCTGTTTCAGCGGGTCTGCTGAATCAAGGAATCGATCCATGTAAATGGTCTCCCCAAACTTGACGTATGCTTGTGATTTGTAGGGTTGCAGTGTTTCTCGGTTGAATTGTACTCGCTTGAATGCAATTGTCAAACTGTCTTACATGACTGATATTATGCTTACCTGCAACTGGATTTGGAGTAGAGGAGGTAATTCGACCAGTGATACTTCCATTCTGGCTTTCGAGCCTTCAAACTCTACTGTATCATCAAAGTACCCGCTCAGTCCGTCGTATATGTCAACCCCGCTAGTGGTGACATTGACGGGGAGGTGCGAGAAGAGATCTTGCTTCTCGTGAATGGATGATCGCAACCGGCGTTGATCAGGAAGCGTGGTGATGCGCTGTCGCAATGTGCCATAAAAAAGTCTACGCTCCCATGTTAGATAACCGTGGATAGCCGCACAGTATTAGAGAAATAGGACCTTTTCACGATGCTGCCTTTCTCTTCTGGGTCACTTAACCCATCAAATTTGAGGAGCGCGATCTCTATTTGGAACATGCAATTGTCCATACACTCAGCGACATCGTGCTGCTTGCCTATCACAAAGCATGGGCAACTTCAGGACCATCGACGGACTGCACAGCTTACCGAAAAGCATGATAGACTCTGAAGGTACGGTCGGTTTTCTGGCAGGTAACGGTGGTTTCTTCGAAGCGTCCTCAATGGGTTGCACCATCTCCGATTGCACCACTACACTCGGGGCCGTATCCTGGGTACTTGAACTACTCGGGGAAGCAACACGAGGGGACTTGGATCTCCTTGGTGACGGTGGATGTGAGACCATCACGTACCCGTTATTTTCAGTATCAAATGCTGGCGTCTTCGGGGAGCCTTCATCAATATCCATAGCCATGGACCCTCCTTGTTCTTCCCTGTAACGTTTTCCAAGTATAGAGCTAGAAGAATCATTGTTGGTATTCCGAGAGGGAGGGTCTTCCACAAGGGTGGCATCGGTATCGTTCGAAGAATCCGTGCCACCTTTGTCAGCTTCCTCGTCTTCCTCGTCTCGCGAGGTCACAAGTGCAAGCTTGGCAAGATCCATCGTGGGGGTAACGGCGGCGGACTCGCAATACTCTAATTGCCAGAATAAATCGGCAAGTTGGCTGACAACTGTGCAACTTGATGATACACCGACTAATGGGCACCTCAGGGGACACTTACATTTCTTGGAACGCAAAATCTCTCGTCGCGTTATTAGCCTTCCACCAACTCGATGCTTTCTGAGGTCATCATCAGAGTACTTCTCGTCTTCCAGGGACTTTAAACTGGTATTTGCCAACGGTGCTACAGCTTCGCGCAAGCTCTTGATAGTGTAGAAATACTGCGAATGGGGTCAATGGTAAGATGTAGGTCATCGAAAACCTTCACCTGTAGCAGCGAATTTAGGTAGCATGTATTGCCTAATTGGTTCAGCCCCCTGGGGAGATCGGTGCGGGTTGGTGGTGGCAAATCGCCCGCTAAAGGGAACGCTGTTGAGCCAGAAATAGAGTTATGGCATGAGCGGAAACCCACGGTCCTGTCCTGTCTCCAAAAACTTTCGTATCCGGTAGCTATCGCGGGCTTCAGCGATAGTAGTCAATGCTTCCCTCATTCGATCAGACTGGTGAGGTTGTTCCTCCAACTGATGACATACATCTCAGCCACAACGCTCACAAAGATCAGCAGCTGGGCTTACCCTCATCACGAACACAGTAATTAGCATCGTCTCGTCAGTTTCTGCAGGGACCTCAAGGATGGTGTAGGCACGATTGGGATCCATAACATTCTTCGACGAGTCTTCCCACATCTGCCTGAGCTTGGTGCTACCTCGCGACTCGGCAATAGTCCGGAACGCATCATTCGCATCCCTCTGCTGCTGAGAGCCATTATTGGCATCTCTCCACGCCCTTCGGATGCAATCCTTCCAAGCCTCAGCAATGAAATCGTCATCAACATCAGCGTCTAGCTCCACACGAAGTGGACCATCTTTTCCAAAGCCCAAAACACTGATGGCATTCTTGAGGTCCTCTTCAGTAAACCGATTCCGTGAACGTTCTTCGAAGACTAGGTTCTGGAGATCTTGGGAGGGTGCGTCTCCAAATTCTTGGATGGCTTGGATGATTGTAAAGAATTGAGTGAAGTACAAAGGCGTTTGACCAGGGTCACATCTACACTGTGCCATATAGGCAAATGCCAGGAGCTCTGAAAAGCGTGTATGATAAGAATCAGGTAAACCGTAAAAATGATTTCTTCACCTGGAGAATATGTTGTCGGTGTCATGCCAAGGGTCACTAATGCGCGCTGAACAGGATCGTATCTAAGGAACGATGGTAGTGATGTGAGGCGGGGAACTGAAAAGCGTGTATCAGTAGTTTGACTTAACTAAGGCCAAACGAGACATACTCTGATCAGGGTGTGCACCAATGCCTATCTGGTACATCTCACGAACGGAGTCGATCTTCACCCAGAGCGTCTGGGAAGTATATACTTTCAACATATTGGCTGTACGGTCTCAGTCAGCTACAAGGGTTCGATGGAGCGGAGTGCTCACCATGGCGGCGCTGGTAATCAAGCAGCCATGCGCTTGCTTCCACCCAGAACCTCAAGAGCTTTCTACGGTTGTCTTTTCCCTGGGGTATATCGGAAGCTGTGTTCGGGGGTGTCATAGTTTCATCCTTGGCACCTGTTTGTGTGATCTCGGATTCAGCAAGCACAAAGCCCAAACGTTCGAATATCTGGCGGCTAAATTACCCAGTCATGTGAGCTATGTCGGTTACACGAAGAAATTGTTCTCACACCGTAGGCGTCCATCCTATCTTTTGTCTAAAAACCTGGCGATGGACTGGAAGCGATCGGTTTTCGCCTTTCCACAGTTTATTTTGGACAATTCTGGACACGGTTCAGTGACATGAGGAAAGGTGTAATCAACACATACAGAAGAAACGTCTCCAGCCCGGAGACGACAGACTCTTCCCTGTTTCTGTCCAGCGGTGGATTATCCCACCTGTCTCGGGTGTACTCGTCCATGAGCTTCACAGGTATAACACCAGGAATAATGTCGGACGCGATGCAGTAAACCGAGCACTGGCAGCAAACATAAAGGTCAAGCAGTTCTCCCTCCACTTCTTCCATATCCTCATCCAGATTATCTTCTGGAATTTTGTGGATCGCGATCTCGTCAAGGTTCAACGAAGTAATCTTGCGTCGCCGCTCTTTCTTCTGATCATGTTTCTCCCATCCTGTGCGACGAAATGCGGGATCAAGCTTGTGCGCGTCGACGGCTTTTTCATAATAATGAAAGTGGTGAGTTTTGTTAGCTGGTCCAAAGGGCTGTTCAGTGTCTCCCACACAGGTGCTAGTTTGCCTGCGACGCGCAAGATCAGGGAAGGGGCAATTGGGATCGGGGACGAACCGTTTTGCGAGTGGGGGTAACATGGACGAAGACTTCCATAGCAAGAGAACCCATCCATTGTGTTTTCGACAGTAGTACGCGTTGGGGTGAGGTACGGCATGGATAAGATCGTCCACAGAAGGCGGGTCGAAAGATAGTCCTATATCTCCCCCATCTCTGGAGGTTGAAGCAAGCCTGGCGTCCGGCTTAATGTCGGGCATGCTCACGCTCACTGAAAACAGGGAATGCTCGGGATTATGCAGCCTTTCGGCGAGATACGGTGGGAGAACACCAGGACCAGGTCGTTTGCATCTGTCGCGCACGGAGGGATCCCACCAGTTCCCCTCCTCTTGAGAATCTCGCCCATCGATATCGATGAGTTTGGACGCAGTGACGTTATATCCCCCCGGGTCATAGTATTGCGGCCAGCCAGCGCTGTTATCCACGGATGTGGATTCTGTTTTCCATGGATCATAATCCCATCCCTTCGTAGTGGTTCCCCAGTCGCTGCCGTTGGCCCATGAGGTGAGGTTGTCTGCAGCAGGTAGGAGAGCGGGGACAGGTTCCTCTGCGATTGGGGCTTCTTCGACGAGCTGAGGCTCACGAAATGGGCTGTTTCCTAAAGCATTGTAATCAGGAGGAGGTGTGCTGGGTCGAATGACCTTTGTATGAGATGAACCGAGGTTCTTTGGCCGAGACGGAAGAGGTGGGGGGTTCTTTGGTCCGTAGAAGTGAGTTGGTGCTACCAAGCCTGGCAGACTTGCATTGGAGACTGCCAGATCTGAGTTTAAGGGCGGCGTAGAACGACGAAGCGCCTTGTTGGTATCATTTCCATCCATACTGTGGGTAGAAAGGAAGACACCGAATGTGTGGTATCAAGCTCTTTGTAGGCGTGACAGGAAGAATGCAGACAGACTTTGATCCTCGTCCAAATGATTTGCCGATGATCAACTTGACTCTACACCATCCAGTGGATGGTCAATCGCGATCTGTTGCAAATGATAAGATTTTTCAAGTAATGAAGACTGCAGGTGCGTATCCAGATGTAATCAGCCACTGGCAGCACTTGGCAGTAGGTAGATGCTTATGTAATCAAAGGACCTCCTCCGTCACGTTCGCTGTCACACTTTTCATTCGGTTTTCCCTCCTCGACACCATCATATGCGACCTCATCCGCCTTGGTGTCTAAGTATTTGTTCAAGTCCTCCCTCCATTACGTCTGTTACAGGCGGAGGCAATCATGATGTATTTGGGTGTCTAGTTTGATCGGATACACATTCAGTTCTCGCTCCACTACTCAACAGTGTTTTCCTTGGGTACCATCACCCGTCGCCTGCATTGGCACCACTCGCATAACCTGGTCTTTTGGTCCCAGTCTTGCTTCTCTTGCTTTTCACTTTTTGCATTGGGCATCAACGGTTGCGTGTTCGCTACTTATCATTTAGCCTAACCTTATTGTAACATTGAGGTATGTTCATTCACCCTCGTCGTTCTCGTCACTCTAGACTAACAACACGTAGCAAGCCTACTGTGATGTACTTTTACCGTGAATGGGGCATTGAGCCAACAGCATTGGTCAGAGCACATGTGTCCTTCTATACTGTCTTTATTCGAACCAGTCAAGTATAGACAGTATAGGAGGTATACACCATGCATTTTTAGGTAATGCCAAGTGGGAGAACCAAGTTGTGCCAAACCACAGCTTGGAATTGTGGTCTGGCTCACAACACTGAATCAAGCAATTGGGCTCTATAGCTCTATGCCATTGTTGAAAAGTTCCAGTGTGTGCCTGTTGATTGCTTTATGGTAGCATTGGATGTGGTATGTTCTGTTTGCAATGCTGTTGACCCTTTTCTGTGTCTATATACACTACCTTGCATATGCACTCAGTTTGTGCACAGTCATATCCTGAAGGGCTCATGAACAAGATCAGAGTGTTCATACTTGAGCTGAAAATGCATTCAGGGGGAGAAGTGTGGCACTACAATTCCTGTCAGATCAAGGCTCAGCACTAAAGCTCAAGCTTCAAGGTACAGCACCAACAATGCTCTATGATTCCCACATCATGATATGTGTGATGAACAATATGAGAAACAATGCTGGGGCTCCTAACAGCAAGACATGGTAATGTGGTAGCAGAAGTGGTGATTAACTGGATACTTATGAATTGCTGACATGCTTGCTTGTACGAATCACTCAGAAAACAATCTTTCCAACTATGTATCGACATAGGAAAAATAGGCCAGCCACGTAGATCGGCGAGGGAGCGACGGCAACTATTTACTTTCTACCACAGGGTATGTAACTTAGAACTTGTAGACCTAATGGAGCAGTGGTCAGCAGAGTTTGATGGTGGACGTAGAGCTCACCTGATCTTCAGTATACCCGAGCTGCTTAAGGATCCCTCCGAGTTCACCTTGCTCCTTGCCCGCCTTCTTACCCGCAATAGCAGCCACTTGTGGCGGCGGTCCTATGTGTCCAGGTGAGTACCATTCTGTTTGAAAATGATACCCTCATACCACAGACGAACACCTTGACCTTCTGTCCGAGAGACGGTGGTGCAATATGGTGCTTGATTAGATTGTCATCGATGTACCCAGTGGGACCTGCATCAAGGGGTCAGGGACCGAAAATGACATGCCCTCATAAATGGTACCTTTCCATTTTTCGGAAGGTTTGTTGATGACATACACGACATCGAATCTATTGGGATATTTGCTCTTCATTGCGTCAAGTTGTTCACGAAGTAAAATGTCCGGCTCTGAGATATTTGCAAAGATCAGCTTGAATTTAGTCTTGTTCTCCTTGTCTGCCAGAGCATGTTGCAAGACCTGGTACATGGGGGTACTAATGACAGACATTGGTCAGCCTTTGCCGAAGAACCATCGAGGGAACACACATTCCGGTTCCACCAGCAATGAGGCCAACCTCATCAAATTCATTCACTATACCATAGAACATGAGTATCACGATGAGGGAAAAAACGGAGGCAATCACTTTTCCAAGGCCATTTTGACAGGGGACCTTTGACAGCAAGCGCGTCACCTGGTGCAAGGGAGTGGATGTATTTGGATACATTGCCGTTCTCGTATTTTTTGATGAGGAATGTCAATTCTCCTTCTGCATCTGACGGTGAAATTGGAGTGTAAGGTCGGATTATTGGCTTTCCGTTTGCATCCTTCAGATTATCTGACTTGAGTAGGACACATGAAGCGATCGGGAGTAGGGAGGCCTGGCCCTCGGGTAACTCGAGAACGAAACTGGATATTGTTTAATGCCAGGCAAGTGATGGATTCCAAGCTGACTTACATAGAGGTATTGTGGTTGTATGGTTCAACGCGCTTGAGTTTGAGGTGAACAAAGGTTTGGGGATCCAGTGCACTCGTCATTAATTTCTTAGGCTTTTCCTGCGCCGTGAAGGTTGCGTAACCATAAGCGCCAGCAGCGGCAAGACCAGCACCGACAAGGTATAACGGAAGGTTTGACTTTTTCGCACCAACTTCGGTCGAGTAAAGTCGGGTAGTTATGGCCTGGTGCGGAATCAACAGACTGGTAGAAACAACTTGTGGATCGTACCGCAGAGCGCGCCCAGTTAGCAGTACGGATGAAAGACATTCCCAGTCAACGCTTTGAAGTCGGAGTGGGTCAGTCCGCGCTCGGCCACTGCCGGAGTTGCCTTTTTGAATCGGTGATTAGGGTTACTAGTACACATACACGTATCTCAACATCGTCTTGCTCGTCATCCTCGTCTTAGACGCCTGTATCGCTCCTCGCTCGTCAAGGTGCATGACCACACAGGTCTGCTCTTCAGCACAACTCGAAATGTCTTTCGTCAAGCTCAGTATATTTGGTACCTCATTCGAGGTCCGCATTCCATCTCGGACTTCCTTTGATTTGTTCTTGATCCTTTGATTCAACAGGTAACTACCCGTTATGTTGACCTGCAACCAGTGGGAATGGGTGAGACTCCCCCATCTTGATCGCCTACTGTCGGCCTAGACGCTGATCCAACTTCCAGGGGCATTTGGTCTTGTGTGGTATGACTACTGTCCTCTTTTTATGCCCTCTATTCACGCCATCCAAGTTCCGCAAAAGATCAGTTGACTGGATCCTCCGTTGCCATCAAGAAGATCATGAAGCCTTTCAGCACCCCGGTCCTCAGCAAACGCACGTATCGCGAGCTCAAACTGCTGAAACACATCCAACACGAGAATGTAAGTATTCTGACCCTCTACCACTTTCCAGATCTAAGTTTATTGTGTCCATGCTTCAGATTATCAGCCTGAGCGATGTATTTATATCCCCCTTGGAAGATTTGTGAGCAGTTTCCCTCGCGTTGAGTGCGGTGTTAACTTCATATCAGGTATTTCGTCACCGAACTTCTTGGAACGGATTTGCACCGTCTCCTGACCTCCCGTCCTTTGGAGAAACAGTTCATCCAGTACTTCCTTTACCAAATCCTCGTGCGTGTTTTCACATGCTTCCGGCCCCCTGAGTCTCACCGGGTGTTAGAGAGGACTAAAATATGTCCACTCTGCTGGGGTCGTCCATCGGGACCTGGTGAATCTCGTTGTCCCCTGCGTTCTGGTCGACACTGACCGTGCCTTGTTCAGAAACCAAGCAATATCCTTGTCAATGAAAATTGTGACCTCAAAGTCGGTGTCCTTTGACTTGACAATGGCATCACCCATACCATCCCTTCCTGCTAGATCTGTGACTTTGGTCTGGCACGCATTCAAGACCCGCAAATGACTGGATACGTGTCGACAAGATACTATCGCGCTCCAGAGATTATGTTGACTTGGCAGAAGTACGACGTTGCCGTTGACATCTGGAGCACAGGTTGCATTTTCGCTGAGATGCTGGAGGGGAAGCCGTTGTTCCCTGGAAAAGATCGTAGGTGCCTTTCTTTTGTTTCCTCCGTTGCTTGAACCGGAATTTGTAAAAGATGTCAATCAGTTCTCGATTATCACTGAACTACTCGGCACACCTCCGGATGATGTCATTGAGACCATCGCAAGCGAGAATGTATGTAAGACGTTGCTATGTCAGTAACGTTCTCACGATCGTTATTACCTGTCAGACGCTCCGATTTGTGCAGAGCCTGCCGAAACGCGAACGTGTGCCATTCAGTCAGAAGCTGAGAACAACTGACAAGGATGGTCAGGCCTTCATTCTTTTCTGACCGATTGCACGTCCCTGATCCTTTCCAATATAGCTATCGATCTTTTGGAAAAAATGCTCGTCTTTGACCCGAGAAAGCGGATAGACGCCGCGATGTCACTCGCACACGACTATGTTGCCCCGTACCATGATCCTACGGACGAACCAGTCGCAGAAGAACAATTTGACTGGAGCTTCAACGATGCTGACCTGCCGGTGGACACTTGGAAGGTCATGATGTACAGCGAAATCCTTGGTCAGCACTCACCGCTGTACAAGGTGTCGGCTAACATGTGACCTGCAGATTTTCATCAAGTTGGTGAACCAGCGCCCACTGAAGGCGCACTCGCAGGCCCAGATGCTTCGCTGCCAACAAGCTTTTCTTCTGTTTCCACAGTCTCTTCTATTTCTTCCGAGTGATCACTGGACAGGTATCTGTTGTCCCGTGGATTTTTTCCTACTGACTTAGTACGTGCACTCCTTTTTGCGAATTGCACACTCTGATAGTTGTGTTACTCAGGAATTTTGTGTTGAACTATGCTCACCGTGTTGGTGAAATGGTTTCACTTCTAGTCTTTCTGAAGGACGTTTTCAATCACTATTGTACGCAGTGCTCAGCCATTCTTTACAGTCTTGTAGTACTACTCGGAGTGAACTCCTGGTCATCAATACATGTACCACTTTCATCCCAATGGGATATTATGTAATTACCATATTGTGACTCAACTCAGGCCATCTCGAATTGCTCAAACTCTGTCCTGCAATGTCCCGCCGCAGACGCCCGACAGCTTTCGAAGTTTCGTTTCCGGAGGAAGGAGCAAGTTTTCCAGACGATTCCACCGGCACATCTGATGTGGACCGAAAGCGATCCCGTGATGGGACCGCCGATGATATACGAGTACTTCGTCTCTAGTGTATGTTGCACACCTGTGGTAATGATATGATTACTTCGTGTAACAGGGATCAAAACGTCGCAACCTCGACGGAACGTTGAAATTCCGTGCGCTGCATCTCGTCTTTCCCGCTTAACGCTCTCTAATGGCCGGAACGTGCACCAACCAGCTCGAAAGTATTCGCCAAGACCATACGAAGAAAAGGAAACCGTGGACCTCTTACTCTTCGGCGAGGAACCGATGGCCCAGAACCATGAGGAGAAGCACGGTAGGGTACTCTCCCATTTCGCCTTCTTCGATCCGAAATCCGAGCTCGAGATGGTGCCGCTCAGCGTGCTCAGCGACCGGATCGAAAAAGATCGCAAGATTGAAGGCGCGGGTTTTGCCGCTGCCAAGTTTCTGATCGACGAGGACGAAGGTCAAGAGGATGATCTAGAAGCGGATGATGACGAGCTGCAGTACATTCGCCTGACGGCCGTCCGGCGATATATCATAAATTATCTGTTCGTTGATAAGTACGTATGGTTGCATGTCAACTATTTTATAATAACCATCTATCGCAGTCCGCTTTACGTTGAGACAGACCACGCAGTCTATGAATTAATTCAGCCTTCAAAGAAATACAGACGCGAATTCCGATCCTTTTACAAACCCCACAGAATTATACAACTCATAATTGCATCTGGATATGAAGATCCCGAACAGGAGTTCGGCACTTTTGTTAAGAGCTTCACGTCTCTAGAAATACTCGATCAACCTTTAGTCGAGCTCGACTTGTGGGATGTGGTAGGCACTTGGTACAGAATATAGTAACTTTATCTCTAACTAATTGGTAGGTACCCCAGTTACGGCGGGCCTTGGAGACAATTCCACACAGTGAAATTATCAGAGGGAGTTACATTGTTTCATACTTGCTTTCCAGGGATGCTCCCCGGATCCCCAAGATCATCGATGTCACGAAGGACATTAGGAGCAGGTCGCCACCAATCCCCGAAATTGAGTATAAAGGGAATCTCGATCTAGCTGTTCTTCGAGCTGAGAACCAAGTGCCGACCCACGTGACACCCCGCATCTCCCAGCTTGCTACTGGGCTGTTTAGGGAGAGGTTAAGAGTAGTTGGACCACGCCCGGCATCCGAGCCCGAGCCACCATATACTGCTCTCACTGAAAGGATTAAGGGATTTTTGATGCGTGTAAAAATGCGCGGAGGAACTGAATTCCGACCTCAGCAACGCTTGAAGCCACGTTCACGGTACTTGAAGTACTTGACTATTGATGGCTTAGACTATTTAGTAAGAATGCTCGTTCATACTACTACGTTTTGTTTATTTGGTCACCCTAGGTTGGGGATACTATAGTTTTTGTGGCAGGAAATGGCAGCCACTCTGCTCCACCAGAGCTACCTCATCCTGATGATGTCTCACCCACGGATACTCTTGCAGATTATTTCTGGTAAGTAGGTCCTATTATGACCTATGTGTTGGAAGCAATCCTGACCATTGCGGTAGGTTCGCTAAAATAATTTACATCGATGGCGAGGATGAAATGGTACATGTTCAATGGTTCGACCACAGTTCGAAGACAATTATAGAGCAACTTGGGCAACCTCAGGAACTCTTCCTAACCACGCACTGCGACACAATAGCCATAACGACGATCGTTGGGAAAGTCGAAGCACACTACATTGCCCCTGGGCAATCCCTTTCTGAAGTGAAACCACATGATTTCTTCTATAGGTACGACAATACTATCAAATGTCTACTTCACGCCCATTGCTCTTAACCTGTTTTCCAAGGTATGAATGGGACGACCTTCTTGCCACTTTCAAGAGTGCAAACATCGAGAAGATGAGATCTTCGCAAGCCGAGCATCCGCCAGACTGTTGCCACATCTGTGATATGGCGGATCAGTATGATTATGATCTCCATGCACACCCGTTGCGGCGCGGTGTAGCTTGGCACGACCAGAAGTATCATATTGATGACTTTGTACTCATCAAGGCTGACGAAGGACCATGTCATATTGGTCACATTTGTGACATGCAACTCCCTCCAGGTTCAGTCGACGATGATAATAACAGGATTATTGTGTCAGTCTTGGGACGTGTAGACAGACTTGGCTGCCGTCCAGAGGGACTACTGAAAGATGAGGTTCGTAAGCTTTATTTCCGTTTGACTTGGCTTGGGCATTCAACTTTGTTCAGCGACATCTGTTCTACACTGATGTAAAAATGTCAGTTGTCATATCCGACTTAGTAGGGATCTGTTTTGTGGTGGTCAGTAGCTCACTACCAGAAATTGAGGAGTGGAAGGCAACCTCGCCGCTCCACTTCTACATCAACTACAGATTCCCCTCTTTAGATGTCCTGACATGGAACGAGAGGACCATTATGCGGCCAGAGGATCTGGATATATGCAAACGCTGCCTGAAGCCAAACATTAAAAACTTCCACAAGCTGAAGGATTTCGTGAAAGATGGGCCACCACTCCGTGTCTTTGACCCTTTCGCAGGGGTTGGCGCCTTTGCCCTGGCAATGGAAGAATTGGGGTGCTTCAAATTCACGCATGCTATAGAAATTTCTCCGAGTGCAGCCCGGACGCTCAAGTGTGTTCTTTGTGTTCCTTTTTTTTTGTTTTCACCATGACAAGCTCTCCAGGAAGAACACTTCGAACAGAACTAAAGTTTATAACCAATGTAGTAACCGAATACTCCGTCAGGCAATCCTGATCCATCACAATAAAATGCCAGACGAATTGAGGTCCATAGAGGGAAGTGCTCTACCCAGCCCTCCAATGCCAGGTGACATTGACTGCATTGTGGCAGGGTTTCCTTGGTGTGTCGCTTTCTTTTCTTAAGAAAAAAATTGGGCCTTCATTGATGATATACATGCTTTACAGCCAGCCACATTCACAGATGAACATGTTCAGAAAGGCAAACGATCGGAAAAGCAACCTCATTCTTAACATCTTATCCTGGGTGGACTTCCTCAAACCTCAGTACTGCATTTTCGAGAATGTTAGAGGCTTTCTGCAGTACAGTCTAAGGGCGCGTCAGGATGGACCAAATCGTGTCAGAGGAGGTATCCCGATGGGAGGACTGAAATTGGTGATACGAGGACTCACTGACATGGAGTACGTGTTTCCGGTATATCGTTTCCCCCAGTTGAATGAAAATGCGATTCGTTTAGCTATCAAGTACGCTTTGGTCTACTCCAGGCTGGACACTATGGGACTCCTCAAACCCGTACTCGGTTTTTTCTCATTGCAGCAAAACGAGGACTTGAATTACCCAACTTACCTCAACCTACCCATGATTTCCCTGTAAATGATAAACTTGAAATCAAGTTTCCGAATGGACTAGCAATCCAGCCCATCAGGACTCTTCCAGGTATTACACCTCATCGATATGTGTCTACTCTTGATGCAATCGGTGATCTCCCGGAATTCCATTGGTATGCAAGCATATTTTTGACATAGAAAAGCATATTCATTTCGATGTAGGAGACATCCAAAAAGGGCCCTCAACCTACGTGAAATGCGTATGGAAAAGCTCAGAGATTGCAAGGAAAATATGCCATGGTGTGGAATCTCAGGCGGAAACATCACTTATGAGCATGCGCCGAAAACCACATTTCAGCTTCAATGCCGGAAAAAACCCACAAAAGATATCCAACACTACACCCGTACATATGAGCCCAAGAAAGTCGAAAGGTATGAGGATCGGGCTGTGTATCCTCGTGTTCTCAACAGAATCGCCATAGGATTGTTACAATTCCCCTGGATCCAGACGCGGATTACAGGAGTAAGAGATTAGTTGTCATATTTCCAGTTTCATTGACTGATCGACAGGCTTACCACAAAACCTTTGTGAGTGGCAGTTTGCCAACCCACGCTCTGCAACAGCCAGAAAAGGTTACCAGCCTGGTAGGTGGTCGTGTTCAAAGGATTTCATCAATGCTTACCGCATGATTTCGGTGACCATAGGATATTATGGCCGAGTACCAAAGGATAAATGGTTTCAAACTACCATAACGAACGTTGACCCAACATCAAAACAAGGCCGTGTACTTCACCCATACGTAAGCAGTTCCATGTTTATTGACAAGTTCAGTCTAACATTGGTATCTGTCCATGGATCTGATAGTGTCGTCGCATTGTGACAGTCCGTGAACTCGCTCGTTCACAAGGGTTTCCAGACCACTTTGTTTTCTACGCAATTGGTGATCGTGTTGTCACTGTATGTGGATTGGAATTCATTGAGTCTTCACCCACAAAAAGTCTATTGCAGATGCACAGACAAATTGGAAACGCTGTGTCATGGCCCGTGTCCGTAGCAATTGCTCGCGAATTCAGAAGCGTGCTTTTCAAGAAGTGGATTGAGGACCACAAAGATAATGATGCCATGGAAATTGATCGAAACAGGACTTAAAGTGGTTTTCACTGTGTATTGTAAAGACTATTGATGAAGCTAGGTGAATATCTTTGACAAGAATGTTCAATGACTCCGTGTTGGTGGTAGGGAACAGCTGGAAATGGATGTTTTAGCTGATCGGTACAAGAATTTGATACCGTAGCGAACTACAAAAAATTGACACCGGTCGGAATGGGGGCACTATACATCCTGAGTTTTCCAGAACAGACATCTCAATGGCTCTGACAAGTTGTTTAAACCATTCCTTCATGCCGTCGAGATGGTCAGCTGAATGGTGTCTATGAAAGTGATTGCAAACCTTTTAGAAGTTAAACAGACCGTCATGATTGCCTATTAGCTGCTCTTCGAGAGGAATTCAATGTTGTTCGTGACCACACAACGGATAGAACATGAAAGCGCCCCATTGAGATCACCTGCCTTGGTCAACCTGAGATTTTATTGCAGGGCAGTTTTGAGGATTGATATGGCGGGTACGGCATTAGTGTCCTTGTGACTGTCTTCTTTTGCCTCCTTGTTCCCTGGAGTGGCTGGGAACGAAAAGAGTATTCTGCATAACTGGGTTTAGTATGTAGTTTTCCCCGGAAGTGTAAGTTCTCACTGCACGATTGATTGAATAAAAGTAAAGGAGTGAATACGGTAACAACTGTTATGAAAACAAAGAATTACAGGGTGGTCCGGAGATGAGAGACGGGCCAGACGGGCCAGGAACCTCGGAACGGGTGGAGGTAACAGCTTCGAGACGGGGTCGCTAATCTTCCACCAATTCATACCCGACCCATACAACCTCTGAACAGCTCTGGCACCCTACAAGGTGCCGTCCGCATTCTAGATCATCTTCAGTGATGCGGTAAATTCCACCACACCTACAGGAATAGCGCCATTCCTGCTCCGTCGCATCAGTTCCTTCTTTATCATGCACGACAAACTCCTCGAGTGAGACGACCTGGGCTGGCCGTGGCCCTCGTCCATCTGAAGCTTCTCGGTTGAGGGAAGCGTCATGTGCCTCGCGCAGAGAAGGATCGATCAAAGTTTTGTATGCTTCTTTTATCGGAGCAATGTCTACGACATCGCTCGAAGAATGAGGGGGGAAGGCGGTGCTGGCGGGAGTTGAAGACTTTGCACGTTTGTCTGGATGGGATTGTAGGAGGGTACGATGATAGGCGATCTTGATGTCGCCTTGCGATGCATCTCGAGGGATGCCTAGCAACTTGTAGTAATCCAGTTCGGTCGAATGATGGGAGAGATGAAATGAGTGAAGACTACTTCATTGGACACCAAATCTAGACAGCCCCTAGTAAGTAGGTTGAAACATGAAGATAGCGCGTAATATACATCAATCTTATAGTCATACGGACTATAAACATCTTCCAATGCCCTGCAAGAGGCCGGATGGTGAGCCTAATCGCAATCCACTCCCTCATCCGTCTCAATATCCACGAGCTCTCTGCCTTCCTCCACCATTTCCCCCTTCATACATCCAACAGCCTTAACAACACCAGCTACCTCAGACCTCAATACCGTCTCCGTCTTCATACTCTCCAATACGACCACTGCTTGACCCTTCTCCACTCTCTCGCCTACAGCCACCTTCACTTCAACGACCAAGCTTGGCATTGGTGCATGCAGGGCCCCTTTGCTCGCAGCCAGATGATCGCCGCCAAGGGATAGTAACCACGAAGGTGCTGGAAGAGCCAGAGTGGTCTTGGCCCCATTAGCAGAAAAAATATGTAAGCGCTCAGAAGTAGGTGATAGCAGCACAAATGATGGAGGTTGTGATACCACCGTAGTCCGCTGAGAGAAAGCAGCTAGAGTATTCGGTGACGTCAACCGTGCATGGACAGAAGTGAACGTGGTAGAAGGACCAGAAGAGCGAGCTACTGTGATGTCGAAGTGGTCAGGGGACGTTGACCGGAGTTTGACAGCAATAGGTATTGATGATGGCTCATCTTTGGAAAGAGTAACCGTCCGTTCTTGCACATCTCCATTGAAGCGCCGTGCCCCAAGTGATGTCCAAGGTGACAAATGACAACCAGAGGCTGGGATGTCCCGGAGAGCGACATAAAGAGCAGCTTGAGCTAAGAGCTCTGGTGATGGTTCGGGAACAGGAGGGAATAGTTCTGCATGGTGACTCTGAATCACTGTTCGTAAGTGTTTGCATCCACATAACTGTACAGAAATGCAATCACCTTGATAAAACCAGTCTCAACATCTCCTTGGATAAATGCTTCATTGCCTGCAAGGGTTCGCAAAAATTCAATATTGGTAGAGACCCCAACGACTTTGTACTCTTCCAATCCTCGCCGAAGGATTCGCAAGGCCTCATTTCGGTCTCGTCCGTGTGCAACAAGCTTCGCTATCATTGGGTCATAAAATACACCTATCTGTGCTCCTTGTGTGAACCCCTGTTCTAGGCGAAGAGACGGAGCAATGGCAGAAGAAGTGTCCGGCTCGCGTCGAGTGGGCTGGGCTGTCCCAGGTGAGAGCGGAGTTAACGAAGGAGAGAATGTATGCGTTGGAACTGGCGTGGAGAGATAGAGAAGTGATCCAGAATCGGGAAGAAAGTCATTGCGCGGGTTCTCTGCATAAATACGAGCCTCGAATGCGTGACCAACGAGAGGGATGGCAGATTGAGTGAGTGGTAATGGATTTCCTGCTGCAACCTGTAACAGTGGTCCATGTACGCCAGATACGAGAGTGCAATGTGACGTACCTCGAGTTGCCATTCCACGAGATCCAGTCCCGTGATCATTTCAGTGACGGGGTGCTCCACCTGTAATCGCGTATTCCTAGCACAAGTTCAGTCCCAGATTCCACGGTAGGCTTTTAGCACGAACATTTCCATGAAGTAGAACCTCTGCGTGTCATTGTCAAAGATAAACTCCACCGTGCCCGCACCGACGTAGTGAACAGCCCTTGCAGCGGCAACAGCTTTTTCAGACAAGTCCGCACGCAATTCAGGAGAAAGACCAGGTGCAGGCGCCTACGTAGCAACGTCAGTATTAGTTATGGACATTGAGAATTCCAGAGGACCTCCTCGATGATCTTCTGATTACGCCTCTGCACTGAGCAGTCCCGCTCCCACAAGCTGACAACACCGTCCATGGTGTCTGCAAACACTTGCACTTCTACGTGTCTAGGTCGTTCGATAAATTTCTCCACCAAGACACCGTCATCTCCGAATGCCTTGAGTGACTCGCGTTTGGCCGATTCAAGAGCATCCATAAACTCGCTAGGATTGGATACAACACGCATACCCTTACCGCCACCCCCATGAATAGCCTTGATCAGGACAGGATATCCTGAACACATGTGACCATTACGTATGACTGATCTGTGGCGTTGGAATGCATGAAGATAAACCTACCAATCTTCTCAGCCTCAAAAAACAGACGATTCGGATCTTGGTTTGTGCCGTGGTATCCTGGCACACAGGGTACACCAGCAGCTAAGATGGGAATGCTCAGGCGTGCCAGGGAAATCCGATTTTCAGTGCACGTACCCAGCATGATATTCTTGGATTCACTGAATATATTTGTGTTGATCGGCTAAGGTAACACAAGGGCGCATGATAGTGCTCACCTCTTTGACCCCATCGAGACTATGGCACTCGAAGGAGGGCCAATGAATACAATACCTTCCTGGGCCAGTCGTTCGGCAAATTTGGCATTCTCACTAAGGAAGCCATAACTACAACCAAAGTTGTGAGGATGGTTCTAGCACCCAACTCATCGTGGAATTTACCCGGGGTGAACGGCCTATCGTAAGGTACCAATCAGTATTAGATCGCAGTTACTGCGCGTCTCAGACTGACCCGCGCTCCGCTCTTGTGGCACACTTCGATAATCTTGTCGATGCGCAGCTAGGACGGCAATCAATGCTGTCTCCTCAGCACTAGTAGGGACAGTACAAACATAACTCTCTGATGACGGCGCTGGTCCGATGCAATATGCTTCGTCTGCTTCAAGTACATGGAGGGAATTGGCGTCGACTTCGCTGTACACAGAGACCGTCTTGATACCGAGCTTCTTTGCTGTGCGAATGACGCGGCATGCGATTTCGCCCCTAGATGCTGGTTAGCTCATATGAATAAAAGAACTCTTCACAGCAGTACCTGTTCGCGATCAAGATCTTGTCGAAATGAGGCTTCCGAGTTGACAGTGACAAATCTGGATATCAACCCATACATGGTCGTTGCCCCCTCTGGCAGAGTTTGGGCGTTACTCACTGTGCACGGCAGTAGCCAACCCTCTGCGCGCGGAAGATATTCCCTGACGAACCGAGCCAGTACTCTTGAGAACATTTCGTGTGGTACCCGAAGTTGCCCTATTCGGTGCAGCTCTCACCACGGAGGTCCTGAGGGCAGTGACATTGGTGAAAGCCAGGGAACCCGCCTGGATGGGTATGCGGTAGAGCGAGTGTGCTGCGGTGCGGTTTGTAGGTATCATTCTGATCCAACCAGACTTCGCTAGGGAAGAGAGTAAAGTAGGGGAATGTTGTACATTGGTTTCAAAGGGCTTGAATGCGATGGACAAGCTCCTTCCGCTCCCCCCACACGCGGTCACGTGCCAAGAAGTCCATGTATGCGTGCAAGTATAACACTAAATCTGCTCTCAGTCACCATCATGGGGCGTGTACAACTTCAAGGATAGGCAGATTAACATTAGATGTGGGTAGCAAAGTGGACGGTGAAAAGTGGGGACGTTAAACACCGCAACACACGGCGAGGTCAAAACGCAGTACCATCCAACTGCTTTCCAATGTTTTAGCCACCATCCACCACACACCACTGACGTGTCCAATGTGTAGGCGGTGTCATGTAGCAAGCAGCCTGAAAGAGGGGTTGTCACCGACATGAGTTGCACATACAGAAGATCAGAACTTAGGAACCCGGCTCACAACTCGGTGAACGGACTTCAATGACGTCTGGCTTGGCCGCCACAGCCTACCCGGAAGGGGCGCGTACACTTCAAATCAGCAAAACCGTCCAATTACGCTACACGCTTGCTGAGTTTTTGAATACCCAGGAAGCCCTCTGATTGGATGGGAATGAGGTTTACGACAAAACTTACCCAAACGGGAACCATTGGATGCACTTTGGATCGGCTACGTCCTGCTGATAAGTTGGAAGGATGTTTGCCACAGTAACAGATAGCTTGCCACCTGCCGCCATGCTAAGGGATAGGCGTCGCCCGTCCAGTAGATTGGGAGCAGGTAGATCAAGCTCAAAGAACGTGTGCTGGCGCGTGGATATTAAGATAGGTGCATACACAAGGCAGAACAACTGTAAGACCAAACAATAATCAGCTTCAAGTTGATTCCTTCAAGCTTGCCTTTCAAATCAGGCCGCGACCGGGCGGATTGCTACTTAGCACCTTAAAGCTTTCTAAATTGACTAGCCATGGCGTGAATTCAAAGCACAGATTGGCACACACTGGTGAACACCATCAACTTCGTCCAAACGGCGTCGGACTCTCCTCCACCCTCCCAACCTTGGCAAGCTGATTCCCGATACCCATCGTATCCTGAAGTAAGTCCTCCCCCAACATCCTCAGCTCTGCACGCGTCTTGGCTCCCTGCTGCCGCTGCGCAGGCGGAATTCCAAACACCGTCTCCTCAACTTCGCCCTCAAATTTGCCTCCGTCCTCTCCATCCACCGAGTCAAAACTGTCATCGAACCCATCTCCTTCATCCGCCATCGCACGTGCAAAGGGATGGACAGGGGCCCCAGCCACCTCTTCTGCACCGTATTCTTCCGCACCGAGCGAATCGCTCGAGCGATTGGAACTAGAGGAAGCAAAAGAGTCGTCCGGGTCAGGATCGCGTGCAGAAGCCATGAGGAATGCCGTAGAGGGTTGCCCAGGTTGTGCAGGTTCGTCACTGAGAGAATCCGAGTCCGAGTCCGAATCCGTACGGGAATGAGTTCGGGGCCCCACGCCAATCACAGACTGCTCTTCTTGATGAAGGCGGAAGACGTCAGATACTTCGTGATCCGGAGTGTGTAAATCATGCTGGGATATAGGAGGGACCAACAACCCCGTGTCAGGACCGCGCTGCAGTGGTGCCCTGGTCGCAGAACCCGTGGCACTTTTCCCCGAGCTCGACTCTGGCACCTTAAGCCCCACACGCCGCATCATAGCTTCCAAGCTTGCGTCAGTGTCATTAGTGTCAGTAGCGAGGGGGTATGCATGCCGCGTATACCGCGAAAGTGAAGGCGGCGTCGGGATAGTACTCATGGTGTCGTCTTTGGTTATGGTAGGCCCATATCCATATACTTGTGATCTTTCTATGGCGGCCGTGCTCCTCGTAGAACCTTGGACATCCCCCAATAGATCCCGCCGAATACGGTCCGCTGCCTCCTTCATAGGCGTCTTTGTAAGTTTAGGGAACGGGTTTTTGCCTGGTGTGCGACCAGGCGGTAGAAGACCGAGACCAATGCTAGACCGAGGAGCCCGAGCGAATGCCAACGTTCGTGGAGGCGACATCCCACGCATAAGTTCGACAGAATCGTCAAACGAATCATTGAATTCGTCGAAATTCTTGTCTATGTTTGCCTCTGCAGAGTGCTTCGTCAGAGACGGAATATCGAGAGCGGAAGAGGATGTAGATGTAGACGCCAACTCTCCCAGCGGAGGTTTACGCGGAGATCGTTGGTATTTCGGACGACGCGGAGACGGTAGTGCAGGTTCGGGTTGGGATTTTGGAGGGATGTAGGACTGGAGGTGTTTGGGAATGGCAAGTGGCGTCTTCGGCTTGACTTTGAGTGGAGAAACATGGGTACTCCTAGGCTGTGCCCTAGGCGTTGGGATCGCGCTCTGCGGGATGAACGTCGACTGGAAGTTGTTCTTGAGGATACCCCGAGGTTCGGGGGCCGGCAGTTCTTTGCCTTTCCCCTTCAGGGTGAAGTTTTGCTGAATAGTAATTTCTTCTTCATACACGGAGCTATCATAAGCAGAGGTGACATCTTGTCGAGCAGAGGCTTCGTGTTCTTCACGAGTGAAGTTTTGCAGTTCACGGTCAAGGCGTACAAGAGGTGACTCAAGGGAGGCACTCCAAGATGGTTGATCATCTGCGGTCCGATCTTGAGGATAAGTTCCCCGTGCAGGGGTGGACGAAACTGCATTCGTTGGCATGAATGAACTTTCGGAGGCGGTAACGTCGTATGATACTTTGGCGCCATGAGAGGAGTCGATGTCGGAGCGACTAAGAGTAGGCTCCAGATCGGAATGTGCGGATGCATATTCCAGGACAGATGCCTGAGACTGGGTCTCGTCCACATAATATTCCCCGAGTGTTGGTATGCGAACTTGAGCAGCTTGCTCGTAGAAAGATGCCCAAAACTACACGATATTGAGACTGGGCGATCGATTCAGAATTAGTATGACCCACCTTGGCGGCCTCACGCACAGGCTCTGAGCTGACTGCATAGCGCTTCACGGCCGGTAGAAGTCTAGTTGCCAATATGTTCTGTATCTTTGAGAAGTTTGCATCTATGTTCTGGGATGATCATTTATCGTCGGTCGCGTCCGATCCACGAAGTAACCCACCTGTAGCTTGATGGTGATGAGCTGTTCAATCTGGTCAATCTGGTCATTGACTGGTGCATTTGTGTCGAGTCCTGGTACGACGATGGATGCAGGATCTGCAGCTGGTGTCCATCGGGGAGGATTGGATTGGATGGGAGTCGTCATGGATCACGACAAACAGATCGACGCGTATCAATAAATTTACTAGAAACACTAATGATACATGGTGCATCTCCCACGTCGAAAGTACAAATATACACCTCCCCAACCCACGATTCAAAACATCCCTTCCCGTGGCGGCACCACAACGGGCGGCGGCCGCAGCCCGCTTCCCGGCCTATTGCTCGATCGAGGAGGCAGAGGCGCTGCCACTCTTGTTGCAACGACCTCGCGTGGAAGTGGACTTTTGACAGCTGCCTCTGACCCCCGGTTCTCCACTGGAGTTCGTACGCGTGCCGGAGTTGAATGGGAGGGGGGTGGAGTTGTAGACGCGGTGGGGGCGGAAGATGTTGGCTGTGGCGTCCGGGAACGTGATGTTGAGGGCGGAAAAACGATGTGCGCTGGGAGCGTCGGCGGCGCAGGGCTGAGTGACCTCTTGGGGTTCTCGACAAGAAGATCATCGAGAAGGTAACGGAAATCGAGACCAAACTCTTGGAGGAGCTAATTGGTGGTAAATGATTTGGCACGAAACAAAGGATGACCCAACCTTGCGGCTTTGGGAATGGGCGATTTCCAGCGCTTCATCGATGGTTTTCTGGTCAGTGTCCGAACTGAAGACCTGTTTGCGGAATATCTCGGCAAATACTTCAATTTGACCTTTTGCCCAGTCGATGAAGCCTTGTACCGGTCAACACCCACTGATCTAGAACAACTATTACACTCACTGCTCGTCATCTCGTGCTCCACAAATCCAGCAAGGAACCAGTCCGCCGTGTGTTTGAGTGCTGTGAATACGACCACTGCCAAGTCGTGCACATACAAACCAACATGTCCCTCGAATGGAATGGCCCGGATATATCCCTTGATCGCCTCCCCTCTTGCGGCCAAGAAAGTTTCTCGCGCCCTTGCTCCCGCGCCGAGGCGCAACAGATGCCCAACGAGCTCTACACAGATGGACTTTCTATTCCGCGGACGTGCCAAGGCATCCAACAGAGCAGATGTGAGTGCTGAAATGAGTGAGGCGAGTGAAGGACGGGAACGAGCGGATTCTGCGAGAGTGACGGCACGGGACCAGTCACGGAGGGCGATGGCTACAGTGAGGTCATCAGACAGTTCAGACAGCGCTCGTGCGTCGCGATCGCTCTTGGCTTTTGCATCCGACGAGGGTGACGAAGAGTTGGCTGCACGCGCCAGTTCGGCCATCCAATCTTGCGGGAGAGGGGGCAGCTTATCGAGATTGAAAGCCGAGGAGGTACGCTGAAACGGGGATGGCTGAGCAGTGGATGGGATGGGGATAAACGAACATACGTCTCCTGTTACCCACATGCTCTTGCGGCGTTCGTGTTCTCCCTCGCGCTCTTTGCGTCTCCGAGCTGCAAGCTCTTCTGCGACTTGACGGAATTGGCCAAGAAGGGTCTTCTTGTCTGTGGCTGCCTCTGTTCTGTAAACATGCGTCTCCTTACTGTGTCGAATTTTGAAGACGTTTGTCATGCCTGACAGCGGGTGACTAGTGTCCACAGATTCGAGAGATGGGGAATACTTACTGGCGGTATCCTTGGTATCGAGTACCAACATCTCATTCAAAGGCCAGCACCTCTCAGCTACTAGCTTTCCTCCGGATTCGCCTGAACTCGATCCTGTTGCTGTTGCTCCTCCACCTCTCCGCTTCGCTACCAAGACTGCGTCGTCCAAGATCACAAATCTCACTATGCTCACGACTTTGTAGGTTGCTGCGTTCAACTCATACACGCCGTCCATTTCGGCAATAACATGTCTACCAGGTGTGGCTGGTGCAAACTTGGCAGAGCCTGATATTTGAGAATGTAATGTTTGCATTTGGGATGCATAGAGCACGCGGAGATCTGCAACCGATGAACGGGCGGCGCGTCTTCGGTCTATCCAGCCATTTAGTCTGCATGGATCATGATACAACTATGAAAATGTACCTGCAGCCGAGGCTGATTCCTCGATGTGCAATAGTGAAGGCATGGACTTCCACTCTTGGAGACTTTCTTTGAGGTCGAGCAACTCATTCTCGAGAACACCGATCTCTTTCGAAATGAGAACAAACTCGGCGTAGCTACACGACTGAGCGTCTGTCGATAGAAACTGGAGAATGCACCTACTTTTTGAATACATTCTTCTGGAGTTCGACTGCAGTGTCATCTTTCGCTGAATGCAGAGACGACTGGAGTGACCTGAGCTCAGCTTCTGTAGAGTTTGCTAGCTTTGCTTTCAGATCTACTAGCAAATTAGTACACGAAGGAGTGTCTGTCGCAGTGACTTGCAGGTATCGGGGTCAAAGTCTTCGGTGTCGAGTAGCCGCTGATCAGCGACTCGTGGATCTTCCTTTCCCTCTGACGTATTTCTGACAATCTCGTCTAGATCCCTGGCCGCGCCTGGTCTCGGTTCGAGCGGAACAGTGGGTACTGCGGGGACGGACGCCTCTGCGGGTGATGATATCTCAGCATATCGAAGAGACATGCGTTTCTTGATCTTGTCGTCCACGGTTGATTTGCGGGCATTTTGTCTGATTGAGGTCGACTTTGCGAGCTTGGATATGCTTCGTTTTATGGGCTCTGAGGGTCTGCTTGTGCGGAGAGACTGCATTGCGAATGAGGGCGTGAACCGAACTGGTTCGATGCGGATGGCGGTCTCCCGTTTAGGCTGGTTGCCCTTTTTACTCATTGCGGGTTTCCAGTGGATTCCCGCTCTGCTATTTGATTCGGGACTGCCTTCATCCCTCTCCTTGTCCCTGCAGCCATGTACGCCCAGTCGCGACCGAACTCCTTCTACGGCGCAGAGGGAGACGCCTTCGTCAATAACAGGGACTACCTCCCAGATCCACCCCGTCGACCTCGCCAGTCTCGCCAGTCTCGCCAATCCAAGTCCCCCGGAGGACATCTACCACCAGATCCGCCGTACGACTCTTATGACCCAGACGACGCACCCATCGATGCCACCGCAGACGAGTACTATGCCCAGCAACAAGCACAGCAATACCTCGAACAGATCCCACCACGCCGTCGCACCCAATCAATCCGTGACCACTCTCCCTCGCCCCCTCCCCTCCAAAGCGGAGCACTTCTGGATCACTCTCATCTCCGTCCTGGAAACCAGGCATCCCTCCTCTCCCATGAGCGCACGCTCGAACTTTACCGTACGAATGCTAAAAAGTCTCAGGATCCCGCTACACAGTTCGAGTTCGCTGTGTTCATGATCGACGCTTCAAAGTCGGTCCATATCCCCTCCCTTACACCAGGAAACGTCATCGAAGTTGAGAAAGCAGTCGAAAAACGCGACAACATGATTCACGAGGCTATTGCACTACTCAAACGCCTCGCGGATCGGGGCCACCCCGAATCTCAGTATTTCTTGGCAGACTGCTTTGCAAATGGGATCGGTACATACAAGGGAAAGCAGGACTTCGATCGTGCCTATCCGCTATTTGTCCTCGCTGCCAAACACGGCCATCCCGATGCGGCTTACCGTGCTGGCACTTGTTGCGAAAACGGCTGGGGTTGCAGGAGGGAATGCGCTAAAGCACTCCAGTTCTTCCGCAAAGCGGGTGCTGCACTTCATCCGGGTGCGATGTATCGACTCGGACTAGCTGAACTCAACGGTGAACTTGGCCTCTCAAAGCGGCCAAGGGAGGGTGTCAAGTGGCTGAAACGCGCGGCAGAGCATGCCACCGCAGAGTTTCCCCACGCCTTACACGAACTGTCCCTTTTACACGAGAAAGGGATATACAATGTCGTGTTTGTCGATACGGAATATGCAGTCGAACTACTAGCGCAAGCAGCGGAGCTCGGATATGCGCCATCCGCTTACCGGTTAGGGGAATTCTACGAGTATGGGAAGCTAGGGTGTCCGCAAGACCCTGCCCTCTCGATCCACTATTACGTGAGTTCATATTCACTAAAATGCGGATTTAGGCTAATATCCCCCCTTATAGAACATCGCCGCTCAGCAGAACCACCGTGACGCCTGCTTTGCACTCACAGCGTGGTATCTAGTCGGCTCAGCAGGTGTACTTCCTCAGTCTGACACGGAAGCATTCTTGTGGGCGAAGAAAGCAGCCGAGGGTGGCCTTGCGAAAGCAATGTATGCCGTAGGATACTTCCTTGAAGTGGGAATCGGTACATCGTCTAACCCCAAAGAGTACGTGGAAAACTGGTTGCTCAACTGGCTACCCCTGAAACTGACATATCATCAGAGCTAACGAATGGTACAAGCAAGCTGCTGAATTGGGCGATAAACGTGCACAACAGCGCCTCAACGGCCCACCAGACAGTGGACAACAACCCCCAACCGATGACGGGAAGAACGGCAAGGACTGCGTCATTATGTGAATAATACCACACGATTCAGTTTCCAGCATCGCTGAGCGATTGCTAGGTGAACACGCACATCTGGCGAGGACCCTTCTCTATAATCTACCCACCCGTCATTTCAGACATTACATCCGTTACACGTTATTTCCGCACCATAGCTCCCCCACTCTCCCTTCACCTCCGCCCTAATATTTATTTTCCATTGGATTAACCAACCTGTTCGTCGTTTAGGGGGGCCAGAGCTCCAAGGACATCGATTTCATACAGATCTTACCCCACATTTTTAGATATCCACAACGTACACCCAGGTACACATACAGTTACCTTATTTGATTGTGCTCGTTGCTCGTCTATGGCTAGTTGCCAGCAACCAGGGTTCTTGTTCACGACCGAATATGTGCACGCCGCGAGAGGTCACTTTGCACAACCCTTCACGGTGAAGGACAAGAACCAAGACAAAATCACTTGATGTGGCACCAGTGGGGCCATGATGCACATTTAGGTTCGACGGAAGTGAGAAACAGGTGTGCATTTCACTACGTTGCTCTGCATTGCGCCGGGAAGCCATCAGTGGTGCCCAGTGTTAGATAACATTGTTCTAGTCCGTGCTGATTCGGATTGCGCCATCTGTCTAGTTCTTTAAGCTGGTTATGGCAACATTCAGCATGGCAACGGGAAGAAGAACAAAACTGAAATACCTTGCAATACATTCGATCTCGAAGAGGACATCCTTCGGAAGTCGTGCTACTTCGACTGCCGAGCGTGCAGGCTTGTGGTCCCCAAAGAACTTGGCATAGATACCATTAACAGTAACGAAGTCCTCCATATCTTTCAAAAATACCTAAATGCCGAATTGTCAAGTCACATCCCCCCGGGTGCTTTTGTGAAAATAATAACGTACGGTGGTCTTCACGACACGACCGATGTCGCTCCCACCAGCCTCCACGACCGCCTTGAGATTGGCGAGAGCCTGCTCCGTCTGCTCGACAACCCCGCCCTGAACGATCTGCATGGTAGAAGGGACGAGTGGGATGCAACCTGAGACAAAGAGGAGGTCGCCGGCTTTGATAGCTTGCGAGTAGGGACCGATCGCTGCCGGTGCAGCTGTGTGCCAGTCAAGTAGTTCAGCTGTCAAGCTACTATAGTAACAACGGGTGAATCAGTGGCCATACCTTGAGTAGAAACAATTGTCAGAGATGGGTGGGTAGTCACTGGACACGACATGGCTCTTGAGAACGAAATGGGATGGTCTAGAATCAATGGCTTGGCTGACAGCCCTCGAGGAAATCTCAGACACGCTGGCGCTAGTGTCGATCGGAGTCGAACGGATGCTCGTGGCAAGTTCATCAAACCCACACAAAACCCAACTATTTTACCGAAATGGTAGTGTTGGTTCAGGACAGGGGTACTCAGGGCCATCCAACTTCCTCCAGTAATACCACTGGTACTGAACGAAGTATTCGCCTAGTCAATTTTCCTACTGTGTCTCGGGCATTTGGTGCATTCGTTCGTTTTGTACACGCTAGATCAAGTCCTATCGGTAATAGGGTCAAGCCAGTTCCTACATATTTCTATTGACCATTCGATCCAGCGTGCTTGAAGCTCGCATTTCTCGCAGTTAGGCCTCCATTCTCGAAGCTTTTCAAACAGCTGTCCTCCGCACAGGCGCTCGCAAAGTTTGCAGGAACTACGACTTGCACAGTAGCTGCGGAAACAAACCTCCAATGACCTTTCGTGGTAATGAGGAGACCACTGACCACCTCGCGTAGCGTCTTGTCTGGCTTAAGTTATCGCAATGGATGTATGTCTAACTGAGAGGAACATACCTCTTTGAAAGGATTCTGGATTACAACCACCGCTTGCACTCCTCCGTCCTGTTCTGAAGGAGCGATGATATGGTGACTTAGAAACGACATATTCGCATCCAAATCATCGTATCGCTACTGTTGGCTTGAAATAAACTGACAAGCCCATCAGACTCCATAATGGGTGTATTTTGGACCTCTCAAATGTCCAGTGGGACACATACGAGGATTGGTACTGGGTGAACTGTTTCTCCAAAGAGCGGGAGGGTGCAAGTTCGTTAAAAAAACCTTGGCCATGTAATATCTGGGTGAGAAGTTAACGCTGCACTAGAGGGGCGTGTCAGAAAACTTACATTCTCGTGATGAATGTCTTTGAGGAAGAACTCGTGGTACGTACTCGCGCGCTGGTCCAGGACTGCGTTTTATGGTCTTCTTGATCACAGAATTCGGTCAACTGGTCTTTCGCAGAACTTCGATGGTGTGAATAGAAGGCATCGACCATAAACTCGATCGAAATGGGGAAGACCCGTCCGTTCCCACTGCGTTGCAGGTCAATATAGCGAGTAGTCAAAGGATCAAGATTCAAGAACAAATCAAAGGATGCCGAGATGCAGACTCGAATGAAGCACC
>Ga0307516_10001663_pt1 | contig 30602 bp, 29 predicted proteins | sample 19_EM_MG_FD_203310 | JGI IMG/M metagenome (GOLD analysis project Ga0307516, IMG submission 203310) | Populus trichocarpa ectomycorrhiza microbial communities from riparian zone in the Pacific Northwest, United States - 19_EM | ecosystem: Host-associated > Plants > Roots > Unclassified | place... | reverse complement strand
TGGTGTTCGTGCCGCCTTCGATGCGGCCCACGTTGAGGTAAGGGTGCGTGATGCCCTCGACGTTCGAGGTGACATGCTGGTACAGCGTGTTCTGGTGGTACAGCGCGTTCAGGATGGCGACCGCGCCTTGCAGCGCGTCGACGCCGGTGCTCGGGATAGCGGCGTGGGCCATCTTGCCGTGTACCGTCACCTCCATCTGCAGGCAGCCGTTGTGGGCCGTGACCACCTGGTAGCTGAAGCCGGCGGCGATCAGGTAGTCGGGCTGGGTGAGTCCCTTCTTCAGCAGCCAGCCTGGGCCGAGCTCGCCGCCGAATTCTTCGTCGTAGGTGAAGTGCAACTCGACGCCACCCTTCAGCGAAGCGCCCAGTGATTCCAGCGCGCGCACGGCGAAGGTGTAGCTCGCGAAGTCGCTCTTGCTCACGGCCGAGGCGCGGCCGTAGAGTTTGCCGTCGGCCACGTCGCCGCTGTAGGGGCCGTGGGTCCAGCCTTCGCCGGGTGGCACCACGTCGCCGTGGGCATTGAGTGCAACGGTCTTGCCCTCGCCGTACTTGCGGCGAACGATCAGGTTGGTGATCGATTCGAGGCCGTAGGCCTTCACCTCGTCGGCCGGCACCGCATGCTTCTCTGCAGTGAAGCCGAAGCCCGACAGCAGCTCGGCCGTGCGCTCGGCATGCGGCGCGTTGTTGCCCGGCGGCGTGTCGGTGGGCACCTGCACCAAGGCTTGCAGGTACTTCACTTCGTCATCGAAGTGGGCGTCGATCCAGGCGTCGAGTTCGGCGTAGCGGGTCATGCTGTCTTGGGTCATGCAGGGTGAGCGAGTTGTTCCAGCAGGTGGGTGAACGCGTCCACGCAAAGTTGCGCGTCGTCGTTGGTGATGGTTTCCAGCGGGTTGTGGCTGATGCCCGAGTTGCCGCCACGCAGGAAGAGCATGGCCTGCGGCATCACCTCGTGCAGTTTCATTGCATCGTGCCCCGCGCCGCTGGGCATGCGGTGGACCGGCAGGCCGACGGACTCGACGGCGCGCTCCCACTTCGCCTGCCATTCGGGCGAGCTGGGTGCGGCGCTGGCGCGCAGCGTCTCTTCGAGCTTGCAGTGCAGGCCGCGGCGCTCGGTGATGCGCTTCAGCTCGGCGAGCACGTCGCGCGCAATGGCATCGCGTGCCTCGTCGGTGGTGGCGCGAAGGTCGAGGCTGAATTGGCAGCGCCCCGGCACCACGTTGATCGAGCCGCTCGGCACGCTGAGGATGCCGACGGTGCCCACCAGGTGCGGCGCTTGCGCGGCACGCTTCTCGACATAGAGCACGAATTCGGCGACGGCTGCGGCCGCGTCGCGACGGCGGTCCATCGGCGTGGTGCCAGCATGGCTGGCCATGCCGATCATGTCGCCGACGTAGCGCACGCTGCCGTTGATGGACGTCACCACGCCGAGGGGCAAGTCGATCTCGTTGAGTACGGGGCCTTGCTCGATGTGCACTTCCACGAAGCCGAGGTACCGGGCCGGGTCGCGCTTCATCGCCGCGATGTGCTCGGGCTTGCGGCCGGCTGCGACCATCGCTTCGCGCATGGTGATGCCGTCAGCGTCTTTCTGATCGAGCCATGCAGCGTCGAACTTGCCGATGACCGCCCCCGACCCGAGAAAAGTGGCCTTGTAGCGCTGGCCTTCTTCTTCGGCGAAGCCGATCACCTCCACGCCGAAGGGCAGGCGCTTGCCCTGCTTGTGCAGCTCGTGCACGCACACCATCGGCACGAAGATGCCAAGGCGGCCGTCGTACTTGCCGCCGTTGCGCACGGTGTCGAAGTGGCTGCCGGTGAGCAGGCGTTTCGAGTTCGGGTCGGCTCCGTGATAGATGCCGACGACATTGCCCACGGCATCGACCTGCACGTCGTCGAATCCGCATTCGCGCATCCAGCGCTGCAGCTGAGACTGGCAGGTCTGGTGCGCTTCGGTGAGGTAGGTGACGGTGAGCGCACCTTCCACGTCGCTGTGCTTGGCCAGCAGCTCGGCGCAGTCCCAGACCTGGTTGCCGAGCACGGGTTCGATGCCGAACTTGTCGTTGAGCCGGATCTCGGCAATGCGGTGGATGTTGCGCAGACACTCGGCGAGCTCGAAGTCTGCGTGGTTCTCGAGCCGGCGCGCGAAGGTCTCGATGATTTCGGTGCGGGTCAGCCCCGTGCCCCGCGGGCCACGAGCGGCCAGGATGAAAGGCCAGCCGAACTTGGCGTTGTAGTCGGCGTTGAGCTGCTGGATGCGCGCAAGCTCTGCGGGCGTGCAGTTCGTCAGCCCGGATTTCGTCTGCTCGAGGGTCGATTCGGCGGTGAGCGACTTGCTCACCATCGCCTTGCCTGCGAGCTCGGGGTGGGCTCGCACCAGCGTGACTTGCGCCTCGCGGCCAGCCGCCTTCAGCACCTCGATCAGCACCTGCTTGAGCTGCGGCACCGAAGCGAACGGGCGCCTGCGCAGCGCCTGCTCGGCGATCCATGGCGAGTGCTCGTACAGGCCGTCGAGCAGGGCCAGCGCTTGCTCGGGCGCGGCCTCGTTGAGTTGCTTCAGCGTGATGGGCATGGGTTTCAGAGGGTAATGCGGGCGCCCTTGACGACCGGCTGCAGCGCGCCGACCTGTGCGCGCACGAAGCTGGTGAAGGCGTCAGAGCTGCCCGGGGTTTCGGTCACGCCCAGCTCGAGCAGGCGCTTCTGGATGTCAGCCTGGCCCAGCACCTCGTTGACGGCACTGTTGAGCCGTGCCACCACGTCGGGCGGCATTTTGGCCGGGCCGGTGAGGCCGAAGAAATTATCGAGCACCAGCTTCGGATAGCCGGCCTCGGCGATGGTCGGCACCTCGGGTACCAACGGTGAGCGCTTCGCCGAGGTGATGGCCAGCGGCTTGATCTGGCCGCTCTTGAAGTAGGGCACGAAGGCGGTCACCACGTCGATGCCGATCGGGATCAGCCCGCCAATCAAGTCGGTGGTCATGGGCGCGCCACCGCGGTACGGCACGTGCGTCATCTTGACGCCCATGCTGCGTTGCATCAGCTCGCCGTAGATGTGGCCGATGGACGCCGGGCCACCCGAGCCGAACTGCATCGTGCCGGACTTCTTCGCCAGCGCTTCGAGCTCGGTGATGCTGTTGATGCCGGCCGCCGGGTTGGCCATCACGACACAGGGTGCCGAGCCGATGGCCGCGATGTGGGTGAAGTCGGCCAGCGGGTCGTAGGGCTGCTTTTCGAGGGCGAACGGGCCGATGGAGATCGGGGTCGAGTTCGACAGCATGAGCGTGTAGCCGTCGGGCGCCGCCTGCGCCACGGCGCTGCCGCCCACGCTGCCGCCGGCGCCCGGCCGGTTGTCGACGATGACCGGCTGGCCCAGCTTCTTGCTCAATTGCTCACCGACAACGCGCGCCACGATGTCGCTGGCCCCGCCAGCGGCGAATGTGACGATGATCTTGATGGCTTTCTCGGGGTACGCAGCGAAGGCCGGCAGCGCCAGCGTGGCGGCGGAGCCTGCGGCCAGGCGCAGCGCCTGGCGGCGGCTCAGGCGGCTGGACAGTTGAAAGCTGCTGGAGAAGGTGGGGGCGCGCATGCGGTGTCCTTTCGAGGTGGAGGAACAGGAGACCGTCTCTTCGCAAGCTTCGGACCCGTTCCAGCCGGCGCCTTCAGCGCACCGTCGGCGTGAAAGGGTGCGTCTGCTTCCAGTGGCGGGCGATGTCGATGCGGCGGCAGACCCACACCTTGTCGTGCGCTAGCACGTGGTCGAGAAAGCGCTGCAGCGAGGCGATGCGCCCGGGTTTGCCCAGCAGGCGGCAGTGCATGCCGATGCTCATCATCTTTGGAAAGGTGTCGCCTTCGGCATACAACGCATCGAAGCTGTCGCGCAAGTAGGTGAAGAAATGGTCGCCGGTATTGAACCCCTGCGCCTGCACGAAGCGCATGTCGTTGGTGTCGAGGGAGTAGGGCACCACCAGGTGCTGCACGGTGCTGCCATCGCTCTTGGTCACCGGCATCCAGAAGGGCAGGTCGTCACCGTAGTAATCGCTGTCGTACTCATAGCCTCCCTGGTCGACCACCAGGCGGCGGGTGTTGGGGCTGTCGCGGCCGGTGTACCAGCCGAGCGGCCAGGCGCCACCGGTCATGTCTTTCAGCACGTGGGTGCCGATGTCGATGTGGCGGCGCTCGGTGGCCTCGGGCAGGTTCTGGTAGTGGATCCAGCGCAGGCCGTGGTTCGCGATCTCGTAGCCGTTTTCCATGAACGCGGCGAGCAGCTCGGGGTAGCGCTGCAAGGCCATGCCGACGCCGAACACCGTGAGCGGCAACTTGCGTTTCTCGAACTCGCGCAGGATGCGCCACACACCGACGCGTGAGCCGTACTCGTACATCGACTCCATCGTCATGTGGCGGCTCTCGTAGGCCTGGGCGGTGATCAGCTCGGAGAGAAAGGTCTCGGTGGTCGGGTCGCCATGCAGCGGGTTGTTCTCGCCGCCTTCCTCGTAGTTGAGGACGAACTGCACGGCAATCTTCGCGTCGCCCGGCCATTGCGCGTGCGGCGGGTTGCGGCCGTAGCCGACCATGTCTCTCGGATAGTTCTTGGGGTCTTCAGCAGTGCTCATGGGTTCAACTTTCTGGCCGCAACACCGTTTCGAGGTCAGGGACTCGCGGGTTCAGCCTCAGGTTGCGCTCGACGTTGTGCAAGTGGCTTTCCATCAGCTTGACGGCGGCACGGGCGTCGCGTTTCTCGAGCGCGTCGACGATGGCCACGTGCTCGGCAAACGAATGCTCTGCCGAATGGGCGGATTGGTACATCAGGGAAATAAGCGAGCTGCGCGACACCAGTTCTCGCAAGATGTCGGCCAGTGCCTCGTTGTCGAGCATGCGGGCCAGCACCACGTGGAAGTCGGCCAGCAGCCGCGTGCGGCCCGGCACGTCGGTGCGCTGCACGGCGGCCTGCTCGTCGCGCAGATGAGCGCGCAGGTCGCCCAACTGCTGCGCGGTGAGCTCGGTCGCTGCGCGTTTGATCATGGCGCTCTCGAGCATGCGGCGCACCTCGAAGACCTGCCGCGCTTCTTCGACGCTGGGCTGCGCCACACGCGCGCCCCGGGCTTGCTCCAGCGTCACCAGCTTGTCTCGGCTCAACTGGTGCAGGGCCTGCCGCACGATGGTGCGCGACACCTTGAAAATGTCTGCGATCTTCTGCTCGGCGAGCTTGGTGCCAGGCATCAACCGGCGCTCGACGATGGCAGCGGTGATCGACTCGGCAATACGGTGGGTGGTGCTCAGCAGCTGGGTGTCGTCGGCTGCGGCTGCCGTGCGCGGAACTTGCTTCTTGCTTGCACCCGAGTGTGCGCCCCTGTCCGCCGGCTGAATGGCGCGCAGGGCGTTGGCTGGGGCAGCGGCAGATTTGGCAGCAGGGCGGGGCATGGGGCAGCAAGGGCTCGCGAAATTGTCATCCGACGGCTTGCAAACTGTATACACTTTTGCGCGTCTTGCAACCCATTTTGCAACCCCATCCTAAGGCAGACACCATGGGCAAACTCACCACGCACGTGCTCGACACCATGAACGGCTGCCCCGCCTCCCGCATGCGGGTGGCGCTTTACCGGGTCGAAGCAGGCCAGGCCACGCTCATCAAGCAGCTCACGCTGAACGACGACGGCCGTGCCGACGCGCCCCTGCTCGACGATGCAACGTTCACTGTCGGTACCTACCGGCTGCTGTTCGAGGTGGCAGCCTACTTCCGCGGGCTCGGCGTTGTCCTGCCCGACCCGCCATTCGTCGATGCGGTGCCGATCGACTTCGGCCTGTCCAACGCGCAGCAGCACTATCACGTGCCACTGCTTGCTAGCCCTTGGGCCTATTCCACCTACCGCGGCAGCTGAGAACTCAGCGGCTGAACGCGGCCTGAACTGTATACAAAGGAACTCCGCGGATGGACGCGTACCTGCTCGACTGGCTCAACCTGCTGCTGCGATGGGCGCACGTCGTCACCGGCATTGCATGGATCGGCGCGTCGTTCTACTTCGTCGCGCTCGACAACGGGCTCACGCCGCCGCAAGACGAGAAGGAGCGTGACAAGGGCATCGGCGGCGAGATGTGGGCGGTGCACGGCGGTGGTTTCTATCACCAGCAGAAGTACCCGGTGTCACCGGCCACGCTGCCCGAGAAGCTGCACTGGTCGATGTGGGAGAGCTACTCCACCTGGCTCACCGGCTTTGCGCTGTTCACGGTGCTCTACCTCTTCAACGCCAGCACCTTCCTGATCGACAAGAACGTTCACGACTGGTCGCCGGCTGCGGCCATCGCCACCTCGCTCGGCTTCTTCGTAGGCTTCTGGGCCATCTACGACGGCATCTGCCGGGTGTTCGGCCAGCGCAAGAACGGCGACATGATCGTCGGCGCGCTGGTGTTCGTGTTCATCGTCTTCGCGTCCTGGCTCTCATGCCACCTGTTCGCCGGGCGCGCTGCCTTCCTGCTCGTCGGCGCGATGATCGCGACGACCATGAGCGGCAACGTGCTGATGGTCATCATCCCCGGACAGCGCAAGGTGGTGGCGGCCTTGCGCGCGGGCCAGCCGGTCGACCCGGTCTACGGCAAGCGCGGCAAGCAGCGCAGTGTGCACAACACCTACTTCACGCTGCCGGTGATCCTGGCGATGCTGAGCAACCACTACGGCTTCCTGTACAGCGGGCCGAACAACTGGGTGGTGCTGGTGATGCTGATGCTGTCGGGCGCGCTGATCCGGCAGTCGTTCGTGCTGCGGCACCGGGCGCTCGCCACCGGACAGCCGGTACCGTGGGCCTACGCGATCGTGGGTGCGGTGCTGCTGGCTGGCGTGGTCGGCGCGGCCATGCCCACGGCCTTGCCTGCAGCATCCGCGACCGGTGCAGCACCCACGTTCGCGCAGGTCCAGCAGGTGGTGACGCAGCGCTGCGTGCTGTGCCACAACGAGCAGATGGCCAGCAAAGGCATCCAGCTCAACACGCCCGAGCTGCTGCTGCGAAATGCGCAGGCGGCTTATCAGCAGGCGGCGGTGCTCAAGGTCATGCCGATGAACAACGCGACGCAGATGACACCGGCGGAGCGCGAACTGCTGAAACGCTGGTTCGAGGCCGGCGCGGCGCACTGAGCGCGCCGGCGTTCAGTCTCCGCCGCCTCCGCAACTGCTCCCGCTGCCGTCGCTGCTGCCTCCATCGCTGCTACTGCCGTCGCTCGACCATGAGCCGAAGCCGCTGTTGCTGCTGGATGACTCCGAGCCGCCGATGCTGCTGAAGTCTCCACTGAACGAATCGCTGGAAAAGTCGGTGCCGCAATAGCTGCCGCTGCTGTCACCGCCTCGGGCGTTCTTGGCATCGATGTCGCGGCAATTGGGCACATACGTGAAGCCGTTGGCGATGCCCAGCTTGCCGTCGAGCGCAAACAGCAACGGCAATCGTGTCGGGTTGCGCGGCTGGATCGACTCGTCACGGCAGGCCCAGTACCAGGCGCGGCGCAGGCCGTCGTTGCCCTGGGCGCGCGGGCCCAGTGCCTCGGCTGGCGTGTGGTGCAGAAACCAGCCCAACGTCAGCTCGCACCAGTCGTTGTAGGCGCGGGTGTGCAGGATGAACTCGTGCCACATCGCATCAACGGCCTTCGAAGGCATTGCGACGAACTGCTTCTTGCTGCGCAGGCACGCGAGGAAGAACTGGCGCAGGCCGCGCTCGACGAGATCGCAGTCCTTGCCGCTCAGCTGCGGGTAGGTTTCGCGCAGCTTGCGCTTGAGGAACTGCGGCAGCGGTGCTTCACGCACCGCCACCTCGCGCTGCCAGCGTGCCCAGAGGCGCAGCATCACCACGCCGAAGCTGAGCACCACGAGGCTCATGACGGCGATGGACCGCAGGTGCCACAGGCGAAACACGGCGCCGCCGATGCCGACCGCCCACGCGACGATCAGCAGTTTGGTGAAGTTGCCGGTGTTGCGCAGCAGCTGCTGCTTCCACGACATCGCGCCCAGCCGCAGCACGGCGCTCATACGACGACGGGCTCGGGCTCCAGGCGAATGCCGAAGCGCCCGTACACGCTCTCCTGGATCGCCAGTGCCAGCGTCATCACCTCGGACCCGATCGCTCCGCCGCGATTGACCAGCACCAGCGCCTGCTTCTCGTACACGCCGGCGCGGCCCACGGTCTTGCCCTTCCAGCCGCAGGCATCGATCATCCAGCCAGCCGCGAGCTTCATGCTGCCGTCGGGCATCGGGTAGTGAACGATCTCAGGGTCGCGGCCGATGATGTCGCGGCATTGCTCGGGCGTCACCACCGGGTTCTTGAAGAAGCTGCCGGCGTTGCCCACCATGGCCGGATCGGGCAGCTTGGCGCGGCGGATGGCGCAGACCCAGTCGAACACCTGCTGTGCGTCGGGCGTGAAGATGCCGGTCTCGGCCATCTTGCGTTCGATCTCCAGGTAACCGAGCACCGGTTGCCACGGCTTGGGCAACCGGTACCGCACCCGGGTGATGACCACGCGGCCGGCCAGCGAACGCTTGAATTCGCTGTCGCGGTAGCCGAAGGCGCACAGCTCGCTGCCCAGCGTGACGGTGCGGCCGGTGACCAGGTCCACCGCATCGAGCGACTCGAAGCGGTCTTTCAGCTCGATGCCATAGGCGCCGATGTTCTGCACCGGCGAAGCGCCCACGGTACCGGGGATGAGCGCCATGTTCTCCAGGCCGGGGTGGCCTTGCGCCAGCGTCCAGGCGACGAACTCGTGCCAGTTCTCGCCGGCACCGGCCTCGACGATCCACGCGTCCGGGCGTTCTTCGACCAGGCGGCGGCCCATCACCTCGACCTTCAGCACCACCTGCGGCATGTCGCGCGTGAGGATGATGTTGCTGCCTCCGCCCAGCACGAACTTGGCCGAGCGCCCCAGCTGCGGGTGGTCGACCACGCGGCGCACGTCGGCGTCGCTCGCGATGCGCACCAGCGTTTGCGCCACGGCCGGAAGACCGAAGCTGTTATAGGGTTTCAAGCTGACGCCCGATTCGATTTGCATGGCAGAATTTTCGCTGATCCGCACCAAGCCCCCAAGACGTCTTTACGCGCCCCCACAGGTGAGAAGTCATTGGCTTGGCGACGGCCCGTGCCAACGACTCGAGAACACCTTTCATGCCCAGCTTCGACGCCGTGTTAGACCCCAACCTGGTTGAAGTGCGCAACGCCGTCGACCAGACCGCCAAGGAAATCGGCACCCGTTTCGACTTCAAGGGCTCGTCTGCGCGCGTCGACCTGAAGGAAAAAGACCTCACGGTCTACGCCGACAGCGACTTCCAGATCAGCCAGGTGCTCGACATCTTGCTGGCCAAGATGACCAAGCGCAACGTCGACATCCGCTTTCTCGACCGCACAGCCAAGATCGAGAAGATCGGTGGCGACAAGGTCAAGCAGCTGATCACCGTCAAGAGCGGCATCGACAGCGACACCGCCAAGAAGATCCAGAACCTCATCAAGCAGAGCAAGATGAAGGTGCAGGCCGCGATCCAGGGCGATTCGGTCCGCGTGACCGGTGGCAAGCGTGATGACCTGCAGGCCGCGATGGCGCTCATCCGCAAGGAAGTGCCCGACGCGCCTTTGTCCTTCGACAACTTCAGAGACTAGGCCGTGCGCGCCGCTGCGCTGCTGCTGTGGCTTCTGGCCACGGCAGCCCATGCGCAAACCGTGTCGATGAGCGGCCGCCTCGGCGACCGTGCCTTGCTGATGATCGACGGCAGCCCGCGCACCGTGGCGGTGGGCAGCACCGTGCAAGGCGTCAAGCTGATCAGCGTGACAGCCGATGGCTCGGTGGTCGAACTTGGCGGCAAGCGCGTCGCGCTGCCGATGGGCGGCGCGCAGGTCAACCTGGGTGGCGGCAACAGCGAAGGCGGTGGCTCGCGCATCGTGCTCACCGCCGGCCCGGGCGGCCACTTCGTCACTGGCGGGTCGATCAACGGCAAAGCGGTGGAGTTCGTGGTCGACACGGGGGCCACATCCGTGTCGATGAGCCAGGTCGACGCCGAGCGCATCGGCCTCAAGTACCGCGATGGCCAGCGTGGCATGGCCAACACGGCGAACGGGCAGGTGCCTGTGCACCGCGTGATGCTGACGTCGGTGCGCGTGGGCGACGTGCAGATCTACAACTTCGAAGCGCTGGTCATCCCGGCGCAGATGCCGTTTGTGCTGCTGGGCAACAGCTTCCTCACGCGCTTCCAGATGAAGCGTGAGAACGACATCATGACGCTGGAACGGCGCCCCTGACGGGCGCGTTGCCGATCAAGCGCTTCGGCGCTCTTCTCGGCGCGGCACGGCGGCCAGGTGCGCCAGGCGGCGCTCCGTGCCGATGAACCGGACGCGCTGGGCGCGTCGCTCGTCGATGGGCACGAGCACCAGGCTGGGGGCACTTTGCATCGAGTGCGCGAGCGAGCGTGGCTTGCTGCGAATCGATGCAACGCCTTCGACCAGCGCGAGGAAGATCGTGAGGCAGGCGCCCATCACGGAGATGATGAAAAGTAGGGCCAAGGCGTTTCTCCAGTGACCTTGGCTTCGGCGGCTGGCACCGACTCTTGAGGGCGGGCAGCCTCAGCGAGTGCCGAATCGGCACAAACGCACGCAGGCAGCTCGCGCCTCAGCCACTCAAGCCAGCTGCACCCACACCGGCGCGTGGTCGCTGGCCTTCTCTTTTCCGCGTGCATCGCGGTCGACATCGGCCGCCTTGAGGCGTTTGGCGAGATCGGGCGTCAGCAGCAGGTGGTCGATGCGGAAGCCCGCGTTGCGCTGCCAGCGCTGGCGCATGTAGTCCCAGAAGGTGTACATGGGCTTGTCGGGGTGCAGCGTGCGGATGGAATCGGTCCAGCCCTGCTCGAGCATGTGGAAATACGCAGCGCGGCTCTCGGGTTGGGTCAGCGCGTCTTTTTTCCACGAAGCCGGGGAGTAGATGTCGGCGACCTCGTCGGTGGGGATCACGTTGTAGTCGCCGCACAGCACGGTCGGCCTGCCTTCCTTCAGCAGCTCGGCCGAATGGGCGATGAGGCGGTCGAACCACTTGAGCTTGTAGTCGAACTTGGGCCCGGGCTGGGGGTTGCCGTTGGGCAGGTAGATGCAGCCGATCACGATGCCATTGACCTCGGCCTCGATGTAGCGGCTGTGCGAGTCGTCGGGGTCCCCGGGCAGGCCGCGGCGGCGCTCGACCGGCTCGCTGCCTTTGGTCAGGATGGCCACGCCGTTGAACGACTTCTGCCCATGCCAGATGGCGCCGTAGCCCGCTTCGCGGATGGCGTCGACGGGGAAGGTGGCATCAGGCGTCTTCAGCTCCTGCAGGCAGGCCACGTCGGGCGACGATTCGGCCAGCCATTCCAGCAGGCGCGGCAGGCGGGCGCCGATGCCGTTGACGTTGTAGGTGGCGATTTTCATGGTTGGGGTAACTCGTTGAAAACTATCGACCTGGTTGCTGAATGCTCAAGCGCAGAGCCGCGTCATGAGCCGCTGGCACATTGTGGCGCGGCTCGCGGTCTCGCCCCCATGTGACCTTGGTGGCAACCTTGCCTAGAACGGCGAGGAGGCGTCTGCGGCCTGTTCGGCGCTGCTTTCGCGCGCCTGGAGCAGCTCTTCCAATCCTGCCACCTGCCGGCGCAGCACCTCGTTCTCTGCGGTGAGGGCAGCAACACGTTGCTGCAAAGACTCCACGGTGGCATCCGGCTCGTCGGCTTCTTGCGGTGCGGCGGCGGACTCGCTGCGTGGCTTGCGCTTGGCTTCGCGAGCGCGCTTGGCGGCCTGCTTCAGTTCGTCCTTGCCGGCGGCGGCCGCTGCGACCTGCTCCTCGGCGGGCAAGCTCGCCACCGCGGCTGCGGCGTTGATCGAGATCGTGCCGGCTTTCACGGCCGCCACGAGTTCGGGCGCTGCCTGCTTCTGGATCTTTTCGATCAGCACGACCTGGTTGCTGCTGAGGCGTGCAGCCCTTGCGAGGGCTTCGCGGGTTTCGAATGGTGCCGATGTTCCCGTGCTCGCGTTCGCATCGGGCACCTGCGCCGCCGGTTCTGCCGGTGCCGCGGCTTTGCGAGCGCGGCGCTCGGCCACGATCTCCCGCTTGCGCAGGGCGAGCACGCCGCGCTGGAAGTCGGAGATGCTGCGCCGGCCCAGGTGCTGGTCGATCATCCACAGGTGCACGTCTTCAATGGACTGGAAGCGCGTGTTCTGCACCGTCTGGAAGGGCAGGCCGTGCTTGCGGCAGATGCCGTAGCGGTTGTGGCCGTCGACGAGCACGTCGCCCCACAGCACGAGCGCGTCGCGGCAGCCTTCGGCCAGGATGCTGCGCTCCAGGGCTTCGCATTCGTCCGGGGTCAACGGGTCGATGTACGCTTTGAGGTCTTCGTTGACGACGATGTCCATGGGTCCGGTTCAAGAATGCAAGGGGCGCGCATTGTAGGGAGCGTCTGCCCCAGAGTTATGGGCTGCCTTGCCCCGACTTGCCTCGCGGGGGCTTGCGTTTCGCGTCGCCTTCACTGGGCGCGGCGTTTCCTGACGCCAGCGCGTTGCCGGAGTTCACCTGATCCAGGCAGTGCAGGGCATCGACATAGGTCATGAACCGCTGCAGATACGCCGGCGAGACCTCGCGCATCAACTCGAGCGATCGAAGCACGAGCAGTTGTGAGTTGAGGGGGCCGGCATTCTTCGGAAGCTCGGCCAATGAGTGCGTCAGCTGTCGATCGACGTTGAGCTTGGACCAGGTGCTTCTGAAGTACCCGAGGGCTTTCAGGTCACCCCTTGGCTCGACGTTGGCAGCGAGCTCCTGAGGCGAGCTGCCACCTTCCTTCTCCGGTGAATGCAGAGCGATCAGGCGCACGAGCTCTATCAGGGGGCTCTTGTGAGATGAGGCTTCCGCGTTGGCGTCGAGTCGACGGCTGTCGCCGGCCTCCGATGACGCCTTTTCATGCCGTTGGACATAAGCCGCCAGCACCGTTGCCAGCTTGTCATCCAGCACGCGCCTCGCTGCGCCTTCACGAGCCGCTGCACGCCGGGCCAGGGCCTCGATGAAGCGGAAGCGAACGGGGTCGAACGCTTGCGCACCGCGCTCGCGCAAGTCCGCGAGCGTTCGACCGGGATCGACGCCATCGATCACCGCGGACACCGGTGAGCCGGGTTCGCCGGGCTCACTGAGCGGGCTTCGGCGTCCCATTCGAAGATCTCGGCACGGGGGCCATTTCCACGCGTCGGTTCCGGGACCGCCCGGTCGCATCGCCGTTCGACGCCACGGGCTGCTCGGGCCCAAACGCTGCAGCAAAGGTGGACGACGACGGTATGCCTTCGTCGATCAGCGCCCGCGTCACGGTCAAGGCCCGTTGGGCCGACAGCTCCCAGTTGTCGACGAATTGCCGGTTGCTGTCGCGAACCGGCCGGTCGTCGGTGAAGCCGCTGACCATCAGCAGTTCGTCGCGGGCGGAGAGGTAGACCGCCAGCGGCCCTGCCAGGCTCTTCAGCAGCTGCCGGCCCTCGGGCTGCAGCTGGTCCGAGTTCAGCGAGAACAGCACGCTGCCGCTGATCCCGATTCGCCCGTTGCTCAGCGTCACGCGGCCGGACGCCAGCGGACCCGCCAAGGCCTTCTCCAGCGAAAGGCGCCGCTGCTCTTCGGCCTGGCGCTTCTTGACCTCGGTGTCCAGGTTGGTCACGAGTTCGAGCTGAACGCCCAGCACGCAGACCAGCATCAGCACGAAGGCGCCCAGCAAGCCCGACATCAGGTCGCCGAACACGGCCCAGACCGGCGTGGTCTCTTCCATGCCGGTGTCGATGTCTTCCATCAGCTGGCCTCGCCGGCAAGCGCCGCCTGTCGGCTGGAGAGTTGCTGCAACTCCTCGACGATCTGCTTCTGCGACGAGATGCTCAGGTCGATGATTTCCCTTGCCTGCGCCACGTAGTAGCCCAGCTGCTCGTCACTGCGCGCCGCAGACTTGTCGAGCGAGCCTTCGATGCGTGCCAGCGTGGCGATCAGGGCATCGCTCGACTCGCTGAACTGCTGCACGCCGAAGCCGAAGGCTTCACCGAGGCTCGCGACCTCAACGGCACTGCCGGTCACTTCTGCGGCCACGGCCGTCAGCCGATCGGATTCCGCTTCGATCTTCTCGGTGAACTGAGTGCTGACCTGCTTCAGCAGCGCCGCCGATGAAGCGACCAGCGCGTCGATCGACCCGCGTTGTTCGGTGGCGGCGTGCTGTATGGCGTCGAGCAGCGTTCGCAGCGTTTCCATGATGCGGTGGCGTTCTTCCAGCAGCTGGTTGTCCTGCACCATGCTGTCGGAGAGCTTCTCGCGCAGTTGGCCGATCACTTCGGCGGCGACCCGTGGTGCTTCCGCGGCGGTTTGCGTTAGCTGGGCGATCTCGGTGATGGTGTTCCTCGCATGCGCTTCGGCTTGTGCGTGGATGTCGCGGGCGGTGCGTTCCAGCGTCTCGCAGATCAGGGCTTGCTGGGCGATGGTTTGCTCGCCGGCCTGCTGCCAGCTGTGCTGGAGCGATGCCGCCATCGACTCCAGCGACTGGGCCAGCGCCGCTTGCCGCTGCTGGTCGCTCGCGGCCAGGTCCGCCTGCAAGGCGACATGGGCCTTCTCGACCGTGGCCATGAGCGCGGCCGGTTGCTGCTCGCTCGCCTGCACCAGCGACGCCAGCGACTTCTGCAGCGCGCCGGACAGGTTGTCGCTGGTGTGCTGGTGCTGCGCGAGCGCGTCACGCCAAGTTTGCGTCAGCGCGGCCTGGCCGGTCGACTGGGCGGCTTCCACCGACGTCAACAGCTTGGCCGAGCGCTGCTCGAAGGTCTCGGCGAAGTTCTGCAGAGAGCCGTGCAAGCGCTGGATCAGCTCGTCGCTGCTGTGCTCGTGGCGGGTGAGTGCGCTCGTCCACACCTTCTCCACGGCCGAGACGCTGTCGCCATGGCGTGCAGACAAGCCCTCCAGCTGCATCGTGACCGTGCCGGCGATTCGTTCGTGCAGCGCCGTGGTCTCGCGTGCGATGCCCGCCATCGTCGTCTGGGCGACAGGCTCGATCGCCGCACCGGCGACGCGTGCCACCGTCGCCAGGCTTTCCTTGAGGGATTTGTCGACCGACGAAGCCAGGTCCGCATAGACCGTCGTGGTGTTGCGGAAGAAGGCTTCCTGGCTGGCGAGCAAGCGATCGTTCAACGCCTGGCTCTGCCGCTCGCTGTGCGCCATCATCGCCTGCAACTGCGCCACCACTTCGGGGATGACGAGGGATTGGGACTGCAGGGTCTTGAACGTTTCCTTGCGCAGGTGTGCGAGCGAGAAGGTGTGCAGGTTGGTCGCAATGCGCGTGTCCAGAACCTGCAGGGTCTGCAGCCTCTCGCGGCGACACACGGCCGATATCAGGCCCAGCATGGCAGACGCGGCCACCCCAGCGACGGAGGTGCCGAACGCCAAGCCCAGGCCCTTGACCGGGGCGCTCAATGCCGCGCGAATCGTGGGCAGATCGGTCGTGCTCTCGAGCGCCAACACGGCACCGTCCAGCGTGACCACCATGCCCAGAAAGGTGCCAAGCATCCCCAGCAGCACGAGCAGGCCCACGAGATAGGGCGTCATCACCGGGCCGGGCAGGCCGGCGCGTTCGCCTTCGATGCGCTGGCGCACCGCGTTTCGCAAGGCCGGAGGTACCTTGTCGAGCCAGTCGGCCAGGTTCGATAGGTTCTCAGGAATGGCCGTCAACGCCTTGGCCAATGTGGACGTGGCCTGGTGGAAGCGACGCAGCTCCAGGGCACCCATCAGGTAGAACGCGCCGATGAGCGCCGTCATCGTCAGCGCGAGCGGGTTCGAGCGGATGTACCCCAAGCCGATCCAGCACACGGCGGCCAGGCCCACGCAGAACGCCGCCACACCCAGTTTCTTGTTCATTGCTGCCTCGTGATCTCGTGGCCCATCGCTTCCATCATTCCTTCGACGGGCTGCAATCGAATGTCGAGCTCTGCCAGCAGCAGGTGTTGCACGTTCCTGCGGTACGCGGGCCACGGCTCGGGGCGCGATTTGCGCAGATGCTCGAATCGTTTCTCGAGCAACGGCGGAATGTGCGAAAGCAGGTGGCGTTCACGCACGGCCAGGGCCTCGTCCAAAGCGGCATCCAGGGCCGCCAGCCGGCTGAGGGCTGCCGACTGCTTCGACATAGCTGCCCGCACGTTGGCGCGCAGCGGGCCGATGCGCTCGGCCATCGCGCGTTGATGCGCAAGGTACTGGCGCCGGCAAGCTGGAAGGTCCATTGCGCTCTGTGCAGCTGGTTCGGGTGACGTCGACGATTTCATGCTTGCTTTGTCGACCCTGAACAGGTCATCCGTGGTGATTGACTTGACCAGGTCCGCGCGTACGCGGGTGAACTCGTCAAAGGCGGCGCCGGCCGCAGAGGGCGCGCCGGCCGGGATAGGAGGCGGGACGGGCGCACTGGCGCCATTCAACGCCGCCGAGAGGGAGATGGCATCGGACCAGTCCAGCCACAGGCTCAATCGTTCTGCGAAGCTCTGCTTGGATTCGGCAACTTCGCCGGAAGCCATCTCCGTGAGCAGGCGAACGAACGTCGAACTGATGAAACGAGTGCGCGGCATTCTGTGCGCCATACCCTGCAACTGAGCGCTGCCCGAAAAAGGGGCGGAGTCTACCGGATCGCAATTGCCGGGCTGGCGCCTCAGGAACGTGAGTTAGTCCACTGGGTGCTGGTCACAACCCGCGCTTGAAGAACGAGCCTGCGCCTCCATGTTCGACGCATGAACACCCAAACCAGAACTCTGCCCGAGAGCTTTCGGGTCTTGCTGACCCTGGCGCAGCTGCTGGAGCGCCTGGAACGCAACCTCGTCCCCACCTCCGCCGACCAGTACCGTGCGGTGGTGGCGCACCTGTCGAAAGAGCTTGCCGACGTCGAACCGGGTGAGGATCTCAATGTGCTGCTCGAGACCTTCCCGGCGGCTTCGCAGCTGTACGAGAACCTGCAGTACCAGCATGCCGGCCTGTGCCGTTCGCCGCTGGACGCCTCGCTCGACGCCGAGCTGCGCGCGCAGGACCTGATCCGCAAGCTTCGGCGCTGAGTCGAAAGGCCGCTTGCCGGTCACGGCGAGGCGTTGTCCCCGGTGGCGCAAATGGTTGTCCCCGGTGGGACAGGGCGGGTGTCGGCAGTCGTGCTAGAACCCCGCTCCAAGGAGGCACCCGACGATGGGGTCCATCACCGACGTCCCCGGCATCGCCGTCGGCCATTTCACAGACACGCGCCGACCGACCGGCTGCACGGTGATCCTGACGCCGAAAGGCGCCGTGGGTGGTGTCGACGTGCGCGGTGCCGCACCCGGCACGCGCGAGACCGATCTGCTCTCGCCGCTGAACACGGTGGAGGTGGTGCACGCGGTGCTGCTGTCCGGCGGCAGCGCCTTCGGGCTCGACGCGGCTGGCGGCGTGATGCGCTGGCTCGACGAACGCGGCATTGGCGTGCCAGTGGGCCCCGTGCGCGTGCCCATCGTGCCGGCGGCCGTGCTCTTTGACCTGACGCTGGGCGATAGCTCGATCCGCCCTGATGCGAACGCCGGCTACGCCGCCTGCGTTGCCGCAAGCACCGACGCACCGGCTGCAGGCAATGTGGGCGCCGGTGCCGGCGCAGTGGTCGGCAAGCTTTTCGGCTTCGACCGTGCGATGAAGGGCGGCATCGGCGCTGCCTCGGTGACGGTGCACGGCGTCACCGTCGGCGCCATCGTGGCCGTCAATGCGACGGGCGACGTGATCGACCCGGCCACTGGCCGCCTCGTCGCCGGGGCGCGTAGCGCCGATGGGCTGCGGCTTCATGGCAGCACGCGCGCCGTGCTGCAAGGCGAGTTGCCGACTCACATGGCGGTGGGCGCCGCGACCACCATCGGCGTCGTAGCCACCGACGCCGTCATCACCAAAAGCCAGGCCAACAAGATCGCCCAGATGGCGCACGACGGCCTGGCCCGCAGCATCAACCCCGTTCACACCCAGAGCGACGGCGACACGCTGTTTGCGCTGGGCACCGGCGAAAGCGGCCGCACGGCCAACATCACGGTGCTGGGCACGCTGGCCGCCGAAGCGGTGGCCCAGGCCGTGCTGAGTGCCGTGCGTGCGGCCGAAAGCCTGCCATCGCTGCCGGCTTGCAAAGACATCACAACAAGCGGAGACAGCCGATGAACCCGTTGAAGAACCCATTCCGCCGAAGGTTGACGATGGCCCTGGTTGCCGCTGCTGCATTGCTTGCCTCATGCGCGAGCACGCCCCCGCCGGGCACCTATCCGCCCATCGTGTTCGTGCACGGCAACGGCGACACCGCCGCGCTGTGGCACACGACGATCTGGCGCTTCGAATCCAACGGCTGGCCACGCGACCGCCTCTACGCGATCGACGTGCCGTACCCGCTTGCACGCGACACCGACGACAAGCCGCAAGCCGGCCGCACCTCCACCGCTGAGCACATGCAGTTCCTGTCAGACGAGGTCGACAAGGTGCTGCGGGCCACCGGTGCGAGCCGGGTGGTGCTGTTCGGCAACTCGCGCGGCGGCAACGCCATCCGCAACTACATCGCCAACGGCGGCGGCGCGGCCAAGGTGTCACACGCCATCCTGGGCGGCACGCCCAACCACGGCGTGCAGGCCAACCCCGACAGCAACCCCGGCAACGAGTTCAACGGCGCCGGCCCGTTTCTTCGCGGGCTGAACGCACCCAAGGGACTGGATGGCGATGAAGTCACGCCTGGCGTGAAGTGGATGACCATCCGCTCCGACAACAACGACAAGTACGCGCAGCCCGATGGAGCGTGGCTAGGCGCCAAGGGCAAGCCGACGAACGTGAGCTACGAGGGCCCGGCGCTGAAGGGCGCCGAGAACGTGGTGATCCCCGGCATCGACCACCGCGAGACCTCTTTCAGCCCGGCCGCCTTCGCGCAGGCCTACCGCTTCGTCACCGGCAAGCCGCCCGCTGTGCTGAGCATCGTGCCCGAGGCCAAGGTGGTGCTCGACGGCAAGGTATCAGGGCTGGGGCTCAACAACGTGCAGGGTGGCTACGCGACCAACCTGCCGCTCGCAGGCGCTACCGTCGACGTGTTCGCCACCAACCCGGCCACCGGTGAACGCCTGGGAACGGCGGTGCACGGCAAGCTGATCGGCGCCGATGGCCGCTGGGGGCCGTTCACCGCGGACGGCAAGGCGAGCTATGAGTTCGTCATCCATGCGCGCGGCTACGCGGTGACGCACATCTACCGCTCGCCGTTCCCCCGCTCGTCCGACGTCATCAACCTGCGCGCCGATCGCCTGGCCGAAGCGGACAAGGATGCGAAGGCCGTGGTCACGTTGACCCGGCCACGCGGCTACTTTGGCGTGCCGCGCGATCAGATCAGCCTGGACGGCAAGAGCCCGCCGGCTGGCATTTCGCCGGGCGTGGCCGGTGTGTCCACGGCCAAGTTGAAGGTGATGGATGCGGCGGGCCGGTCGGTCGTCGGCGAATTCAATGGCGAGCGCATCGCTGGCATCGCCTGGCCGGTCGCCGAGAACCATGTGGTGCTGCTGGAGTTGCACTGACGCGCAGAGATAAGGCGACGCTGAATAAGTCCCTGCGAGGCGGCGCGCCTCGATTTGGGATGGGCTGCAAGGCGCAAAGCGCAGCGATACCCGCAGGTATCGCGAGCATTTGCAACGCCGCAGACCGCCCAAAGCGAGGATGCGCCGTCCGCGAGGGACTTGTTCAGCGTTGCCATAATGCGGCCCCGTTCGCTCACGGCTTCGATACCCCAGCCCGAACGGGCTGTGCTTCATGAAACTTTCTCAGATTCTTTTCTCCCAGGGCTTCGGCGCCCGCCGCGAATGCGAAGGCCTGATCGCGTCGGGCCACGTCAGCATCGGCGGCCAGGTGCATGACGACCCGTTCGAAGACCTGGCGCCCGAGGGCCTGGTGTTCAGCGTGCGCGGCGAGTCGTGGCCGTACCACGACAAGGCCTTGATCGTGATGAACAAGCCGCAGGGTGTGGAGTGTTCGCAGAAGCCCAAGCACCACATGAGCGTCTACAGCCTGCTGCCCGTGCCCCTGCGCCGCCGCGACCTGCAAAGCATCGGCCGGCTTGACGAAGACACGACCGGGCTGCTGCTTTTCACCGACGACGGGGCGCTGATCCACCGGTTCACGTCGCCCAAGAAGCACGTGAACAAGGTCTACGACGTGACCTGCAAGCACCCCGTTACGCCGGAACAGGTGCAGCAGCTGCTGGCCGGCGTGAAGCTGGTCGACGACCCGGCCACCGTGGCGGCGGCCGCCTGCGAAGTGACCGGCGAGCTGACGCTCAAGCTCACGCTTACCGAAGGCAAGTACCACCAGGTCAAGCGCATGCTGGCCGCGGTGGGCAACCGGGTCGAAGCACTGCACCGCAGCGCCTTCGGGGCGTTGACGCTGCCGCCCGAGCTGGCCCCCGGCCAGTGGCAGTGGCTGAGCGGGCCTGAAGCAATCCAGCCGAACCGATGAGCACCGAAGTCGAGAGCGCGAGCGGAGCAAGCGCGACCCATCAGGCCATGGCCGCCCGCCGGGCCGCCCCAAGGGCTGGCCAGCGCCCCTTGGGGGCAGGAGCGAAGCGACTGGGGGGCAGATAATCCGCCTATGCAAGTCTTTCGTGGGATCCATCACCCCGACATCGCATCTGCTTGCGCGCTGACCATCGGCAACTTCGATGGCGTACACCGCGGCCACCAGGCCATGCTGGCGCTGCTGCGGTCCGAGGCCCAGCACCGTGGCCTGCCGTCCTGCGTGATGACCTTCGAGCCACACCCGCGCGATTACTTCGCGCTGGCGGCCGGCAAGCCTGAGACGGCACCGGCACGCATCGCGACGCTGCGCGACAAGCTGAGCGAACTCGAGCGCTGTGGCATCGACCAGGTGGTGGTACTGCGTTTCGACAAACCGCTGGCCACGCAGACCGCGCAGGCCTTCATCGAAGAAGTGCTGGTGCGGGGACTCGGCACACGCTACGTGCTGGTCGGTGACGACTTCCGCTTTGGCGCCAAGCGGGCCGGCGATTACGCCATGCTCGACGCAGCCGGTGCCGCCCAGGGCTTCGACGTGGCACGCATGAACAGCTACGAAGTGCATGGCCTGCGTGTCTCCAGCTCAGCCGTGCGCGAGGCGCTGGCCGAGGGCAACCTGGCGCAGGCCGCTGCGCTGCTGGGTCGGCCCTACAGCATCAGCGGGCACGTGGTGCATGGCCAGAAGCTCGGCCGTGAACTGGGCCAGAGTGCGAGCGGGCGCGCAGATGGTTTTCGCACCCTGAACCTGCGCTTTGCGCATGCGCGGCCAGCGGCCATGGGCATCTTCGCGGTGCAGGTGCACGGCCTGGTCGAGAGGCCCGTCGATGGTGTCGCGAGCCTCGGCGTGCGCCCGACCGTGGACGACAGCGGGCGCGTGCTGCTGGAGACGCATTGCTTCGATTGGCCTGCCGAACTGGGCGCCGAAGGAGGCTACGGTAAAATCGTCCGCGTGGAACTGCTGCACAAACTGCGTGATGAAGCCCGGTACGACGGGCTGGAAGCACTGACCGAGGCCATCCGGTTGGACGCCCGCAACGCGCAAGACTTTCTGGCTGCGCACGCGTCTCAGCGCCGCCAGACCACGCGCGATCGAATTTAGCGCTCGCCCCACTCCTGCTTTGCGAGCCCCGGCCCCGTGCGGGTCGGCACCCAAATTTCTGACGCGCGCCCTCGCGGCACGCCAAGCGCCATGACCGACAAGACTCCTTCTGCGACCACCACGACCACCCCGACCACCGACTACCGGGCCACGCTGAATCTGCCCGACACGCCGTTCCCGATGCGCGGCGACCTGCCCAAGCGCGAGCCGGGCTGGGTGAAGGAATGGGCCGACAACGGCGTCTACCAGCGGCTGCGCGAGTCGCGCCACGGCAAGCCGCTGTTCGTGCTGCACGACGGCCCGCCCTACGCGAACGGCACGCTGCACGTGGGCCACGCCGCCAACAAGATCCTGAAGGACATGATCACCAAGGCGCGCCAGCTCAAGGGCATGGACGCGCGCTACACGCCGGGCTGGGACTGCCATGGCCTGCCGATCGAGAACCAAATCGAGAAAACCTTCGGCCGCAACCTGAGCCGCGCTGACGTGCAGGCCAAGAGCCGCGCCTACGCCACCGAGCAGATCGCCCAGCAGATGGCCGACTTCCAGCGGGTGGGTGTGCTCGGCGACTGGGAGCACCCGTACCGCACGATGGACTTCGGCAACGAGGCCAACGAGATCCGCGCGCTGAAACGCATCATCGAGCGCGGCTTCGTCTACCGCGGGCTGAAGCCGGTGTACTGGTGCTTCGACTGCCATTCGTCGCTGGCCGAGTTCGAGATCGAATACGCCGACAAGAAATCGCAGACGGTCGACGTGGGCTTCCCGTCTGCCGAGCCGGCCAAGCTGGCTGCTGCCTTCGGTTTGCCGTCGCTCGCCAAAGACGCTTTCGCAGTGATCTGGACGACGACCGCCTGGACCCTGCCAGCCAACCAGGCGCTCAACGTCGGCCCGGCGATCGAGTACTCGCTGGTCGACACCGAGCGCGGTTTGCTGGTGCTGGCGAGCGCGCTGGTCGAGAAGTGCCTCGAGCGCTACAGCCTCACCGGCCAGGTGGTCGCCACCACCCTGGGCGCGAAGCTCGAAGGCCTGAACTTCCGCCACCCGCTGGCCCATGTCGACCCCGGCTACGACCGCCTGTCGCCGATCTATGCGGCCGAATACGCGACCGCCGAAGACGGTACCGGCATCGTCCACTCGTCGCCTGCCTACGGCCTGGAAGACTTCAACTCCTGCGTCTCGCACGGGATGAAGCTCGACGACATCTTGAACCCGGTGCAGGGCAACGGGCAGTACGAAGCGAGCCTGCCGCTCTTCGGCGGCATGAACATCTGGAAGGCCGCGCCGTTGGTGGCCGATGCGCTGCGCGATGCTGGCCGGCTGTTCGCCACCTCGACGCTGGTCCACAGCTACCCGCATTGCTGGCGCCACAAGACGCCGGTGATCTACCGCGCCGCCGCGCAGTGGTTCGTGCGCATGGACGAAGGCGTGGGTGTGTTCGCGAGCGAGACGCCCGCGAAGACACTGCGCCAGACGGCGCTCGACGCGATCGAGGAGACGAGCTTCTATCCCGAGAACGGCAAGGCGCGTCTCCACGACATGATCGCCAACCGGCCCGACTGGTGCATCAGCCGCCAGCGCAACTGGGGCGTGCCGCTGCCGTTCTTCCTGCACAAGGAAACGGGCGAATTGCACCCCGACACGATGGCGCTGATCGACCGCGCCGCCGGCATCGTCGAGCAAGGCGGCGTGGAAGCGTGGTCGAAGCTGGCGGTGGAAGACGTGCTCGGAGCCGAGGCGTCGCAGTACACCAAGAGCAACGACATCCTCGACGTGTGGTTCGACTCGGGCTCGACCTTCTTCCACGTGCTCAACGCCAAGGTGGGCAGCCACCCCGGCGTCACGAGTGACAAGCAGGAAGCCGACCTCTACCTCGAAGGTCACGACCAGCACCGCGGCTGGTTCCATTCGTCGCTGCTGATTGCCTGCGCGATGGAAGGCCACGCGCCGTACAAGGGCCTGCTCACGCACGGCTTCACGGTCGACGGCGCGGGCAAGAAGATGAGCAAGAGCCAGGGCAACTTCATCTCGCTGCAAGACTCCGTGAAGGAGATGGGCGCCGAGATCATTCGTCTGTGGTGTGCGGCGACCGACTACTCCGGCGACCTGGCCATCGACAAGAAGATCCTCGCCCGCGTGGTCGACTCGTACCGCCGCATCCGCAACACGCTGCGCTTCCTGATGGCGAACACGAGCGACTTCGATCCGTCGAAGGATGCCGTGCCGCTCGCCGAGATGCTGGAGATCGACCGCTATGCGCTCGCACGCGCGGCTGCCTTCCAGGCCGAGGTGTTGGCGCACTACGAGGTCTACGAGTTCCACCCGGTGGTGGCCAAGCTGCAGGTGTACTGCAGCGAAGACCTGGGCGCGTTCTACCTCGATGTGTTGAAAGACAGGCTCTACACCACGGCGCCGAAATCACTGGCGCGGCGCAGCGCGCAAACGGCGCTGTGGCACATCACGCACGCGATGCTGCGCTGGATGGCGCCGTTCCTGAGCTTCACCGCGGAAGAGGCGTGGAAGATCTTTGCGCCGGGTACGTCGCCATCGATCTTTGTCGAGACCTTCAGCGATGTATCCGCTTGGGAGGATGCGTCGCTTCTTGCGAAGTGGCAGCGAGTCGCAGCTGTGCGAGCTGACGTGAACAAGTCAATTGAAGTACGCCGAACGGCAGGGGAGCTGGGCTCGTCACTGCAAGCCGTGGCGAAAGTGGATGCGGGCTTTGAACGTTTCGCGTTGCTGCAAAGTTTGGGTGAAGACCTGAAGTTTGTTTTCATCACGTCCGCAGTAGAGCTTTCGCTAAACAAGGTTGCCGATGCGGACGAGTTTTTCGTCGAAGCAAAGGTAGCAAGTGGCCGCAAATGCGAACGCTGCTGGCACTACCGAGACGACGTCGGCGTCGATCCGGCCCACCCCACGATCTGCGGCCGCTGCACCAGCAATCTGTACGGCGCTGGCGAATCACGGAAGGCTGCCTGACCATGGCATTCAAGAAATCGGGCGGCAGCCTGCTGCCCTGGCTGGGTATTGCCCTGGTCGTGATCGTGTTGGACCAGATCACCAAATGGCTGATCCTTCGCGACTTCCAGTACGGTGAGAGTGTCTTCGTCACCTCGTTCTTCAACATCGTGCGGGCGCACAACACCGGCGCGGCGTTCTCGTTCCTTGCCGGGGCTTCGGGCTGGCAGCGCTGGTTCTTCGTCGGCCTGGGCGCGGTGGCAGCCGTCTTCATCATCTGGATGCTGCGCAGCCACAGCGGGCAGCGCATGTTCGCGCTGGCCTTGTCACTGATCCTGGGCGGAGCCGTGGGCAACGTGGTCGACCGCCTGCAGCACGGCTACGTGGTCGACTTCATCCAGGTGCACTGGGGCAATCAGTATTTCTTCCCGTCGTTCAACGTGGCCGACAGCGCGATCACGCTCGGCGCGATTTTGTTGATTCTCGACGAGCTGCTGCGCGTCCGGCGAGGCAGGTGACGACCCCTCGGCCGACGGATATGTCGGCCGATCCCCCTGGGGGATGCGGCCCGGCTTGGGGCGGCCCGGCGCTCGTCCCGCGCCCTCGCTTAGCTGTTCATCAGCCGAAGTGGCAGATGTAGTGCAGCGTCTGCGTCACTTCGATGTCGAACGACGACTTGCCCGGCACCTGGAAGCTCTGCCCCGCGCTGTAGGGCAGCCAGCTCTCGCTGCCCGCGAACTTCACGCGGCACACGCCTTCCACCAGTTCCATCACCTCGGGCTCGCCGGTGTTGAAGTGCAGCGACGAGGGAAGGATCACCCCCACGCTCTTCTTCGTGCTGTCGGCCAGCTCGATGCTGTGCGAGACGCACTTGCCGTCGAAGTAGACGTTGGCGCGGGTGCTGATGTGGGCTTGGATCTTGTCGGTCATGGCGTTCCAGAGAGGGCAGAGAGGGAATGACGATTCGATTCTAGTGGGGGTGTTTTCGGTGGCTTTTCGCCTGCAACGTGTGGATACGGTGCAGTCCGGGCGCTCGGCTAAGCTTCTCGGCATGTTTTCCGAAGGCCCCGACCGCGCATGAGCGCAACGCCACCTGCCGCACCGGTGCTGGCCGCCGGGCAAGACGAGCACGACGCGCTGCCTGCCGGCTCGCGGCTCGATGAATTCGAGATCCTGCGCGTGCTCGGCGTGGGCGGCTTCGGCATCGTCTATCTGGCGATGGACCACGCGCTCGAGCGCCAGGTGGCGATCAAGGAATACATGCCGGGCTCGCTGGCGGTACGAGGCCAGAGTTCGATGGTGTCGCTGCGATCCGCCTCGCACGGCGAGACCTTCGGCATCGGCCTGCGCTCGTTCGTGAACGAGGCCAAGCTGCTAGCACGCTTCGACCACCCATCGCTGGTCAAGGTCTACCGCTTCTGGGAGGCCAACGGCACGGCCTACATGGTGATGCCGTTCTACCCCGGGCGCACGCTGAAGGAAGAACGTCGCGCCGTCGGGCACACCCCGGCCGATGCCTGGGTGCGCAGCATGATCGAGCCGCTACTCGGTGCGCTCGAGACGCTGCACAAGGCCGACGTCTTTCACCGCGACATTGCGCCCGACAACATCCTGCTGCCACCCGATGCCCAGCCGGTGCTGCTCGACTTCGGCGCAGCGCGGCGCGTGATCGGCGACCGCTCGCAGACGCTCACCGCCATCCTCAAGCCCAACTTCGCGCCGATCGAGCAGTACGCCGAGGTGAGCCACCTGCGCCAGGGGCCGTGGACGGATCTCTACGCGCTGGGCGCGGTGCTGCACTTCGTGGTGACCGGCAAGCCGCCGGTGCCGGCCTCCACGCGTGCGGTGCACGACGAGTTGCTGCAGCTGGGTGCTGCCGACAGCCCCTATGCGCATGTGCTGACGCTCACGCTGCGCAAGACCATCGACTGGGCGCTCGCTGTGCGGCCCAGCGACCGGCCGCAGAACGTGCAGCAGTTTCGCGATGCGCTGGCCGGGCTCATCATGACGCCCGAGCGGCCGGTGGTCGACATCTCGATGGAGCCGACGATTCCTGCCGAGCGCGTGGTGAACGCCTGGGCGCCGACGGCACCGCACGAGTCGGCATCGACCGACATCAGCCCCAGGCTGGCGCTGGACGGCGAGAGCTCGGCTTACGCGCCAACGATGATCGTTGCCAACCTGGCTGCAGCGCCTGCCACCTCCAAGTCGTCATCGGCTGCTCCGGCAAAGGCGAGATCGAGGTCGCGGCGTTCCGCGGCGCCCCCGGCAACGACACCGACGCCTCGCCCGCGCATGGGTTGGCTCGCCATGGGGGTGGGCATGGTCGTGGTGGCCGTGGCGTCGTGGATGCTGGGTGCGCGCCATGAAGCGCGGGAAGATGCGCCACTGCCCACCATCCGGATGCAGCCGAACGAGCCGCTGCCGATGGCCGCGACCTCGGAGGCCGCCGCGCAAACCATCGATTCAGCGGCGCCTTCGCCGGTGCGAGCGGCCCCTGTGGCGGCAGCTGCGGAGTCCAAGCCCAAGCCGGCTGCGAGCAAGGCGCAGCGGGCCGCATCGCGGCCAACACCTGGCCCCGCGAGTGCGGTCGCCAAGACACCTGCGGCGACCGTGCCGGCGGTGACCGCTGAGAACACCTCGTCGACGACACCGCGCCAAGCGTGTGGCTCGCGCGTCTTCGTCGCGATGGTGAGGTGCATGAAGCGCGAGTGCGAGACGGCTCGCTACCGAGACCACCCTCAGTGCCAGAAACTGCGCCGCGAAGAAGAAGCGGTGCGCGCGCAGGGCGGCTGATTGAACTGGCGAGCTCAGCCGGCAAGCTGTGGCGTGAGAGGCGGTGCACTCCGCACCCGTTGCAGCGTGAGCTGCAGCCGCCGCGCGTCGGCGCTGGCGCGGTGGCGCGGCGCCTGCAATTCATTGCTCACGGACTGCAGCGTGGCGTGCCAGTCTTGCGCCTGCTGTTCGTTCAGCAGCCTGCGTAGGCTGTCGAGCTTGAAGCTGGGCTGCAAGCCGGCTGATTCGTACAAGGCCGACAGCCAGGGGTAGTCGTGTGCCCAACCGTCGCTGAACACGGTGAGACCGTGCAGCTGGTCGTTCAGCAAGCGAGCCACCTCGCCGACGTCGCGCCCGTGTTTCACCAAGGCGTCGCGCCGGATGTGGTGGATCTGCTCGGCAGCCGGGTCCCAGTGGATCCAGCCAGGGGCGGGGCGGATCAGTGTGCAGAAGCTGCTGCCGTCGGGCAGTACGTAGCCGACCTCGATCGGGTAGCTGTCGCGCCCGAAGCCAGACGCCTCGAGGTCGAGGATGGTCGGCACGTCATCGGTCCCCACCGGCGAAGGCAGGTTCACGGGGCGAATGCTGGCGACCATGGGCTAGCTTAACCATTGCGGGCACCGCGTGAACATGAGGTAAGCCCGTTCGGAAGAGGTGTTTTCAGCGTTTCGGTGCTGGCCTCGGCCCCGTGCCAGCCCGGGGCGGCCGAGGCACCGTGGCGCTAGGGTTTGTCCGAGGCGGCTACGGCATTCAAGCGCTGCCATGCTTGCAGCCATACCGATTTTTCCAATCGCCGATTCAGCTTCAGGAGACTCTGTGCCCAACGCCGCCGCCCACACCCGCCCGCACGAGCGCATCTGGCCGGCACGCCTGCCGCGCGAGCTGGTCCTGCCGTCGACCAGCCTGTGGTTGAACCTCGACGTCACTGCCCAGCGCTATCCCGACAAGGCGGCATCGGTGTTCTTCGGCCAGGCAACCACGTATCGGCAACTGCATCAACAAGCCGACCGTGTGGCCGGCTGGCTACAGAGCGTCGGCGTGAATGCCGGCGACCGGGTCGGCCTGTTCATGCAGAACTGCCCGCAGTTCGTTGCCGCGTTCTACGGCATCCTGCGGGCGAACGCGGTGGTGGTGCCGATCAACCCGATGAACAAGGCCGACGAGTTCCAGCACTACATCACCGACCCCGAAGCGCGTGTGGTGATCTGCGCTGCCGACCTGGCCTCGACCGTCGAGACCGCCAACGCGGCTGTGCCTGCGGCCAAGCGCCTGAGCCACGTGCTGGTCACGCGTTATGCCGATGCGATGCCTGACGCCAACCGCATCGATCCCGAAGACGCGCCCTCGGCTCCGCTCGAAGCGTGGCTGCGCAGCGACCCGGCATTGCCAGCTCCCGGCGAGGGCAGTGCCGCCTACCTGCGCTGGCACGACGCGCTGGCGCAGGCCCTCGAGCCGGGCCCGCACACGGCGCAACCCGACGACTTGGCCGTGCTGCCCTACACCTCGGGCACCACCGGCAACCCGAAGGGCTGCATGCACACGCACCGCACCGTGATGCACAACACCTGTGCCGGCATGCAGTGGTCCCATGGCGGCCCTGAAGTGGTGGGCCTCGGTGTCGTGCCGATGTTTCACATCACTGGCCTGGTGGGCATGTCATCGGCCGTGTTCTGCGGGTGCACCGTGGTGCTGATGCCGCGGTGGGACCGCGAGGTCGTCGGCCGTGCAATCTCGCGCTACAAGGTCTCGCACTGGACCTGCATTCCGACGATGGTGATCGACCTCTTCGGCAGTCCCAACTACAAGAGCTTCGACCTCTCGAGCCTGCGCTTCATGAATGGCGGCGGCGCGTCGATGCCCGCGGCGGTGGCCGATCGGCTGCAGAAGGAGTTCGGCATTGTCTTCGCCGAAGGCTACGGGCTCACTGAAACCTCGGCTGCCACGCATGCCAACCTGCCCGAGCGCGCCAAGCCGCAGTGTCTGGGCATCCCGATCTTCGGTGTCGACTCACGCGTGGTGGACCCGTCCACGCTGCAGGAGCTGCCGCCTGGTGAGGTCGGCGAGATCATCAGCCGCGGGCCGCAGGTCTTCAAGGGCTATTGGCGTCAACCCGGTGCCACGGCAGCGGCCTTCATCGAGTTCGAAGGCAAGACCTTCTTCCGCACCGGCGACCTCGGCCGCATGGACGAGGAAGGCTATTTCTTCCTGACCGACCGGCTCAAGCGGATGATCAACGCGAGCGGCTTCAAGGTGTGGCCAGCCGAGGTGGAGATGCTCTTGTACAAGCACCCCGCGGTGCAAGAAGCCTGTGTCATCGCCGCGCGCGATGCCTACCGCGGGGAGACGGTCAAGGTGGTGGTCGTGCTGCGTGCGGAAGCCAAGGGCAAGACCAGCGAGCAGGACATCACCGATTGGGCACGCGACCACATGGCCGCGTACAAGGTGCCGAAGATCGTGCAGTTCGCCGACAGCTTGCCCAAGTCGGGTTCAGGCAAGGTGATGTGGCGGCTTCTGCAAGACAAGGAAGCTGGTTAACGCCCAGTCTGGAAACGTCCCCGGTTCGGGTTCAGAAGCCCGACCCCGGTTGCTTCAGGAATTCGATTTCTTCCGGCGTGGACGGGCGGCTGAGGATGGCGTTGCGGTGCGGGAATCGGCCGAACCTTGCGATCACGTCGCGGTGCCGCTTCGCATAGTCGAGCAACTCTTGCGTGTCGGGCGCCTGGGCGGCAAGCTGGGTGAAGCGTCGCACCGATTCGTCTTGCATGGCCAGGTCTTCGGCGTGTTCGAGCGGCATGTAGGCGAAGAAGCGCTGCCATGGCGGCAGGTCCTGGTCCTGGCCACGGTCGAGCATCGTGCGGGCGGCGGCGAGCGCGAGCGGGTCGCCGGCAAACGCGCGTGGGGTGTTGCGAAACACGTTGCGGGTGAACTGGTCGAGCACGATCACCTGGGCGAGCGCTGTCTCGGCGTTGCCCTGCCAGCCGCTCAGCTCACCGTGCAATGCCTGTTCGATCAGCGGGCCGAATCGCTGGGCGATTTCATGGTCGAACGCATCGTTCTTGCGAAACCACTCCGGCCGCGACACGGCAGGCGACGCGTCGCCGAACCAGAACTGCAGCACCGCCTGTGCGCCGTCGGCCATCGCGTTCATCGTGCGAGCTGTTCCCACAGGTAGGTGAACTCGAGCGCCTGCTTGTGCGCGCGCTGCTCGTTGTCGGCCGCCCCGCCGTGGCCGCCTTCGATGTTCTCG
>Ga0307516_10001662_pt1 | contig 30602 bp, 43 predicted proteins | sample 19_EM_MG_FD_203310 | JGI IMG/M metagenome (GOLD analysis project Ga0307516, IMG submission 203310) | Populus trichocarpa ectomycorrhiza microbial communities from riparian zone in the Pacific Northwest, United States - 19_EM | ecosystem: Host-associated > Plants > Roots > Unclassified | place... | reverse complement strand
CCCCAGCCTTGTTTTGTTCCGTACCTCTTCATTGAATCTGTACACCAAATTCATTTCCGATTCACTGTTTGCTCTACCTTGGTGGATTGGACAACAGAGGTGACCCAGGAATATAACTTACATCATAGTCACTCCCCACTGAAAACTCGGCAAATGCCGGAGTTGAATGTCCTCGAGCGCGTGGTCCATTCGCTTTCCATATGCTTGACCTTGGATCGAGTCTGACTCGGACGGGGACCCTGGTGGGATGCGCAACCTGCGATTTCGTGGCGTCCGTATAAACCCGACGGTGACCTGCGACCTGGTCGACCGTGCGCAGAATCGACACTTCCAGCGCATATTGCCGCCCTGCATTCGCCCCATAACAACCCTAGCCAATGGAACGGCCAGGTTGATCACCAGACTCGCCTCTCAGGGGATAACAGCTACGGCAAACTCAAACCTGACAACCGACGGGGCCGCCTCTCCCAACCACGCGTCCAAGGCAAAAACCAACGCGGCCCGAAATCCCATCCCTGCGTCACAGGCCGCTCAGCCACCCGGGAGTACCGGGGCAGACGCTGATGACGACGGGGATGGTGCCCCCGAATCCAAAAGGCCTGTGGACGTAGACACTAAGGATGGCAAGAAAGTGGTAACGCCCATGAAATGTCAGTGGTTTGCACGAGCCAACCTTTGCATCAAGGGGCCCGTCGTCCAGCTTGAACTTGGCGTAGCTCCTGTTGATCCCCAATCCGGGATGGTCGGTCAGCGTCCGACCGCATCCGTTGAATCTGCCTATCGTCAATGCCAGAGTAACTGTAGCCACCCATCAAGTGTATTCCAGTGGTGGGGAGGTCTGGGATGCCACTCTCGCCCAAACCAATCTACGCTGGAACGTGAACAAGTACGTGACCCTAATACCTTCCAGGAAGCCATGCTATCGGCTCAACGCCCAATGCCGTAGATTTTACGTGTTGCAGCTTTTACGCCCTGTCGGTGACCCCTCTGCCTGCGTACTGTTTACACGCTGGGGTCGCGTCGGGGAGCCTGGCTTTTCCCAGCACAAGGCGAGACACCCCTCCATAATCGCCAGAACTATTTATGACGACCCTCCTCAGGGTCCATTCGAGCCTGTTGTTGCTATCTCCAAGTTTAAGAAACAGTTCAGAGCCAGGACGGCCACGAAGTGGGAGGACCGCCGATCGATGGTATCCGCAGGACAACGTGAGAGCCAGAGAGTCCCATGACGTGCGCCCTTCTGACAATTCGCCTCGGGTCAAATACATGTGGATTGGTGGGTCACGCACAGTCGCTCTCCGTATAACGTGTTTCTAACGTTCTTGCAGAGCGTTCATTTGAGAACGACGGGGGAGAGGAGGCTCAGACTGAAGGGTCCAGGGAGCCCAAGGAAGGGATCAAGATCCCAGAACCAACTCTTGAGCCTGACCTCCAGACCTTTTGCAAACTCATCTTTGACACGGAGTGAGCCGGTTGGTTCCCTTGTTTTGATGACCGCGCCGAGCATCGATCACAGGGTCATTTCGAACGCGTTGTACGAGATGAACTATGATGTCAACAAACTCCCTTTGGGTTCGTCCCACCCTTCACCTTGTGCGGGACCTTTCGTTGACAAAAGCACGTGCAGGGAAACTCGCTAAATCAACAATATTGTCCGGGTTCTCTGCCTTGAAAGAACTCTGAGGTCATCAGCCAGCAGGACGTTTTTAGGGCTCGTGGTCCCAACCACTTTGAGTCCGAGTGTGAGCGACTGACCTCTCGTTACTACTCGTGGGTCTCCACTGCGCCCTTTCGGGCAAACTTCTGACGTACGCTCTTCAGTGTTATTCCCCATGCATTCGGTCGCCGCCTCCCATCACCACCATAGGAACCTTGAAGAAGGTATGTCTTTGGTGACGAAAACGCTGACCATAACGACTCAATGTCCTGTAGGAGCTCGATCTTGTTGATGCACTCGGAGACATGGTATGTACATGGCCCACGCAATCCAGACTGGACCTGACCTGGGGGTCTACAGCAAATTGCCTCTAAGCTCATCTCCAATTCTATACCGAGGGACGGAGACGGGAACACCATCAACCCACTCGACGCACAGTTCCGCTCTCTCAAACTCACGAGCATGGTCCCAATCGACAGGAGCAGCGGTGAGTTCGCGACCTTGAAGGCTTACGCAAGAGGTCCGCCGCGTGGGTTCAGGGCGCGGATTGAGTGCGCGTTCAGGTGGCATCTCTTTTCCAACACTTCAGCCCCTCGAGATCTGATTCAAGGTGATAGGCAAGAGGAAGCTAAAGCCTGGAACACATCTCCAGCGCGCAGCAGGTTGGGGGATGGGGATAGGCTGTTGCTCTGGCACGGTTCCAGATCCACAAATTTTGCTGGTATCTTGTCACAAGCATTGCGTATCGCTCCTCCCGAAGGTGGAGACTCTCGTGACTGGTGCTCGATTCCTATTGCTGAGAACGATATTTAGCTCCTTCCACCGGTCAGTTTCCCAGACTTTGACTCGTCTCAGGGCCTCATGACCATTCAGGCTACATGTTCGGAAAGGGCGTGTACTTCGCTGATGTAGGTTATCGCCCCTGGTGCTGCATAACGTTGGTTGTTAATCCTTTACGATCTTACTAGGTAATGTCGAAGGTATGTCTGTGGCTCACCCGCTAAATGGGCATCGTTAATAATTTCGCCCCCAGTCTGCAAACTACTGTCACTCAAGGTAAGTCCGTTATTGAGTTCTGCTCATCGGCTCCGTTCGACGCCATTCCCCTTCTAGCCTGAGTGGGAATGTCGGCGTGTTGTTACATTGCGAAGTCGCTGTTAAACCATGGCTCGAGCTAACCGGCAGCAACTTTGCCGCTGGCAAGGACGTCAAAGAGGAAACTGTACGACCATTCCCTTCTTCCCACCACTGATACCTCTATTCACAAACCTTGCGTAGAGCCACCAAGGGAGTAGGCCGTATGCAACCGGTAGATTGGAAAGTTGCTGGCGAGGCCCTTGGACACGATGAGCTGAAGGGGTGTTGGATGCCGAACGGTCTGGATAATTTCCACGCTTGCCCGGTCGTATACTGATCTGGGTCATAATGAATTTCACAGGAAAGAGTGCGGACATCAACCCCCCGGGTGCTGATCTGCGATATAACGAGGTTCGTTGCGTTTCAGAAATATCGTACGGGTGTCGAACTGAGCGGCTGAACCTGTCTTGTGTTGCAGTATATCGTGTAGGATGTTGCACAGATTCGCACACGGTACCTATTGATGGTGAGGATGGGCTGAGTCATCGAACTGCGAGTACTTTGTCGTAGTAAACGGAGCACGGATCCATGGTACTTAAATAAGCGTGAACGTCGATGATGATGAACTCAACGGTTGGACCCGGCGACACAGACTCCAGCGAAAGAGTATGCTGGTCCCATCTCCGCCTTGGAGTGTGAGGGAGCTCGTGGTACTTTTTTGCTCTGGGATCGCGTACGCAGTGGTGCCTCCAGCGAGTGGGAGGATCTCGCCTCTGCCAGTGTTGCTGGACGCCTCCTCCTTCAACTCGATGCTCAGACAGAAATGAACCACAGCTGTGCCTTCCAATCGTTTTTGAATCGCCGCATTTGCCTTGGCGTATCAGACAGGGAAGACCCGGGAATAAGTATACACATGATATCCAGGTTCGCGAACAGCACCTGTGGGAGAACGGAAAAGTCACGTGCGGTGTTTGAGCCTCTTGAGCCAGAATTCAGCCTACCCGCTAAGTCACCCAGACTCCGAGCTCCTGTTGGGCAACAAACGATGGCGAAGCCCATCACAAAATCTCCTCTCCCCGCCCTTGGCTCTTCCTGGATCGAAAACCTGCGATTGTGCGACAGATCGTACCGCTTCAGCGCATACCGTATGATACTCAGAGCAGAACAACGTACCATCCAGCAGCAGGCGGAGGAGGATATCACCTCTGCCAGGGCCGTCGGATACCCCCTTGGGTTCGTGTTCAACCTCGTAAGTACCTTTGGTGGTGGACCCTGGGCGTCAATCGTCAAGCAGGTCATGTCGCCGCCTCAGCCGGAGACAATGAACACAATGTCATCTTCAACGTCGGTAGACTGTGCCGCGATAAATTGATTCGCATGTGTACGTTCGACTGGTTTTCGTACGCCGCCCGACGATGATCATCATTCGCTTCGAAATTCGGACGTCCACCTCCCTTCAACACGTTAGAAGATATGATCACGGACTCGATGGAGGCCACTGGAGAAGATTACAGGACTTCCAGAAGAAAGGTGCGCGCGTTCCCACCACCCTTTCTCCGTCCAGGTACTTGCTCGCGACGGATACCGGTGCATGGTATGTAACAGGCACGTTTTGTGAAACATCGCTCAGCAAAAGCGCAGCCCTGTTGGACATAGCGGAACGCGATGGGGTCAACGGAATTCTAGTTCACACACGTCGCATTTTGAATGAGCCCATGACGCAAGGTATCGGTGATCACGATCCAATGGTGAATAGGGTGTGGTGACACCGGTAAGCGCTTAGTCCCCCATTCTACTCACTCATTATCCAGACGTATTATGCCGGTGGTGTTGCCATTCTGGAGCATTTTGGGTTGACATCTCTCAGCAAGGCCCTCAAAAAATCGGGGGGTGTTGCTCTCATTGGTGTCCGGCGTCCACTCCAAATTTGGTCGCCTGAATTTGTGGTTCGAACCTACTTCCCAGGTGTGCAATCCGGAGACTTGGCTGTCATGTTGGCTGACCACACGTACAGCCAAACCGCTATAAAGTCTGCGTGTTCCGCAAGGGAGACGAGGGATATATCCGCCGCAACTTCGTGGATCCCAAATCTCACGTTGACGGTGCCCCTATGGTCGTCGAGTTCAATTCAAAATGTAAGAAAGCCCCACCACCTGACCCCCAGTTGCTTGCCCTTCATGCAATGTGTGCTCGAGTCGCGCATATGTCTGGTGCCGCCGAATTTTTCGACTGGTTAGAGTGGGATGCGGAAGAAACAAATGTTATCGCTCTGCTCGTCTGCTCAGCAATCTCATCTCCCCATTTGCCGTCGTTTGAGGGGATGGTCTTGATTGGAGTTGATTCCCTTGCCAATAAACACACCAGATGTATAGAACCACCGCGGAGGAGGGTGTGATGGTCGATTGGTAGCGAGAAGTTTGTCGCTCGGGACATATGGTTAACAAAACACACAACACATAACATAAACAAAGCATTATCCGCTCGTCCTCTAGGCCAGGATAGTTCGTATGGATCATGATTTCTTGTCCAAGACAGCCGCTTCCTCTCGATGCTTATTGACCCTCGAATCGGTCTGAGCCAGAGCTCGATGTAGGTCCGTTGTGAATGATTTGGGTAACTTGAAGGTGTGTTGGATCTTCGGCACATCACTGGTGCACAGTAACATGGAATCGGCATCAGAAGACTTAGGCTCGTGAGCCCCTGGGGTAGCAGCCGCCTGAGAGCCCGACGTAGTTGATACGGAGGAAGAGGAGTAGATCTGGTCAAGTTGGGGGTCTGACTGTGGGGAAATAGCCCCGCGGGCGAGAAGGTCTTGAAGATATTGGGATGCTTTGTATGCTGTAGAATGTAGTCAGTACAAAGCCCGAATATCAGACATCGCTTTTACACTACCTCTAAAGTGATGCCAACTTCGCCAGATGCAAAAAAAGAATGGTAGATTGGGAATAATGGCTACAGGGGCCTCGCGTTCGTCATCCAACTGCGAGTAGAACTTGAAAGAGGGTACCTACGTATCAGCATGAAGGGAGTGGTCAGCGGCGAGATGAGCAACCAAAACCAGGCGCCGCGTTTATGCCTTGGTGCTCTCTTATCGACCAGCGTCTGGAGATTAAGCAAGGGGGACGTGATTATATGCTGTGGATAGATTAATGGAATCTAAGGTATGGGTGAGGTCAGTTGCAAGGAAGCGTCCCCGAAGGTGAGGGCGTACCTCTGGCTGCTGTACGTCTCTTCCTGCGGTGCGGGGGCTGGTGATTTTCGGGCCGAGGGAAGGGTCTAAGCTCTTCAGTGCTAGTTCCTCGAAATCAAGCCTGTCTATCAGACGTTCTCCGTAGTTGAACACCCTGATCTAAGCAGATGGTCAGTCCTTTTCGACGTGCAAGAGGCATGATAAAGAGTTCGAATTCGCACCTTCCAAGTGCCTGGCGCAGCCTTCCCCCAATCAGCCCAAATGCCCGTAGCTCTATCCGTAGCCCTTGATATCAGACTCGGGTTCCCCTGGTCAGCCTCCGAAGGCGGAGTGGTCACGAAGTGATAGTAGGTGTTAAGTACGGTCCTGCCCCTCCCGGTGCTGGTCGTGACGCCGGTAACACTCTGCTTGGAGAGGGGCAGGGCGAAGATACGCAGACGGTGTTTGGCTCCGGACATTGGTCGTCGTGGGTGAAAGAGGATGAAGGGGGCGGGCCCCTTGGTTGAGGGTTGAGTTCAAGTGTGGATCTACCCGACGCGTTCCTCTCCCCCTTCCTCGAAAGAGGCTGCGATCACGACCCAGGTTTGGTTATGAACTCTACATCGACGACGACGAACAAGAACCTGACTCAGACGACCAGCCGAACGACCTCGAGCACAAAGCGGTGATATCATGTCTGGACTTGCGACGTTGGTCGTTATGGCTGCTCTCTTGGCTGTGTCGTCTTTTGCGATTGGGATGCTACCCTTGTTCTTCGCGTTTTCGAGTCAGTGACGGTTGGCTGGACAGAGATATGTAGTCTCGCTAACTTGTTGTAGGGTCCTCGATGTCTAGGCTGGCTGCTCTGGGATCTGGGCTGCTCCTTGGCGCAGGGTTGGGAATCATCATTCCAGAGTGCGTTCCCTCATTCCGTTCAGTGGTATCCCTCCTTAACTCGAATACTACAGAGGCGTAGGAGCCGTCGTAGAAACAAAAGACGACCCTTCAGGACGCGCCCATTTCCCCACGACGACGGTCGCGATCTCCCTCCTCGTCGGATTCACGTTCATGCTCGTTACCGAACAGCTCCTGCCTGGTGCTCATTCTCACTCCGGATCACACATACCTTCCTCTGGTGGTCCGATTTCTCCAAAAGCTTCTACTGTGTTCGATGCAGATGTGGAACTGGGGGAGTTGGAGGGTGACGCTGCTCGATCGCCTCGTCCCACGACACCGAGGTCTGCTTCTACCAGCGCCCAGCGACCTACTACGCCCCGGACCGCCACCGGAGATGCGTTCAATATCCACACCTCTGGGAAGGGCTTCACCCTAACCTTGGGGTTGGTTCTGCACGCATTGTCCGATGGGCTCGCTCTGGGATCGTCGATCGTTTCGGATGCGGAGTCACAAGGGCTATCGTTGGTTGTCTTTGCTGCTCTTATAATTCATAAAGGTGTGTAGGTTATAGGTGCCTACCATATGATTGACCTTTGCTAATTCGAACCACAGCGCCCACTGCACTTGCACTGACGACCTCATTGTTAGCGAGTGGGGTAAATCGTACAGCTTGCAAAAAGTTCCTCTCGATATTTAGCGCCTCCACACCTACTGGCGCGGCTCTCGCTTACCTTTTCCTGTGGTTCTTCCAGTCCACAGACGGTGGCAAGAATCAATGGACTGGAATTGCGATGCTCATTTCTGTATGTCACCTCGTTACGGTTTCGTGGTTCTTGACTGAGCTTCCGCATGAACTAGGGAGGAAGTTTCCTCTACGTTGCTACTGTCCTCCAGCCAGTGTTTTCTGACAACACGGGTGGATCGCTTCACGAAGACGAGATCAGCGTGAAGACACGATTGGTGTTCATCGTGTTGGGGATGTTTGCCCCCCTGGTCCTCAGCGCGCTAGTAGGGCATGGGCACTCTTAGGTCCCACTCCGTACGGTTTTAATAATAATAAATGTACTGTTCCAAGAGGCCCTAGAGCACCGTTACACCAAGTCTCTCGATCCTCATCCTTGTGCCTCCCAATGCTTCCTTTGCGCCATTGAGCGAATCAACACCTATCGGAAAACTCCGAGGGCGATTGGCCGGGCGGACAAAACGGGAGAGTTGACTTGTGCTGATCGGAGCTTATGCCAAAGTGAGGTCGGAAAGGCGGTAGTTTCCAATTGACAAACGATCGCGTGGGTGGTAGTGGTCTTGTGTTAATTTGGGACACCATGAGATCAGGGATGTGGACAAGAGCCGTCGGGTGACGATCTACAGGGTTGCGGGGGATATGCGGGCAGGGCGGGAGATTAAAAGAGCGCAAAGTGTGAGCGAGGCGCCAGAAGTCTGCACTGGGGGCTGTGGACGTTCATTCGTACCCCAGCTTGCGTCGTTCAGCCTGGCCACGTTCCAGTTTGGCCACCTGGTCTTCAGCTTCGCGAATTGTGTCGTCCCAGGCGACAAACAACTCAGACAACGCCCCGACCTGTGGGTTCGAGCGAACTCAGGGATCAGTCAAGTTCCCGGCTGACGGTGACTTACGTGCGCTCCGTACTGGTTTATGAGAGTCGCAGTTCGTTTCTCCAGGGATGCTGCGAGTTCCACGTCTTGTTTGTGAGCTTCGAGGAGCGCTTTGATGCGCGGTCGGAGGGTTTGGTAATCTGTGGGACTGATCGCATGAGTGGGTCAAACACGAGCGGTGGAGGGCGGGGCACGCACTGGTCAACTTCCCGACTGCGGCGACGCCCTTCTGGTCGAGTGCCTCGATTTCGCGCATGTCGCGGTCTGCGGCTCGGATGTCCGGTTCTATCTCCTGAAGGAAGGTTTCGAACTCGGACGGGGTCATGTTCTCGTACGAGGGCAGGGCATTTGGGATTATTCCTGAGAGCGTCAGGAGGTGGGCATACTGGTCGTCTGTCCGGGTAGAAACGGTCAGATATATCGTGGATGGAGCGATAGATATACAGGCGGACGACACGTACATTGGTCCATGAATTTCCTCAGACTATCGTTGTTTTGGACGATGTCGTCGAGCCTCTTCTGGATCTGCTGGGCATTCCTGAGGAGGGTCTCGCCCTTTGCGAGCGGTTTGTCCTTTTGCTTCACGCCGTAGAGGAGGGCTTCGAGCCACCTGAGCCTGAGTTCGAGCGAGAGTTCCGGGGTGATCGCTGGGGGTTTCTGCAACGACGACGACTGCTTCGTTGGCACAAACCTTTTGGTGGTTGTTGGGTCCGGGCTGGAGGGCGGCGTAGGCGATAGAATCCGCTGTTTCTGTACATCTCCCAGGAATACTGAGCCAATTTGCGTGGACATATTTTTTGGTGGAGGGCTGGAGGTCGTGCTTGCCTTTTCCGGACTTGTTACGCTCTCTCGTCTCTCTCTTTCCACTCACTCTTTCTTCCCGACGACTGCGACGTTGGGTGCATGTTCTGTGGGAATGCAGCCCTCTCCATTCGAGATCCAGCGCGAGGTCGAGAACCTCCGAGACATTAGGAGACGGTCCAGTGCAGGTGGACCTGGCGCACTCGTCCTCGATCCAGACCTCCCAAACCAGCCCGCCCTCGGCGCAGCCCAACTCAACTATTGGGATCCAACCCAGACATCCCCTGGCTCAAGCTCCTCCGCGGAAGAATCCAGCTCCAGCGCCGACGACCACGACGACGGTTCCGATGGTGGTGATCCCTCCTCTCTCTTTTGGGTCCCTGCTCGCCTACATCCAGAGATTGACCCTGCGGAATTCAGAGCATTCATCAAGGAGCATGCGAGGACCCCAGCCGACGGTTCAACCTCACTCGATCGCTCGTTTTCCATATCATCCGGCGGGTTGGGTAGGAAGAAATCGATGCTCAACAGAGAGTACAAGCCTTCTGTGAACGACGGCGTGGAGAACGAGGGTCATGTTATGCCCCTCCGGAGGAACAGGACCAGCTACTACAACATGGGGCCGCAACTCTCCATCAGCGATCTCCAAAAACTCGACGAGCTCGCAGAAGAGGCATCCCAGTCCGACGATCCTTCAAAACTGAGAAGCGTATTACGAAGGAGCCTTAGTCTCAATATGTCGCCATCTGGTGCGTGTTCTTCTCCCTTATCACCGGCCACCCTATCCCCTTCCATACACCCCGCCTTACGCCGTTTGACTAAAACTCTGCGATGTGTGATTTAGTAATTGATCAAATGGACATGCCTGATCTGGGGGATGAAGCGGACGCGCCGATTATAGTACCAAAGCCAGGCCAAATCCTTCGCAGATCTGCCAGGACCAAAATCCGAAAGCCTGGTCAGACTGGTGAAGGCGCACACAGATTCCAGACAACTCGGTCCCGCCGCATATCTAATCCCCGTAGCCCAGCCGATACGCATCCCGACCAAGAATCACCACCGCTCGATCTTATGCTCGGTACTGGACTTAATGGACCGCCGGGTGTTACGGGAACGACACGACCAGAGTCATTCAGCGTTGAAGCATTCATCTTTGACGCATACGCCCTGGATGACCCCGCAGACATCGTTCCAGTGTTGGTATCCCAGCCTCCCCCAGATGGAAGGTCTCCTTCCCCGCCCTCGGTCACCGAATTCGAACCGCAACATTCTTCTTCTTCCATACAACCACATAACATCCCGATTCCTCCGACACCCCCTCCCCTACAGCACCCTCAGCCGCGGCACCACCTTACACCTACGAACGAGCCGCAGTACCCCTTGCGAACACCATCCCCGGATGCACCTTCGGTCACCTCCGTTGAAGCCCCACAACGATCACCCGAATCACACCACCCCATGCCCACGGTCTCCCCTCCCTCATCTCACGACCGTAAGGAGAAGGATAAGAGCAAAAAGGGGGGCTTCTTCGGATGGGGTGGTGAGAAGGGGAAGAAAGGATCCAAGGAGAAAGAGAAGGAGAAAGACAACTCGTTCTTGGGTTCGCTCTTCGGAGGTTCTAAGAGGAAGCAGGAGGAATATACCAGTACTGGCTTGGGTTCTGGGTCGGGGAGGGAAACTGCCGCTGCTCTTTTGGGAGCTTCCAGATCCAAGTCTCGCGCACCTTCGCCAACTCCTGAAGCAGGTGGACCTTACGCACGATACCCGATCCACGTCGAAAGGGCCATTTACAGACTCAGTCACATTAAACTGGCGAATCCGCGGCGACCACTTTACGAGCAGGTGCTCATATCAAACCTCATGTTCTGGTACCTCGGCATCATCAACAATAAGGGTCAGGCGAACGGGACGGGACAGAACCAGAGCCAGGCGAAGGAATCGCAACAGCAACAACAACAAGGGACAGGACAACCTCCTCAGGGCGGACAGGACACTGACGCTAACCTGGAGAAGGAGATGAAAGAACAGGAGGAAAGAGAGAAGGCGGAGAGAGAGAGGGAGATGATCGAGGCCGAGAAGGAGCGGGAGAAGGAACGGGAGAGAGAAAAGGAGTTACAGGTTCAGCAACAGCAGCAGCAAGCCCAGAGGCGCGAGCCGAAACGGGGCCCATTGACGAAACCAGCGCCTGGCCCACCTGGATCTAGGAGGGCGGAGATGCCGGTTCGTGGACCCCAATACGAGATGCAGCACCGGGTAATGGAACAAGAGTACGGAGGGTACGACCCGAGGAACCAACCCCAGAACCGACCAGGACCGATGCCATACAGCCCTGCCCCGCAACTCATCCAACCCCAACCACAGATGCCCAACAACATGATGTACTATAACCCCGGTAACCCCCAGGGACCGGGCAATCCATCTCAAAGGCCGTTGTCACCCCAGTTACCGCCGGGAGCGATGCCGCCAATGGACCAGGGCCCGTGGAAGAATCAGGTGCGGTTTCAGTTCTACCCCAACTATGGTTTCGCATGTTAACCCAATTCTTAAACTTTTCTTCGTAGGGTGGTCCAAGGAGGTCCAAATCACCGCCCCAGATCTCCTATGGCCAAAATCCTATGATGGAGAAGGCAGTAACCGGTCGCACACCCTCGAGGTCCCTCTCTGCTAACGCCACCCAGCAGCAGATGGGCGGCAATTCCGGGTTCCAACATCAGCCGAATGGGAGGCTCAGGAAGGGAACAAGTGCTCATGCGGTCATGAATCCTATGCAGAGAGACGAGGACGATCTACCGATGGCGATGTGGCAACAACAACGGCGGAAGTGACCTCCGGAAACCTTGACACTCCCAGGATACTTGCATTCGCTTTCTCTCGTCCCTCCCTCTCTCTTTTCTTTTCATTCTGGATGTACTCCCTGGTCCCTTTCTGCATACCGTCTCCCGCATGACTACTCCTCTCTTCGTTCACCTCCACCTCATTACGGCTGCTACCTCGCATGCGATTCCCATCCCAGACGATCGCCCACCTCCCACGTTACCTCTCTCCGGAACGATCTCTTATTCCACTTTTAACGACTTGTTACAAAGTTCCCCCTTCTCCTTATCACCTCTCTCATCAATCCCACGAACTCTTTCCACTCTCTTTTCTTATATATTGTTTCTCCTTTCGCCTTACGCTACGCTGTCATCTAGATCTGCAATCTACCCTAGCGTCGCCGGAATTTTTTTTTCAGTGAACGGTTTGTTTTCATCCCTGTATTGTCGGTCGGCGAGTTTTCTGGGGGCCGTTGGGACGATCAAACGTGTACATGAAAACAGAGGTTGAAATCGTATCTGCATACAGGCCATCAACAGGCCTGCTACATCAAGTGCTGAAAGTCATCGTCACATCGCGAATCATCAGCTTTACGCTTCTGTCGCCTACCCATTCCGTTTTAAGTTCGACCAGGGTTTCTGCTGGAGTCAGCTTCGCTGTCGGGTCGCAGCCATAAGTGAAACCGACCCCCAGAGGGGTAGGACCGCTTCTCACCTGCATCACCAACGTTGAACTCCCAAGTTTTGTACGGTTCTCCGTCCCCATGACCTTGTCTAGGGGGTGCACCGGGATTGAAGAAACTCGAGAAACTCGACCCAACCTTCCACACCAATACCGCGTTTTCGTCCAACGAGACAGTGATCAACCTCCTTCCATCTGGGGAGAAGCTGCAAGCAGCCAATCGTTGTTTGTGGCCTTCGAGGACGTAGAGGCGGGTAGCAGTCTTGAGATCGAACATGATGATCGCTCCTTCGGATGTTCCCACAGCAAGACGTTGGGTGTTCATGTGGAAGTCGACAGTTGGGAAGCTGTGAGCAGGATTTGTCAGCCCCACAAAAAGAATCACCACCAGGAGGCTGACGTTTGAACGACGTGTACGAGAATCTCCGTGGCGGCGTCAATGGTGGCCTCGCGATTGTTGGAAGAATTTGGGTCAAGGGATTTGACTACCGCTTCAATCAAACGCGGGAGATTCGGTTGGATTGCCAGCGGACGCTGAGGTGACATCTTGTTAGCTAACGCAACACCATTCTCAAGGCCATTCGGCACCTTTCGAATCAAAAACGCAAGCATCTGCATCAAAGATTTCCTCTGTTGTATGTCCGTGACGTGCAAAATATCCATCGAGAGCGTCGTCATGACCAGCGGGGTATTGTTCGACGCGATCTGGAGAACCGCACTCCTCGCCGCGGCACCCACGTTCAACGTCGTGATCCCGTCTTTCTTCGTATGTGTCGCCAGGGTGAATAGAGACCGTAGGAGTTCCATGACGTCGATGTAGGACTGCCAGGTATCGAAACCTCTGGAGCAGAGGTCTATCGCGAGGATCTTGCAGATGGGTCTGTCGTCGTGGAGGTACATCGAGATGGACTTTGATATGTCAGTTAGGCAGCTTCAACGGAGATGTCAGCATTCTTTCCAGTATTGGAGGAGGGTCTCCACTCAGACCTTGGTGACAACAAGCTATATTTCTCTACAGCTATCGAGCCGCAGATGAACGCAGCCACCACTGAGGTTGGCGATGACTTCTCGACATCAGGCTGCAGGCATGGGACTGACGTCTTCGTCAACCATCGTTAAACCTGAGGGCCGATATTACGCACGTTTGTGCTGCCACGACTCGGCCAATCCTGCTATCTCTTGGTCTGTGAAACGGGCGAGCCCAGCGTTAAATAATAGCTTCGCTGGTTCCCTGAACTCATCTACTAAATGGAGTGAGGTTCTATCGATATGCGAAATCGGGATGCGCACCTGGATATCGCACCCACGCGATTGCCAAGGAAGAAAGGCTGGGCCCATGGTACGCCTCCCCCACTAAATCCCTGAGCGAAGCCGCATAAAATGTGGACACAACCTCCACGTCTTGATTGAGACCTAGGACAATGATCTATGTCGCCTGTTGAAAACAAGGGATCAATTCACTCACTGGCGTCCCTCGAAAGGACTTGTAAGCACGCCAGTATCGCCAAGGCCCGATTGGCAGATTGTTCAGGTGACACTCTCCATCCGCTGGCGGGGTCGTAACCTGCGTATAAGGAAGTCGAACCAGACCTTTATATCACACACAATCAGTTGCGAATGTAGACGGGTGAACCGCTGAGGAACCACCTTGAATACCCGACTCCAACATTGACGGACGGGGTTATGCTTAACCTTCCCTTGCAGATCTCGTCGATACCCTCATTCATGCCCCATGTCAGTAAGATCGAAAGGACCGAGCGGATTTTTCGTTTCTCGGGTTCCGGGAGCTGCACGGCGGATTGTCCTATTGCTGGGCGGGACCTCGCAAGGAACGCAGCGAGGTTGAGGTGGAACACCGTAGCTGTGTTCGATCAGCACGGCTTGGAGAGCGTCCTAAATCCGTTACACACCTGAATCAAGGGTGTTCAGAGATGTATCGAGACCGGAAAGTATAAGGGACTTATTCGGAGGCCTGTCGAGACACCTGGGGGAACCGTTAGGAGGCGTGCATATTGATGCGGTCGAGTGTGACGTACCATTCGGACCAGCCGCCTTGGCCAACAAGCTCATCGGCCTTATCAACAGTCATTGCTCTCCAGAACTCCTGCGTTTTCAAGTCCCAGAGTCGTGCATGGCGATCTCCATAGATCAGTAACAAGTTGTCTCCGCCGATGCACACCCGGATGAGGGGGCTCATCGAGGTCGGGATAAGGTACATACTATGCGTGGCGGCCGTTGCGTGAGTGAAGGGTAGAAGCGGATGAGAAATGGGCATACAACTGGAAGCCATCGACGCAGAGGACCGCGATGGTTCCATCCTGGGCAATGCACAGAAGGGAACCCTTCAGTCTCCCCACGGCATCTCCCTTGGCGCGGATCACATGGGCTAGAGGGGTGTTGAACAAAGTCCAACGTGCACATATCTTTAGGGTCCTTGTGAGAATGTCAAGAAGCCCGATCACTGCCCATAAGGTAAAAACTTACTCTGCAGACCAAAAAGCTATACTACCATCGTCTGCTCCTCCAACAATCAGTTGCTCCTTGGTCCGCTCGTTCTCCACAGGGAACAAGGCAGTTATAGGACCGCGAAGAGGCACATCGGAGGTGATTTCCGCAGAAGAAGGGGAGCATAGGTGAGAAAATGACGTGCTGCGAAGGTACCCATCACCTTGAAAGCCCTAGGTAAAGGTAAACAGTGGACTGCAAATCGTCAAAACTTACTATATCCGATCACGAGGGAGTCGGCGTCTAGGACCAACGATGCTGAGGCGTGTATCCCGGTTGCAGCTATGGGGGCGCTGATTTCACACAAGGCATGGTGACGCGGAGATTCAATTTCGCTGGATTTCGGCAAGATGGCCAAGTTCACCGATCTCAGCAATGGCTCAGGGGCGTTCGTTGAAACTAAGTCTCCTGCAGATGTGAATACCGTGGTCTCGGTACCCGGTACGGAAGTAGAGCGTGTGAGGTTACATGCGATGTTAGTGGGTGGGGTATCTCCAGATGCAGGAAGGCCGTCTGCATTGACTGTGGTTAAAGTGTGGAGTTCACAGTTTCCCTGGTTTGAAATGATTAGACGGATTACATAGAATGGAACTAATCCTTACAGGATAGGCTGCCACAAATGAATTTGTATCAATCCACCAAGCATCGGCGGGAGACACCGTGTTTGACCAAATCTCCCTTAGGCCACTGGGTTTTGTTTCAACAACCTGGGGTGGGTTAATAGACGCCAGCAGTCGCGTTCGGAGGTACCTACGGTAAGTCCTGATTCTGTCCAAAAGATTGCGCGTTTTCCATCGGTTGTTAGGACGATTCTGTTCGCTATTATGGACCCCTCCACGGGGACGACGCCCAACTCGACTTGAGCGTCGACTTCGACGCATCCGACTACTTCTGCAATCTCAACAGTGTCGGGCACTCCCAACTGCGTTGTCCTCAGGGCTTTGAAAGGGTTTGGTAGCCCAATGACGCCACTGCGTGATGGCCGCCGGGAAGAAGGTGGTCGTGGCGCTGCGGTGGCAACCAGGCGGACAGTGTGTGACGTCATCCGCTGAAGAGAATCTACGTAGACGAGAGTGAAGGAATCTGACCTGTGGTGGTTAGACGTGACCCACATAGGTGCCTTGGGACCTACCATCCCCGTGTTTGTGGCACGAAACCCCTCCCGCGGATCCGTCAACACGCCATTCCCCGACCTTCTCCAGCTTGGGGCTATCAGAGGACTCAGGAGTGAAAACGTGCACGGAGATGCGAGTGTGGTCCTGGAGGTCACTCTCTGAGGAATCTCTCCTAAACGACATGGAGTCGGCTGCAGCTAAGGATAGGATGAACGTGGTCTTAAGAGGATATTAGAGTGACGAGATAGACGGTTGGGGATTATACTCACATTCTGAGTTTTCACGAGGTGGAGACATTTCCATGTCCAAACGCAATGAAGCGTACGGTGGTCCAACGTTCCAGGGGGTGGAACCAAGACCGGTGAATCCTGCCTGGCCGATACGTGACAAGCACCATCAGTAGTGGACAAGACGGAAAGATCCCTAACTCAAGTGGTCAGAACCGTATCCGGGATCAACCGTTGACGTGCGTACCCGTTTTCTTGGAGACAGACAATGTGTCGTTGAGATTCGTCCACGAGGAGTTGTGAAACCGCTCTCCCCGGACCGAATCGTGATGGGAATGTGTGAGAGTGGAGGTAGAGTGAGTAGATGCTCCCGGAAGCGTGCAGATGGGGAGGGCTAAACGTGGGTGAGGTCGGTGCAGAAGTCGAGTTGATTGGGTGGGAGGGCGTTCTGGAGTGTGTGGGTGGGTGGATACGGTTTTCGGGCCTTTTCTTGGTCGACTTCCGCGGTTGTATTTCTGTGGTAATGGCGGTCAAGGGTTGGACTGGACGCTTGTCGATCGGAACGGTCTTTTCAACAGGGAGGACGCCATCCGCGTGGTGCCTCTCCTTGGTGGGACTTTGGTGCTTCAATAACCCCTTCAACTTCTCCTGCTCTTCCTCAAAATCGACATAGTTCTTTGGTGCTTCGACCGCCTCTGCTGTCACGCCGGAGACAACTCGGGACCTGGAGAGGTGGAAAGGGTTTGTGGCCGATTTCAGTGAGGACTGGGAGCTAAAGGCAGAGGCATTCCGACCAAGATGAGAGATTACGGAAGGGGTGGATGGTTGAGTTTGTAACAGCGTGTCCGCGAGCTCAAAGGTGAATTGAGCGGGACTGATAAGGTCGGTCTTAACCCCCAGTTTGGGGTGAAAAATATACACGCTTCCGTCTTCGCACCCGATAGAGGCGCCCCGAAGCGGAGCCGTTTGGCGGTCTTGGGGAGGTGGGGAGATATCCTCAAGCTGAGGAGTGAAACCCCACGTGGCAAGAGCGCATGGCTTCCCAGAGACAAAGGACAGTTCGATGGCTTTGGTGGTATCGAGACCCGGGCCCTTGACATTTCGGTTTCTCAAGGCGGGCAGCGCGATTGGGATGATGACCTGTGGCTTCTCCATCCGATCTGCATCTGGCCCGGCGATGAACTCTGCGAGACGACTACAAGCGAACGAAACAGCGGCTTACTCGAACCACCGTGGTTCCGCGAGTTGAGCGATAGCCTCCGGTCGCTGAGGTGGTGTCTGTTAAGAAGATGTGGACTGGGTAGATCTCGAGGGAAATCCGTATTTCTTTGAAATCGTCCCGGAGCGGGAGAGGTATCCATCCACGTGACGACTTCCAGGCTTGGGGCGGGCACAGGCAACCCACCCTCAGGCCGTAAGGAACGCAAATGGAGGCGAGATTGGAATGTTTACGAATGTGTTGCTGCGATTTTCACCTCTCCACCACCATGTCGCTCGAAGATCCCACTCTACACGACCATGATCAGACCTCGAAAACTTCCCGCATGGATTCGACAGCACCAGGAATGCCCGCGTTGCTGCCTGGACCGCGTTCAGAGGTTTCATTTTTGGGAAGGGAGTCGGAATCCTTGAAGGTGGGGTTGGCATCCTCAGAGGAGGAATGGCGAACCCTCTGCCGACGGGACCCCCACTACCTGCTCGGTCGTACAAACCCCTGAAACTATACTCTCCGTCTGGGATTTGGACAGTCGATACTTGTTGGCACGCACGGAGAAGCTGAGCGAGCACCCCTTTTGGCGAACGCGCGAGATGTCGATGCGTTTCTGCTTACCTGGAATCTGTCCCCCTCTCACGTCACCATCTGCAGAACTGGGTCTTTAGTCAGGAAAAACTGTCTCTTTGGTTTGGTTCCTATGTGGCGACTGGCACCCCGTTTCCCCGCGGCATTACAATACGACGACAGTCAGAGTATTGGTCCTATTCCACGAAGGCCACAATTTCTGGACTTCGATAACACCCTATCGTCCCGGCCGCCTGCGAGGTACGTGTCACGGAAGAAATTCAGCAGATGTGGCCCGATGTCCTGTGGTACGTGCCCGGATCTCCCGAATCTGGTGAATCCTCTGGCCCCATCATGGTCGTAGGGCCTTGCCAAGCTCTCGTTCTGCTTACGAGAAGAGGGTTATCGTGCCACATGTGTTAGAGCTTGAACCAGCAGCACACTAACTACTGGCATGATCCCGATCTCACATGCAGCCCCCACCACCGGGTGGATATTTGAGTTCGTGGGGGATCCCATCCGACTGCTCCCCGCACCCGTGCGGAGGTGAACCTCATCCACAACTCCACCGCCTCCGAGGGGAAGAAAAGCAAAAAGCTCCTCTAGTCGCCCAAATCAGAGAGTACCCGATCCTGCTTCCCAAAAACCGCCAACTTCCACAGGTAACCTATATTGGACCGCGCCTAGGATCCCATTTTTTTGTAATGTGTACCATATGTACTTATTGTGATTATTCTTGATGGCGTGCTGGACTCATGCCCAGGGAACGGGCGGGCCGTACGGACCTCGGAGCTCCGCCGTCCGTGATCATGACAAATGACGCGTTTCCCACAAAGTCAATCACCGATCCGCTGGGCCCATACTGGGCTTAGCTTGAACGTCGAGGACCGCCATGTCTCGAGAGTTTGTAGGCTCCCTGGACTGTGGAACGACGTACGCGGCCGCGAAACCACCTACAGAACCGGTGGCTCACCACCTCCCAGGTCAACCCGTTTCATAGTTTTCGACCGGTATGCCAACATTGTGGCTCAGCACCAGATCGAATTTCCCCAGTATCACCCTGAACCTGGGTGAGTCCAACTCGAACCTATAACCTACGGAATGATGGACGAGATCACAGATGGCACGAGCACAATCCCAACCAGATAATCCAAGCATGCCACGATTGCATTAACGAAGCCGTGGGGAGCATCGAGGCCGCCGGCTATCCGAAGAGTAGCATCAGGGTCATAGGTGTGCCTAGGGTTCACCCGGGTGGTGTGGGTAAATGGGTAAACAATTACAGGAATCACAAACCAACGTGAAACAACCGTCGCGTGGAGTCGCCGGACCGGGGAGCCTCTGGCGAATGCCATCGTGTGGGCAGATTCGCGAACGAAGCACACTGTCGCTCACCTCACCAACGCATTGGATAAGGATGGACTTGAGCTTGAGCCCGGGCATGTTGTGACCGGAAAGGAGGCCACAGATCTGCTCCAAACCTTGTCAGTCCCGTTTTGGGGAACCACACCACCATAGTAGGTGCTAACCGGAGACCGCTAGGACTGGATTAAAACTCTCTACGTATTTCTCTGGTGTGAAGCTACGCTGGCTAATCGACCATCACGACGCCGTACGCAAAGCTCACGAGGAAGATGATCTCCTCTTCGGCACCGTCGAGTCGTGGATCGTTTATGTGAGCTTTATCCCTCCTCATCGCGAGGGCCTCTTAACGCGCGTTGAAGCGTTTGACAGATGGGAAATTGCACGTAACGGAAGTCTCGAATGCATCTCGAACGTTGTTGATGAATATCAAGACATTGCAATGGGATCCGGTACTCCTAAAATTCTTCCGCATAAAACCGTCCGCCCTCCCAGAGATCGTATCCTCTTCTCAAGTGTACGGCGAAGTCGAACATGGGTCACTCAAAGGTGTTAATATTGGTGGTTTGATCGGTGACCAACAAGGTGCGCTTGTGGGGAACAAATGCTTTCACCACGGAGAGGCCAAGTGTACATTTGGAACCGGGGCGTTCCTGCTGTTTAACACGGGAAATGACGTCGTGAAGAGCGACAACGGATTACTCGCCACGGTAGGTTCTCTCCCTCATGACGCGCAGCACATTCCGATTCCCAGATAGGTCGGGTATCAGGCGGGCCCAGACTCGAACCCGGTGTATGCGTTGGAAGGGAGCAGTACGTTGCACCGTCCGTTGCTGCGCGTTTTTGGCTCAACTATTCTCAGTTGGGGTGGCCGGCAGTGCTATCAAGTGGTAAGGGTCAACCCGAGGGATTCACGCAGAGTCCCATGGCTAAGGTATATCAGGCTCCGCGATTCTATGTACATGATCAAGAGTTCGGCAGACATCAACACGCTCGCTGCTTCTGTGGACACTACCGGTGGTGTCTACTTTGTTACCGCTTTCTCGGGTTTACTCGCACCATACTGGGACCCCACTGCGGCTGGGATATTGATCGGCCTCACTGAGTATACAACACCAGCGCATATAGCCCGAGCGACACTAGAGGCCACTGCCTTCCAGACTTATGCAATCCTAGAGTGCATGCAATCCGATGCTGGGGCAGACCTAAAGGAATTGAAGGTGGATGGCGGGATGACGAACGGTGACGTCGCCATGCAAATACTTGCGGATCTTGGCGGGTTCACGGTGGTCCGCCCGGAGATGCGGGAGTAAGTCGTTGCCTCTCCGTGATGCGTTCACCAGCACTCAGGCTGGCTCTTACAGATCGACCGCGCTGGGGTCCGCGCTGTTGGCTGGCTCGGCGATCGGTCTGTTTGGTTGGGATGTCAATCAACCAGAAACCTTTGCAGAAGTAAACACCAAGGGTCACACAGACTTTATTCCGGAGTTGGATGCTGGGGAAAGGAAGAAGCGGTGGGTGCGTTGGCAGCGGGCGGTGGAGAGGAGCCGTTGTTGGGATGACGAGGATGAAGAAGGGTAAACTGTGTACTCGCTATACCTTGAATGGCAAGCAGTAGACAAGCTGGCACCCACATAGCGTCGATCACACGATCAACGGACCCATTAGTGACCTCACAGAAGAACACCAACCATGTCGCGTCGCGTCCCTCTGAGTTCCCGTCCGTTGGATTTTCTGTATTTCGCTTTTATCTTGGTGCGTACAAGTTAGGGTGGTGGGCCGAAATCCTCGAAAGTCTCAACGAAGTGTCGAAATAGATCCACATACCATGCACGCTGCTACTTGATGTTCAGGCGATATATCCTCAGCATTTGGTGCCGAAAGTCCTACGCGACGCGTCCGAGTGGTATATCGCCTTCTCAGGGGATCCAATGATCAAGGGGGCTTTCCACGGTGGTCCGGAATTCGACTGGTTCCGCGCGTTTTTGTATCTCGAGGCGTACGTGCCGGAAACCGTCGCCCCGGATATCCTCGTAACACTGATTTTTCATTCATAGGTTCTTCCAGCTGCCGGTATTCTTCTTCGCCGCGAGAGCGTTATACGCCGGCCCACCGAAGTCACAGGTCTACTACCCACTCATACTCGCCTACTCCGCTTCGTCGTGCACCACTACGTTCGCTTGTCTCGTCACTCTCTGGACATCGACCGGCCAAACTCAGTTCCAAATGTTACTGTTACTGGGAAGCTACGTTCCGTTCTTCCTGGTGCCGTTTGGGATGGCGATAGACATGACGGTACGCCTCACCAAGGCTCAGGGAACCAAAACCCTCAAGGGGGAGTGATAATCTGAACCGAGTTGGGATGCCATGTACGGATACTACTGCCAGTATATATATTACAAATGTGAAGTCGATGCAATAGATAGTACAATCGTATATCATCCTAGGGCATGTCGCCCTCCCTTAGAAAGCATCTCCCTCTCCCCCATATCGCTTCGGCAATTCCTTGGTGTGAATAACCGGGAGTAGGGCTTCGCTGATCGTAGCGGTCCCGCTGCCAACAACGCTCATCTTCGCTAAGGTGTTGGCAGAGATTAATGGCTTAAATAACCAGAACACCCAGGTCATGAATGTCGGAACGTTGACGAAGAACTTCTTGTGCTGCGAAGGGATGAGAACAGATACGGTGTGTGGAGAACCTAGGATGCGTACCAGGAATTCGGGGTAGTAGTCCTGGAAGATCTTCGAAGCTTGGCCGGCTGCAATCTTGGAATTGGTGTCGCGGCTTCTCAGGCCGACACCCTTGTAGTCTGTTGGTACGAAGTGAGGGGGCTGGTGGCGGAATACAAGGAATATTGAGGAGTTACCGTGAACCTGAACCATAGAATCGACGTTCACAAAGTCGATTAAAGTGATACCACGCTCCATGAGCTGGACGCGCCACCTAGAGGATATCGTCAGCGAATGTCGTAGGAACCTTTGGGAAATGGGGGCACCTAATGAATCTAGGAATGTCGGCAAATACGACAGCGATGTCTTTGTTGCCCCCGTAGACATTATAACTTTATGGGAAGATTCAGACCTGAGTCGATCACAGGGGGCAGACAAGAGGGACATACGTCACTGGTCGACCCTCCTTGTCCTTTCCGGAGACGTGACCGACCGGACCAAAAACATCTTGAGGGAACTCCTCACTGGTGAGCGCATCCGTATTGAACGTGTCACGCCACTTGAACGTGGAGATCATCATGTTGGCCGCGTTTTCCACGTTTAGCTCCCTACCACCCATCTGGTAAAAAACCGTTGTTGTTCGAAATCGAGGAAATCTGGACGCACCTGGCCCTGAGGAACTTGACGAGAACAACACTGACCCGAGCATCTGTCGTTGGATTTGAGGGGTCGATAGGGACACCCCACAGAGCAACGGGGGAAAGTTTGTTCTCTTTCTCCGGGAAGGAAATCTCGAAGACGTATGGCAGCCTGGTCTGGATTAGGACCCTAAATTAGGACCCGCGACGCAGACGACGGTTGGTAATAACGGCATACACGTAGCTCCTTGAGAGCTTTCCACTCGCCTTCGGTGAACTTCTTCGTCAAAGGGTTCTGAGGCTCATCCGGTTCCGGGCCGTCCGTCTTCTTGTCCTTGGTTTCCTGGTATGGGGTGAGCACACATCAGAAAGCGCAGGGTGATCAAAGGGGGAACCTCGACTAGAGCAGGGGCATCGGTTGCTGGCGTCGACATCGTGGTCAAGAGCAGGATGCGTTCTGGATCTCACGTGTGGCCACTTGTATTAAAGTTCGAAGAGTGAGGCGCTGGGCGCCTTTTCTTGCAGCGTAAGGCTTTTATAAAGCCTCCCTTGGGTTCCCCAGAGCCATCGTGACATCCGGTGGGTGGTTGTGGTGGTCTTGGGGGGCAGGAGTAGCGGCTCACAACCCTCGGATGGCGGCTGGCAATCGGAGTGTATGGTGCCACTTCCCACACTGCCAGCCGCGTACAGATCAGCCGTCCTTCTTGAACTGCAGGAAAGGATTCACCAGGCGTCTTCTGATTTCTTTTCCTCTCCCTCGGGGTTATTTTCTCCACGAGGTTCGACCCGTGAGGCCAAAGGTTCCGTAAGAGTGTCGCCGCGTGATTGCACCTCCGGATTTCGTGCTCATTGCCAATGTCGATCAGCCAGCCCGGGACTCCGCCCCCGCTCCAGGAATCAGACCTTGGAAAATGCCCACCACCATCTCCCATGTCGCCCAGATCGTCGCCCTATCGTCTGCGGTCGTCGTCAACAGCGAGGTCCAGCCTCCGCAACTCTCCCCTTTCTCTCGCATCTTCAACGCGAACGGAAGGACCCCCGAGGCAAAACTCGTCTCACTGCCCTTCGGAGCGGATGTTGGCTCTGCCTTGCTCCGTCACAGAGACCAGACTCTCGTCTCCGTGACCATCTTGTCGAATCCACGATTGCCGACCCAGCTCCTTCACTCGCTTCCGGAGATTTCGGATTCTCCCGTGGTCGTGCACATCGCCCTCTCGGACGCGGATCAAGATCTCTCACACCTTTTACTCCTCCGCTCAAGCGCGCCCTTCTTCGTCTTCTCCAGGACCCCAAACGACGCGTACCGCAATGCGCTCTTGCTCTCAAAATTATCCAGAGCGGAAAAGAAGGCCGCCATCCACCTTTTCTTCGAAAAAGAGGCCGAAATCCCGTTGTTGACCGACGATGGAGTTCGATCCTTCCTGTGGTCTGACACGGTGAAGGTCAACGGGACCGACGCAAAACCTCACCCCGCCTCGCACCTCTATGCTCTATACCAATCCGTCGTTTCGTCCACCGACTCACTATTTGGCTCACCCTCCGGTCCGTTCTCGCGGGCCGGTTCCGACACTCCCTCAACTCTCGTTATCACTGTAGCCCGTCCCACATTCAACCTCGATATCGACGGTGTCGCATTCATCGACCTTTCCCTGCTCGCCCCCCTCCCTTCCCTCCACGACCTCTTCTCACCCTCCACCGAACGCATTCTCGTGTTAGAGCAAGCGTGGGGTTGGCCCACAAAGTGGTCACCGTTGTACCTGGACGTTCTTGGTATTGTACAACACCTCCCAGCCCCTCACCCTTCAGTGCGGAGTGTTACGCTTGGGTCGTCGAACGCGATCACTGCTGACTCCATACGGGCCATTCTCAAAGATTCGTCAACATCCTCTCCTTCAGTGAGACTTTCCTTGGGGCCTCTCCCACGGGAATCACCGTCGAAATCCAATCCCCCATACATTCCCAAGCACGAAGCGTCATACACAAAAATCCTTGACCGCCTTTTCGACCATCGGCTGGATATCGCCAACTCTCCCTCATTGGTCTCTTCCGAAGGCCACGCGGCGACGACGCCAGAGTACGCCCTGGGTAGACTGCGAAAACAGCTCGCTCAGAGGGAAGAGCTGGTCTCTCTTGTCGAGGATTTGCTTCAAGACTATGCCACCCCACCTGATCTCCATAAACCATTGAGCCGATGGCTAGCATCACGTGATGACCCAGTCCAGGGCAAAGTAGCGGCTGACGAAGTCGTCAAGTCCACCAACGGTTTCTCCACACACCCTCTCATACGACCTCTCCTCTCCCTCACCTCCCTCCTCCGGCTCCCTTCCAGGTGGATCATCGGTTCAGACGCATGGTCCTACGACGTTGGGTCTTCTGGGATTCACCACCTCATCGCTTCAGGGCTGAACGTTAACATTCTAATCCTCGATACCACCCCCTACTCCGCCCGCAACACCGTTGATCCCCATCGTCGCAAAAAGGACATCGGACTGTACGCGATGAACCATGGCGACGTTTATGTCGCAAGCGTCGCCCTGTACTCGTCCTACTCTCAGGTGCTTCAGGCGCTGATTGAAGCGGACAAGTTCAAAGGCCCCAGTGTCGTCCTTGCGTACCTTCCTTATGTCACAGAGGACACTTCTCCCCTTGAGATCCTGAAGGAGACTAAGATGGCTGTCGATGCCGGATACTGGCCCCTCTACCGATGGAACCCTGCCAAAGAGCGAGAGGACAAGGACCCCTTCACGCTCGATTCCGACTCCGTCAAGAACGACCTCCAGCAATTCTTGGATCGTCAGAACCACCTCTCCCAGCTCACCACGTCCAAACCACAACTTGCGTCGGAGCTCGTCAGCAGTTTGGGTGAGACGGTCAAGGAAGCTAGGAAGAATCGTGCCAAACAGGCGTATAGCGACCTCCTTACGAACATCGATGCTCCTCCCCTTCTGGTTCTCTACGGCTCCGACGGTGGAAAGGCGGAGAAGGTGGCAAAGAGGCTGGCAAACCGTGGAAAACTCCGTGGTTTGTCCACCACCGTTTCAACCATGGACTCCGTTAGCCTCGACGACCTCATCAAGGAGGAATACATCGCTTTCGTCACCTCCACCGCCGGTCAAGGAGAGTTCCCGCAGAACGCTAGGACACTGTGGAAGGCTATCTCCGCTGCTGCAACTCGGGGGGATAGATCTCTCTCTAAGACAAAGTTCACTATCTTTGCTATGGGAGACAGCCACTACTGGCCCAGACCTGAGGACGCGCACTACTACAACAAGCCTGGAAAGGATCTTAACACCAAGTTGGAAAGTCTTGGAGCGGAGAGATTCATGGAACTTGGGCTTGGCGACGATCAGGACGCCGATGGACCCGAGACCGGGTACAAGCTTTGGGAACCCAAGTTGTGGAAGGCATTAGGCATCGACAGCATCGAGGTCAACGAGGCTGAACCCGAGCCCATCACCAACGAGCACATCAAAGCCGCTTCCCAGTATCTTCGCGGGACCATCGCCCAAGGTCTCATGGACAACACTACCGGTGCACTTTCCCCGAGCGATACTCAACTCACAAAGTTCCACGGAATCTACCAACAGGACGATCGTGACATTCGAGATGATCGTCAGGCCCAGGGCGTCGAACCCGCTTACTCGTTCATGATCCGTGTCCGAATGCCCGGAGGTGTTTGTGACCCTCAGCAGTGGCTCCTTATGGATCAAATCGCGGACGAGCACGGAAACGGAACGTTCAAAATCACCACGAGACAAACGTTTCAATTCCACGGTGTCATCAAGCGTCATTTGAAACCTGCTATCCAAGACATCAACCGTGCCTTGCTCGATACCCTCGCTGCCTGCGGAGACGTGAATAGGTTGGTGCTTCTTGCCCAAGCCCTGTGGCCGTTCGTTTACCTGCTTCCAGGAACGTGCTTTGTTCGGCCATCCCCACACGTTCGAAATTACACGCACAAGTGTTTCAGTTCGCAAAGGCCGTCAGCGAACATTTGATCCCACAAACCAGTGCCTATCACGAGATCTGGTTGGACAAGAAGCTGGTCGCTGGAGATGCGGTCAGAGACGTTGAACCATTATACGGAGAGCTTTACTTACCCCGAAAGGTATGATTACTCCCTCGATACCCGTTCTCCGGTGCTTATGTATATTCCCAGTTCAAAGTTGCCGTAGCCGTTCCCCCTTCGAACGACGTTGATATCTTCGCCAATGATGTTGGCTTCATCGCGATTGTAGATGAGAACGGTGGACTCGCAGGATTCAATGTCACTGCTGGAGGTGGAATGGGTGTAACCCACGGGAGCAAGAAGACGTATCCCAGAACTGCCGATGTCCTCGGTTTCTGCACAGTGGAACAGGGTAAAGGCGTGGCGGAGAAAATCATGCTGGTCCAACGAGACAACGGTAACCGCGCAGAGTACGTTTTCGACCGCAATAGTTCGCAGGATGGCCTTTACTGATGTTCGTGAAGCCGCAAGAACGCCAGGCTGAAGTACACTATTGACCGGATGGGGCTCAAGAACTTCCAAACGGAAGTTGAGCAACTGCTTGGGTATAAGCTCCAACCTGCTCGCCCCTTCAACTTCACGAGTAATGTAGACGAATTCGGTTGGGTCACTGGCGAGGATGGTCGACATCACTACACCACTTTCATTGAGAACGGCCGTGTGCAAGACGAACCTGAGAAGAATTTCAAAACCGGTTTGAGGGAGATCGCCAAGGTTCTCAAGGGCAACTTCAAACTGACGGCAAATCAACACATAATCATCTCCAGTGTGTCCGACAAGGAACTACCGGAGATCAAACGCTTGCTTGCAGAGTACAGGTTGGACAACCTGAATCACAGTGGGTTGAGGCTGTCGTCGTCGGCCTGTGTGGCATTCCCTACGTGCGGTATGTTTAACTCCCCGCTGAACCTACCAGAGAGCGACGTTGACGTGCGACGTTCCGATGGTGTTAGGACTCGCCATGGCTGAATCCGAACGTGTATGTGGACCGTTGCGTTCCACTCCTTGACCCTGACATCGAACTTTGCCCAGTATCTGCCTGTTTTGATCGGGAAAGTGGAGAAGATATGCGAGGAGAACGGATTACGGAACGACTCCATCGTAATGCGCATGACCGGATGTCCCAACGGTTGTGCTCGGCCATACCTCGGCGGTGAGTATCCAACACGCTTGATGCACACCGTAAACAGACTCATCGGTCGCTTTGAACAGAGGTGGCGTTCGTCGGGAAAGCGCCAGGGTCATACCTCATGCTGCTCGGCGGCGGGTACTACGGTCAGCGGCTAAACAAAATATACCGAGGTTAGCGTGCCCGACCTCCCCTCGCACGGTTGATCGCTCACGGGGTTACTTGGTTTCAGAATCCGTGACCGAGCCTGAAATCTTGGATATCCTCCGACCAATGATTAAGCGGTACGCCCTTGAACGCGAAGAAGGCGAGCACTTTGGAGATTTCGTGATCAGGGCGGGATACATCGCACCCACTCTGTCGGGCATGACTTGGTACGATAGGATGGGCGGTGAAGGGGAAAACCGTGATATTGCTATAGCTGCCTGAGGAATTCGCCTTAAAAACCGTCCAGCACTCCCCTGTCAATCACATCATGTGTGGTCTGTTTATTTCCCGTTATCTCAAAGCCTCTCCGCCATCGAGCGTCCCATCCACGTCATGTATTTATCTTCATTGAGCAAATCTGTTGCGAACAACGGTTTAGGATAGCACTAAACAGCCCTAGCATATAAATCGAACAGCAGGAAAGAAAGCGGGAGCGATGGATGAGATAATGTAACAATTGGATTGGCTATCTACACGTCCGTTGGAAACAGAGGCGGAACTGAAGGAGCTATTGATGATCAATGGAGCTCGCTTGGGTATTAGGTGTCCCACTCGTTTTCAGTTGGCCGGAAGTCAGCAGCGGGCGTGGCCCTCTCGGACTCAGAGGTGGCGGAGGGCTTGGTGGAAAAATCGATAATGGTGGGGAAGCCGACACCAGCTCCTGGATGACAGAACCTGAAACTTGCGAAAACGAGGAAGTAATGCTTCCGCGATAAACGGACCGTCCGGCCCCATCGCCGATGGGACTGTAGTAAGGCAGGGAACTGTTGCCACTTCCAGGGAATGTAGAAATAGTTGCAGTCGTTGGGGTGTTAAAATTCGAGGGAGTCCGACTCACGTCACCGAATAAGTCGCGGAGGGTGTTTATCGCGGAGGAGACGGTTGGGTCCGCCGTGTGGGTCGATTGAGCGTCCGCGAATCTATTGGCAGACCGGGGGGTAGGGGGGTAACTGAGTGATCCGGGGGTTGAAGGGACGGAAGGGGGGAGAGGGGGGTATGTCGTATATGGGGGGACTTCAGCTGGTGAAGAGGTAGCGTAGGTAGCGTAGGATAAGGATGACCCTGGGGAAGCCAGTGTCGATGGGGAAGGTGGAAGTGGGACATGCCAGGCGGAGAAAGTTGGTGGCTTGGGGTCCTCGCAATAGGAGGGTAACCGCTCCGGTAAATCCTCGACCCTGGTCGCTCTGAGGTTCTGGGGGGGCTGTGTGGAAGGCAGCGGTGGAAGTCGCCTCCACTCGGTGATAGCTTCGTCTCCAAGTGTAAGGGTTAACCGCGCAGGCAAACGTCTCGGAGGACGGGAAGGGGTGGGGGATTTCATGGGAGGAGGGATCGGGCCTTTCCTCTTGTACGACGATGCGGCGAATTGTGATGCCCCAGATGTGGGCTGAGTCCCATCACCACTCACACCCTCTTCGTCGACAGGTGAGATCGAGGTGCCGGCGTCGGTTCCGAATCTCTGCTCGAAGAAAGAAGAGCGTTTGCGGTGGTGGAGTCGGATGGGGCTTTCCGTTGGCACTCCATATGAAGAGGAGTAAGGGTGAGGTCGTTCGTTGGCAATAAACGAGGGTAGGGTGATGATTGACGATAAACTCGAAGCCTGAGAAACCCTCGACCTCGCCGGATTGAAGTTGGTGGTGTTGAGTGTCGGAGGGGGGCGGGTTCTCCCTTCTCTAGGGTGTTCCACAATTTCTGGTTCAGACTTTGCAGCAGGCTCGAGGGAAGTGGACACAAGGGAGGATGTGGTGACGTGAGTGGCGGTGGGGGACGCGTGAGGGGCGGTAATCAAAGCGACGTCGGATACAATGGAATCGGTATTGAAATATTGGGGCCTGAATCCGCCAATATCCTGCAACCGAGGTCGATTCACCGATGTCGAGCCAGTGGAGCCACCCCCACTGTGCGGACGGAATTGTCGATCCAGTGGTGAACGATCGAGGATGTTGAAACCGGGTTTCTCCGCTGTATTGGCGGCCCCGTCAAAGGCCCCGCCGGAGAAGGTTGGGAGATTTAATGATCCCCTGTCCCGACCTTATCGCGAGTTGAGTTGCAGTCCAGAGCTGGAGGAGTTCTTACATACCTTTCTGAGGTTTCCGTCTTCCGCACCTGAGGATAAGACACACCCCACACCCGGGTTTCATACACCACAACCGATGCAGGGTCGCCGCCGCAACCACACAAACCACCACCAACACCAAAACCACAACGATTGTCCCAATGATGGCTGGCCTCAGGGAGCCATGATCCCCAGCAACC